>Ga0160428_1001072_pt1 | contig 22978 bp, 26 predicted proteins | sample SolpanmetagenomM_FD_108198 | JGI IMG/M metagenome (GOLD analysis project Ga0160428, IMG submission 108198) | Solar panel surface microbial communities from Lawrence Berkeley National Laboratory, California, USA - M | ecosystem: Engineered > Built environment > Solar panel > Unclassified ... | reverse complement strand
TCCTTCTTCGTGGCTTCGAAGGGCAAGTTCTTGATGATGAGCTTGGACTTTCGATCGCGGTTCTTCTTGGCTTGATCTTCTTTACGCCTTTCAGCTGCTGCGTCGAGACCCTTATGGGACGCTTTGATCACCAACGCGTGCCCATCAAGATTGTAGCCATCCATGGCTGCAAGTGCCGCTCTGGCTTGTTCCTTGCTGCGAAATTCCAGAAATCCAAATCCCATGCTCAGCGTGCTTCCAGGCTTTTTAGGGTCTGGTTTAGTCTTGACACGAGCGGACACAAAGCCATCTAGTGCTTTAAACAGCTCTGTGAAGACCTCGTTTGTAGTTACAAAGCTAAGATTACGCACGAACAGTGTTGATGTATCAACGTCTTCCTCTGAGTCCTGCTTCAGATCTGCGGTAGAGGTATTGCTGATTCCAGCTGTTGTAGAAGCAGCACCGTTCAACGATGGCGCGCCATTGAAGAGATTCTTCGGTCCCTTTTCCAAAAACAGAATAGAATCTTTGAATTTACGGAATGATAGAGCGCTGAAAGCTGCACGGCCCTGAGGCACCTGACTGAGCTCCACAATCGCGATCGTTCCGGTGGGAGGCATCAGAACCCTGGTAATTTTACCAAATTCCTCGAAAAGCTTTCTAATCTCTTCCACTGTGGTACCATAAGGGAAGTTCTTGACGAGAATCGTGGTATCGCCTCGATCCCGGCTCTGTAGCGCCTCGAGATTGACGCCAGTGGCTGCGAAGTACGCCTTTGTCTCTTGGATTACATGAGTCTCTGCTTGTGCTTGTTTGACAGCTGCATCCGAAGACGTAGGGTCAAAAACTTCGCTCTTAGATACACCAAGTCGATCTGCAATTGAGGACATGACGGCGTCAGGATTCATATACATTGAGTTCCAGCTGAAAGAAGAGGATGTTGCATCGGACTTCTTTTGAATTTGCTTCTGTTTTTTGAGGGGCAACTTAGACAGTGTGAACTCATCCAGCTTGTTCTCGCGCTTGGCAGAGCCAGCAATTATGTGCAACAGTCTACCCTGAAATACAGTGCCATCCAATTGTTGATACGCATCGACGGCTTGCTCGGGAACTTCGAATTGGAGAAAAGCAAATCCTTTCGGCTGACCTGTTCTGGGATCGAGAGACACATGTACCTAGCGCAGTTATGTTAGCATGACATCTTCTCAACGAAAACGATCAAAATCAGCTATATGGCGTCAATTCAGAAAATGAAGAGGCATCTACTAAAATTCTCTAGCCAGGTTCACATCATATGAAACATAAGTTGTCCCTATCTGGGAGATCATCCTTTGACATAAGCAGAAACACAAATGAAGATTTTGCTCACCTCTTCCAAGGTGCCAAATGGTGAGAAGCACGTCCGTAGTTCCTCCTCCGTAACAGTGTATGCCAGGTTTCGGAGGAAAAGTCTACCACTAGCTTGAATTGCTGCAACATCTGCTGTGACTGCCTCAATTTCGACAGTAGGTAGGGCTGATGTTTGGGGCTCATTATCCTGGTCCTGATTATCTCCTTCCGGCTCGAAAATTGATCCAGATTTGTATCTTGATGCATGATCGGAAATGACAGGCGAAGCTGACTTTGGACGTGTGTTCGCAACTTCATCTTCCTCGTCATCGTCCTCTACAAGACCTAGTAATCGACTGGTTCTAGATCGCATCCAGTCCAGGTCGGACGCTCCTGCTGGAGGAGCATTAGAGTCCGCCATCATAGTGTCTTGCTCAGCATCAGCCTGTATGGAGGGCTCTTGCACTATCTGCGGCGCCGCATCCTGTTTAACTCGTTTGGCGTGATTGTCCTCGGCGACAGGCTGTTCGTCAACGGTTGAGATAGGTGCAGAACCTGTCGGATCCATTGCATCCTTAATTTTGAGCTTCGGATCTTGTAACATGGGAAGCTCTCCATCGCGCCATGTCTTCGTCTTTGATGGTGCGGTCATGAGCCCAAGATATTCATTCAACTTGGTGTCATCCTTCTTGTCCTTTGGTAGTTCTTCTCGTTTCCGCTTGAGAGAGTTTGTAGATTGATCATCCTTCTTTTCTTCGACTTTTGCTGCTGCTACAGCTAAAGACTGCTTCGCGATAGGGTGCGCCACACGGGGGACGACAAGGCTCTGCCGACGAAGAATATTAGTACAGGTAGTGGCAAGGCAATACAATGCCATTGGGCTTACGTTGTCGGCAAGCTCTACTGCTATTTTCGACATGCGAATGAAGGATTTGTTGAAGTATTTGACGGCGCTCAGCGCATCTTCCGCAGTTCTGAAGCCTACGTACCCGATGCGGCGCTTTGCCAATAACTTTGTATCCGTCACATTATAGCGCTTTGCGAAGTGGCTCTTGAAGTCTTCATCAGAGATGGAGGGAGGAAGGCCGCGAACGAATATGCGGGACGGGATCGTTGTGGTTGGGGCGGAGGTGAGAATCGTCTCTGCCATGATGGAGTGGATATTTCTGGTCTGTCTGACAGCAGTAAGGTAAAGACGAGCAATACCTTGTAGATGTAGATGTCGATAAGCACGCTTGCAGGAGAAAGAAAATGTTCTCGACTCCGAAGCACGTGACCGCTTCGGGGTCCTTTCCTTTGGTCGCTCTCGTAACAAACAACCAACTTCGTGATTCTTGTCGGCATCTGCATTCCCTTCGTCCTAGTCATTATCATCCTTCAATATGGCGACTGATGCTGTCAAACTGGAGGGTAATATGTCCAATAAGCTACAGGTGCACGCCTTGCTCTTGGATGACATGCTAACAATTTCATAGTCCAGATCAAATCGGCGGACATGGTGAGAAAAGACTCTTGTTGGTCTGGATGACCTGATGCTGATTTTATGTGACCAGAGTGAAGATCTGCAACAGGAAGTGATTGATGTCTGTATGTTTGATCATTGAAGTGATCTCGTTAAAAATGTAAATATTGATATCGTGCAGGCAAAGAGGCAATGAGCAAATACACTATCGAAAGAGTATGTCAAGAGAAATTCAGATTATGACCTTGCTTGCCATTCTGACTGTTTGTCAAAGGACATTGCACAATACGTGAAGAAGGAGGTATGTTTGATCGACTCCGTTCAGATTAACTCCTGTCTAATTACCCGCAGTTCGACAACCGCAAGGGTGCGACGTGGCACTGTATTGTTGGAAGGAACTTTGGAAGCTTTGTGACGCATGGTGAGTTGTGATCCATTTCCTGATGATGGCTACAGGGTTGATTGACTTCCGCAGAAACGAAACACTTCATATACTTCTACGTTGGTCACTGCGCTATTCTACTGTTCAAGACACAATGAGCATGCTTCCCTGGAGGTTCGATCAGTATTCGTCATAACACACAGCATATATGCATGGAGCATTCAGGCGCATTGAGGGAATAGAGTCTTCTACAGATTGGTTTTACTGGGAAGTGATTTGTGCTTTGGTTACGCTGCTAGCAGCAGCCAGCTCGTACCTGTCAGAGGGTGGTAAAACCCATGGCTCTACTATATACTTCAAGAATACATCGAGTGTTCAATCTCCCATGTTGTCTCATAGCGACGTATTACAGATATGGCTGCAGGGTAGCGGTCGGGCCGCCGAGGTGACATTGCCATGCCGAGAAATTCCGGCCGAGTCGGCGTCGTCGGTCAGTCGTCATCCTGAGGCGCAGGCGACTTGGAAGCCGTGCAGAAGACACCTAACACAACAAGTTGAACAATCACTGAAAGAGCTAGATTGTGTTCCCGCGCAATAGTCTGTTGTTTGTGGAGCATAGCATAGCATAGCATATTCACGTACTCGCGAGAGTCCACATCCTACCCGCCACCACCCGGACCACTTCACAATGGCATTCTTCCTAGTCTGTGGAAACCATACATTCAATACTGCCCCTCCCCCTGGCTACGAAAATGTAACTGCACGGTGTCAGAATTGCGTCAGTCTCCTACCTTGCTGCGTCTCCCACTGGCGAGGTCTGACATGAACAGGGCAATTTCAGCGCCAGAGTTTGCAAGACTTGGTGAGTTTGTTCGATGTCATGTACGATCAATGATTGACAATGATAGGGAGTGGTTTACAGTGTGTTTTATTGTGCGTGTCAAACAATTGGCTGCTCGCATTTGTTAAGTACACTTTACTGAATTACAGCCAGCCATTGATTCCCTTCTCCCTCAAGCCGTATGCGGAGGTGAAATGTACAATCTGTAATTTCAGTCAAGATCTTTCGTAAGTGCGCTTTAATTTGGCTTGTTAGAATGAGCAATTAATACTCCTTGTAGATATCGACAAGATATACTCAACAACCCTGGAGGGGCAATACCAATGCAAAATGGACCTCCTCAAGGCTGGAATCAGCAACAACATGGCGGCCAACCTCAACCTCAACAACCAGCACAATACAAGCCGCCTGGAAACCAATATGGTTGAAAACCTGCTCATGGCTTTGAGGAAGAAGTGTACGATTACGTTTGATGATGATTGGGCGCGGAATGGGTATGAGACTATCAGCTTGGGGAAAAGTTGGGAACAGGCGTTTATTTGGTGTATGGTGTATGAGAGGAACGAATTAGCTGCTTGCTTTGCTTGATACCTGGTAGGTGTGTTGTTAGCTGCAAAGAAAATATGCGGGCTTGGGTTGGTTTAGTTTAGTTAGGTTTCGGGGTTGAATCGTTTAACCGAGTTCTGCAGTTTTGGACCCTAATTCTCAGGTCCGGCTTTTGACTGTTGCCCCAGCTACATCACTAAATCTTCTTCACACCTTCATCACCTTACTACTATCCTCAATCGCGTCTATTTCGATTTCAGATATGGCGCCGAAAACTAAAGATGCCTCGCCTGATGCGGCGCAGCCTATTTCGAAATATCTCGAGACCCAGACCGAGGTGAGTTCCCGCAATGCGCTAGGCGCGTCCTCGACGCGTGAAAAGAAAAATGATCCCCAAGTGAAACTTGATGCGCTGAGGGCAGTGATGTCTCAGGTGTTGTAGTGTTATATTCAGCATGGTCGCGGCATGTCCTCTGCACTCCATGCAACTTTGCGCACATTTGCACTCACTGGCGCGTAAATCGCGTGATTGAGTGCAGCTATTAAGCTGCGCCAAGTAAATGCTCGTCAAGCAATATCGCAAAAATCGTGCTATCTGTGAACGATTCCTAACACGTCCATCGCAGATCATCAATGCTCTCACGAACAACCAGGCGGCGTTCACCTCGTAAGCCATCTACTAACCTTATTGCCTTTAGCGCAACTGACTCAATATGTAGCACCATCATGACCAACACCACTGCTTTGACTACCACCATGAACACGTTGCTCTCTGTGCAAACAGCCATCAAGACATATCTGGAAGCGAACAAAGTCAACGCTGATTCTGATGCCGTCACTGCCCATCCTGCAATCGCTACGCTCCTGGGAAAAGACAGAAGTGCAATCGTCGATCCTATCAACTTCAACTTCTCAGCTCTATCAGCCCTACAATCAGATTCCGGTGATAAAAAGGACGGGAAGAAACAACCGAGAGATCCTACTCTCCCGAAGCGACCTCAGACAGCCTATTTCCTTTACGCTGGAGCCAATCGCGAACGTGTGACCAAAGACAATCCTACCATGAAACCCGGCGAGATCGCGAAGAAATGCACAGAAGACTGGAATAAGTTGCCCAAGGAGGACCAACAGGTATGATACGGATAACATTGTCATCAGGGACCACTCATTTTAATGCTGTAATAGGTATACAAGGACATATATGCCGAGAACTTGAAGGCTTATGAGATTACCATGGCCAAATGGCGAGAAGGTAAAGGTCTTCCTCCTAAGAAGGCTGCCGCTAAACCTAGGAAGAAGAAGGCCGATGCGACGAGTGATGCTTCGAAAGTAGCCGAAGATGCCGAGGATGACGAAGAAGAGGACGAAGAGAGTAGTAGTGAGGAAGAGTCCAACGAAAGCGAAGACGAAGCTCCTCCACCACCACCGAAAGAGCCTACCCCTCCTCCAGTCAAGACCCCCAAGCCGAAGAAGACAAGGGCTCAGAAGGCCACAAAAGCAGAAGGCGCTGCAGCTGCCGTGCCAGAAACTCCTACTGCAGCTCCCACCGAATCACCCCAAAAAAAGACTCATGCAAAGGGTAAGAAAGATGCCAAAGCATCAAGTCCTGCGAAACAAGCCAGTTCAGCGAAGGAGGCCAGCCCGATCAAGGAGACTCCTGCCACCGAGAAAAAGAAGAAGAGAAAGTCAATCGGTCATGATGCCGAAGAGAGGAAGAAGAAGAGACGTGATACCCACGGCGAGGATTATTGAGGTACTTTCTTTGGGCGCTCTGGCATTGGAATATATTGGGATGTGGTATGGGAAATGTTGATATGCGACAGATGGAGCAGAAGGAGCTCGTGTCTGACCACTACATAGTCTAAAAGCACTGCTGATATGTTTTGCTGCTGTAATCAGTTCTCTCTCCTCTTACCCCTGGTTTGCATCCTGCTCCACACTTTTGACAACGTGAACAGATAGGCCGTACTCATTGCATTCCCATCCTTTTCATCCTGCTGGCATTGGACCATCTAACCAGTCCGCAATCACGTGACCAAGATTTGTTTCATCTTGCAACCATGTATCCATGTACAATGCACATTTATACAGCTTTACTAAAAAGACATATGCCAGTCTGATCCTAATGGCATCGCCAGCACATATACCTGACGAAATATACTTTCCACCTCCATCATCCAGCACTTCAGCCCCAGACTCCGACATCTACCACATTCTCTTCGTTCCAGGCAATCCCGGCTGCATAGCTTACTACCAAACCTTCTTAGCAACCCTTCATCAGCAAGTCAACGATCCAACCTCCTCCTCTCGATCGGCAGTATACGGTCGCTCACTACGCGGCTTCGAGATACACGCAAGCTCTAGTCATTCACCGGTTGCCTCTCATTTCAAGAAAGGACCCTGGGGACTACAAGCCGAGATCGACTTTACCGAAGTTCTTCTCCATACATATGTCACGAAGCTTGCTAAAGCTAGTACTTCGAATTCAAAGCAAAAGCCAAAGCTCATCCTCATCGGCCACTCATTGGGAACGTATATCATACTTGAACTGCTTCGGCGGCGGAATGAGCGCTTGAGGAAAGCACGCCAGAAAGGAGAATGGAGCAGAGATGCGGAAGTTGCAATTGAGGCTGCTGTATTACTATTTCCGACGGTAGTTGATATCGCAAAGTCGCCGAATGGCAGGACTATCGGATGGGTTGCTGGTCTGCCGTACGCAGCTGCCGTTGTCAGTACATTCGCGAGACTGCTTGTAGGTGCACTAAAAATGTTTGGTGCTGCAGTGCTGCTCGCGGTCGGAAAATGGTTCACGAATATGCCTGACGACTCTGCGGCTGTCACAGCGGCTTGGTTGATGACAAAAGGTGGTGTTTATCAATCATTACACTTAGCGAAGGACGAGATGAAGGAGATGACCGAGGACAAATGGGATGATGAGATATGGGGTGCTGCGGCTTCCGCAACTACGGAAGATGAAGAGAAGTCCAAGAGCAGCAGGACGAAGCTATTCTTTTACTATAGTGCGAAGGATCATTGGATTGCTGACCATACCCGAGATGGGCTTATTGCAATAAGAGGACGGCGCACAAGAGACATGGCAGTAGAGAAGGCAGGAGGAATTGGGCATGATCAGAGGCCAATCATGGATATTGATGACGGGGATGTGCCACATGGCTTTTGCATTCGTAAGTGGCAGAGACGAGTGCACTGAACCCACCATTAACATGAACATTCCAGGCCACAGCACACCAATCGCTCTCAAGACGGCCGAATATATCCGCCAAGTCATGCAGAAGAGTCTATCGACATAACTACCAACAGTATCGTCTGTGTATGGACGATGGAAGAGCTGTGTCTGCTTGTCGATGCTGGCATCTTCTTGTTTATCGTTGCTGGGATTTTCTTTCAAGCCGAACCCTTATATCATATGTTCCAGTATGACATCTACCTCCGGAACATAAATTCGTTTACTGCCTTTAGCGTGGTTGCCGATGGTTTAGCAGCTGGTAACGACGTTGTAATCCACGATAACTTCTTCGTTGTCGTTATTTTGTCCATAAGTCTGGTCTCTTTTGGTGTAGACCAATCCACGTAACCACTGTCATCAGTGTATAGTGATAGAAGTGCCAGTGCAACACCTGTAGCTATGTCTAAACCTCCCTCCGTGTCGACTACGAGCACTCTTGTTGCTTTAGGTATGGCGAGACCATTCTCGTGTGGCTCGTCCCCGCTGTGTGGCGAAGTAGGAATGTCTCTCGAACCCGAGCAGCTCGCAATGAAGTCTGGCAGTTTCTTCAGCTCTTTGCGTAACTCACGACTGCCTACCTTTCCAGTGCCGCAATGAAGATGTAACAGCCTCTTACCGAGAGCTTTACGCAGTTTCTGCGATACTAGGTTCTGCATTGCTTCACCCGAAGTACAACATGCGATAAGCAGCACTTTATCATTGCAGTTCAAAATTTCAACTTCGTCGCTATGATCGATAGGTGAGCCACCAATAGCAATCGCGCCCTTTGTGGTTGAAATGGACACAAATCCAGAGACCTTCTGCTCGCTAGCGGTTTTTGACATGATACTCTCAATCAAGCTCGGCAAGTCGTCCTCACCCGCAGTCAGCAATGCGTCCCTATACTGCCACCACAGAGTGCTTGTCAGACCCTGCGACCACATCTCGTTGTCGTCTCCAGCGCCTTGTACGTAGCCTGTGTTGTTCTCTTCGTAGGAATTTGGCTGAAATGTCGATGCCATGGTGAGATATAAAGGATGATAAGGCAGAGTGTGGATGGGCGGTTGCCTCAAGGCGGCATGTGCTGGTAGGGGATGCAGATCTAATGAACGAGCAATGAAAGACGGTCGAAGTGGTTTGTTGCGTAGCTTTTGACGAAGTTCAGAGACGGCCAGGTCGAGTTTCTGGTATAAGATCAGCCTCAATACATTGACAACGATCGATCCTACAACGCCAGTACCTTTGCGCTCGCGACCAACTCTGGAAGTTTGGCTTCCATTTGTGCATGCTCTGATTCGGAGACGATTTCCGGCAATCGAACGATGTGATGGTAGTCTGCGTAATGATCTTCTGGAAAGAGCAAGAGATTCATAACAGCGCACCATATTGGGATAGTTTTGGATAGTGCATCTGGAAGATGCTTACCACGACGTGTGGAGTCGACAATGATACAGCTGCATTTTAAAGTCAGGAAATTGAACTTCGAAGAGATGTCATACTGGGAAGAAGCATCACTGCTCACTTTTATAAGCAGAACTCACCCACCAAACTCTCCCAGAACATCTAGCAATCCCAAATTCAACCTCCTCAGGCTAAAATTCCAGACCCCGAAATGCCCATCCGTACTCTTGAAATATGCACTACCCAAGTCATCGCTCCTTTTGGTTTTTCCATTCTCTGCCTCATCAACATCATCCTCATCCTCATCCGGCCCTGAAGCATTGAAACTTGTTCCTCGCAAACCACTCTCAACATACCAGCCTCCACATCGTTCATTAGCAATAACTGCACAGTCTGGGTACTTTACCGCCACGTCCTGGATGAATTGAGCATCGGAATCGATGCTGTGGAGTCTGTTACGGATGGAAAGAGAGCGAGTGGAGAGTTTTGATATTGTTTGGGAGATGTTACGGGAAGCTTCGGGGAAGATGATCTCGGACAGATGTGGTTGTGCTGATGATGTGGATGTTACCATCGAGGCGGAATCGGAGCCCTGGGCGTGATCAGGCGCTGGGGCTGCAGTAATGATCGAGAGACGTGCTTGTTTTGAGTAAGGTAGTGGTGAAAGTGGGGGTCACGTGATCTATCGACGATTTCTTCTTTGATTTGCAGCGCAGGAATTATGGACTGCTGGAGTCACTTCTTTATAGCATCTTCAGTCAAACGATCCCTGCGATAATGTAGTCACAGTGATGGCATTGGGCCATCGTTGCTGTCATACTCGTCAACAAAGTCACAAGAACAGATGGAAGAGTCATCCCAGCAGGGTCTGCGCTAGCTCGACTTCAGAAGCACATAGGAATGAAGAGAGAACTGGTGTTGAAAGTATGTTAATCATTGATAGCGATCTAATTGGGTACTCAAGTCATAATTCGTATTCATCTCCTCCACCATAACAAAACCATCAGTTCACCAATCCCAAAACACCTTCAACAACTTCCTCCAGCTCTCCCACTCTGGCTTTCAACATCATATTCTCATCCCATAACGACAGACCCGGAGTCGATCCTAACATCGTCGTAAAGACATCACCATCCTCTTCCGGGAAACTGCTGGCATCGCTCATCGCCGGGCTACGCCGAGATAGGCATTGTGCAGCTCACGGAGCAAATTCGTGAGTTCAGTTTGTGAGGATGGTAATGTGGCGAGGAAGTCTGGTGAGACAAAGGGGTCATTGGTAGTGGAGTTGTTGTAAGAGTGATGTGACGAGATGTTGGGGGTGATGAGTATTTCTTCATCGATTCTGCGAGTGGTGAATTTTCTTTGGGTTGTTGTTGTTGTTGGAGACAGACCTAACCAGCCTGCTGCTGTTTCGGAGATGCTCGACATCTTGACTGATGCTCGTCTGTTGATGTGACGATCTTGTGCTTGATGTGTTGTGATCTCATCATGACTTGGAATATTGAACAGTTCTGCCGTTGCAACTTTGGCACTCTTCGAGCGAGGCGCTAAGGCGGAACCAGCACGTTGGAAGAGGGGCATACACTTGCTGGCTGCGGAGAGTGCTATAGATGATTGACGACGCAACGACGAGGTAGGATATGCTGTCAGTGGTGATGATGTCGGTGGACTGCATGAGGTAGAGAAGACAGGATCATAGTCACTGGCGCCGCCATAGCTGGTGTCTTGGGTGAAGATGGCTGTCATGATGGTGTGGTGCGAAGACGGAGTGAATGGGGTATATAGGACGTTGTACTTGGGGAGATACGTTGTACTGGAAGCAAGGCAGGGCAGAGGGTGAATGAGGGTGATGCGAATTGTGAGGATTGTGATATTGTGTTTGTGTTGAGGATGATGAGATTGATATGGCAAAGAATTGGTAGTGGAATGGACAGTAAAGGACCAACTGCGACAATATATCAGACGATGGTCATGGAGGATTGCATCGACGAGGCTGGTCGCTGCAGCTCGAGGTGGCAGGGAAAGAATCGGTCCGTTGAAGAACGCGTGCCGTCCTGTTTCCACAACAACCAAACTCGCATTCGCGTCGAGCGCGTTCTCCTGAGACCATCATGAAACAGCATGTAGGCTTTGTATTAATCCCATCATGCCAGCGACAGAAACTTCAATAAAACAAAGTTCAGATCAGTCAAAGGCGGCTCTTGCAGCTCTTAAGTCATTTGTTTCGCAACTATCTATTCGTGATTACCTTGCTACGTAGTAACCGTTCTTGCAACCTTCTTTTTCGATGAGTGGTGATGTTGTTCAAGTTCCCAGCTTCCTCCTCAATATCAAGTCCACCCCTTCACACCTTTGCCAACAGTTTCTTGTTCTGCGAAAACCTAAGCACGAGGAGCACACCCGCTCCAAATATCATCTCAGATCCTGAGGCCAGGGTAAGAGCGAGAAAGCCGGAACGGTCTAGGATAGCCCCACTGATAGGGTTCCCGATGAGTGCACTGCGAACATGATATGTTAGTGGTAGTAATGACTTTGACCATTCAACTCACGCAGTAGACAGAAATGCCATCATAATACCGAGAGCAGGCCCATACTGAGAAGGAGATGAAAGAAGAGGGGCTACACAAGCTCCAAGTAGACTGATGACCGAGCCAGAGGTAAATCCATAGGCTATGGCAAAGATGATGATACCTGCTGTCGACTTGGCTGCGGTCAAGCATGCCATAATGACTCCAGACGATATCCCAGCAAAAATCATCAAGTTATAAGGACCCCAAATGTCGGCAAGTGCACCAGGAATGACACGTCCGAATAGGCTTGCAGCATTGGTGATGGTGACAAGATAGAAGGCTGTCTGTTCAGAGAGTCCTTGAGAGACGCTGTATACCGCGATAAAGACCAGGCCTGCAAAAAGACCAATATATAAGAACCAGCCACCTAGCATAAAAAAGAGAAGTCGACGGTTCTTCAGGATAGCACCAAGGTCAGGCTTAGGCGGAGCAGGTCGGGGGGTACCATCAAGTGACTTCTGCGCTTGACCTGGCATCGATACACACAAAACAGAGATCAAGCACAGCGGCATCATGATAAAGCCAGCGATACGAAAGGTCCAGCCGAACCCAACTTCCTTGAGCAGTCTACTCAGCACGATAGGCCAGACGATGCCGCCAACAGAAGATCCAGCTACTGTCATGCCAAGAGCTAGCCCGCGGCGCTTTTGAAAGGCAACGGTGACGCAGATGAGTGCGGGAGTGAACAAAAGACTGTCTCCAATGCCAATAAGAAGACCTTGAGTAAGGATGAGTTGCCAGTACTGGGTGCAGATCGAGGCAAGAAAGACGCCGAGGAGGAGAAAAGCAGATCCAATAGCCACGATGGTCTGAAAGCAGAGGAGATTAGTCGCGAATAGCTAGGTATACCTATAGAGCTTCTACTCACTCGGGGACCTGTTTTGTTGATCGTTGCCCCGACGAAGAGAGAGCCACCGAACAGGAAGAACATGTTGAGAGATCCAATCCAGCTTACTGCCGAGGCGTCCTTGTGAAGCAGTCCGATGTAGTACTGCTGGAACACACCAAAAGCGTTCGTGAAGCCAATCGTCACGAACGAGATTAGAAATGCACTGAGAATGATGAGCATGCTCTGTTTGCTAGTGAAATAGATTAGCTATAGTAGGCTCCATCCTTTTGCCTACTACCTACTTGATTTCGCTGACGGGTCCCGGTGGAGCAAGGTCCTTCTCGACATCTGCCGTTGCTATACTTTGGCTGACACTTATGACGAGGTCTGTAGGTATCTCAATGATATCTTTTGCCATACTGACTTCAGACTTCGACATTATGTTGAGAGCAAAGAGTCGAGATACAGGACAAGATAGGAAGAAGGGCTGATGAGGAAGGATCGCTACAGAGACTCAAGAGAAGCCAGAGGTCTTCCTTTATATATTTGGATGAACGGACACTCTTTGGAGACCGCGGACGCGGGCATCTGATCCCGTGGTCGCCAGCGCGAAGGAGACAGAATTCACCCGGACCAATGATTGTGCGATCTAGCGGAGCTAGGGATTGGTGCTACTCCATAAGCAAGTTACTTAGACTGGGTCTCCGGGGTTGAGCGTCTTGCTTTGCCTCAAGATGTCGAGGAAGTGCATGGTAGTATTCTCGTGTCCTCGGCATTTATATGGTCTTGGTAGACCTAGATCGTTCGAACTTCCACTTTGCATACTGCCAATCTCATCAAGGTCTTGAATAAGCTGCTCGTCTTGACCGTCCTCTATCATAATATACAGGAAGAAAGAGGAGGAGACTGCGTAAAGGGAAAGGATAACCCCGGCCCCTTTATCCTCTTACCCTCCAAGATACCCCGCGGATGAACCGCTTTGGTCCGCGGGAAAACCGTCTCCTGACCACTTTCCTTCTCGTCTTTCTTTGTGTGGGATCGAAGGACGGTCACTTTGTGTTGGATCAAAGGACGGTCAAACGTTTGCCTGGTTAACAAACTACGACCTCCGTTCTTTACGTGTATAACTCTCGCTTTGTGATGTCTGTACGGCATGAAGAGAACAAGTACTGCAGCGGAGCTTGACGGAGCAACCTTCCATCGCCAGCAGCCAATCTCATGCGCATTCTGCCGAAAAAGAAAGCTGAAATGTGATCGCGAAAATCCATGCGGTAATTGTGTGACAAGAGGCATGCGGTGTCTGCCAGCAGCGAAGCCTTCAGTGAAAACGTCACAGCAGTCTTCACAACGTCTTTCCGACGTCCTCCCTTCTGGTGGCGATGGACTATCTCAGAAGCCTTCAGGCGAGACGGTACAGCAGTCGGCAAGGCAAGTGGAACATTCAAGACAACAGCAGACTTCACAACGTCGTTCCGATATTATCCCTGGCGTTGGGAATGTTCTATCTCAGACCCGTGCGTTAGGGATTCCTACGACACCGGATGACTCTTCCATCAACACCAGGCAGGGTCGGAGTGTGGCACTAGATACCAATAACGAGAATGATTTGAACAGACAAGCGCTCCAATTTGAAGCAGATGCAACACAGCTCCAAGACACACCAGCCTCTTGGCCCACTGTGAATATCATGTTCCCAAGTACAGCTCCTCGACGACACGGTGCTACTATCACGCTTGTAGAAGTACTACAAGTCATGCCATCACGAGCAAGAGCACATCGCCTACTTGACCATTTTATTGACAACCTGCAGTGGTCATTGCATATCTGTCATACTCCTTCACTCCGAAGGAGTCTTGGGAAACTTTACGGAGATCTCGAATCTGGCGTACATGATAATCTGCGCGATTTAGCACTGCATAGTGCAATTCTTGGCGTCAGTGCGGCATATCCTTCCAAAACCTTAAGCCTACCTGAGGAAGTGACCACCGTACTGGCACAAAGTCTGACCCAGCTAGCGCAACGAGCACTTGTCGAGGTTGATTATCTCAAGAATCCTAGCCTGACTACGTTGCAGGCTGCACTGATACTTGGATATATGATAGTTCCAGAGGCCGGCGGGCTGACCACGGTATTACTGGCACTGCGAGCAGCTATTCATTGCGCCCAGGCTCTTGGAATGCATCGACTGGACTCTCCCAGGTTCGTCAAGCAAAGAGGAAAAGAAGGGTCGACAGACTACGTGTACCTCGAGTTACAGAGGAGAATCTACTGGCAACTAGCCGCAAGTGACTGGTAAGTAGGATGTTGGGCACAATCTTTACGCATCTGACGCCATGTGCTGTAGGTTGATCTCGACTGTGTCTGGCCCGTATACCTCAACCTACTTCATTCACCCCGATCAATTTCAAATCCAACTGCCAGCAAACTGTGACGACGAGGCGTTAGATGCGGAAGGCGTCTACTCACGGCCATGTGATGTACCTACCGAACAGTCTCATACTCTGATTCGTGTCGGACTTGCATCAATGTACCGCGAAGTCGTGGATACAGCAAACAGGCAGGGTGTCGAGGTCCACGAATTAGACTATGAAACAGTACAACAAATTGACGCCAAATTTGTAGCGTTTATTGAGGACCTGCCCTACTTTCTCAAAATGGACCACGAAAGCCGAGCACGTAGCCGAGCCATCGACAAGCGGATGCCATTTCTAGCGTGGTCTAGGGCGGGGACGCTCTGTGCCTGGCACATGCGACGTATACAAATCCATAGACGGTGGTTGATACCTTCTTCAGACTCTCCGGATGCTCCATGTGCTAGAAGTCGAGAAATCTGTCTTAGTGCGGCTCGTGCTGTCGTGGCGTTGGAACAGGAGATGTACGAGACTGTCATGAATCACGTTCCGAACTTCTCGAGACACTGGGCTGTGGTCCACCATTTGCTTGTAGCATCTCTGGTACTTGGCATGGAGTATGCAAGGGGTGATGCCAGCATCAGACCGGAGCTTTTGAATTGCTGTCACGCCCTAGCGCGAAGTCAAGAAACCAGCACCATTGCGTGGAAAGGCTTGCAACAACTTCAGTGTATATTAAGACGCTGGTCCCGAAACGAAGATGCTCAGCAACCGATGGAGCTGGCATCAGCTGTACAACCTATACCACGCAACGAGGGAGCAGACACGACTCCGTTCATGGGAGTCGTGCCTGACTTGTCTTCAATGCCCACAGATACTAATGCGGGTGTACATGAATGGTTGTCTGGCAGTCGCACAGTCCACGAAGCACCAGCCGCTGACAACGCGATATTTGGAGACATTTTCAACGACTTGTGGCTCAATACCATGGACCTGCCGACAGGGCTGGAGTCAAGTGAATGGGATGCGTTGTTTCAGGAACTCTGAAACGTGGTCGATACGTTGCACGAGAGTGGTAGTATGCCTGTGCCCTTTGATCGCTATACAGAAAGGACCAGAGAGGCTCTTTTGAGCAAATCACGGTTTTGTCAAGCAATTGGTGTCGAATATCGACGCTCGATGTCGATGAGGACGGCATCTTCCGAATGAGCTAATCATCTGTGCACGTGGCGTGGGAGCTGTGCCCGTAGAGAAACGACGAATCAGAGCTTCCAAGAGCTTTAGCCGGAGCTTGATTCTGGAAAGCCAATGACGGTGATCAGAAAATCGAAAAGCGGCATGGACAATTTCAGATTGCCGAGCTAACGTCTATAGCCGCGATGGAGCCTTTGGGCAATGTAAGTGGTCGAGGGGGTCGTCTCCTCTACAACAATACGCGAAGTACCTTATACCTTAAGCGAGTCGAGTGGTCGTATCTTCTCCTCGACCTTCGTTCCCCTCCACTCTCCCCTTCCGCAGCCCTCACCTCTGTCCCTTTTCATATATCTCCCTCCTAGCTGCCATATATAGCTTCGCCTGCAGCTAGTCTCCGTCTCGACAGCTTCAGCACCCAACGCATCTCGAATCCCAGCTACATCACACCGCTTATCGCCCCTCAAGATGACAAGTCTCAGCACCAAGAGTGCCGGCGCATCCGATCAGAAGACCACCAACACCGAACTCTCCACTGAGGATCTTGCTGAGCGCAACCTTGTTGTGCAGGTACGTGACATGACTATATCCCATCTCCAAGCGATGGCAAACCTAACACAGCTAAATCAATCCAGCCCGGCGACGAATGGAAACTTGAACAAGGTCTCCGTGCCGACGAGCTTCCCATCTTAGATCAGACGAAAACACCAGCCTCCCTCGACTCTCACAAGACAGGCTCAAACGTTCAAGGCTCCAACGAGGATGTCCATCACCCTGAAGAAAGGCATCCAGACATTGCCCACATTGACAACGACAAGGAGTTTGCCGAAGAGCGCGAAGGATGGAGAGGATACGTCGAATGGGAAGACTACCCTGAAAAGAAGGCTCTCGCCCACAAGATCATGATCTCGCACAAGTTCCCTCCTCCTCCCGATTTCCAACTCGGGCCAATCCCAGACACGAACCCGGTCTTGGAAGGTGTGCGCTGGAAGCTATGGCACAAGGCTATTGGTGGTACTCTAAAGTCAATGCCTGAAGAGAGCTGGCTTCGTGTGACCCAGGAGAAGCACAAGGATATGCTTCACGTGCTCGAATTTCCATACAATGGCGAGTCACCCAAGCGTCTGACCACAGCTTTACCCATAACACCAAACCCGCTCTTCTTCGTTCGCAACCATGGTGGTATTCCTGACATCGATGCGGATAAGTGGGATCTGAGGATTGACGGTCTGATCAACAAGCCTCAGACTCTGACGCTTGCTGATCTTCAGGATGAAACAAGGTTCGAACGTGTGAAGAGAGTCGTCACTATTCAGTGCTCTGGAACAAGACGTGTAGAGCAGATTGGAATGTACGCTGGTGAGGGTGATGAGATGATCAATGCTCCTTGGGCCGAAGGTGCTATCGGAACTGCTGAGTGGGAAGGAGGTAAGTTGATGACAGCGCATCGATGACTCAATTCAACCACTCAGCTGACTATCTGCCTAGTCACATTGAAGAGCGTTTTGAAGTATTGTGGTGGTGTCACGGGCCCCGGAAAAGGCAAGCTAGAAGGAGGCAAGATGTCCCATCTCGAGTTCAGTGGTGCAGACAGCTATTTCAAGCAAAACGAGCTCATGAACTACCTCGTCAGTGTGCCGTATAGCAAGGTCAAGGCTCATGAAGTGGTATGTCAATCCAAGACTCATTCGAAGAACTCCAGTGCTGACTCTCGCTTCAGCTGCTCGTCTGGAAGATGAACGGCAAACCCTTACCAAAGATCCACGGCTATCCGGTTCGTGCTCTGGTCATGGGATATATTGGTGCTCGTAGTGTGAAGTGGCTCTATCGCATCAAGGTCATTGACAAGCCAAGTCGTGCTCCAGTACAAGCCAAGGAATAGTATGCAACAGCAACCTGCTTTTTCTAACCAAGACTGGACTCAGACTAACCTCATAATTAGCCTCTACTTCAATGGACAAGTCGGCAAACACAACCAGCTCCCCATCAATGGCATCAACATCCAAGATATGCCTGTCTCCTCCGCCATCATGTCACCATGGACGAAACAAGTCGTCATCCACAACGGCACCATCGAAGTCAAAGGCTGGGCATACAGTGGCGGTGGAAGATGGCCAGGCAAGCAATCTCATTCCAACCAGTAAAAGCAGTTTACTGACCTTCTCGCCGTAGAACGAGTCGAATGTTCCCCCGATGGCGGCCATACCTGGTATCCTGTACCTGTGCAAAACATGTCCAAGAAATACAAGTACGCCTGGCGCACATGGCATATGCAACTCCCGGTCATTGCCGAAGGCTGGATCGAAATCCTCGCCCGCTGCTGGGATAACAGTCTGAATACACAACCTGTTGAGATCCGCCACGCCTGGAACTGGGGTCTCCACGTTACTCACAGCTGCCATCGTATCAAGGTTTACAGTGTTAACAAGTCTTATGCCCTGACGGCTAAAAGACTGGGCCAGTTTGAGGAGCATGGCGAGAGTCTGGGCCCGATTACAAGACCGACGGAGTTTCCAACAATTTCAATGGATGAATATGAAAAGTATTGGGACAGTGTGGACCCGAGGGATGTAGAGGAGTGATCGAGGGTGTAATAGAGCAAGATTGAGTAAAGAGTAAGTAGACGATTAATGGCATGTTTTCTTGAAGATCAATTAAACAAGGCATTCGGTAATCGCTCTCAAAGACCTATGAACGTCCTCCAATGAGAGCCAAGTCTTCCCTCAAAAGACCTCAGAATTCGTGGACTAGAACCGCTGTGAAGGGTACCATGACTATATTTGAGCTACTTACCTTATGCCCTTCTCTATTATCCTAGGCTCTTACTCGAGAGATATATGTGATCCAATACATACGCTGGATGTAGATGGTTCACGCCTATGGGAACTCTTCACAGCCGTCCTAGGCTACTCCTAACCTTTAGCCTTTTCACGAATTCTGACGACGACGTGAAAGCACCTCAAAGCCATACACTTTGCTTCAACTACCCCATATCATTGGTCAGACACTCACTCAGTTTTACCAGGACAAACCGAATTGACAGCCGTTACCTGAAAGGTCTGCAACGCGATGAACATGCATAAACTGCACATTTAGCTACTACAGAAGCGCTTGCTGCTTCAAGTGCCTCGCAAGATTCATTACAAAATGAACTCCAGAAGACCTCACACCACACCCACTACAAGGCGATGGCATCTCGTAGTTTTCTTATGCTGATGTACAGATGGTTCAGGTGTGATATCTGGTACAGAACCTAATTTGGCTAGTTTCATGCATGGAGCCGAGCCGGGACCTCGTTGGCAGGCCATGGTTGCTAGACAAACAAACAACTGACATTCCCGTTTTGTCAAACTCCTTGCTTTAGCTCGCATTCATCAGACATCTGTCTCAAGCAAGGATACTTAACATCAATGGGCCCGGTGGACGACATGATAACGACTTCTTAGACATTGCCTAGATAAGCCTGCTTCCCACCTCTGACGAGGTCGTCAGCAATGAGTTGCCCTTTCTGCGCCGCGCCATCGAGCTTGACCAATGTAACAGCAATGCCGAAAAACTTGGAATGTATGTTGACAATCACTTCCGCTTGCTGCGTGAAGATATGGTGCGCGAGCTCAGAGACGACCTCCGAGTGGCGAACACTGCGCAGAAAGGGTTCCGCAAGGCTCTTCGTGTCAATGGCCTAGAACTACACGGAGTCCAGTGCACCTCTGATCACAACAACATCGAGAAACAGGTTCCCTGGATGGTCAAGCTGCGTGCTACCACTGGTCTGCCTGGATTAAGCAATCTCGACCTAAAGCCCAGCGCAAGTTCTTGTCAGAGAATCGACAGTTCCTCAAGACCGATGCCCTTGCAGCATTGATGTGCGATGGCAAGATTGCTGCACTGGTCACCATTTGCCGTGACGAAGAAAAGCTCTGCAGAACTCCGAGTGCGCTATGTGTCCGTATTACCAGCAAAAGTGCTATCCAAGGAGCACTAATGATGCTAAAGACCGCCCAGCAGATATCATTGGTTCAGATGAACACAGCAATCTTTTCATACGAGCCTGTTCTGAAGCGACTACAAGGTCTCAAGGCTTGCCATCGGTATTGCCCTCACCACCATTGTCCGTTTCGGTAGTGCTCAGAAAGCGAGCGCCGCTGTTCAGCCTCTACACCTGTCCAAGAAGACCAGCACCGTTTCCTTGTCTCGAGAGGCCTTCAACATCATCAACAACACCAAAGAGGCTGTGAAAAACAATGCCAAACAGTTGCACAATGCGTTCAGCAAGTTTCTCTACTCTACTGCATCGTACTATGATATCCTCAATCATCTCGAATTTGACGACACCGAGATCCCCTTCTTCCAAGCCTTCTCTGTTCCGGATGACGAGAAAGGTATGCAGCGAGTTGGACGGAAGGGAAAGGCTGTGAAACCTGACCATCTCATTCGGAGATGGGCGCGAGGAGAGGATGGTGGAACTTACAGTGGTTTAGCGGCTTAGTTTCCGGAGGTGTGGTGCATGAAATCCAATCAGCGCAACCACCTTCTCGAGATCTAGCGCCACGAACTATTAAAAGAAGTCTTGTTCGACATTTGCACCATCGGTGGCCGACACGACGAGGCTATTTAGAAAACCTAGAACATAAGGCACAGATGACTGCTGGAGTCCTAAGCTAAATAAGGATTATCGGATGTAACCACGACTACTGCTATAAAGTATGCCGTAGATATCTAATCTGCATCTCCTCGGGTCTTACTAATTAAAGAAGCTAGCGAGATCTTAGAGTCGCATATCCTAATAGCAATGTCCCCTGCTACAGAACAACTGATTATAATTAGCGACTATAAATAACTTCGACTAAAGGTAAATTAAAAAGTTAGGTATATAAAACCCTTTTAGGTTTAATCCTACTAGCAGGTTCACTTATACTTAGACGAGGCCCCTTTACATACAACGCGATGTTAAGACTCGGTAGGACTTAACCTATTTTATGCTTTATTGCGCGGTTCTATTACGACCTACTATTAATCAATTTCTTTGTTATAAAGCCATTACAGATAGCAAGAAGTATAAAGATCTCGTTTAGAGGCTTAGGCTAACTAAAGCGGAGTAGGAGGCTGCCTATTTCCTTACGCGTTTAACTACGCTGTTCTACTAGTTTACGAAGACGATATCTATTTCCTAGCGACCTATAATCTAGCTCGTCTTTTAGATCTATAATTAATTGATCACATATCTTAACAACGTTAAAGAACTGTTAGATACATAAAGGGAGAATAATTTCTAGAAAGCTATAACTGTAGCGATAGAAGTAGCGATAGCTAAGCTAATAAAATATTACAGCTAGACTTCTATAAAGCTTAGATACCTATATGCACGAGCTACTCTACTTTACCCTACGTAGAAAGCTGCCTTCTTTAGATCTAAGGAGTAGGTAGAAGAGAAACCTACTACGCCTAATAGAAAGATATAGGAGGCTTACTACGTCGATAGCTTAAAGCACTACTATTAAGAAAACTACTAGTAGTAGGTTAAGGCTAGTCTTTAGAGAAGCACTAGATCTCAGCTTAAGGATGACTATAATATAGATGAACCTAATCCCTTCTTAAGCTTTTCCTTTCTAGATACTAGTAATGATATAGGGGCTGCCGACTTTAATGCCGAATAGGCGCTCTATAACGCTATACTAAAGCTAAAGGATCGTAACCCTTATATATAGTAGTAGGAGAATAAGAAACGATTCCCTTGGCTAGTAGCTATAGCGAAGGATATACTTGTAATACTAGGGGCGGGAATAGGTTTAGAGCGTGTCTTTAGTATAGCACGCTAGAAGTCGCCGCCGTAACGGAACTATAAACTAGAGACATTAAAGTAGATTATAGTATCTAACTACCGGCGGCGGACGATTAAGTAGGTAACCTTATACGCTTTTAGTCTATATAATAGGCTAGGGGGAGCTACACTTATCTAGATTAAAGAGGAGGTTATAGATATATAGTATGCAGTAAAAGAGCTACATGCTATATTTAGCCTAGGATTTATTAGGACTACTAACAGGTTCACTCGTAATATAAGGGTAAGAACTCTTAAGAGAGCAACGCGTAGGTTAGCATAATAGATTAGTCTATAATTCATAATTTTAAGAACACTCTTAACGCGTAATATACCTCGTTTAACTCTTAACGCGTATGCAAATACAGTTGACTAATGTTTATACTATCAGAACTATTAGAAAGGGGCTACCCGCGGGCCGACTTTCTATAGGCTAGGCCTTAGGCTAGCCCTAGGTGCACCCTTACTATAGCCCGACCTAATTAGGCACCGTTAGTAGACGGCCTTAGACCTATAGCCTAACCTAAAACCTAACCTAAAGCCTAGCCTAGCCTAGCCTATCGCGGGCCGACTATGCCTACCGAGACCTCTATTAATAAGAAGTGTTAAAGGATCTTAAAGGGCTAGTTAATAAGTAGTTTAATAAGACCCTTACTACTATTAGTCTAATTACGGATACGCCTAAAGTATTAGCATCACCCTCCCGCTATTTAGTCTATAGACGTTAAGTGGCTACCTAGATGTATTTAGGAGATAGTACGTCGATATACGATAAACGCTCGGCGTCGTGTATAGTACTTACCTATAATCCGCACTAGAACGCCGATCGCTTTAGTAACTAAGCGCCTACTAATAAAGATAAACTGTTAGAACTTGATAGGGAGGTATATTAAGTGCTAAGGGTATAGGGAAGTATCTAATAGAATAGGTAGGGTTGAAGCTAAAGGACTTATAGTAGTAACTAATAAGTAAAGGATTGAATTGACTTGTAGAAAGAAAGAAACTAACTAAAGGATAGACTAGGTTTATATACATGAGGTGGCAATCTAG
>Ga0160428_1001071_pt1 | contig 22986 bp, 18 predicted proteins | sample SolpanmetagenomM_FD_108198 | JGI IMG/M metagenome (GOLD analysis project Ga0160428, IMG submission 108198) | Solar panel surface microbial communities from Lawrence Berkeley National Laboratory, California, USA - M | ecosystem: Engineered > Built environment > Solar panel > Unclassified ... | reverse complement strand
GGCCTGGATCCTTAGTCGGTCACCACGATCTCGTACGCGTCGTCGAACGGGACGTAGGGGCGCGCGAGGCGACGTACCAACGGGACCGGAGGCTTCGTGGGCCGGACGCGGAGCCAGGGGGACCCGGGGTCGACCCGATCCTCGTACGAATCGAAGACGACCGTGGCGCTCCGGCCTCCGCTCGCGACGTTCTGCACCGCGGCTTCCCAGGCCAGGAACCGGGCGTCGCCGCCCGCCGGGACCCGCGCCCCGCTCAGGCCGTTGTCGGAGCGCACCGAGACGGCGGCCCGGCTCCGGTTCGCCACCCGCACCACGACCAGCGAGGGCGCCCCGAGGGCCTGCGTCCGGCGGGACGACGCCCGGACGAAGCGGCAGAAGCCCAGCACGTCGAAGCGTCCCCGCCGTCCGTTCCGCGCGGCGAGCCCTTCCGAGTCGACGTCGAGCCACCCGCCCCGGCTCCGGAGGGTCAGCCGGATCCCCCCCAGCTCGGCGGGGGCGCCCTTCCGGCGCGAGAAGAGGCGGACGGTGGCGTCCGCCTCGGCCTGCGAGAAGGGCCAGGGCCGCAGGTGGCCCCGGGCCCATTCGGTACCGTTCGACTCGAGGCCGCTCTCGAACCCGTTCCAGAAGAAGACGGGCCGCTGCACGGCGATCGCGAGGGCGGACAGAAGGAGGGTCATGTTCCGAGTCGGACGCACGATCCCCTACGGGACCGTCACCTCCAGGCTGCGCACCAGGAACGCCAGCTCGTCCGCGGCCTCGGCGATCTGCTTGGCGGTGGGCTTGCCCGCGCCGTGGCCCGCGTCGGTCTCGACCCGGATCAGGACGGGGTTCGGCCCCGCTTGGGCGGCTTGGATCGCGGCGGTGTACTTGTAGGAGTGGGCGGGCACCACGCGGTCGTCGTGGTCGCCGGTCGTGACGAGGACCGCCGGGTAGTGGGCGCCCGGCTTCAGGTTGTGCAGGGGCGAGATCCGGTAGAGGTTGGGGAAATCCTCCGCGACCTCGGGCGAGCCGTAGTCGCTCACCCAACCCCAGCCGATCGTGAACTTGTGGAAGCGGAGCAGGTCCATCACGCCCACCGCCGGGAGGGCGGCGCCCCACAGGTCAGGCCGCTGGTTCACCACCGCCCCGACGAGCAGGCCGCCGTTCGAGCCGCCCTTGCAGGCGAGCTTCGCGGGCGAGGTGATCCCCTCGGCGACCAGATACTCGCCCGCCGCGACGAAGTCGTCGTAGCAGTTCTGCTTGTTCTGGAGCCGTCCGCCGTCGTGCCACGCCTTGCCGTACTCGCCGCCGCCCCGGATGCAGGCGACCGCGAAGACGCCGCCGAGGCTCAGCCACTCCGCCATCTGCGAGTTGTAGCCCGGCGTGACCGCGATGTTGAAGCCGCCGTACGCGTAGAGCAGGGTCGGGTTCGTGCCGTCCCGCTTCAGCCCCTTGCGGTGGGTGACGAACATCGGGATGCGCGTCCCGTCCCGGCTCGTGTAGAACGCGCGCTCCGTTTCGAACTGGGCGGCGTCGAACGCCACCGAGACCTCGCGGAACGGGCTCGACTCGCCCGTCGCGAGGTCGAGCCGGTAGACGGTGGGTGGGCTCGTGTAGGACGTGTAGGTGTAGAACAGGTCCTCCGCCTCGCCCTGGGCCCCCGAGACCCGCGCCGTGCCCAGGCCCGGAAGCGCCACCTTGCGGACGGGGTTTCCGCGCAGGTCGAACTGCTCGACCGCGCTCGTGGCGTCCTCCAGGCGCGTGACGAACAGGGTCTTCCCCGCCAGGACCGCCGACCCGATCGCCGCCTCTCCGGCGGGCACGACCGTTTCCCAGCGACTCGCGTCCTTCGCGTCGACCGCGACGACGCGCCCCGTCGGCGCGTCCTTGTCCGTCCGGAAGAGGAGCCGGTCGCCGTCGTTGCCGAGAAAGTCGTAGCTCGCGTCGTTCGCGTCGAGCAAGGGCTCGACGGCCGCGCCTTCCGCGCGTAGGTCCTTCAGGTAGATCCGATTCTCGCGCTGGGTGCCCTGCCAGACGGTGACCACGAGGTGGCGGCCGTCCTCCGTCGCCTCGCCGCCGAAGCCCCACTCGGGCTGGTCGGGGCGGGCGTAGACGAGGGCGTCGTCCTGCTGGTCCGCGCCCAGGCGGTGGTAGTACAGCTTCTGATGGTAGTTCGCCTCCTGCAGGGCCTCGCCCTCGTCGGGGGCGTCGTAGGCCGAGTAGAAGAAGCCCGCGCCGTCCTGGGTCCAGCTCGCGCCGGAGAACTTTGACCAGCGGATGACGTCCGGTAGGTCCTCGCCCGTCTCGACGTCGCGCACGCGCCACTCCTGCCAGTCGGAGCCGCCGACGGAGACGGAGTAGGCGAGGAGCCGCCCGTCGTGGGTGAACGAGGCGCCGCTCAGAGCGGCGGTGCCGTCCTCTGTGAAGAGGTTGGGATCGAGCAGAACGCGCCCCGGTTTCGCGAGGTCGTCGGTGACGTAGAGGACGGACTGGTTCTGCAGGCCGTCGTTACGCGAGTAGAAGATGTGCCGTCCCGCACGCTCCACGCCGCCGAAGCGCTCGTAGCGCCAGAGCCGCGTCAGCTCCGCCTCGATCCGCGCCCGCTCGGGGATCGCGTCGAGGTAGGCGTGGGTCACCTCGTTCTGCGCCGTGACCCAGGCCTTCGTCGCCTCGGCGTTCGCGTCCTCCAGCCAGCGGTAGGGATCGGGCACGGTCACGCCGTGGAGCGTTTCGACGACGTCGCCCTGGGGCGAAGCGGGGTACTGCATGGGTAGATCGGATTGTAGCGTCTCCGCACGGATACACTCGTTTCGGAAGGTCGCCTTCCCTGCCCTATGATCTATCCCGACCGTCCCGCCCTGGTTCTCGCCCCCATGGAGGGCATCACGGACGCGCCGATGCGCGCGTTCGTCGGCTCGTGGGGCGCCTTCACCTACGGCGTGTCGGAGTTCCAGCGGGTAAGCGGGATGGCCCTCTCCGCCAAGGCGTTCCGGCGCGAGGCCCCGGAGGTCTTGACCGGTGGCAAGACCCCGACGGGGATGCCGGTGCAGGTCCAGATCCTCGGCGGCGACCCCGAGCGGATGGCCCAGTCGGCCCGGGCGGCGGTCGCGGCGGGCGCCTGGGGCATCGACCTCAACTTCGGCTGCCCCGCCCCGACCGTGAACCGCCACGACGGCGGGGCGACGCTCCTGAAGCATCCCGAACGGCTCGAAGCTATCGTGCGGGCGGTCGTGGACGCGGTGGACGTGCCGGTGTCGGCGAAGCTCCGGTTGGGCTGGGACGACCCCGACGCGATCGATGAGAACGCGGCGCGGGCGGTGGCGGGCGGGGCGGCGTGGATCACGATCCACGCTCGGACCCGAAACCAGGGCTACCGACCGCCCGTGTTCTGGGAACGCATCGGTCGGGTGCGGGCGGCGGTGGGCGTCCCGGTCGTGGCGAACGGCGACATCTGGACCCTGGACGACTTTCGGAGGTGTCAGGACGTCACGGGCTGCCGCCACTTCATGCTCGGACGCGGCACCCTCGCCAATCCCGTCCTGCCCGGCGAGGTCGCGCGGGAACTGGGTCTGCCGTCGCACCCCTACGAGACGCGCTGGGAGCCCTTGCTGCGGGGCTTCGTCGAGTGGTGCGACGGACGGGAGACGCGAACCCTGGCGCGGCTCAAGGGCTGGCTCGCGATGGCGGCCCGGCACGGCGCCTTCGACCGCTTCGACGCCCTGAAGCGCTCGACCTCGGTGGCTCAGATCCTCGAGGGCGTGGGCGCGGACGTCGTACCCGCCGGCTAAGTCTCTACCCGTGGACGAGCGTCCAGTCGACCTGGATCGCGCCGACGCTGCTGACGATCACCGTCGCGCCGTTCTGAACCGAGGCCAGCGCGGACGTCCGGAGCGTGTACCCCGCCGGGATGTCCCCGTAGGCGTAGGTCCCCGCCGGAAGCAGGAGCACCTTTTTCGCGCCCCCCGTCGGCCTCACCACGTAGCGGGCCGCGTTCGCGGCATCGGACACGGCGTTGCCGTTGCGGTCCTTCGTCTGGGTCAGAGAGAAGCCCAGCCCGGGATCGGGGCTGGCGAGGGACCAGCGCACGAGCGAGAGGTCCTGGGCGATGAGGTCGCTCGCGACGCCGATGTCGCCGCCGACCGACGCGTTGTCGAGTTGGAGCTTGGTGACCTGCCTTTTCGCGCCGGTCAGGCGCGAAAGGTCGAACGAAAGGACGCCTCCGAGCCGGTACCGCGTCCGGTCGTCGTCGCCGTACGCCCGAAGGCCCGCCGCGAGGGTCACCACGGAGTACCGGAGGCTCGGCCCGACGAAGAGGTTGTCGCCGCCGCCGGGCCGCAGACCGATCAGAACGCCGAGGGACGCGTCGTTCCGGTACCGAAGCTCCTGGTTGACGCCCACGAAGCTGGCGACCCCGCCCGGCCCGAACATCCCGCCGGTGACGACGCTCGCGCTGGTCGTGCCGCCCAGGAGGCCGCTCGTCACGATCTGGTCGAGGTCGGCCCCGCCGAACAGCCTCAGGTCGGCGGAAATCTCGCTTTCCGCCCGCTGGGTGGCGATCTGTTGGAGTCTCTCGTCGACGGCCGGGCTGAGCGCCACCTCGACCGTCCCGGCGGAAAAGTCGCGCTGGAGCAGCCCGACGTCGGTGCCGCCGACGAAGCTCACGCCGGCGGCGAGGTTAGCCTGGGTCTCGGCCGCGTTCGGGAAGAACAGGTCCACCGAGCCGAGGTCGGCATGGATCACGAACCGGTAGAAGCGCACCGGTGCGGGACCGCTTCGGACGAGGAACGGATACGCCTCGATGCGCCAGACGATGTCGTCTCGAGTCGGATCGGACACGATGGGGTTGGCGCCCCGGACCTGGGCTCCCGAGACGGTGAGGCTGTAGCGGATGCCGCGCGTCCGCAGGAGCCCGGTCACGAGTCGGAAGTCGCGCGCGAGGGCGTAGTAGTCCCGCCCCCCGACCGCTGGGACCGCACCGAAGACGGTCTCGTAGCCCACGCCCCCAGGCTGGGTCCAGTACTGGGCGAACGTGGCGTCGGCGAGGGCGAGGTCCGACGGATCGACGCCCAGAGAGGCGTCCTTGAGAACGGCCCGCGCGCCGGGAGAGAGCTTGGTCAGCCAAGTCCCCGCGAAGAGGTCGCGGTTCGCGACGCTGAAGACGAAGGGGCGGGTGGCCGACTTGGCGCCCGGAGCGGAAGCGTCCATCACCCCCTCGCGCAACGAACGGACGAAGCTCGCGTCGGCGGGAAGGTAGTCCCAAGCGAGGTGGACGCGGGCGCGGCGCGCGTCGTTCACGAAGTCGATCACGCCGTTCGCGATGGAGAGCCGGATCGCGTCGACGGTCGTCTGCCGGGTAAGGGTCGGCTTCGTCGCGGCGTCCGGGTCGCCGTTCGACGTGATCTGGGCGCCGGCGAAGGAGGCCGGCAGCGTGAGCGCGAAAAGGCCGATCTTCGAGAGGGGGTTCATCGTGTTAGACGAGGTGCGCCGGGTAGACGAAGGCGTTGCAGGTTCCGTTCGGCTGGTTTTGGGTGAAGAGGAGCATCCCGACGAGCGCCCCGCCGTCCTTCAGGACCACGCGGGCGCCGCGCGTAGTGGGTAGGAGGTTCTGTCCGAAGTCCACCCGGTAGGTTTGGACCCGGCGCGTGAGATCCGGCCAAACACGAAGCACCTCCAGACTCTGCACGGTGCCGAGAACGCCCGATCCCACGCTTTCGAGGGTATTGTCGTCGACCGTCTCCAGTTCGACCACGTCGTTGAGCCGCAACGCGGCCTGGGCAGCGCGGCCCGAAGGCGCCCGAGCCGCGCCGTCGGAGGCCACGAACGCGAGGGGCTTCACGTCGAAGTCGTCGCTCGGAGGCCAGTCGTAGGCCGCGATCGTTCCCACCGGCCCGCCCCCGGAGTCGACGACGGGATCGTCGAGCAACGTCCCAGACGTCGCCGGAAACCCGAGCGTCTCCGCCCCGCCCTCCTCCAGAACGAGGCACACGTCGAGCGGAAGGATCAGGCGGCCGCCGTCCGCGCCGTACAGTTCGCGCAACGGGCTTACGCTGCGTCCTTGTCGCCTTAGCTGCATCGTGTTCGAAGCCTCGGGTGATTTTACATCAATTATGCTTTTAAGTGGAGGCAGGAGCGTTGAAACCCCTGAGCGCCCGCCGTATGGATCCGGGCGGTGGTTTAACCGTATATTAGATCTACGCATGTCCGGTCGAAGAAGCCCCTCCATCGTTCTCCTCTCCCTCGCCGCCTTCGCCGTCGCCGCCCAGGCCCCCGGCCCGCGCGTCGCGACGGTCCGCCCCCTCAAGGCGTCCGGCATCTACCGCCTGGGCAACGTCGCCGGATGGACGGTCGGCGGACCTCCCGGCACCTACCACTATGTCGTCAAGCGGGACAACCAGATCCCCCTGCAGACGGGCGACCTCGACCTCACGACGGGCGAGAAGCGCATCGAGGTCTCACTCAAAGAGCCCGCGATGCTCTACCTGGAGCTGACGCCCCCGGCGGGTGGACGGCCCGCGACCTACGGAGCCGCGTTCGAGCCGCGCAAGCTCCGCCCCGTCGCGCCGAGGCCGAAGGACTTCGACGCGTTCTGGACGCGCAAGCTCGGCGAGTTGCGCGCCATCCCCGAGAACGCCGTCGTCACCCCCGGCGAAAGCGACCGCCCCGACGTGGAGTACGCGACGATCCGGATGGACGGCCCCGGCGCGGGCCACACCTACGGGCAGATCGCCCGCCCCAAGACCCCGGGCAAGTATCCCGCCCTCGCCCTGTTCCAGTGGGCCAGCCCGCCCTACCCGCTCCAGAAGTCCTGGGCGACCGGACTGGCCGCCAAAGGCTTCGTCGTCCTGAACATCGAGCCCCACGACGTGCTCCCCACCGAGCCGCCCGCCTACTACCAAGCCTTGCCTGACGCCCTGAAGAACTACGCGTCCGTCAACCGGGACGACCGCGAGCGAAGCTACTTCGTGGACATGGCCCTGCGCGATGTGCGCGCGGTGGACTACCTCGCCAAGCGGCCCGACTGGGACGGCAAGACCCTCGTCGTCACCGGCACCAGCATGGGCGGCCAGCAGAGCTTCTACGCCGCCGGGCTCAGCCCCAAGGTGACCCACCTGATCGTGAACGTTCCGGCCGGGGCCGATCTCAACGCGGCGCTCCACGGCCGCCAGGAGGGCTACCCCTTCTTCTCCACCGCCGAGCCCGCGACGATGGCGGTCGCCCCGTACGTGGACGCGGTGAACTTCGCCCCGAAGATCCACGCCACGAGCCTCGTCGCGATGGGCTTCACCGACAACGTCGCCCCGCCCGCCGGCATCTGGACCGTCTTCAATCTCATCAAAGGTCCGAAGGAGGCGGCTCCGATGGTCGACTCGCCCCACAACAACTACGCCACGCCCGAGCAGCAACGGCCCTGGACCGAGCGCTCCAACGCCTGGCTCGACGCGCTGGCGAAAACCGGCAAGGTCGAGGTCCGCAAGGACGCGGGTAAACCCTAAAGGCCCTCGCGATTTATGGTTAAATGGGCATCGTTCCCCTGAGGTAACGATGCCCATTTCCAAGGAACTTCTCGTCCCGTCGCTCGTTGCGCTCGCCACCGCCGCCGTGGCCTACCAGGGCCTTGGTCCGACCGGCCCGCCGCCGCCCTTCGACGACCACGCAGAGATGATGCGGCGGCTCGGGATCAAGGCGATGCGCCCCGGGCCCGACCCGAACGATCCCGCCACGTCCGACGAGGCGACCGCCAACCGCTACCGGGACACGCTGCCCGACGTTCTGCGCCTGAACGACGGGACGAGGGTGACGATCGCGGCGCAGTGGCCCCGGCGCCGCCGGGAGATTGTCGAGCTTTTCGAGCGCGAGGTCTACGGACGCGTACCGAAGGACGCCCCGAGGGTCGATTGGGAGGTCACCGGGATCACGCCGGGCGCGAGCGGCGGCATCCCCACCGTCACGAAGACCCTGATCGGCCACGTCGACAACCGCCGCTATCCCAAGGTGAAGGTCGACATTCAGGCCAGCTACACCGTTCCCGCGAACGCGATGGCCCTGGTGCCGATAATGGTCGAGTTCGGCGGTTCCGGAGCCTTCGGTCGGCGCGGCGACGCGAAGCCGTGGAGCCAGCAGGCGATCGAGCGCGGCTGGGGATACGGGAGCATCGATCCTAAGTCGATCCAGCCGGACGACGCCCACCTGGAGCGGGGCGTCGTCGGCCTGTGCAACAAAGGACGGCCCCGAAAGCCTGAGGATTGGGGAGCCCTGCGCGCTTGGGCCTGGGGCCTGAGCCGCCTGATCGACCACTTCGAGCGGGACAAGGCGTCGAAGGTCGACCCGAAGCGGGTCGGTATCGAAGGGGTGTCGCGCTACGGAAAGGCGGCCCTCGTCGCCCAGGCGTTCGACCCGCGCGTGGCGGTCGGATTCATCGGCTCGTCCGGCGAGGGCGGGGCGAAGCTCCACCGCCACGTCTTCGGCGAGGCGATCGAAAACCTCGCGGGCGGCGAGTTCTACTGGATGGCGGGCAACCTCATCAAGTACGGCGCCGCCGACCCGCCCAAGACCGTCGCCGATCTCCCGGTCGACTCGCACGAGCTGATCGCCCTCTGCGCCCCCCGACCCTGCTTCATCTCTCACGGCATCGTGGAGAAGGGCGACGCGAAGTGGATCGACGCCCACGGTGCCTTCATGGCGACCGTCCTCGCGGGGCCGGTCTACCGCCTCCTAGGAAAGCGGGATCTCGGCACCCCCGGCGACTACCTCACCGACCCGATGCCGCCCGTCGACGCACTGATCGGTGGCGACCTCGCTTGGCGACAGCACGACGGCGGCCACGAGGTGACGCCCAACTGGCCCGCCTTCTTCGACTGGGTCGCCGCCTACGTACCCGCGCCGCCGCTTCCGCAGGACCGAACGCCCTACCGCCCGCCCGCCGACGTACCCGCCTCACGAACCGACTCGAATTCTCTGATCGCCCACGCGCAACTTCTCCAGAAGGCGGCGAAGGGCGGGATCGACGTCTACTTCGAGGGCGATTCGATCACCCGCCGCTGGGGCACGAGCGACGCCGCATGGAGGGCGAACTACGAGAACTGGAAGGCGAACTTCTGGGGCTGGAACGCCGCCGACTTCGGCTGGGGCGCGGACTCGACCCAGAACGTCCTCTGGCGACTGGAGAACGGCGAGCTCGACGGCGTGAACCCGAAGGTCGTCGTCCTGCTCGCGGGCGCCAACAACGTCTCCTCGGGCACGAAGCCCGAGGAGATCGTGCGGGGTCTGAAGGCGATCGTCGAAGTGTGCCGCAAGAAGGCGCCGAACGCGACGCTGATCCTGACCGCGATCTTTCCCCGGCTCGACAATCCCGCGCTCCAGCCGACCGTCGACGCGGTCAACCAAGGGCTGGCGAAATTGGTTGACGGCCGGCGTGTCCGCTTCCTGAACGTGAACGCGAGACTAACCGACGCGAGCTGCTTTATCGACGGCCTACACCCGAGCGTCAAAGGGTATCAAGTCTGGGCCGACGGTCTGCGGCCGATCTTGACCGAGCTTCTCGGCCCGCCCGCCGCGACCGATCGCGCTCCCGCTGCCACCGGCGATCCGAGCGCCACCCCTCCCAGGCGGTTGAGCTCCGTTAAAGCCTAAACGAGAAGCGTCTGTCGTCGGAGGCTTAGCCTCCGACGACACGCCTACGGCGAAGAGAGGACAGATCCTAAGACGGCCAGTAGTTGATGGCGAGCCAGTATTCGGCGGTCTTCGCGATCACCGAGAGGTAGCCGTCGAAGTCGAGCGGCTTGCGCACGAACGAGTTAGCCCCGGCGGCGTAGCAGGCGGCGGTATCCGAGGGCTCGTCGGAGCTGGTAAGGCAGACGACGGGCATGGTCCCGGCCCGGTCGCTGTTGCGCACCGCCTGGAGCACCTCGATCCCACCGATCTTAGGAAGCTTGAGGTCGAGGAGCACGAGGCGCGGGGAGTTGTCGAGGTCCAGGTCGTCCAGCTTCCGGGTGAGCATCTCGACCGCTTCCGCGCCGTCGCGCGCGACGGTCACGTTGATCGGCAGACCGCACTGGCGAAGACCGCGCAGGGTCATCGCCTCGTCGTCGGCGCTGTCCTCGACGACGAGGACGCCGAAGGGACCGGAAGGCTTGGTGGAGAGAGGCATGGCGGAATCCGTCAAGGCTTAGGTAACGTGTAAATGATAGCCTACTAGAGTGTTCGTTTCCCGCAACGAAAGCTTTTTAAACGGCGTTCCTCCTGTGTGCCCGATCCAAAGCATATCTTAAGCGACATCTTGGCGCGCCCGACGAGCGCCGCGTTCTACGAGATGGGCCGTACGCTCCGGGCCGCTTTCCCCGATCGTTGGACGATGGAAACGGAGGATTGGTCTTTCCAGGTTCAAGGCTTCGCGGCGAACGGCGGGTGTGAGCTTCGGGAAAAGGAGACGATGCCCACTCAGTGGAGCTATGGATGGAGCGAGCGGTCGGAGACGATCTACGACACCCTGGAAGATGGGGCGCTCTCCGCGACGTGGGAGGGCGACGAGTTCCTTCTCGTCCGAACCGGGCTTTACATCGACTCCTCCTGTCGGGAGCGACGCTGGTGGATCGTCGGCCCGGGCGAAGACCGAACGCGCGCCTTTTTCGAGGCGGTCTGCCGCTGGGGAAGCGAGGTCCACGGCGAGGTGCTGGTGTTCAGCGACGGGCGTTGGAGCAAGAGCGAGGAGCTTTTCGACTCGATCCAATCCACGTCTCTCGACAATCTGGTCCTGCCGAGCGCTCTCAAGGACGAGGTTCGGGAGAACGTTCAGGGCTTCTTCGGAGCCCAGGCCACGTACGCCCGTTACGGACTGCCGTGGAAGCGCGGCCTTCTCTTCCTCGGCCCGCCCGGAAACGGAAAGACCCACATGATCAAAGGGCTCGCGAACGAATTGGAGGTTCCCTGCCTCTACGTACGCAACTTCACGTCCCGATACGGAACGCCGCACCTGAACATCGACACCTGTTTCGCAAAGGCGCGCGACCTCGCCCCCTGCCTGCTCATCCTTGAGGACCTCGATTCACTGGTGGACGACGAGAATCGTTCGGCCTTTCTGAACGAGATGGACGGCTTCTACTCGAACCGAGGCATCCTGACCCTCGCCACGACCAACCACCCGGAGCGCCTCGATCCCGCGATCTTGGACCGGCCCTCCCGATTCGACCGCAAGTTCACTTTCGAACTTCCCGCCGAGAAGGAGCGGCGGCGCTACCTCGCCCGGCAGAACGACGGCCTGGAACCCGCCCTTCGAATGGACGATGCGGCTATCGACGAGGCGGCGCGGAGGACGGAGGGCTTCTCCTACGCCTACCTCAAAGAGCTGGTCCTCTCCTCGATGATGGCCTGGATTCGCGAAGACGGCAAGCAGGCCATGGACGAGGTTCTGCCCGCCCAGATCGGCTCCCTGGCCTCCCAGATGCGAACGGAAGCCGAACGTCCCCCGGCGTCCCGACGCAAGGTGGCCGAGGAGGAGGACCTCGATTAGCGCGGACCGTCCTCAGCGGTCGCCGTAGCCGTCCGGGTGGGCGGCGTGCCATGCCCAGGCGGTGCGGACGATGGCGTCGAGGTCGGTGTATTCCGGCGTCCAGCCCCAGGCGTCCTTCACCGCTGCGCTCGACGCGATCAGGATCGCAGGGTCGCCCGCGCGGCGTGGAGCGTCGTCGGCGGGAACGGGCTTGCCTCCTACCCGGCCGACCGCGTCGAGCACCTCTCGCACGGAGAAGCCCTGGCCGTTGCCGAGGTTGTACTTGCGCGAGTCGCCGCCCGCGCGAAGGTGTCGGATCGCGAGAAGGTGGGCGGCGGCGAGGTCGAGAACGTGGACGTAGTCGCGGACGCACGTTCCGTCGGGAGTGGGCCAGTCGGTCCCGAAGACCTTCAGCGCGCCTCGGCGTCCCATGGCGGCGTCGATCGCGAGGGGAACGAGGTGTTCCTCGGGCTTGTGGTCCTCGCCGATCTGCGAGTCCGGCGCGGCGCCGCAGGCGTTGAAGTAGCGCAGGCAGACCGACTTGAGGCCGTGGGCGCGGTCGTAACCGTCGAGCATCCGCTCCACCGCGAGCTTGGTGTCGCCGTACACGCTCGTCGGGCTCTTGGGGTGAGCCTCGTCGATCGGCGTGTACTGCGGCTCGCCGAACACGGCGGCGGTCGACGAGAAGACGAGCTTGCCGACGCCAGCCGTACGCATCGCCTCCAGCAGGTTGAGGACGCCCGCCGTGTTGTTCTCCCAGTACTTGCCTGGAGCACGCTCGCTCTCGCCCACCGCGATGTACGCGGCCATGTGGATCACCGAGTCGATGTCCTTGTGCTCGGCGAACACTCGGTCGAGGGCGGCTCGGTCGCGCAGGTCGGCCTGGACGAAGGGGCTCTCGCCGACGGCGGCCCGGTGGCCGTTCTCCAGACTGTCCATCACGAGATGGGACTCCCTCGCCTCGCGCAAGAGTCGCACCATGTGCGAACCGATGTAGCCCGCGCCGCCCACTACCAGGATCATAGTTCTGAGACTACCTCCGGCGATCAATGCTCCAGTCCGGCTTGACGGCGACCGATATGATCGATGAGCCCTCGAGACGAACGGTCGACTCCGTTATGGCTCGCAGAACGGGCGTACACCATAGCGCTTCGGCAGGGGTTCTGCCCTAAGTAGAACCCTTGCCTGTTTTCGCCTTAGCCGCCTAGAGGGATAGATGATCGGAACTGGCTTTAACGACGCGGAAAGGATGCACCTTAGCTCTGCAGCCGCCGGTACGCTCCCGCCGAGTCGGTACGGACGACCAGGATACCGGTGGACCAAACGGATCTTCGACATCGTCGTCGCGCTCCTGCTGCTGGTGATCCTCTTTCCTCTCTTTGTGGTCGTCGGGTTGCTGATCGCCGCGCACGACGGCTTTCCCGTGATCTACCGCCACCGTCGGGTCGGCCAGCACGGACGGACGATCCACATCCTTAAGTTCCGCTCGATGGTGAAGAACGCGGAGAAGGTCCTTGAGGCGGATCCCGTCCTCTACGCGGAGTTCCTGAAGACCTTCAAGCTTGAGCACGACCCGCGCGTCACGAAAGTCGGCGCCTTCCTTCGAAAAACCTCTCTCGACGAGATCCCCCAGCTCCTCAACGTCCTGGCGGGCGAGATGTCGCTTGTCGGCCCCCGGCCCGTCGTACTGAACGAGTTGCAGCGCTACGAGGATCGCGAGGACGTCTATCTCGCGACGTTCCCCGGTTGCGCCGGCCTCTGGCAGTGCAGCGGTCGCAGCGACACTACCTATCAGGAGCGGATCCGGCTCGACCTGGAGTACTACGAGAACGCCTCCTTCTGGAACGACGTTTCGATCCTGATCCGTACCGCCGTCGCCGTCGTGGCGAAAAAGGGCGCGCACTAAGGCCCGCCTCCCCGCCCCCGCCATCCGGTAAAGCCCGGTTCCGAGTCCCCCGCGCGCCCGGCGTGTTACAATCCCTCGGTGCGGATCGCCCGGGCCCTGTCCCTACGCCTGCTCTACGGCCTTCTGAGCCTGCTGTTCATCTCGTTCGTCACCTTCGTCGCGGGCGAGGCGGCGCCGGGCGACGCGGCGACGATCGAGGCGGGCGAGAAGGCGAGCCTCGCGGACGTCCAGCGCATCCGCCACAACATGGGCCTCGACCGGCCCTGGCCCATCCGCTACGTGGAAGGCCTCGCCAAGGCGTCGCACGGCGACTTCGGCAACAGCTATACCGGCACCAAGGAGCCCGTCGGCGACGTCATCGAGCGGACGCTTCCGCTCACCGCCCTCCTCGCCTCCCTCTCCATCGTGCTCGCCTCCGCCGTCGGCATCGTCCTGGGCACGATCTCCGGCGTCTACCGGAACAAGGTCCCCGACCGACTGATCCTCACCCTCTCCACCCTGGGCGTCACGATCCCCACCTTCGTGCTCGCGCCGGTCCTGGTCTACGTCTTCGCGGTCCAGCTCAACCAGCTTCCCGCGACCTGGAAGTACGGCACCCCAGGCGGCGTCGCCTACTACCTCGTGCTTCCGGTGGGCATCCTCGCCGCCCGGCCCGCCGCCCTCATCGCCCGCCTCACCCGCGCGAGCATGATCGAGTCGCTCCAGCAGGAGTTCATCCGCACCGCCATCGCCAAGGGCGTCCCGCGCGGACGGCTCTACGTGCGCCACGCCCTGCGCAACGCCATCCTGCCCGTGGTCACCGCCATCGGCACCACCTTCGGCGTCCTGCTTACCGGCTCCTTCATCATCGAGTCCGCCTTCAACATCCCCGGACTCGGCCAGAAGACCATCGAGGCGATCAAGTCGCTCGACATGCCCGTCGTCCAGGCCTGCGTCTTCGTGACGGGCGCCCTGTTCATCCTGATCAACACCATCGTGGACATGCTCCTTCCTCTCCTCGACCCGCGCATCCGGGAGAGCCAGGTATGAGGCGGCTTCTGCGGGATCCGCTCCTCGTGATCGGAGGGCTGTTCCTCCTCGCGCTCGTCCTGTTCGCGGCCTTCATGCCGGCGATCCGTACCGCCCAGCTCCGCCCGCCGGACGACCCGCGCTTCGACGCGGTGTTCTCGCAGATCGGCAAACCGTTCCTGGCCCCGGGCGAGAAGGGCGCGACCCTCGGCACCGACGACATCGGGCGCGACGTGCTCGCCCGGCTCGCCCAGGGCGCCCGGGTCTCGCTTGTGGTCGGCGTGACGGTGCAGATCTTCGCCCTCCTGCTCGGGATGCTCATGGGCGTCCTTGGCGTCTTCGCCCCGAAGTGGCTCCGCGCCCCGGTGCTGCGCCTCACCGACGCGATGTTCGCCTTCCCGGACATCCTGCTCGCGATCCTCCTCGTCGCGACGATCTCGCCCAAAGCCCTGGAGAACGTGCCGATCATCCGGAACTGGCCCGACGAGTGGCTGGGGGTCGTGCCCGTCGTCGTCGCCCTCGGTATCACCGCGTGGCCTTCCATCGCCCGCCTCGTGCGGGTCCAGGTCGCGAGCGTCAAGGACCGCGAGTTCGTCGTCGCCGCCCGCGCGGCGGGCGCTCCGACGGGCTACCTCGTCGTGAAGCACATCCTGCCCCAGGTGCTGCCGCTCATTCTGGCGGTCAGCATGGTCGAGATGGCGGGCACCGTCCTCGCCGAGTCGTCCCTGAGCTTTATCGGTATCGGCGTCCAGGCCCCGAACCCGAGCTGGGGCAACATGATCAACAACGCCCGCTCCGGCGACATCACCGCCCACATCCCCCTCCTGCTCCTGCCCTGCGTCCTGCTCTCGCTCACGATCTTCGCCCTGAACTTCGTCGGCGACGGCCTCCAGGCGCTCTTCGACCCGAAAGCGCGGCAGTAGCGACCTCAATCCGCCCGGACTCTACGGAAGTGCGAGAAACGAACCGTCTTCCCGCCTCCACGGCCCAGCGTTAGGGCTCAGCCCTCGATCAGCCGCCGGAGACCGCTGTGGTAGCCGTGCAGAAAGCCCACCGCCTGCTCCTGGCGACGACCGACGTGGACCTTCGCCACCGAGCGCAGGAGCAGCGTCGCGTGGCCGTCCGGCTCGCCGTGGGGACCGACCCGCTCGATCTCCACGCTCTCGGCGCCCACCGACCGCACGAAGCCCGTGGGACCGTAGTCGTTCGCGTCGACCACGTGCACCACGACGCGCGCCTGCTGTGCCTGCTCAAGCTGGCCCGCGAGGCCCGGCTCCGTCGACGCCGGAGGAAAGTCGCTCGAGTAGGCGTTCTCGCGATACTCGAACAGCGTCTCCATCTTCCGCAGATAGAGCGTGTCCACGTCCACGCGCGACACCTCGCCCGTTCGGACCGAGCGCCGCCCGTCGGGCTCCCCCCGGTTCGTGAGGCAACGCAGGGAGACCTCGCCCATATCCGCGTCCTCCACGAAGCCGACCTCGTAGCGCTCGAAACCCTCGCCCTCCGCGTAGACTGCCACCACGCGCCCTTCCTGCCGCGCTTTCCGAAGGGTGTGGAGAAAGCCGGTCTTCCCGTCGTTCGACATACATAGACTTTCCGCCGACCGACGCGGAACTCCAAGGGCCCTGCGACGAAACGCGCAAAACCTCCGTCCCGAAGTTCCGGAAGGCGCGACTTTGATTCTGAGAACGGTGTAAGGTGCCCCATCCTTATGAAACGCGCCTTTACGCTCATCGAGCTGCTGGTCGTCATCGCGATCATCGCCATCCTTGCGGCGATCCTCTTCCCCGTCTTCGCCCAGGCGAAGCTCGCGGCGAAGAAGACGCAGACCCTAAGCAACCTCAAGCAGATCGGCCTCGGTTTCCAGATGGACTCGAACGATGTGGACGACACGTTGCCGCCGTTCTCCAACAACGCGAACGACACGGTCAACTGGTCCGCCCTCCGATTCACGCCTCCCGGCATGATCGCCCCCTTACATCAAATCGGGCGTCAACAGCGTGACGGGAGAGATCAAAGACCTCTGGGCCGATCCGATCACCAAGCCGATGTTCGCCGCCAGCCAGAAGATGAAAAACACCTTCGGCTACAACATCTACGGCCTCGGCGGCCTCACCCGCACCTGCCTCACCGTTCCGGTCACCTGCGCCGCCCGCCCAGCCTCGTACGGAGAGTTCGCGGGAACGCAGGTCAACGCTCCGGCTAACTTCTCAAGCCTTAAAGCGTCGGCCGAGACGATCCTGGAGACGACGGGAGAACAGTTCGTGCGCCCTCCCGTGCTCGGCGTCCTGAACGCGGGCGCTAGTGGCAACGCGGCCGGGCTTTCCGGGATCGCGGACGACGGTGGAGATGCGCTCCTCAACAGCGGCCTCACGGCGGCTTCGCCCGACAAGGCGGTTCGCGAGAAGCTTTACGTCGGCGGAGACGCGTTCGTCGTCTACTGCGACGGCCACGCGAAACTGCGGAAGAACGCCTCCCTGTGGAGCGCCCGGTACCGCAGCGTCGACGGCAAATGGAAGGGGGGCGTACCGGACGGCCCCGCCATGAACCGGGGCTGGTCGCGCGACTGGCCCGAGAACCGAATCCTTTCGGGCGGGATTCCAGCCCGCCCGAACTACCGCGCTTCTAGCGCGACCCGGAACTGCTCGCGGTAGAGCCGCGCATAGAGGCCGCCCTGCTCCAAAAGCTCGGCGTGGGTGCCGCACTCGGTGATCACGCCCCGCTCCAAGACCACGATCTGGTCGGCCCGCACGATCGTCGAGAGCCGGTGGGCCACCACGAACGACGTGCGGCCCCGCATCAGGTTGTCGAGGGCCGTCTGGAGCGCCGCCTCCGTCGCCGAGTCGAGCGACGAGGTCGCCTCGTCGAGGATCAGGATGCGCGGGTCGGCCAGCAGGGCTCGCGCGATCGCGAGCCGCTGCTTCTCGCCCACCGACAGCTTCACCCCCTCCTCTCCGATCCGGGTCTCGTACCCTTCCGGCAAGCCGAGAACCGCCTCGTGGATCGCCGCCGCCGCGCAGGCCGCTTCGACCTCCTCGTCCGTCGCGTCGATCCGCCCGTAACGCACGTTCTCCCGGATCGTCGTGTTGAACAGCACGCTCTCCTGCGCGACGACCCCCACCTGCCGCCGGTACGACTCGATCCGCACGTCCCGAAGATCCTGCCCGTCGACGGTCAGCCGCCCAGAGGTCGGATCGTAGTTGCGCAGGAGCAGGGCCGTCATCGTGGTCTTGCCGCTTCCCGAGAAGCCGACGAGCGCCACCGTCTGCCCCGGACGCACGTCCAGCTCGATCCCTTTGAGCACCGGCTGCCCCGGCTCGTACTCGAACCACACCCCCTCGAAGCGCACCCGCCCCTCGATCTTCGGCATCGCCAGGGCCCCCGGCGCGTCGTGGATCGGGTTCTCCGTGTCCAGGGTCCGGAAGATCCGGGCGAGGGCCGACTGGGCTCGCGCGATCGGGTCGAGCACGGTCAGGTAGCGCACGATGGGACCGTACACGTAGCCGACGCTCAGGGAGAGGAACGTCACGAGCGTCCCCGCGCCCATCCGACCCTCCAGGCACTGCCATCCCCCGTAGCCCAGCACGAGACCCGTCGCCACCCCGCACAGGGCGTCCGCGAGGGTCCAGAGCCCGCCCCCTAGCCTTCCCTGCCGCACGTTCAGCCCCATCAGCTCGCGCGTCGTGCTCATAAAGGCCCGCGCCTCCGCGCGCTCCTGGCCGAACCCCTTCACCGTCTGGATGCCGACGAGCTTCTCCTGCATCTGCCCGTACATGGCGTCCCGCTTGCCTCGGATCTCCTCGCTCGTGTCCTGCAGAGGCCGCCAGAAATGGCGGAAGTTCCAGACGTAGAGCGGGGTGACCGAGAGGGCCATCAGGGTCAGCAGAGGGTCGATCCGCAGGAGAACGACCATCACGAACAGCAGCTGCGCCCCGTCGCTCAGAATCTGGGAGCCGTTCGTCGTGATCAGCTGGTTGACCGTCGCCGCGTCGTTGATCACGTTGCTGACGAGCTTGCCCGTCTGGTTCTTCTCGAAGTAGGCCAGCGGGAGCCGCTGCATATGGCCCAACATCCGGTCGCGCGTGACGATCAGGAACCGCTGGCCCAAGGTCGAGATCGACACCCCCTGTGCGTAGCCGAGGATGCCCTGGAGGGTCGCCGTGCCCGCGATCAGCACGAGGTAGAACAGCGTATTGACCCGCTCGCCGCGCTGGAGCCGGTTGACGATGTCGCCCAGGATGATGGGCGGCAGGACGGCGAAGCCGCTCGTCAGGGCCGTCAGCAGGGCGCACAGGGCGACCAACCCTCGGAAGGGCCGAAGCTCGTGCACGAGACGCCGCAAGGGTCCTCGCTCCGGTGCCATGGGCTAGTGTAGCCCCATCGGGCGACGGGCTTCCGGCCGTCGCCCCTCGCATCACGGACCTACCGGTTTCGGAAGAACCGCTCGACGCGTCCCTGCTTGCGCGCCGCGAACGCGGACGAGATCGCGCCCGCGTCGAAGCCCGCCGGAGGCGCGCCGGTCGTCGCGTAGACGTACAGCGCGGTGCGGTACACCCCCGCCACGCTCGCCCCGACGACCGCGAGCGCCAGCCAGTAGACGACGGCCAGCCCGAGAACCGCGACGATCGCTGGCGTGTAGCCGGTGAGGCAGGCCGCGACGAAGGGCACGATCGGCACGAGCGCCGCCACCCCGAACACTAGGCTCACGCCGCCGTTCCCGATCAGCTGCTCGCCCCAGGTCCGATTCAGCAGCGCGGTCGATTCCTTCAGCGCCTCCACCGGTCCCTTCCCCTCGACCGCGACCACGGGTACGACGAGGTAGGTCACCACGTTCCAGGCGGCCCCGATCAGGCCCACGATGATCTTGCCGACGATCTCGACGCGCTCGCTCACCATCTGGAGCACGAGGCCGATCGTGGCCGAGAGAAGGGTCCAGCCGAGGATCGGTCCCATCCGCCCGGCCGCGAAGCGGACGCCGTCGCGGAAGGTCGGCCGCTCGCCACGCATCGACGCGTAGGTGCAGCTCGCGAGACCGACGTTGAAGAAGATCACCACGAAGTAGCTCAGCAGGTAGAAGATCGCCATCGGCACGTACGCCACCGCGTCCAGCACGACGTGTTCGCCCTGCTTGTGGAGCGCGAACAGCGCGATCGGCACGAAGAACGACACGGTCAGGGCCAGCGTCACGGCGCCCGACACCACGGGAAACGCCATCAGCGCGGGCGTGCCGCGCAGGACGGCGACGCTCTGGCGGGCCAAGGCGAGACTACGAGACCAACGATCACCCATTGCGCCCCCATGATACGACAAAAGCCTCTCTCCAACGTAAAAAGACCTACTGCGAGAACTCCCGACGAACGAGGGCCCGGCGGAAGCGGTTCTCCCACTACGCGAACTCCCGGACCGCCGCCGCCCAGCGCTGCGCGAGGGCGCGGGCCGCGCGGTCGCTGCCGGACTCGGCGTGGACGTGGACGATAGGCTCCAGCGCGTCGGGACGCATCAGGGCCCAGCCTTCGCCTTCCCGCACCTTCAGGCCGTCGAGGGTCTCCACCGCCGCACCGTCCGCGCGCTCCGCGAGCCGCCGCATCAGGGCGCCCCGCGCCTCCCAGCCGACCCCGACCCGCTCCCGCGCGACGAAGAACGGCGGGAGCGCCCCGACCCGTTCCCGCAGGCCGACGCGCTGCGCCGAGAGCAGGTTCACGAGCCGCGCGAAGGCGAACGCCGCGTCGAAGCCCGGATGGAGGGCCGGGAACGCGAAGCCCCCGCCCTCGTCGCCCGCCATCTCCACGCCCTCGTCCAGCCCCGCCTCCAGCAGGGAGCGCACGTCCGTCCGCGTCCGCACCACCCGCGCCTCCCCGATCGACCGAACCAGCCCGTCCGGCGCGGTGACCGAGAGGGCGATCCGCGCCGAGGGCGACGACTCCGCCACGAGGCTCGTCATCACCCCCATCAGCGCGCTCCCCGCGACCCGCTGCCCCGACCCGTCGACGAGGATCATCCGCTCGCCCTCCTCCGTGAACAGCACCCCCAGGTCGTAGCCCAGGGTGCCCACGATATGGGTGAGGTTGAAGACGTGGCCCTCCAGCTCGTCCTCGTTGCGCGGAGCGCGCTTCGCGTCGTTAAAGGCGTTGAGGGCGATCGACTCCACGTTCAGCCGCTCCAGCATCGCCGGGAAGTAGAGCCCCAGGGCCGAGTAGCCGTAGTCGCACACCACCCGCAGCCGCCGACCGCGCGGCGCCTCGCCCAAAAGCCGGAAGAAGTCCGTCTGGTACTCCTCCACCGCTCGGCTCGCGAACTCGATCTGGCCCAGGTCGTCCGAGTCGGTCCGGTGGAAGTCCTCCCGGAAGAACGCGCTCTCCACCTTCCGCTCGACCTTGCGCGGCAGGTACGCCCCCCGCGCGTCGAACATCTCCACCAGGGTCACCCGCCGATTGCCGGGAAGCTTGCGCACCGCCATCGCCCCCGCCGCCCCGCTGGCCTTCACGAAGTGCCGGGCCACCGGCGCGGCGGTGCCGCGCATGTCCAGCACGTCGCATCCCACGCTCAGGAGCGAGGAGATGAGGGCCCGCTTGATCATGCGCGACGAGCGCGACGAATCGCGGCTCGTCACCACCCGGCACGGCGAGGAGACCGTCGAGCCGAACGCCGCCCCCAGCCGACACGCGAAGTCCGGCGTGATCTCCAGGTTCGAAAGACCCGCCACCCCCAGCTCCCGGAACAGGGCGCCGCGCCACTTCGCCCCGGAGACGAGGTTCATCGTGATCCGCGCCCCCCGCTCCACCACCTTGTCCGGGAAGATCTTGACCCGCGCCGACACCACCGCCCCCGCGTCGACGTTGCTCCGGTCGCCCACTACCGCGTCCTCGTGGACGATCACGTCGCGCTTGAGCATCGCCCGCGACCCCACGATGGCGGAGTGGACCTGCGCGTGGTAGCCGATGTACGCCCCCTCCCAGACGACCGCCCGGTCGAGGTTCGCCCCCTCCTCCACCGTCGTGTTGTCCCCGATGCAGGTGTACGGCCCGATCCGCGCCCCCGCCTTCACCCGCACGTTGCGCCCGAGGCACACCGGCGGCACCAACACCGCCGAAGGGTCGATCGAGGCGTTCGGGCCGACGTACACCCCCTCCTGCCGCATGGTTCCCGGCACCGGTAGGTCGACGCGCCCGCTCAGCACGTCCTCCTGGGCCTCCCGGTACTGGCCGAGGGTGCCGACGTCGGCCCAGTACTCGTCCATGACGTAGCCGTAGAGCGCCTTCCCCTCCGCCAGCAGGCGGGGAAAGATGTCGGAACTCCAGTCGTACGTCCCGCCGGGCTCCATGAGGTCCAAAACTTCGGGCTCCAGGATGTACATCCCCGTGTTCACCGTGTCGCTGAACACCTCCGACCAGGCGGGCTTCTCCAAAAACCGCTGGACTCGCCCCGACTCGTCCGTCACCACGATGCCGAACTCCAGGGGGTTGGGCGAACGGTACAGCACGAGGGTCGCGACCGCCCCCTTCTCCCGGTGGAACGCGATCGCCTTGCCCAGGTCGAGGTCGGTCAGGGCGTCGCCTGACACGATCACGAACGGCTCGCCCTGGAGCGCTGCCTCCGCGTTCTTGACCGCCCCGGCGGTGCCCAGGGGCACGTTCTCCCGGACGTACCGCATCCGCACCCCCAGCTCTTCCCCGTCGCCGAACGTCTCCTCGATCTCGTCGCCCAGGTAGTACAGCGTGGCGACCACCTCCTCCACCCCGTGGCGGGCGAGATGGCGCACGATGTGCTCCATGATGGGCCGGTTGGCGACCGGCACGAGCGGCTTGGGCCGCCCCGAAGTCAGGGGCCGCAGCCGTGAACCCTCGCCGCCCGCCATCACCACCGCGCGCATAGCGGCTAGTTTACGTGCCCGCCCGCCTTCTCGTCCCAGAGACTCCCCAAAGGGCTGCCGCCCCCCCCCTTCGGGTCGGCGCGAAAGCCCTGGGCGGACCGACGACGCCCGGGTGAAAGCGGCCCGAGCGCCGCGTCCGACTCCAGGCGCCGGATCGTTCTATCGCTTGGAAGCCAGCGGAGGGATCGCCTCCGCCATCCCGAGCCTAAGCTCCCAGGGCGCTTTTTCGCCGGAAAGCCCAGGAGCCCTTATGGCGCGGAAAACGAACCACCCCCAGAGCCGAAGCCCGAGGCGAGGATCGCACGCGATCGGCTCTTGAAGCCGCACGAACTCGCGGCGGCCAAGGCCCGCGTCCCCGCTAAACGGATGGCGACCCTCCGTGCGTGGTCGAAGCCGGGTCAGGAACGGTGACTCACCGACACCGAGGAGTGGACGAGGCATAGACCGATCAACGCGCTGTAAAAGGAGCCGCCTTTACCGACACGCCGAGATCTTGCTCTATAGATGATCAAAACCTCGCATATCTGCTAGTTTTCGCTTACACTGCCAGCACCATAAGCTTAATACCGTCAAAGGTCGAAGGATCGGAACGGCATTAAGCATAGGCCTAAGCCGATGTCCTCACCCTCTCCTCCGCCCCTTCGCCGGGGTTTCGCCTCGCTCGCCCTGCTCTCGGCGGGCGCGGTGCTGTTCTCCTCCACCGCCGCCGGGCTGCTCCTCCTGAAGGAGGGCGCCGAG
>Ga0160428_1001070_pt1 | contig 22993 bp, 22 predicted proteins | sample SolpanmetagenomM_FD_108198 | JGI IMG/M metagenome (GOLD analysis project Ga0160428, IMG submission 108198) | Solar panel surface microbial communities from Lawrence Berkeley National Laboratory, California, USA - M | ecosystem: Engineered > Built environment > Solar panel > Unclassified ... | reverse complement strand
CGCAACAGCATCCGCGACAATCTCGTCGCGCTGCGCAGCTTCTTCGGTGCGCCGGCGGGTATCCCGGTATTCAATCCGAGCGATACGTTCCGCGCGAACGAAAAGTCCTATGCGGCCTATGCTCAGCTGAAATACGGCTTCGATGTCGGCAGCATCGTGATCGATGGCGTGGCGGGCCTGCGCGCGGTCAAGACCAAGACCCGCATCAACGGCTTCTCGCGCGTCGAAGATACCGGCGGGGCCGTTACGTTCCCGGCGGTGGCCGCGAAAAGCGATTACACCGACTATCTCCCGAACGTGAGCGCGCGGATCGCGTTCAATGACAAGCTGCAACTGCGTCTTGCCTACACGCAGACGCGGACCCGGCCGAACTTCTTCGATCTTCGCCCGAACACCACGCTCGGCCAGCCGGTGATCATCACCGACGCCAGCGATCCCTGCTTCGATCCTACGGTCGTGACGGCGCCGTGCATCGAGCGCCGCCGCCGCGGTGGCTCGGCCGGCAATCCCGATCTGACGCCGCTGACCTCGAACAATTACGATGCCAGCCTGGAATATTATTTCTCGCGGACGGGGTCGTTCACCGCCGCGGTATTCCGGCACGATGCGCAGGGCTTCCTGGCGACGGTCGACGATCGCTCCGCCGCCGGTTTGCGCATCGCGCGTCCGGTCAATCTCGGCAAGACGCGGTTGCAGGGCGCGGAAGTCACCTTCACCAGCTTCCTCGACATCGACAGCTTCCCGGATTGGGCGAAGGGTTTCGGGCTGCAGGCCAACGGCACCTATATCGACGCGAAGGGCGATCTCCAGCCCAACTTCGCGGCGACCGTGAACAACCAGCAGCAGGCGTTCCCCGGCGTGTCCAAATGGGCGTACAACGTCGTCGCACTGTACGAGAAGCCGATGTTCTCGGCGAGACTCGCGTACAATTACCGTTCCAAGTTCGTGTCCTTCTACAGCCTGGAAGTGTTCGATCCGATCGCGCACCCAGTGATCGAGAAGGGGCGCGGCCAGCTCGATTTCTCGACCTCGGTCACGCCCGTGCCGAACGTCACGATCGCATTCGATATCATCAACCTGCTCGGCAACCCGCTGCAACGGACGCGGCAATATGATACCGGGGACAGCTACACCCGGCAGGTGCTGTATCTCGAACGTGCCTATTCGCTGGGTGTGCGGTTCCGCTTCTGATCCGGGGGAGGGTGGCATGAAGCCTCAAATACTGTTCGCGGCGGCGGCGCTCGTCGCGTCGGCGGTCGCGGCATCGGCGCAGACCGACCAATCGGCCGAGGCGGCGTTCGCGCAGCGCCTCGTCAACGATCCCCGGGCGGAAGCGCTGCGGCCCTACGGCCAGCCGATTCCACCCTCGGTCCGCACCGACAAGACCGTCCAGTTCGGTCATGCCTTGCGCATCCCGATCGGCAGCGCGGCGCAGGATTTCTGGCGCGTTGGAGTCGTCACGCCGACGCTGAAGCCGGTCAAGGACGGCGACCGCATCGTCGTCGCATTCTGGGCGCGCGCCCAGAAGACCGCCGATAACGCACCGGGCAAGCTCTGCCGCGTCCAGCTGGAATCGACCCCGGTGGTGCGGACGATCGTCGAACAGCCGTTCGACGTCAGCGCGGAGTGGAAGATGTACAAAATGAGCGGCAAGGCCGATCGGGCCTATGCAGCCGGCGGGCTCAACGCCGCCTTCCATCTCGCCTGCGCCAGGCAGACGATCGATATCGGTCCGGTGTTCATCCTGGATTACGGCCAGTGAAGCGAATGCTGCGTGCGTTCGGGCTGGTGCTGGCCGCGGCGATCGTCTCTCCGGCACTGGCGGACAATCCGCAATTCCAGGGCGCCGATCCGCATGCCATGTATATCGGCAAGGAATTGTGGGTATTCCCGACCGGCGGTCCCGGCGGCAGTTGGGTCGCGGATCGATTCGGCGCCTTCTCCTCGACCGACCGCAAGCATTGGAAGAGCCGTGGCGAGTTGATCCGGCGCGAGAATATCCGCTGGATCGGAGACGATGGCGCGCGAGAACATTTCCTGTGGGCGCCGGCGGTCGCGACCAGGAACGGCAAATGGTACCTCTATTATTCGGTCGGCCCGCAGAACCCGACGCCGAGCCGGATCGGCGTGGCGGTCGCCTCGCGTCCGGAAGGGCCGTTCGTCGATAGCGGCAAGCCGTTGCTGACCGGCGAACTGGTCAAGGACGGGCGTGGGTTCGAGGCGATCGATCCGATGACGTTCGTCGATCGCAAGTCGGGCAAGGCGTATCTCTATGCCGGCGGCAGCGCGGGCGCGAAGTTGCGCGTCTTCCAGCTCAAGCCCGACATGATCAATATCGACCGCGAGATCCCGGTCGCGCAACCGCCGCAGTTCACCGAAGGTGCGTTCATGCACGAACGCGGCGGCACCTATTACCTGTCGTACAGCCACGGGCGTTGGAACGGTCCGGACTATTCGGTCCATTACGCCACCGCCAAGACGCCGGTCGGGCCGTGGCGCTATCGCGGCGCGATCCTGACCAGCGATGCCGTACATAAGGGGCCGGGGCATCACAGCTTCGTGCGCGATCCCAAGACCGGGCAATGGCTGATCGTCTATCACCGCTGGGAACGGCCGGCCGGCGCGGCACCCTTTACCGGGGAGCGGCAGGTCGCGGTCGATCGGCTGCGTTATGCGAAGGACGGCACGATCCTGCCCGTCCGAATGACCGACTAGACTGCGCCACCCCGGCTGCAACCGACTGGAAAGAGAGTGACCCAATGAACCGCACTGTCCTCGCCGCCACCGCGATCGTCGCACTCGCGTCCGGCACGATCGCCGCCCGTCCGGCCGCCGCGGCGGACGCCAGGCGCTCCACGTTCGGCACGATGCCCGACGGACGCCCGGTACCGGCCGTCACGCTCAGCAACGCGCGCGGCGTCTCGACCACGATCATCGCGCTCGGCGCGTCGATCCAGGCGCTGCTGATGCCGGACAAGGGCGGCAAGATCGAGGACGTGCAGATCGGCTACGACACGCTCGACGGCTATCTCGCCAAGCCCGAATTCTTCGGCGCCACCGTCGGCCGCGTCGCCAATCGCATCGCCAAGGGCCGCTTCACGCTCGACGGCAAGACCTACACCACGCCGACCAATGACGGGCCGAATTCGCTGCACGGCGGCACCAAGGGCTTCGACAAGGTGCTGTGGGAGGTCACCGAGGTGAAGAGCGGCGGGAAGAGCGGCGCCGCGTCCGTCACGCTCCGCTATGTCAGCCCGGATGGCGACATGGGCTATCCCGGCACCGTCACCACCTACGCCACCTATTCGCTCGATGAACAGAACCAGCTGACGATCGACTATCGCGCGACCACCGACAAGCCGACCGTCGTCAACATCTCCAACCACGCCTATTGGAACCTTGCCGGCGTCGGCTCGCCACGGGGCGCGATGGGACACGTCGTGATGATCCCGGCCGAGCGCTACACCCCGACCGACGCCACCGCGATCCCAACCGGGAAGCACGTGCCCGTCGCCGGCACGGTGTTCGACTTCCGCACCCCCCGCGCGATCGGCGACCGCGTCCGCGACGCGCGCGACCCGCAGATCGCCTATGGCCGCGGCTACGATCACAATTGGGTGATTGGCAGCGCGGTCACCCCGACCCAGCACCTCATGGCGCGCGTCGTCGAGCCGGTGTCGGGGCGCGGATACGAATTGTGGTCGAACCAGCCCGGCCTGCAATTCTATTCGGGCAATTTCTTCAACGCCACGATCACCGGCAAGAAGGGCCAGATCTATCGCATGGGCGATGCGATCGTGATGGAGCCGCAACTGTTCCCGGATGCGCCGAACCAGCCGAACTTCCCGTCGGTGCGGCTCGACCCCGGCCAGACCTATCGCAATACGATGGTGTACAAGCTGACGATCGCGCGCTGATCGACGTTCCGGGAGAGACGATATGAAGCATTTCGCCACTGCATTCCTGCTCGCCGCGGCGTTCGTCGCCAGCCCGTCCGAAGCGCGCGGGCGCTGGACCGAGGCGCAGGCGAACGGCTGGTACGCCCGGCAACCCTGGCTCGTCGGCGCCAACTACACGCCCGCCAGCGCGATCAACCAGCTCGAAATGTGGCAGGCCGCGACCTGGGACCCGAAGCGGATCGATTACGAGCTGAACCTCGCACAGGGCATCGGCATGAACACGATGCGCGTGTTCCTGCACGATCAACTGTGGCAGCAGGATCCGGAAGGCTTCAAGCGGCGCATCGGCGAGTTCCTGACGATCGCCAAGGCGCACGGCATCAAGCCGCTGTTCGTATTGTTCGACAGCTGCTGGGATCCCGATCCCCGGCTCGGACCGCAGCATCCGCCGATCCCCGGCGTGCACAATTCCGGCTGGGTGCAGGGCCCCGGCATGGCCGGCCTGCGCGACCGATCGCGCTATCCCGGCTACAAGGCGTATGTGCAGGGCGTGATCGGCGCCTTCGCCAACGACGATCGCATTCTCGGCTGGGACGTGTGGAACGAGCCGGACAATGGCGCGGACCAGTATAAGGGGCAGGAGGGCAAGGAGCCGCTCGTCCGCGCGTTGCTCGCACAGGTGTTCGACTGGGCGCGCGATGCTGATCCGAGCCAGCCGGTCACCTCCGGCGTGTGGCTCGGCAACGACTGGGCACCCGGCGGCAAGGCATCGGCGATGGAGAAGCTGCAGCTGGCGCAATCCGACATCGTCACGTTCCACGACTATAACTGGCCGGAAACGTTCGAGGGCCGGATCAAGCAATTGCTGCCGTACAACCGGCCGATCCTGTGCACCGAATATATGGCGCGCGGCAACGGATCGACGTTCGACGGATCGCTGCCGATCGCCAAGCGCTACAACGTCGCCGCGATGAATTGGGGCTTCGTCGACGGCCGCACGCAGACTCGCTTGCCGTGGGACAGCTGGCAGAAGCCCTATGTCATGGCCGAACCGACGATCTGGTTTCACGAAGTGTTCCGCGCCGATGGCACACCCTATCGCAAGGCGGAAACGGATCTGATCCGTCGCCTGTCCGCCGCGCCGAAGGGCGTCGTGCCGGCGGCCGATCCGGTCGCACCGTCACCACGCCGGCGCCGGTGATCCTGCGGCGCTTCGGGCTTGGCATCGCCGCCGCATTGGCGGTGCTGCCCGGCCCGTCGTCCGCACAGGCGCCCGGCGGACCGGTGACGCCGGCCGTCGACCCGGCCCGCGCATATCTGTTCGCGCACATGACCGGGGAGCGATACGGCGCGCTCTATTATTCGGTCAGTCTCGACGGACTGCACTGGACGCGACTGAACCGTAATAGGCCCGTTTCCGCCGACTATCATGGCCACGCCTCGATCGCGCGCGGCGGCGACCGGCTTTATTATCTCGTCGGCAACACCGGCGACGACGATCCGCTGATCCGCTTCTGGGTGTCCGACGATCTCGTACGCTGGACGAAGTTCGGCACCTACCGGCCCGACCTGTCGAACATCCCCGGCCATCCGCACACATTGCCGCGGATCGGTGCGCCGAAGCTGTTCTACGATGCGCCGTCGCGGCATTTCCTGCTCACCTGGCACACGCTCAATCTGGACGGGTCGGCGCAGGATCCCGAACGCTATTGGGGCAGCCAGCGAACGCTGTACGTCCGGTCCCCCGATCTCAAAACCTTCGCTGCGCCGCCACGCCGGCTGTTCGCATGGGACATGGCGACGATCGATACGATCGTGCAACCGGATGGCCGCAACGGCTATTGCGCCGTGATCAAGGACGAGCGCTATCCGTCCTTCGACTGGCCGACCGGCAAGACGATCCGGATCAGTTGCGCGCGTTCGCTGCTCGGGCCCTATCCGCTGCCCGGGCCGCCGCTCAGCCCCAATTTCCGCGAGGCGCCGACGATCGTGCGGGCGCCGAATGCCGGCGATTGGCTGCTCTATTACGAGCAATATGCCGGCACGAGCTACGGCCTGTCGACCGCGCCGACGTTGCGCGGGCCATGGTATCAAGTGTCGGGCAATACCGGCGTACCCGACTGGAACCGCTATGAAATGCCCGCCGGCACGCGGCACGGATCGATGCTGGCAATCTCACGCGCGCAATACGACGCGATCGTCCGGGCGTTTCCGGCGGGGTGATCGCGGGGCCCGGGGGGATGAGGGCAGGGCCGGCGGGTACGGGCAGGCCGGCGGAACAGGGGCAGGGTGTCCGCCCCCCGATCCGTTCGTTTCGAGCGAAGTCGAGAAACCTGGGCTGCGCTTGAGACGTGTTTCTCGACTTCGCTCGAAACGAACGGGGTTGGGGGGGCTGACACGGATACGGCGAACCGATGCCTCGCCACCCCACTCTAGCTGCGCACCCCCATCGCCGTCCGCGTATCCTCCAGCGCCAGATCGACCAGCACGCGCATCGCCTCGCTCGCCGCCGCCGCGTCGCTCGCCACGATCGCCTCGTAGACGCGCATATGGTCCGGTAGCGGGTTGCGCGGCAGCGTGCGGCCGCGTTGCTTGAACTGCGTCGTCCAGTTCACCGCCGCGCCGATGCTGGCACTCAACGTTAGCAGCGCGTCGTTGCGCGTCGCGAGCAGGATCGCGCTGTGGAAGTCGCGGTCGGCGGCGCGGCCGATCTCGGTCGACAGCGTGTGCCGCCGCATCGCCGCAAGCGCGTCCTTCATCACCTTCAGGTCGCTCTTGTCGCGTCGCTCCGCCGCCAGCCCCGCCGCCGCGGGCTCGACGATCGCGCGCAACTCGAACAGGTTGCGGACGAAATCCACATCCGGTTCGCCGGCAAACGCCCAGGCCAGCACTTCGGGGTCGAGCAGGTTCCAGCGGCTGCGCGGCAGCACGCGCGTACCCGTCTTGGTACGGCTTTCGACCAGCCCCTTCGCCATCAGCACCTGCACCGCCTCGCGGTAGGCACTGCGCGACACTTCCAGTTCCTCGGCAAAGGCGATCTCGCCCGACAGCGTATCGCCCGGGGCATATTCGCCCGACAGGATCGCGAGACCCAGCTTGTGCGCCACCGCGCCGTTCAGCCGTCGCCCGGTGCCGCGTGGCTTGCGCACCAGACCGTTCGCGCCGATCTTCGGATCCGCTTTGACGTTCCCGGTCGAGGCCTCGCCGGAACCGGCGTCGATCCCGTTCTTCCCACCGTCGCCAGCACTGCCGTCGCTCATACGCTACCTCCGCGGGCATGACTAACAGGGCTGCCACAAAGTCAAAGCTACAAATCATTGCGTTTCGCGGGATCGGATCATATGTCGGAGTAATCAGGAGAGCAACATGACTGCCGATACCGCTACCATCGCCCGTGCGACCGTCACCGATTTCCGTTCCATCGCTGCCGAGACCGGCGAGCCGGTGGGGGATGCCCTGGCGGTCCATGACGGCGCCGATGTTGATGCCGCTTGCGCCGCGGCGGCGGCAGCGTTCGACGCCTATCGTGCCACCGATCGCGAAAGCCGTGCGCTGTTCCTCGAGCGGATCGCCGAAGAGATCCTCGCGATCGGCGACGAGCTGATCGTCACCGCGATGCGCGAGAGCGGCCTGCCACGCGCCCGCCTGGAGGGTGAGCGCGGTCGCACCGTCGGCCAATTGAAGCTGTTCGCCGGCGTCGTGCGCAGCGGCGGGTGGCTCGGGCTACGGATCGACCCCGCCCTGCCGGATCGTCAGCCCTTGCCCCGTCCCGACCTGCGCATGCGGATGGTTCCGCTCGGCCCGGTCGCGGTGTTCGGCGCCTCCAACTTCCCGCTGGCTTTCTCGACCGCCGGTGGCGACACCGCGTCGGCGCTTGCCGCCGGATGCCCGGTGGTCGTCAAGGGCCATCCCGCGCATCCGCACACCGGCGCGCTCGTCGCCGATGCGATCCACGCAGCGGTCGCCGGCTGCGGCCTGCCCGCCGGCGTGTTCTCGCACCTTGTCGGCCCGGGTAACGGACTGGGCAGCGCTTTGGTGAAGGATCCGCGCATCGCCGCCGTCGGCTTCACCGGATCGCGCGGCGGCGGCCTTGCGCTCGTCGCGCTGGCGCAGGCCCGTCCCGTCCCGATCCCGGTCTATGCCGAGATGTCGAGCATTAACCCGGTCGTCCTGCTGCCGGGCGCGCTGGCGGCGCGTGGTGCTGCTCTGGGCACGGCGTTCGTCGGGTCGCTGACGATGGGGGCAGGGCAGTTCTGCACCAATCCGGGCCTCGTCCTCGCGATCGAGGGGGAAGGCTTGGATGCGTTCGTCGCCGCGGCCAGCGCTGCGCTGGTCGAGGCCGATGCCGGTACGATGCTGACCACCGGAATCCACGATGCCTATACGAAGGGCGTCGACGCTTTGGCCAGCAAGCCCGGCGTCAAGGAAGTCGCGCGCGGCAAGGTCGGCAACGGCATCACGCGCGGACAGGCGGCATTGTTCGCGACCACGGCCGATGCGTTCCTCGCCGAAAAGTCGCTTGGCCACGAAGTGTTCGGCGCCTCCTCGGTCATCGTGAAATGCCGTGACGAGGCGGAATTGAATGCCGTGATCGCCGGCCTCGAAGGCCAGTTGACCGCGACGTTGCACATGGATGCGCAGGACGAACCGATGGCGGCGCGCCTGCTGCCCGCACTGGAACTGCGCGCCGGCCGCATCCTCGCCAATGGCTGGCCCACGGGTGTCGAGGTGGCGCATGCTATGGTGCATGGCGGGCCGTTCCCGGCCACGTCCGATGCGCGCACGACCTCGGTCGGCAGCATGGCGATCGACCGCTTCCTGCGCCCGGTATCGTACCAGAACCTCGCCCAGTCGGTCCTGCCGGCCGATCTGCGCGACGGCAGCGATGCCGGGGTTCCTCGCTTGCTCGACGGCACGCTGACGCTTGGCTGACCCGTACCGGAACCGACGATACCGCCGCAGCGACGGCACATTTGGGAGAGAAAGATGGCATTCCGCCTGCTGCAGCACAAAGCCGATGACGGCACGCGATCGGTGATAGCCGCCAATGACGGATCGGCCGCCTTCGTCACCGGCGTCGCATCGGTCCGCGCGCTCGCCGCGCGCGCGATCGCCGACGGGATTACGCTCGCTGCGGCGGTCGAGGCTTGCGGGCTCGGCGAAACGGTCGATCTCGCGGCGGAAAGCGCCGCCGGCCGGCTGATCGCGCCGATCGATCATGACGACGATGCGCACGTCCTGCTCACCGGCACCGGGCTGACGCATCTCGGATCGGCCGAGGGGCGCGACAAGATGCACCGCGATGCGGCGGCGGCGGCGACCCAGACCGATTCGATGCGCATGTTCCTCGAGGGAGTCGAGGGCGGCAAGCCCGGCGCGGGGCAGGTCGGGCAGCAGCCGGAATGGTTCTACAAAGGCGACGGGTCGCAACTCGTCGGCCCGGGCGAGCCGCTGGTCATGCCGGATTTCGCGCAGGATGGCGGCGAGGAACCCGAACTCGCGGGGATCTACCTGATCGGACCGGACGGGACTCCGTTCCGGCTCGGCCTGTGTCTTGCCAACGAGTTCAGCGATCATGTGACGGAACGCCACAACTATCTCTGGCTGGCGCACTCCAAGCTGCGTCAGGCGGCACTCGGTCCGGAACTGCTGGTCGGTGCGCCGCCCAGCCATGTCGAAGGCACCAGCCGCATCGTCCGCAACGGCGAAACTTTGTGGGAAAAGCCGTTCCTGTCGGGCGAGGACAATATGTCGCACAGCCTTGCCAATCTCGAGGCGCACCATTTCAAATACGACCTGTTCCGCCGCCCGGGCGACATCCACATCCACTTTTTCGGCACCGCGACCCTGTCGTTCAGCGATGCGGTGAAGACCGAGACGGGCGACATCTTTGAGATCGCCGCGGCACCCTTCACCTTGCCGGTGCGCAATCCGCTGGCCCGCGCCGACGCGGCGTCCGTCACCGTCCGGGCGCTATGATGGAGCCGATCCGCATCGCCATCGTCGGCATGGGCAAGATCGCGCGCGACCAGCACCTGCCCGCGATCGCCGGCAATGCGGCGTTCGGGCTGGCCGCGACGGTCAGCCCGCACGATCCGGGCGTGGAGGGTGTCGCGCATCATCGCAGCCTCGATGCGTTGCTTGCGGAAGGACCGGCGGTCGATGCGGTCGCGCTCTGCACCCCGCCGCAGGTGCGCTACGATCTCGCATCGCAGGCGCTTGCGCGCGGCGTCCATGTCTTTCTCGAAAAGCCCCCCGGCGCGACGCTGGCCGAAGTCGCGGCGCTGGACGATCAGGCGCGCAAGGTCGGAGTCACCCTGTTCGCCGCCTGGCATTCGCGTTTCGCCGCCGGCGTCGCTCCGGCACGCGCCTGGCTGGCAGAGCGTCGGATCGACCGCGTCGCGATCGTCTGGCGCGAGGATGTCCGCGTCTGGCATCCCGGCCAGGCGTGGATCTGGGAACCGGGCGGGCTCGGCGTGTTCGATCCCGGCATCAACGCGCTGTCGATCGCCACGTACATCCTGCCGCGGCCGTTCTTCCTGAAGGAAGCGACGCTGACGATCCCGGCCAACCGCGCCGCGCCGATTGCCGCCGCGATCGATTTCCGCGACACTGCCGGCGCGCCGATCACGATGGACCTCGACTGGCGCCAGACCGGCCCGCAAAGCTGGGACATCATCGTCGAGACCGATGCCGGCACGCTCAAGCTGTCCAATGGCGGTGCGGTGCTGTCGCTGCCCTCGGGTACCGATCACAGCGAGGATCGCGAATATCCGGGGCTGTACGCCCGCTTCGCGACGTTGATCCGGGGCGGTCGCAGCGACGTCGATACCGATCCGCTGCGTCTGGTGGCCGACGCCTTCCTGCGCGGCCGGCGTGAGACGAGCGAAGCTTTTCATGACTGATCGCGCGCGCGGTCCGTTCCTCGCGGTAGATTGGGGCACGACCAACCGCCGGGTCTACCGCGTCGTCGATGGCCGGGTCGAAGAGACGCAGCGCGACGATCGCGGCATCCTCGCCGTCGGCCCGGATGGCTTTGCCGCCGAAGCAAAGGCGATCCGCGCGCGGATGGGCGACCTGCCGATGCTCTGCGCAGGCATGGTCGGCTCCAATCGCGGCTGGATCGACGTGCCCTATGTCGATTGCCCGGCCGATCTCGCCGCGCTGGCCGCGAATATCCGATGGGTCGAGCCGGGGCGCACCGCGATCGTCCCCGGCGTGGCGATGCGGGGGCCCGGCCGCGCCGACGTGATGCGGGGCGAGGAGGTCCAGCTGCTCGGTGCGCTCGCCGCCGGACTGGTGCCGGGCGACGCCCTGTTGTGCCAGCCCGGCACCCATTGCAAATGGGCGACCCTGGCCGGCGGATCGATCGTCCGTTTCGCCACCGCGATGACCGGCGAACTGTTCGCCCTGCTTCAGAAGCACAGCCTGCTCGCGGCACAGATGAACGCCCCGGTCGCACCCGGGGCCGATTTCGCCCGCGGCGTCGCCGATGCCGCCGACGATGCTTTGCTCACGCGATTGTTCGGCGTGCGTGCGGAGTTCGTCACCGGGTCGCGCGACGATCTCGGCGCCGCATCCTATGTCAGCGGCCTGCTGATCGGGACGGATGTCCGCGCGCAGCGGGTTGCCGGCCGCGACGTCTTCCTGCTCGCCGATGCGCAACTTGGTGCTTTGTACGCCGATGCCATCATTGCAGCCGGAGGGCGGGCACACGCGATCGACAGCCAGTCCGCCTTTGTCGGCGGAATCACCAATATCTGGAGCCGTCTGCCATGACCATGAACGAGGATTTCCGCCGCGCCTTCGACCTTTTCCCGCTCGTCGCGATCCTGCGCGGCGTCCAGCCCGACGAGGTCGAGGCGATCGGCGATGCGCTGGTCGGCGCCGGCTTCACCCTGATCGAGGTACCGCTCAACTCGCCCGATCCGTTCGCCTCGATCGAACGGCTCGCGCGACGGCTTGGCGATGCGGCGGTGGTCGGCGCGGGCACCGTGCTGAGCACCGATCATGTCGCCTCGGTCGTAGCGGCCGGCGGTCGGATGATCGTCTCCCCCAACACCAATACCGATGTCATCGCGGCTTCGGTGGCGGCCGGGCTGGCGTCCTTGCCCGGCTGCTGGACCGCAAGCGAGGCGTTCGCGGCGCTCGGCGCCGGGGCCCACGCGCTGAAATTCTTCCCCGCCGAGGCGATGAGCCCGGCGGTGATCAAGGCGCTCGCGGCGGTGCTTCCGCCGGTCGTGCCGAAGCTGGTCGTCGGCGGGATCACGCCCGAGGGCATGCGGCCCTGGGTCGAGGCGGGCGCGGTCGGCTTCGGGCTCGGCTCCGCCCTATACAAGCGCGGCGACACCGCGGAACAGGTCGCGATCAACGCTCGCGCCTTCGCCGCCGGTCTGGCGACATCGGGGCTGCGCGCGGCGCCATGATGCGCCGGGGATGGCGCTGCGCGATGCTCGTCCCGTTGGTCCTGCTCGCCCCGTTGGTCCTGCTCGGCAGCATCCCGGCATCGCTCGCGAACCTCGGTCCGGCGTCCGCCACGGTCACCAATCCGTTGCTCCCGTCGGGCCCGGATCCGTGGATCGTGCGGCACGGCAAGACCTTCTACTACATGAACACGCTCGGCAACCGGCTGGCGATCCGCAAGACCCGGGATCTCGCGCGGCTCGCCGAAGCGCCCGAAACGACCGTCTGGACGCCGCCCGCCACGGGGCCGAACGCGCAATCGATCTGGGCGCCCGAACTGCACCGCATCGGCGGCGCCTGGTACATCTATTACACCGCCGCCGAGAGCGGGCATGACGACGACACGCATCGCGGCATCTTTGTGCTCGAGAACACGGGTGCGGATCCGACGCGCGGCCGCTGGGTCGATCGCGGCCGGCTGAACACCGCGCATACCGGCATCGACGGCACGACCTTTGTCGAGCGCGGTACGCGGTATTTCGTCTATTCGCCCTATGTCGGCCCCGACAGCGTGCTGGCGATCGTCGCGATGGCCAACCCTTGGACGCTGACCGGCGCGGAGGCGATCATAGCGCGCCCCGATCTGGATTGGGAACGCAAGGGCGGGCGCCAGATCCTGGAGGGTCCGGAATTCCTGCGCGGGCCCAAGGGCGATCTGTTCCTGTCCTATTCGGCCAGCGCCTGCTGGAGCGACGATTATGCGATCGGATTGCTCCGCGCGGCTGCCGGCACCGATCCGCTCGATCCGGCGGCGTGGGTCAAGACGCCGCGCCCGGTCATCGCGTCGGCCCCCGACCAGCACGTCTTCGGTCCGGGCCATAACGGGTTCTTCACCGCGGCAGATGGTCGCGAGACCTGGATCGTCTATCACGCCAATCCCGGCCCGGGGATGAAATGCACCGCACGACGCGCGCCGCGCATCCAGCGCGTGAAATGGTCGGTGCAGGGCGGCCCAGTGTTCGGCAGGCCGAGCGCATCGCCAATAGCTGGGCCGACCGCCGGACCGGCAGCCGGCCGGCCGGACTAGACCAAGATGACATAGCGTCGATCCATCCCCACCGTTCGTCCTGAGCGTGTCGAAGGGCGCGAACGCGGAACAGGTGCTTCGACAGGCTCAGCACGAACGGGTCCAGGTAAAGTCATCTTGCTCTGGCCACCCTTCCCGCACCCGTCGTCCCGGGCGATCGGCGTCGGGCGGGCGCACTTACTTCGTCCGCGCGATCCAGTCGTCGATCTTCTTCTCCAGCACCGGCATCGGCAGCGATCCGGTGTCGAGCACTTCGGCATGGAAGGCGCGCGGATCGAACTTCGCACCCAGTGCCGCCTTGGCCTTCGCCTTGGTGCGCAGGATCGTCAACTGGCCGATCTTATAGGCCAGCGCCTGGCCGGGGATCGCGATATAGCGTTCGACTTCGGCCGTGGCGTCGGTCTTCGCCATCGGCGAATTGGCCAGCATGTACGCGATCGACTGGTCGCGGCCCCAATTCTTGGCGTGAATACCGGTATCGACCACCAGTCGCATCGCGCGCAGCATCTCGTCGCTCAGCCCGCCCATCCGCTGGTACGGGTCGGTCTCCATGCCCAGTTCCGGCCACAGCGTCTCGGCGTACAGCGCCCAGCCCTCGACATAGGCGGTGTTGCCGCCGAAGCGCATGAAGGCGGGCAGTTTTTCGTTCTCCGCCGCAAGGCTGATCTGGAAGTGATGCCCCGGCACCGCTTCGTGCAGGAACAGCGTCTCCATTTCCCACATGTAGCGCGAGGGCAGGTCGTACGTGTTGTAGAAGAACACGCCCGGCCGCGATCCGTCCGGCGTACCCTGCTGGTACGATCCCCCGGCGTCGGTCTTTTCCTTATACGCGGGCACCGGCCGGATCTCGAGTTTCGTCTTCGGGATGAGCGAGAATTGCTCGCGCACCCGCGCATCCACGCGCTTGCCGATCGCTTCGTATCGGACGCGCAGATCGTCGGCGGATTTGGGTACGAACTGCTTGTCCGTGCGCAGGAATTCGAAGAATTCGGGGAGCGTGCCCTTGAACCCGACCTTCTGCTTCTGCGTCTCCATCTCCTTCAATATCCGCGCGACCTCGGACAGACCCAACGCATGGACCTCCTCCGCCTTCAGCGGCAGCGTGGTGCTCGCCTCGATCAGATAGTCGTACAGCTTCGCCCCGCCCGGCATCGCCGACAGGCCGACGCTGTCGCGCGCCGCCGCGAGATACGTGCCGGACAGGAAATCGCGCATCCGCTTATGCGCCGGGATCAGAACGTCGCGCACCTGCGTGGCATAGGCGGTGCGCAATCGCGCCTGGTCGGCGGCCGAAATGCCTTCCGGGAACTTCTTGACCGGCCCCATGAAGGTCGATCCTTCGACGCCTTCGTTGATGATGTTGTCGAACTGCTCGATCATGTTGCGCACGGTCAGCTTGGGCTGCACGACCTTGCTCTTCATCCCCTCGCGAAAGCGCAGGATCGCGACGTCCAGCTGCGCGGCATATTGCGCGTTGCGCTTCAAATTGTTCTCGTAGTCGAGCAACGTCTTGAACGGCGCCGCGCCTTGGCCGGAGGCGAGATCGGGATAGAAACCCTGCACGCCATTGAAATGGTCCAGCGGGCGCACCGCGGTCAGCGCGACGATCTCGGGCGACAGGCCTTTCAGCGTCATCGTCGTCCCCTGGCGGAACACGTCATAGGCGATCTGGTCGGTCGGGGTCAGCCTGGCGCGATTGATCGTGTCCAGCCGGCGCAGGTCGGTCTGCGCCGCGGCGCGCTCGGCGTCGATCTGCTCATAGGAGAAGAAATCGCCGAGCCGGTCGGCATAGCGCAGGTCGCCGCGAAACAGCGCGCCGATCGGGTTGCGCTTCAACCCGGCTTCGTCGCTGTCGTGGAAGATCTGCTTCAGCTTGCCGTCTTCCGGTCCGTCGCCGGGCAGCGGGGCGGGGGCCGGGGCAGAGGAGGGGGTCGCGGCGGCAGGCGTTTGCGCCAGCAGCGGTCCGGTCGATACGGCAAGAATGGTGGAAGCCAGCAGAATGGCGGCGAACGGAGCGCGGGCGCGCGTCTTTGTCAGGATCATGGCCTCCCTGCTATGCGCCCGCTGCGCTTCCGGCAAGGGGCGTTCCCTGCATCGGTACCGGCCGACGGAGCGCTTGACGCCATGCATGCGCTCGCGGACAGGTTCGCGGCATGATCCGTCGTTTCCTCTCGGTCTTCGAACCGTTCGTGTTGATGCTGCTCGGCACCGTTCTGCTGGCCACGTTCGTCCCCGCACGTGGCGTCTGGACGCAGCTGTTCGCCTTCGCCGCCGATGCCGGGATCGTCGCCTTGTTCTTCCTGCACGGTGCCAAGCTGTCGCGCGCGGCGATCTATGACGGCGTGAGGCACTGGCGGCTGCACCTCGCCGTGCTCGGCGTCACCTTCCTGCTATTCCCTGTCCTGGGCCTTGGGCTCGCCGCGCTGCCGTTCCTGAGCGGTCCCGCCGCCGCGGGGATGCTGTTCCTCACGCTGTTGCCCTCCACCGTACAATCCTCGATCGCGTTCACCGCCATCGCGCGCGGCAACGTCGCGGCGGCGGTGTGCAGCGCATCCTTTTCCAACCTGCTCGGCATTCTCGTCACGCCGGCACTGGTCGCGCTGCTGATGCAGGGCGATGGTGGCATCTCGCTCGCCTCGGTCGAGACGATCGTGCTGCAACTGCTGCTCCCGTTCGTCGCCGGGCATATGCTCCGCCCGCTGATCGGCGGTTTCGTCGCGCGGCAAAAGGCGTTGCTGACGGTCGTCGATCGCGGCTCGATCCTGCTCGTGGTCTATTCGGCGTTCGGCGCGGCAGTGGTGGAGGGGCTGTGGCACCGTCTGTCCCCGGTCGACCTGACGATCATTCTCGGCCTGTGCGTGCTGCTGCTCGCGACCGTTTTGATCTCGACCTGGTCGCTCGGCCGCGCGATGCGGCTCGAGCGCAAGGACGCGATCGTGCTGCAATTTTGCGGGTCGAAGAAGAGCCTCGCTTCGGGCGTGCCGATGGCCGGGGTGTTGTTCCCGGCGGCGCAGGTCGGCGTGGTGCTGCTCCCGTTGATGCTGTTCCACCAGATCCAGTTGATCGCCTGCGCGGTGATCGCGCGCCGCTATTCCGAACATTCTGGAGAGATCGATACGGCCTCACCCGTTGCCCATCTCGATCCAGCCACGCGGTCCGAGCGACCGTAGCGAGCCGAGCCCGCCGCAATCAGACGAAACAGCCCAATTCGGGCAGGTCTTCGGCGATCGGATAGCCGGTCACCTTGACGCCGGCGGCATCCAGCCAGACGTGCGCGTCGATCGGTTTCTCGTCGCCCCGGCCCGCACCGAAATGCATCACGCTGGCGATGCCGCGACGCCTGAGCATAGTATGCGCCGCCATCGCCTGTTGCAGGCAGACCGAGCGGAACGGCATGAACGGCGCCGCGGCGGCGACCGCCCAGCCGATGTCTTTGGCAATTCGCGCCTGATTTGGGGTAGCGCCGCTGCCATGTGCGGCGACGCGCGGGTCGCTCGGCGGAACGAACTCGCCGAAGCGCCGCGACACGTTCGCGAAGGGCTGGAACCGGACGACCAGTCGTGCCCGTGCCATGTTCGCGATCGCCTCGGCGACGAGCAACTGCCGCTGCACGCCGACGCCGGCGAAGGTGCGGATCTTATCCAGCGTCGACGACGATCGCGCCATGCTTGCTCATATCCGCTACGAAGCGTTCGACCTCGGCGCGGCACGTCGCGTCGTCGACCGCGAATTCGCGCACGAGCGTGGCGCAGATCGCCTCCATGTCGCGCGGCGTCTCGATCAATTCCCAGATTCGCGCGCCGACCGCATTGACGCCGAGATAGGCGCCGCGCGCTGCGCTCATCATCATGATCTCCTCGCCCACTTTGGCGCTGAGCCAATCGCCGGACCGCCTGATCACCCCGTCATCCTTTCGCTTCCTTCGGACCGTTCATAGCTCAAACGCGCCATCATCACAGCCTGATCGGCCTCGATCCGCGCCACCTGCCCGACCGAGAGTTCCTCGCGCCAGCCACCGGAAACGCCGCGCCGGAAGAACCCGCCCCGCGCCCCGTCCCGCGTCATGCCGCGGGGTGCCTCGCGAAACCCGTGCTCGCGCTCCTGCTGTTGCAACGCGTCGAACGCGGCGAAGCGCACGGCCTGCCGGCACGCAGCGTCGCTCACCTCGATCCCGGCGAAATCCAGCGCAGCCCGAAGCACCCCGGCGGTATCGGTCTTCAAGTCTTCGTAGCGCACGTGGTGGACCGGTATGTCGCCCTGGTCGAGCCAGCTGCGATTATACCCCGCCCAGGTCGGCAGTTGCTGGCGTAACTGGCTTTGCTGCCGGTCCCGCCGTCCGCTCAGGCTGGAGTCCGGCGCTGCCATGAAGTCGATCGCCTGGTCGATCGACCGGCCGAGATGGTTCGCCAGCGATCCGGCGATGTCGCGCGGGTCGCGTACGATCAGGATCGCGGCCTTGGCCACCTCGGCCCCGCCCAGCAGCGCTTCGCCATCGACCGTATAACTATAGGCGTCGTGCGACTTGATGAAGCGCGCGCCGCCGAAACGCGTCTCCTGCTCGTCCGGTTCGGCCGGCCGCGCGCTCGCCGCCAGCGCGCGGTACACGCGCGGCCGCAACCGGTCGCTCTCCTCATGCGTCAGCAGACCGGACGGGAACAGCATCGCCGCGTCGAACCACCCGCGGGCACTGGCGATCCCGCTCGTTTCGGGCAATGCGTTGATATCGACCGGCGTGTCCCGCCCGAGATTGGCGACGAGAAGGCGGAACCAGGTGTTGCCCGATTTCGGATAGGAAGCGAGCCAGACGATATCGCTCAACCGGGCTGCTCCAACAGCCCCAGCGTCCGCCAATGCGATTCCAGCCAGCCGATCACCTCGGGGAATTGGTTGAAGTCCATCGCGCGCGTCAGCGTGAACACGCCGGCGCGCTGGTTGATCGTCGCGGCGGCCTGGAAGTACAGCGCCTCCTGGCCCATCCGCTCGACCATCTGCGGGCGATAGGCATTGCGCCGGATCAGCAGCGCACCGTCGACGATGTTGGGACGTTCGATGCCCGGCGCGTCGGGCGGTCGCGCCTCGCGCAGCACATAGACGGCAGCGAGCGGCAAGGCGGAGGAGATCACCGTGCGCGGCTCGACATAGAATTTCTCGAGCTGCGTGCGGACCGGCGCGGTCGTGCGATCGGCCAGCGACAGCCGGTCGATCGACACCTGCCACAGCTTCAATTGCCGCCCGTCGGGCTCGACCCAGGGCAGGCCGTCGTCGCGCAGCGCGATGCCGCAAAAATCGTCCGTGACGAGATCGTAGCCCGCCTCGACCAGCGCCGCCGCCAGTGTCGACTTGCCGGCACCCGATTGCCCGCAGAACAGCACCGCATGGCCGTTCACCCGCACCGCGCTGGCATGCAGCACGATCCGACCGCGCTGGTGCAACAGGATGCCGAACCCGGTACCGCTGAGGAAGATCGCGGCATCCTCCGGCATCGTTCCGTCGAGCAGTTCGTAGGCGATGTCGCGTCCGTCGCTGATCGCCATGCGTACGACGCCCGGCACCTCGATCGTGAAACGGTCCGGCGCGATCTGCCAGTTCGGGCCGCGTTCGGTCGCCTCGGGCAGGTCCGTCGCCACCGCCTGGGCGTGCAGGCGTACGTCGGGCGTCCCGGCCGGATCGGGCAGCGCGATCAGCCCCGGCAGCTCCAGGTCGCTGAGGACCGACAGCCCGGAGATGACGTAACGGTACATTCTTGCCCCTTGTCGCATCCACGGCGCGGCTGCCACGGGCGTCGCGGCATCGGCCGTGGCTCGCAATATACTATAAACCGGTTGCCGCCACCCTTGTCGCGGCCCGCGCCGACACGCGGCGGCGCATAATTCGTCTTTCAATCAGAACCTGCTGCTTCGATACTTTACGATAACGTGAACTTGCATCGGGCGGACCGCTGACGCACGATGCGAGTCTGTGCAAGGCCAGATGCCAGCGCGGCGGTGGCCATGCCGTGCAGTGGCGGAACGGGTATATAGGAGGACGTGAGGCTCGACCTCGATCTTATGCCGAAATCACCGCGTCAGACCCGTGCTTCGAACCAGTCCAGTCCGGCGTCAGGACGCGCCGGTCGCGTCCCGTATCAGGCGTTGGGATCGGACAGGTCGAGATGATCCTGACCGACGCCGTATTTCTCCTGGACCAGCGCCATGCTGTGCCCGACATGCGCGGCGATCGCATAATCGCCTGCGTCTTCGAGCGCGCGGCAAGCGTCCTGCAAAAGCGAATATATTCGCAGGGGATCCATCGGTGTCTCCGTTTCGGATGAGCGTGGCAAGGCTGCCGCGTTCCGGGGTCTGTACACGCCGTTTGCATCGTCCGGAACAAGCATTGTGCGCGGGGAGGGCAACGCAGCCCGCGCGTTTTCGCTCCATCCGCGGGCGTCGATCCAATCGCCCGCAAAGCGGTTCGATTCAGCGCGCAATCGTTTCGGCTCCGATTCGAGCGGCTTGCGTTTCCGCGTTCGGAATACGGGGCGAGCGCATGACGCCAACTTTTCACCATAGGCGTTGGCGGTCCAATTTTGCTGCAGCTGCGAAGTCGTATCCGTCACCGTCGAACTGCGTTAACGGAACGATCCGGTTTCGTGGCAAATTCGATCCGATTTTGCAGCGAAACGAACCGAACCTAACAAATGTTTGTAAAAGTGTGAAACTGCTGCGCAATCTATAGCGATCGAACGCAAATACGGCCGGGGGCGGTCTGTGTTGTTTTGATACGGATGGAGCTGAAACGGGATGGAAACGGTCGAGGACCTGATCAGGGACTTCAGTGCGAAGCTCGGCAGTATCGCCGGCGAGTTCGGCGCTCGGGCCGATCAGATCATCTCGTCGGGAAGGGCTGTCGGCGAGATCGCTCCCGCGGACGGGCCACCGGACCTGGTGGCGCGCGCGCGGAACATCATGGCATCGCGCAAGGCACGCCGGAAATTCTTCCCGGCCGATCTCTTCCACGAACCGGCGTGGGAGATGTTGATGGCCTTGTTCATCGTCTACGAGAACGAGCATACGATGAACGTCAAGACGCTCGTATCGTGCAGCGACGCCCCGGCGACCACGTCGCAACGCTGGATCGATCATCTGCATAAATCCGGGCTGATCGACCGCGTTACCGACACGATCGACCGCCGCCGGATCGATATCTCGCTCAGCGACCGCGGCTATGACGCCATGACCAAATACCTGAAAGACGTCACGATCGGCTGATTCGCCGAACGGGGCGCTGCGTCCGGATCGGAACGCGACAGCGAAGAACCGCGTGACGTCACCCATCACGGAATATGGTAAACACCCGTAAATACGTCATTTTGGCAGGCATTCCGATAGGTCGGACCGATCCACGAGAATTGAACCGTTTCGGGTCGCTACGGTCGTTTTTACGAGATAGAATCGGCTGGCGTCGCCGTGAGGAAATCGAACCGAAACGCGTGCTATCCTTCGGGCACGAGCCAATAAACCCAAATTGAAGCCGTAGTGTTTCATTAAGTGCAATCGCCGAAAATTCCGCTGACTCAAATGTCGGGGAAATATGTCGGGGCAGGGGCACCATTCGGTAAGTAAGGCATGGCGCGATATCCCGTTCGGGATGTCGTTCGCTGCGTCTGTGCTGTTGGCGACGACAGCTATAGTGTGCCCGGCCGCGTATGCAGAAACGGAAGCAGGCGCGCCGATCACGAATACTGCCGCTCTTCGGTTCGATGTTGCCGGCCAGGATGTGGCGATCCGGTCCAACACCGTCACGACACTCGTCGCCGAGCGGCTGGACATCGCGCTCGCCCGGCGCGGCACCGATCCGATCACCGCCGCGACCGATGCACTCGCAATTCTGCTCACCAACCGCGGCAACGGGCAGGAAGCCTTCATACTCGCCGCAAGCGATGGCAGCGCCACGCCGCCGACCCGCTTCGCGATCGATGTCGACGGCGACGGCCGGTACGATCCGGCGCGCGACCAGTTGCTGTCCGGCGGGCGCACCCCGCCGCTCGCCCCCGGCACGCAACTGCCACTGCTGCTGCTTGCCGATGTCGCGGCGCAGTTCGACGGCGTGCAAAACACCATCAGCGCGCGCGCGGTCACCGGTTCCGGCGGGCCCGGTACAATCTTTGCCGGGCAGGGCGACGGTGGCGGCGATGCGATCGTCGGGCCGACCGGCGCGCAGGCGCAGATCGTCGTGCCGACGGTCGGCAACGCCGCGCAGGGCTCGCTGGTCAAGACGCAGTCGGTGCTCGCGCCCGATGGCTCCGCCCGCGCGACCAGCGGCGCGGTGATCACGTACACGCTGACCGCCAGCGTGCCCGCGCCGTCGCGTGGCGTGCGCATCGACGATCCGATCCCTGCCGGAACGCGCTACGTCCCTGGCAGCCTGACGCTCGACGCCGCCACCCTGAGCGACGGCGCCGACACCGATGCCGGATCGGCCAGCGCGGACGGGATTGCCGTCGCACTCGGCACGCTCACCGAGCCTGCCATCCACACCGTCGTTTTCAAGGTCCGTATCCAATGAGGAGAAGTCCCATGTTCCTGCGCAAGATCGCCGTCGGTACCGTCGCCGGCGCGATGCTAGCGGCCGTTCCGGTCGTCGCCAAGCCAACTCCGGGTAAACCGGCCCCGCCCGCTTCGGGTAAACCGGCCCCGCCCGCTCCGGGTGGCGGCCCGCTCTCGCTGGTCAGTGAGATCAAGATCGAGAAGCGCGTACCCGCAGCGGACGGCACCACCCGCATGGTGCTGGTGAAGGCGGACAAGATCGTCCCGGGCGACCGTGTCGTCTTCGTGCTGACGTACCGCAATACCGGCACGCAGCCGCTGGGCAATCTCGTGCTCGCCAATCCCGTGCCGAGGAACATCGCCTATCGCGGTGGCAATCCCGGCTCCGCCGCGCCCGAAGTCTCGGTCGACGGCAAAACCTTCGGAACGCTGTCCGGCCTTCGCGTGGCCGCCGCCACGGGCGGCGCACGCGCGGCGCTTCCTGACGATGTCACCACCGTCCGGTGGCGCCTTGCCAGCCCGTTAGCGGCCGGCGCGCAAGGCCAGCTCGCCTTCCAGGCCGTCCTCAAATGACCCGTACGATCACCACCAAGCCAGAAACTATATCTCGAGGAGTAATATCAATGACTGCAAAAGGGATGCGGCGACTGCTGCTGTCGGGAACGACGGCCGTCGCCACTTTCGGGGCCGGAGGCGCTGCATTCGCGCAGACCACCTCCGCTGGTACCATCATCAGCAACCAGGCGAATGCCAGCTACACCGTCAACGGCACGCCCGCGACGGTGCAGTCGAATCTGTCGACCTTCGTCGTCGACCGCAAGGTCAACCTGACCGTCGCGGCCGAGCCGAACGCCAATACGATCGTCAATCTCGGCCAGGCCAATGCGGTGCTCGCGTTCCGCGTGACCAACAACACGAACGGCACACAGGATCTGTTGCTGACGACCAGCCAGAGCCTGGGCGTCGGTGGGTCGGGCACGGACAATTACGATGTCGGCAACGTCCGCATCTATCGCGACACCAACCCGAACGGGCAGTGGGACGCGCAGGATCAGCTCGTCACCTATCTCGACGAAATG
>Ga0160428_1001069_pt1 | contig 23029 bp, 26 predicted proteins | sample SolpanmetagenomM_FD_108198 | JGI IMG/M metagenome (GOLD analysis project Ga0160428, IMG submission 108198) | Solar panel surface microbial communities from Lawrence Berkeley National Laboratory, California, USA - M | ecosystem: Engineered > Built environment > Solar panel > Unclassified ... | reverse complement strand
TTCAATCCATTATCACCACATCATTCATCCACGCTTTTGATGCCTGCGCCTGTATCGCAGAACAAAGCGCTGACCGATAGAAAATGTAGACCTATGAAAGTTAGACAGCCTGCAGTGTTTGCAGGTTTTACGCGACCGGACAAGCTGAGGCATAGTTCGGTCGATATTGATTCCAAGTCTCAAGTAAGCTACATTTCTTTCTTTTGTTGCGTTCCTCTTCGGTGATGTGATGATGCGACACAATGCGCAGGTGTGCATTGCGTCGTTACTGTGGATTTTTCATACGCTCAAAGCTTACATCTTTCTTGCAGGTCTCTGAAAACAGCGACTATTGTTCTGCATGTGGCGGCACAGGTTTCCTTCTTTGCTGCGATGGTTGCGATAGATCCTTTCACTTTACTTGCTTAGATCCTCCTTTGGATCAACATGCGACTCTTGAGGAGCCATGGTTTTGTTATATTTGTCAATCAAAAGCTTCTGTCCAAGGTGGCGAATTATCACGTGGATTATTTGCAGAGCTGCAGCGGCGCATCCTGGGCAAGAATCCGAGCTCCTTCAAATTACCAGAGTATATTAGGGATTATTTCGAAGGTGTCAGAACTGGTGATAGTGGCGAATATGTGGAGACTCAGATTCAAAGAGCCAGGTATGTTTTGGGAACCTCATCATGCACTACACCAAATCTCTTTGCATTGCTAATAGCCTATTCTTACAGCATAAACAAAGGTCGATTAGGTTATGATGATCCACCTGACTATTGCAAGCTCAAAGACGCCAAGGGCAACACCATACTTTGCTATCAATGCGGCGAATCTTCATTACCACATGACAATACTAATCCTCGACCTCGTGAAGTTGTGCCTTGCGACTATTGTGTCGCAAACTGGCATCTTGACTGTCTAAATCCTCCCCTTTCTACTGTGCCGAATCGTGGCCTCAATGGCAAGACGAGACCGATGTGGATGTGTCCATTACATACTGAACATGACCTTCGCCGCCTTGATCCTGTTGCTCAAGATGGCGCGCTCGTCAACGGCATTCCGAGGCCACATCGTATACGCCGGCCGAGAAAAGTTCAAATACTTGATACAGCATTACGGCGAGGTTTCAAGAATAATGGCCTGATCGAGATTGCCGAAGAAGAGAGTGAGGATGAGTTTACAGATGAGGAGTCGCCTGAAGGTGTTGTGTTCAAGGTTCCAGCTCGCGGTGTCAAGCTTGATTTCATTGACCGATGCAAGAGGTGAGCTATATCATATTTGGTCTTCCAGCGACTTCAGCACTAACATCCACATAGTGATCGAGCTTTGCGTACAGCCTTGGACAAGGAACGAGCAGCAAGTTTACAACTGCAGACGGCCGAGCTTGAACATGCAAACCAAGTCGCATTAATAGCTGACATCAACAAACGACGACTGGAAGAGCGAAAGACTATCCTCAACCTCGCTCAATTCTCTTCGAACAACCACGATCTCAACCTTGGCACTAACGAACTCGAAAAGCTGCTTTATGTGCTGGAAGCTGAAGCACCCGATGAAGTGGTGCAACAGATCAAGCAAGAGGAAATAGAATCAGATTCGCCCTTCAAGCTGGACTCGATTCGCGATGTGGGAAAGAAGCAAGAGACCGTGGTTGAACAATTAACAAGCCGAGAGCGAGAAACACTACTCCGACTCCAGCAGCATATCACCAATCTTCTGCAGAATCAACCAGGCATCAATGGCACGAATGGCACGAACGTATATGGTAATGGTCATTCGCCCGAGATAGAGGAGCTCTGATGCTAGTCGCGATGCGCTTGATAATACATAATGCTAGCTGTGAGATGACGAAGCTATGATCTACCAAGTACGCAAGTAAAATAATTGGCTAGAAGGAATACTAAGTGATCATCATGCAGCTGGTTCTCCAACTCCGCCTTTGCGTTCAAAGTCACTCAACGATTTTCGCAATATGAATGTCTTTGAAACAACACTTTTTTCTGTGTAAGATAACGTGCTCTTCAGGCTTGCAAGATAACGTGCTCTGCTTGCAATTGTCATCATTGAGCTGGCGTCTTTCTGCCTGGTTTCTGTGACTTTTGTGCGCTCGTCCCACGCTAGTGCGACTCTGCCTTGGCATGAAGGTTGCACACAGCCCTGCGGGACCTGGACTGCCGCTTTAGCTTTTGACACCGCTGTTTCAAGCCTCTGTACATTTTTGTGCGAGCTACTCGAATCGAAGATTGCTATCCCTAAGCCCTCGATGCGCTGAGGACTCGATGCCCTGAATGTTCGATGCCTCGAGGACTTGAAGACTCGGTTCGTGCTATGTCGTTGCCGAGTTGATATGCTCTTATCATATTATGTGGCTTGATTTAAAAGGCAGTGATGCGCGTGTATCACTGTGCCAGCAGAGTCCACGTCATCTGTGCAAGCTAGTGTTGCAGTACTGTGGGAGATGGTGAGATGCGGTGTAATATCTTTTGTGTGAGGGGAGAGTATAGCATAAATAGATTGGTGCGTCTCACCGTTCTTGACCGCCCTCTTTTCGGACTGCTCGAAATAAAGAGAGCTTTAAGTAAGCTTACAGATCTTTTTACTCGAGAAGGTATGTGGTCTGCTTGAATGCTTCCTGGCTTATCTTTTGGTTTTTATATCTGCGTTACTGACGTTGTGTATACTCGTTCATCCAGTCTACCTGAAGTTTACTCAATCACACCACAACACTTGGGACCCTTCACACAGGTGCGCAACACCCATCGCGTGCAAAATCACCACTCATGCCAACCACCAACCCCTACCTCGCCATTGCTCTGCACCTCATCGCCACCGGCTCAATCGTAGTTCTCATCTCCCTCGTCATCATCGTCGCACTCTTAGTGCTTCGAGCCTGCCACAAGAAGAAAGCCCACCTCACCGCCACCACCACCCCTCCCGACGAAGAGAAACAACAACTTATCATCACTACGCCAGGTGAGACGCCAGCTGGTCCGCCGCCAATGGCTTGGCAAGCCGATTACGGTTTAATTCCTCAAATGGGAGCACCACCGCCTCCTTATATGATGGGAGTAGGTATGGGCATGGGTATGGGCGGAATGATGATGGGAGGGATGGGAAGTATGTGGCCTGGTGCTATGAATAATGGCGGTATGGGTGAGCCTACGCCGCAGTATCTTCCGCCTGGGCCTATGCCTTATGGTGGGGGGATGATGGGTGGGTTTGGAGGCGGTATGGCGCCGTGGGGGTATGGAGGTATGCCGTGAGTATTACCCTTCTTCTTCTTCCTCCCTCACACCACCCACACATACACTGCATCACAAGTTCTGACATAGTTTGCAACAGACCCATGGGTATCCCCGGCGTCGAGACCCGCGGCCCAAAAGGCTGCACCACCATAAACCTCATGCGGCCCACCGGTTCCTCCTCCCGGCAAAAAGCCTTCCTCGGAGACCTCCTCGCCGGCCGTATCCCCGAGCCCAGTTTCGAAATGTGGCAGTTCCCGGCCTCCGACAACGTCGGCGAGTTTCTAACGCATATCGGTGGCAACAAAGATCGATACCGCGTGACGGAGGTTAGGGAGCTGGGCAATGGGGAGTGGGATAGGGGACTTACTGTTAAGTGGGCGGATGAGCTGGGGAGGGATAGGAGGCTTGAGGCTGTGGGGTGGGGTGTTAAGGCGGGGATGCACAATGGAAAGCCGGTTTTTGTGGTGTTGTGGAAGAAACCGGAACATTAGTGTGATCAATATGCTGCTAAGTATGAGGGAAGAGCAGAGATGAGGAAATCATGCTGGTCGTGCTTGCTGCTTTTACCCCTTCTGCATAGTACTCTTTGCCTTGCTGAACCTCGCTGGTCGAGGATGAAAATAGAAAAAGATAACAAAATATCATTATTAGCTTAATTTTACACGAGCTGCGAAGAATACTGCTATCACAATGTGCTATAAGTACACCAATCAGTCGTGTTCTCGTCGACAGCCCCTTCTTGCCACTCTTGCCTAATAGGACAACCACAGGGCAGTTCTTGTACATACGGTAGTAAGATTGACACTATTTGTGTGGAAGATATTGTATTAGTTGTCTGGTCTCAGTTCTACATTATCGATCCTGCAAGCAGATAATGTGACAATGTGACCTGACTGCAGCTGTCTTTCGCCCGGCTGGCAATGTTCTGGGCGTCCTTGAGGTCTCTCAAAGTCTCGAGAAGCTTAACCTCATACTTGATGTTGCTTTTGAAAAGGTCTGTTAGACGCATCGTGCCATGGTAGTGAGGAATATAGGAGTAGTAGAGGTTGGATAGGTGCGATCGGGAACTTGTAGCATGAGACGGGGCACTGAGGAGCGCCTCGAGATCTTTTTGTGCTTGGAAGCCACGACTGATAGTGGTGTTGCTGAGTTCGGTGTGCTTTCTTCCTCGAGCGCAGGTGTGAAGAGTGCTAATCCAGAGATAGAAATCTGAAAACACAAACATCAGACTATATCTCAAACACTAATCTTTCCAGGAAACAGATCTCATCAAACCTATCAACTTGGTTTTAGGGTGTGAAGAGTGCCTTACGTGATACAACTGTCCTAAATACAACCATAAAGCCTGAATCTCGACACCACATCACATCTTGACCCGAAGGAGATAGCGTAGGCGGACTTGAGCGACGTCGTAGCAGATGTACTCGTTGTACTGGAGATAGGCATTCGGCACACCAGTAGCACTTGGAAGAGTTGTCGTGTCAGGCTATGAAATAGATGCGTCAGCAGGACACAAAGGTGGAAGAAATAGGTTTATAGCTAGGTTGGGAAGACTGCTGGTGTTGCTTGAGCGCCGTTACGACTTCCCTTTTGCAGTCGCATCCCAAAGAAGCTGGAGGGAGATGCTAAACGCTTTCGACCTGGCGAGCTTCAAAGTTGAGGTTGTGAGGAATGCTGATAGCCTCTTTCAAGATGAATATAAACGCTCAACTTATCGACCTCTGGGATCAGACCAGTGCGGGATACAACTATGACTGAGCTGGAAGTCCTCTCTCGCTTCGAGGTGTGACAAGTGCTGATTATACATCATGAGGGGGAACATGAACTCACAATCTTGACGCCTGCAAGCGATTCATGAACAACCTTTGCATCCTTCCACTTGCTTGGTCCAGTTATACCCTGTCCCCACGTCGAGTACAGGCCCTGTTTCTTGGCCTTTTCATCGGCTTCGTAGTCGGCGGCGGTAAGCGTCTGCATTGGTTGACCAAGCTCAGCTTCACAGAGCAGAAGTAGTGCCTCTCCACCAGAAATATAGGGATAGCAGTAACCGGCCGATTTGGAGGACATATCGGCAAGATAAATACCCCTATGTGACTGTCAGCAAATTCTACATCATCGATTTGCAGGCATTGGGAGCCGGCGGTCGGTTGCCGCCTGGACGAGGCTGTGGAGGGGCGGGAGGTTCGCTGGGCTGATGGAGGGCCTCCTGTACGCGCATGGCTATGGCGAGATCTCACGCTCGCTACTCTTGGGGATACGGCTAACGGGCCGCCACTTGGAAGAGGCCTTGGAGGAGGTGGGGTGGACGCTGCGCTAACACTTTGTCTAACGGGCCCAGTAGCTTCATTGAAATCCTTGTACGTTCTCTTCTAGGATGCGGCTCGCAGCTAACGTCCAGACAAGGCTTCTGAAGGGGATGGGGGCACACTGTTGTCTTTAACAGGCATTTACAACTTACTTTGAGAACATGTATCCGGATACGGGCGCTTCAGGCGGCGCAATACGAAGGCCTTGTCCCAGGATACCACCAAAATTAGTAGCACGGGAACCATGCCACAACAACCTGCGGTCACTGGCAACCTTCGCGAAAGCGCTCTTATCGAACCGATCCAATTCACCTTGACGTTCAACGCGGAAGATATCTCGGAGTGTGTAGCTGTAGTGGTGGGTTTGGCCACAGGTATCGAGGAGGTACTTCTGGATCTCACCAAACTCGGTGCTTTCTGGTAATAGCGGCGTCATCTCTTGTAACTTGAGGGCATTGAAGCGGGAGTCTAAAGGATGAATCTCGTCGTCGTCTTTCTCCGACTTGATAATATTGTGGGCATCCTTGAGATCGCTCAAACTCTCAAGAAGCTCAACCTCACGTTTGAGCATGAGTTGGGATGAAATGATTGGTGGACGATCCCGACCAAAGGAGTGTGGGATGTAGGAGTAGAAAAGGTTGGAAAGATGCTCGATCGCACCTTGTGGCGAGTGCTGGTAGTTTCCAGCTAGAGACGTATCATCGAGCAGTGCCGAAAGATCTTTCAGTGTCTGGAAACCGCGACTGATAGTAGCTTTGCTGAGTTTACCCAATGGCAGCTTGTTGGCGTCATAGTTGAAGTTGTTCATAGATGCCTCGAAGTAATCTTGGTTAAAGATGAGTTGCATCAGAGACTTAACAGCTGGTTCCAGAGTACACTTTGCTGGTGGCTTGGTTTCACTCTCGTCCGCTCCAACCCGTGTGACTGGTGCCGGGTCGTCTTCGTCGTCAGATTCGTAGCTGCGCTCGACAAAGACATATTTGCCAGGTTTAGGATCTGATCCTCTGTCTTCCCATGTCAAGCCAGATTTGTCCTTGAACTTCTTCTTGAAGTGCTTCAGAGCATCTTCGAGACTGCCATTGCCTAGAGTTGCATTGGCACCAGTCTCACCAACACGACCCCACCTTGTCCAGGTCTGGAAGTGATCCTTGTTACGAGCGGCAAGAAGTTGGAGTCGATAGAACTTGTTGTTGTTGCCACTGGCATTGGTCTGGTTTAGTGAAGCGTCAAAGATGATGCCATCACCCGGGTCGACATAAACATGGTACATAGGCAAATTACAAGTGTCATCAAGAGGAATACGGATGGCAGATGACTTTGCAACTTGTGCTTCAGTCACCTTTGGCTCGGTCTTTTGCTGTTTTGTCTGTGGCTCTTCAGGAGGTGAAGTGGAGGCTGGCCTCTTCTTTGAGCTGCTCGTGGCGTCATCGTCCTTGACTTCATCCTCTTCGTCATCTCCTCTGTCATTCGCTTCGAGAGCATCAATGTATTGCTGTTTCTTAGTGAGCCCAGTAAGAGGAATATCGCGGCTCTTCAGAAGCTCCTTGAGCTCAGGCACTTTGAGCTTGGCATAGTCAGACATGTTTAACAGAAGCCGCTTCGCCCAAGTCCCGCAAACAAGGCAGCGCTTGACTAAACAAGAATGTTGGTGGCTTTTGCTCACACCTCAATATTGATCAAAGAGAGAGTATCAAAGTGCTGAAGCTGCAGGATTGAGAGGAAGGAGAATCCTATGTTAAGTAATTAGAAGATTACATGCTTCCTTGACACATAATTGGCCTTTCTCTTTGAGAGAGAGACACTCCACATATCTAGGCAGCAGTAAGCACTAGTGGCGAATCAACGATCTGATTGGTGGTTTCGGCCTTCAACGGCCATCACGGCACCTTGCAGCTTCTCTGTTGGAGAAGCGCAGTCCTATTCTGGCTCATTCTGTTCCTTTCATAACATTACTCCTCATCCTCGCCACCTTTAGAAACATAGCCTTTGTACTAAAGAAAGTACTCGTGTTTGCTATGAGTTTATTGCAACTACCACCCGAGCTTCTCCTGCGAGTGTCGTATCACCTCACAACTCCAGAATTTGGCTATCTGAGAAGGACCTGCAAGCAAATAGAGCATCTACTGTTCTCAAGTTTCGCGCGTGAGTTCTTCACCAAGCGGCAGTTCATGGTTGAGGAGATCAGCCTGCAAGCTCTGGTTGATATCGCCAATCATCCCACTCTTTCACCATGGCTTTCGGAGGTCATCATCAGCCTTAATGGTCTACCAGTCGAGAACCCCAACAGCCAAAGTCGAATCGAGGTATTGAAGGAGATGCAGAGACACGGTCATCAAAGCAGTGAGTTGCTGCTTGCCACCGGCAAGGCTTGTAACATGATAGTGGAGGCATTCAGCAAGTTGACCAATTTGAAAACGGTGAATTTTCGCGATTATTCCGCGCGAGGTCGTACTCGCGATGGAGACGGAAGCTGGCGCAGCTATGGCTGGTCTTACAATGGAGTACTTTTGGAGGCAGATTATCATCGCTCATTCCCATTAGTTAACCACACTATCTTTCCTATGGTACTTCATGCACTCGGACGAGCACAAGCCCAGCCAGAGAGTATCGAGGTGTTCCTTCGAAAGCGTACACCATATGGGATTGGACTACCACCAACCACTTTCGGATTTTCAAAAACCACTGTCGAGCCACTCATCGAAAACGTCCTACAAGGTCTAAAGACATTGATGTTGACCATCGCTGAACCATATAACCCAGAGATTGTTGTGAACCCATTAAATTGGCAACCCCGATTGGCTCCAAGGCATGCCACAGTCAATCCAGACGACAATATTTCTGAAGCTCCTCTAAGACTGCTGCTACGAAGGACGCCAAACCTCACAACCCTGAGACTCAACTTCGATCCCGAACAGTGGTATGGCTATAATTTCCTGCATTGGCTAGGTCAACCGACGTCAATCTCTTTGGTTCCATTCGTAAACCTCACCGGTCTCGATCTTGGTTAGTTTTACTCCATTTCTTATACGCACCCTTATGATTGTGTGGACGTCCCTGTATTTCTGTGACATGAGCAAGTGCAACATCTAGCCGAGTGCTAAGGTGGGTAATTTGTGAGAACGTTTCACTCTGGTGTCATAATTGCGCTCGATTACGTCCACACACCTCTCGGATATGTTTTCCGACAACTAGTACCTGCCTTCATGTTCAGGACCAAAGTACTGACCAGCTATAGGCATGGTCAAGGTCGAGAGATCAACACTGCGACAAGTTATCACTAAGCCGAGAAACCTTACGTCGCTAAATCTCTGGAAGGTGTGCATTGCTGTTCAATCTATAGCTGATTTGGACCTGCATTCGAAGGCCTCGACTTGGAGCATTTTGCTCACTGATCTTGCCGAAGCGCTACCAGCAACCTGCCCACTTACCTTCATGCTCATCGGTTTTCCATCTGAAACCCCCACGGAGGCGAATTTGACTGTACCGACACGCTTTGTCGATCCAGCTTACCCATTCGGCCTGACTGGAGATCCTCGTGGTCTACGTGATAGGGTGTCATACAGAGGATCCGATCTCAAGCAATGGCTGGAAGATACTGCAAATTACGCGGTCAGAGACCCAACTCTTGTGGAGCGTTCTACGCCCACAGGCGATGAATTCGATGATGATGACGACGACGATGAAAGCGACGACTTAGACGATGATGATATTAGTGAAGACCACTTGAGTGAGATTGGGTGATGAAGCTTGAAGGAGAAGACTAGAGCAACGATGGCGAACTCGGTATCTCACAGCTACATAGTTGCACAAGTCGGCTTGTGTATCGTATCTCCTCAAGCATGAACTGTGCATCATGTTTCACATCAAAATATCATCAGACTTCATCCATATCATCGTCCAGTAAGGTAGCTGTCAGTCATGGTCCTAACAATACCGATATCACGGGCCACACGCGCTATCGACATCAGCCTGCACACCTGCATAAAACATCTTGCCAATCGGAACGCTTAGATATGGTGTCTCCGTAGTACAAGGTTTTCTGAGTCACAGCTGCATCGGCGGCACATCCCAAATATATATAGATGACGATAAGAGGGGAATAGCTCAACACGCGAAACCCGATGCTGTCAAGCTTCTGAAAGACGTTGCAACTACACCCCGCAACTCACTGACAGCATGATTGTGCTTGTGCTGCGATGGGATGCGATAAGGGAGGCAGGTCTTACAGGAAAGAGTAACGGGAAAGGGCTCCGGAAAGGTGTTTCATGTGATGGCAGCGACCTTGCATAATCAGCTGAGAAGGGACCCGGCTGATTCCTGTGCCTGAGCGTTTTGTTTTCGCCTCGATCGAGTTGGCGCTTGACAGGGCGGTACCAAGCAATATATCGATTGGGGCTAATCACCAAAAGCCAACTGCGTAATGACCTGGATGGCGCGCTCAAGCTTAGTCTATGATACGTCCCACACCACCCTTTTATACTTTGACAAGGAGGATGTATCATGTACGCAGCCGATAGCTGGCCGCCTGCTCTAACTGCAAAGGGCAAAGCAAAAGGCGGTGAGGACAAAATGCTAAGGATAGACAGTATAAAGTGTAGGAGGGTTTTTCGGTCACATAGACTACCTTAGTTATACCGAGTAGTCATCACCTGCTTCTGCCATGCCATGCCAAGCCAATCCAGCCCGCCCTAAGTGATCATCACCTGTCGTCTTCACTCCCTCACTTTGACAACAGCCTTCGGTATCGTCGTTGTCAGTTCTGAGCTTCCTCTGACCATCAGTAAACAACCTCGTCGTCGCTAGAGCTGTAGTGGTTGCTTCCCTGTCACTTGTCAAGGACAACCCCTGAGACGCCTGCGACGTATCATGCATCTGGACCGACCTCTTCTCCTCCGCTTCGCCTCACGCAAGCATCGCCCTTCTCGCCACTGCTAATTGCTCGCTATCTTTGCTCTTCGTCTCGATTGCGCCCACCTCGGAGCGCAACTTGCTGACAGGAATCACAAAACAGGAAAGTTCAGAGTATTAGAGTCACGTCCGCAGCACAGATTCTCGGCCTCGAGCACACCGCCTCTTTGTCTCACCCTCGAGTCTTCAATACTTACTATCACAACACACTTCTCAACTACACTCAGCCTATCTGATGGCCACCACGACTCCCAGAATGATGGCGCCTCCCTCATATCCAGCGACTCCCATGACAAATGAACATTCCGACCCCAGAACTCCTACACGCGATAACTTTGGAGGCCTTAGTGGACAAAGACCGCTACCTATAGCGGCACCGCTGGCTGACGTCGCTCGCGCTGCAACTAGCTACATTGGAAGATCAGACTCGGGCAATTCCTCCCGCACGATAGGATCTCAAGATGTAGATATGGAAGATGCAGAGCACGATGTAGTATCGGAGAATGAGGACACCGAGGGCGAAACAGATATGAACTCGGCGTCAAAGAAGAAGAAAAGCCAGAGGTTCTTTTGTACAGACTTCCCACCCTGTCAACTGAGTTTCACTCGCAGCGAGCATTTGGCAAGACATATCAGGTGAGTCTAGAGTAGGCATATAGCAAGAACATCCTAGATGGTAATACTGCTATAGGAAGCATACAGGAGAGAGACCATTCCAATGCCATTGCGGCAAGCGCTTCACGCGACTTGATAATCTTCGCCAGCATGCGCAAACAGTACATGTCAACGAAGACATACCACCCGAGTCGCTTGCAGCGACAGGTACTCGATTCCAACGACAGATTCGTACTGATCGTGTGCGTCCTCCTACAGGCAGATCCAGAGGCTCTATGAGTGGTCACACAAGAGGTCATAGTCGTAACTGGTCCGAGTCTAGCATTGGTTCTGTCTCTGACATCGCTTCACCAATCGATCGTCGTCCGCCCTCCCTTGTGATGACGCAAATGTCACCGTCCAGAGCTGGCCTTACACTTGATACCAGTCTAGCAGGTGGACCTGAAGGTCATAGGACTTACTATAACGATTCGCCCAATGGATATGGAACACCTTCGTCAGCCTTCTCGTATGGTCCAAGCAGTCCCTCCACACTTGCCTCACCCAATATGATTATCCCCCGAGGCTCTCCCATGCCTAATAGAGGTGAGGCAGCTTCCAGGAGACTGACTTTTCCAGCCTCACAAGCGCCTGCCATGGTGATGGGTCCTCCAGGCTATCCTCCTGGTCCAAGCTTTTACAACCCGGTTCCGTCCTCAGCTGCCTCGGTTTACTCTCAGAATGGTAGTGGTTACGCCAGTCCGAGTAACTCCGTTTTTCCAGATGGTGGCCGATACGCTTACGAGGGCGACATAAGGAGAAGAACCTGGCATCCTGGCAACCAGTACGGCAGTAGACCAGCAACTAGCGGTCTTAGTTACTATCAAACTCCAGATGATCATGTCCCGATGACGGCTAATCAACCAGCTGCTACTCAGGCTATCAGACTGCCTGGCATTGATAGCTTTCTACGTCAATCATCCACGGGAGATGTCAACCCAAACAGACATTCAGCTTACGAGTCTCCGAGCCGTCCAACCGAGACTGGACGCCACGCTCATCGAGACTCGTGGGGATCCATTAGCTCTGGTTTCACCCATTTGGAGATTAATCGTGGTCAAGATGCGTCACCACAAGCCGTACCCTCCAGACCAGTAACTTCGTCAGGAGTTCCCCCTCCCGGTACTTTCCAGGTGCTAGCTCCGTCGGCTCCGGTTCACAACACAGCTATGCCACCATCTTCATATCATGCGAACGCAAGACCAAATGTTATCGATGCTGCTCGAGGACAGACCACTGAGCACCCCCGACCTCTCTCGATTGATGATCCGCTCACTTCACGTAACGCAAAAAGACTTGGATGGTATCACGGACCACCTCCTGTTGCGGCAGTAGAGACAGTCGTACCTGCTGCATCTCGTTCTCCTGGAGGATCAAACAGTAGTGCTGAAGGACTTGTTACTCCAGCTGCAGCATATCCTGGTGAATATGCGCCAGGAATAATTGGTAGTGGTGGATATCTTGACCATCCAAGACTAGATATGCCCGCTGATGATGTCCACAAGGTATGCTGAGATGTTATGCTGCATTTCTGCTTTGGCTAACCAGTTTTATAAGACTCAGGCTGCTGCACCGAATGTTTACGCACTGCCGCCGATCGAATCTCCACACGTTCGAGCTGCTCCTCAGACTGTACAATCTCCTCCTGTACAACCTTCACAACCTGGCGACATGCATCGTCTTGACGCGCTTGTCGCTGCTGCCACTAGTGACGCTGGACATAGATGATCACCACGATTTAGTGAAACCGAGGCGCTGGGCCAGTCAATTTTTTGCTCATGATACAGAGAGAGAACCTTGACAGCAACAGCAACAGCCACACTGCTACCACTACTCCTAAACTACTATGACTACTGCACTTTCCTCCGCAGCGTCTCCTCTGGAAGATTTATCCAAAAATCTCGATTTTCAAATCTTTCAAAATCTTCGGCACTACTCACACACCTTTCTTCTCCCGCTCTTCGTAGCGGTTTCCGGCTGACTTCCACGGACGGTGGATTTGCGAACGACGACTTAACGACACTTTCATGATTCAGTGACGATGAATGGGATGGTAAAGCGATTGAGAGATACCAAGGAGGATTTCTTTATTTTGCCATAACGCGGCGTTCTGGTTATACCCGTACTATTGGAGGATTACATTGAGCATTGTATGTGTTGGATTTTGCCAGTACATGGAGGAGATGGTGGATGGGTACCGTACATTGGGTCGACTTTGTTTTCACGGATTAATGGGAATGATGGATGTTTCATCTTTTGCGTTTCATTTTGCTACTTTACTCTGGCATACCACTAATACTCTTTGATACCCCTCGATAGTTGATTATGAAAGACATTTGCATTTTGATCACATCTTGTACAAATACGTGACTCTCATCATCTCCCAAAATGGACGAAGTATTAGCTATGCTAGGTTTATGTAACCATAACGCGAGCTGGCTACGCGAGACTTCGCGTCTACCTTGCCTTAGAATGACAGCGGTGTCCAGAAGAAAAGTAACAACATCGCAATGACTTCGAGACCGGAGCTGAAGGTATGTTCCTTGTTGCCTACGCATGGAGAAACTCTGCTAAGACATACTACAGGTAGATGATGAAGGTGGCTTCATCAAGTTCTTTCACGGCTTGCCTGCCAAAGATGGCGAAACAATCCGCATCTTTGATAGAGGGGACTGGTACGGTGCTCATGGTGAAGATGCCTCGTTCATTGCAAAAACAGTGAGTCTCGGACAATGCGTGCTATCTTGCTAATCAGGATCATGTTGATGTTTCAAGGTCTACAAAACCACCTCAGTCCTCCGCCAGCTTGGCCGCGAACCAGGTCTTCCATCCGTTACCATGACTGTCACCGTCTTCCGCAACTTCCTCCGTGAGGCGCTCTTCAAGCTTGGGAAAAGAATAGAGATATGGGAAAGTTCAGGGCGCATGAATTGGAAAATCACAAAGCAAGCTTCACCTGGAAATCTGCAAGACGTGGAAGATGACCTCGGCGCCAATATCGATGCTGCTCCTATCATTCTTGCAGTCAAAGTTTCAGCAAAGGCTACAGAAGCACGCAACGTTGGTGTTTGTTTTGCAGATGCTAGTGTAAGAGAGTTGGGCGTAAGCGAGTTTCTGGACAACGATCTTTACTCCAATTTCGAGTCTATTCTCATTCAGCTGGGAGTGAAGGAATGCTTGATACAGGCGGATTCCAAGATCAAGGATGTGGAACTCATGAAGATCAAGGCCATTGCAGATAACTGTGGCTGTACTGTTTCGGAACGTTCTGGAGGTGACTTTGGCACGAAAGATGTGGAGCACGATTTGATGAAGCTATTAAGAGATGAGAAATCAGCTGGAATGCTGCCCCAAACGGATCTCAAGCTTGCCATGGCCTCTGCGGCGGCCCTGATAAAGTACTTAGGTGTGATGACGGATGCATCGAATTATGGACAGTTTCAGCTGTATCAGCATGATTTGACGCAGTACATGAAGCTTGATGCATCTGCCTTAAAGGCCTTGAACTTGATGCCTGGACCCAGAGATGGATCGAAGAACATGAGCTTGTATGGCCTCCTGAATCACTGTAAGACGGCTATTGGAAGCAGATTATTAGCCCAATGGCTTAAGCAACCTTTGATGAGCGTGGAAGATATTGAGAAGAGGCAGCAACTTGTGGAGGCATTCATTGAGGATACAGAGCTACGGCAGACAATGCAGGAGGAACATCTGAAATCGATACCAGATCTATACAGACTGGCGAAGAAATTCCAACGGAAAAAGGCCAATCTAGAGGATGTTGTCAGAGCATACCAAGTCGCCATCAGAGTACCAGACATCATCGGCACATTCGAGGCAGTCATGGATGAGCAGTACAAGGGTGCTTTGGACGAGTCTTATACTAACAAGTTAAAGGAATATACAGGCAGTTTCAACAAGTTGCAGGAAATGGTTGAGACGACTGTTGACCTCGAAGCGCTTGATCGTCACGAGTTCATCATCAAGTCCGAGTTCGACGACAGTCTGCGAATCATCCGCAAGAAGCTCAACAAGCTCACCAACGACATTGAAGCCGAACACAAACGTGTTTGCGATGATCTCAACCAAGATCCCGAAAAGAAACTCCTTCTCGAGAATCATCGCGTGCATGGCTGGTCATTACGTCTGACACGCAACGAAGCCGGCTGCATCCGCAACAAGAAGCAATATCAAGAAATCTCCACACAAAAGAATGGCGTATACTTCACCACCACCGCTCTCGCCACTATGCGTCGCGAATTCGACCAGCTCTCCGAAAACTACAACCGTACACAATCCGGACTCGTCAGCGAAGTGGTAGGCGTCGCAGCATCATACACACCAGTCATCGAACGCCTCGCCTCTGTCCTCGCACACCTCGACGTCATCGTCGCCTTCGCCCACGCCTCCATCCACGCACCCATCCCATACACTCGCCCAAAACTCTTTCCCCGCGCCTCCGAATGTATAGCGCAAGGCATCGACGGCAAAACCGAACTCCTCGAAGCCCGCCACCCCTGTCTCGAACAACAAGACGACGTCTCCTTCATCACAAACGACGTCCGTCTCTATCCCTCAAACCCAGACACTACCGCCGCAGCCACTTCACCAGGCCCCTCCTTCCTCATCATCACCGGCCCAAACATGGGCGGCAAATCCACATACATCCGACAACTGGCCTCGATCGCCCTCCTCGCCCAAATCGGCTGTTTCATCCCCTGTGCCTCTGGCGCCACGCTCACCATCTACGACAGCATCCTGGCGCGCGTGGGCGCCTCCGACTCCCAGCTCAAAGGCGTAAGCACCTTCATGGCTGAAATGCTCGAGACGGCGAATATTCTCAAGAGTGCAACAAGAGATAGTCTGATTGTGATTGATGAATTGGGCAGGGGAACGAGTACGTATGATGGTTTTGGCCTGGCATGGGCTATTGCGGAGGAGATTGTGGGTGTAGTGGGTGCGCAGGCGGTGTTTGCGACGCATTTCCATGAACTTACCAAGTTGGGGGAGAGGTGGCCTGGGAAAGTTGAGAATTTGCATGTTGTGGCGCATGTGAGTGGGGATGGTGAGGAGGAGACGGACAATAAGAAGAGAGAAGTCACGCTACTCTATCGTGTCGAACCTGGTGTCAGTGATCAGAGCTTCGGGATCCATGTTGCTGAGCTCGTGAGATTCCCGAAAAAAGTCATCAATATGGCGAAGAGAAAGGCGGCTGAGTTGGAGGATTTTGAAGGCAAGATTGCCAGGGTGAAGTCGGATGTGGATGTGGATACTACAATGGTTGATGAAACGAATCAGCCAACTACCCAAGAAGAAGTAGCAGAAGGCACGAAACTGCTCAAACAAGTGCTCAAGCGGTGGAAAGATGAGGTTCAAGGAAAGGGGTTGAGTAGGCAGGAACAAATCGGGAAAATGAAGGAGTTGGTTCTGGGTGATGAGACGTTGTTGGAGAATCGATTTTTCATGGGAATTAAGAGTTTGTAGGGGAGGTGTTGAAGTTGGAATGGGTATGATGGTTTGATTCGGCTTTATTTGTGAGGTGTAACGGAAACTGGCATGGTAGGCATGGATGGCGTGGCTATTTAGCTGGGTGGGTGTAGATAATGGTTATTTCAGGGTTAGCTAGTGCTGTAGCTAGTGCTGTAGCTATTGAAATGATAGATAGGATGAAATCAGGATGAAGATCGCTCGTGGTGAAAGAAAGGAAAGAAGGAAAACCGTTAGTTTTGTTGTACAAAAGTTGTAGAGTCCGAGCACTCTATATAACAGGAGCACCAACCGCTGCGCCTACTTCTCCTCAAGAAACCAGGTCTACTGTGAAGGCCTTTCACTAGAACAGTCCCATGCTCTTAGTCCTATAATTGCCTCGATTACCACCACTCCGACATTCTAGCCATGCTACTACCACTCTTCATACGTCTCCTTTCTAGTAATGGATAGCCTTCGAATAAGTAGCCATGGCAGCCTCCTTGAATGCCTCAGATAACGTCGGGTGAGCATGGCTCGTCCTCGCAACGTCCTCACTGCTCGCACCATACTCCAATGCCAACACGCCCTCGGCAATCAGCTCACCAGCCGCAGAGGAGATGATGTGAACTCCTAAGATCCTGTCCGTCTCAGCATCCGCCAGGAACTTTACCATACCGTCTGTGTCCAAGTTCGTCTTTGCTCTCGAGTTGGCGCTGAAGGGGAAGCTACCGACATTGTACTTGATGCCTTGGTCCTTCAACTCTTTTTCGTTCTGGCCAACCCACGCAACCTCGGGATGTGTGTACATGACACTGGGAATGGCGTTGTAGTTGACGTGGCCGTGGCCGGAAGTGATGTATTCGATGCAAGCTGCGGCTTCTTCTTCGGCCTTGTGTGCAAGCATGGGTCCAAAGGTGCAGTCACCAATAACGCGGATGTGAGGTAGCTTGGTGCGGTATTCCTGGTCGATGACAAGGCGACCACGGTCATCAGATTCGATACCAATGTTCTCGAAACCAAGGCCGGCAGTATATGGTCGACGACCGATGGCGACAAGGACGACGTCGGCATCGAGCTAAAAGAGTAGAGCTGTTAGTAAGGTGACAAGCGCAAAGCCTGGGGAATTGCTCTTACAGTCTCTTCCTTTCCGCCCTTTGCAGCCTCAACGGAGAGCTTGACACCAGAACCGCCATCGTCTCCCTTTACGACCTTAGTGTTGAGCTTAAACTTCATGCCCTGCTTCGTAAGGATCTTTTGCATGCTCTTTGAAATCTCAGCATCCATACCAGGCCCACCAATCTGTCCCAAGAACTCAACGACTGTGACTTCAGCGCCAAGTCTTGACCATACGGAGCCCTATATTACGATCAGTCTCCGGACCCTTCCCAAACTGCATTCTTTCATGACTCACCATCTCAAGACCAATGATACCACCACCGATAACAATCATCTTTTTCGGGACCTCCTTCAGTCCTAAAGCACCGGTGCTTGTCACAACCTTCTTCTCGTCAACAGTCAAACCAGGGAACGGTGTAGCCTCCGAACCAGTAGCAATAATGATGTTCTTTCCTCGTACACTCGTTTCGCCTCCTTCAACCAAGTTGACTTTGATGGTGTGCTCATCAGCGAACGCGCCAGTTCCCTTGATGTATTCGACATTATTCTTCTTGAACAAAAACTCAATACCCTTTGTCAATCCAGCGACAGAGGTATCCTTTGCATTCATCATTTGCGCCAGGTTAAGCTTGACATCGCCGACTTCGATACCGCGGTTCTTTGTGTCGTGAAGGATCTGGTGATAGATATGGGAGTTGTTGAGAAGTGATTTCGAGGGGATGCAGCCGACGTTAAGACATGTGCCGCCGAGTGCTCCGCGCTTTTCTATGCAGGCGACCTGGAAATGTGTAAGGGTGTGTAAGACGTGGTGATTCTTTCTAGAAGCATACTTTCAGACCTGCTTGCCCGGCCTTGATAGCTGCTACATAACCTGCGACACCTCCGCCAATGATAACAAGGTCCTTCTCCTCTATATTCTGAATCAGTATATTGCCTCCTACACGGCCTCGTCGTAGTACACACCAGCCTCGGTGGCGTATCCTCTGCTTGTCTTCCTTGCAACGAACGAAGGTACTGGTTGGAAAGCTCGGATGGGGCGAGAAAGATGTTGAAGCCGGGAGGTGGCGCGTGGCGCTAGGATTCTCTGCATATTGACGAGAGATGTGATGTCGAAGGACAAGAAGGGAATGAGCTAGGACACAACAGACCAAAGCTCGTAAATAAGGCGCGAAGGGAGGAGTGAGAAGGTAAAGAATCGGACGAGCTTCTCGTTGTCGGTCTATATGCGGCGAAAACAACAGCAGCCAAGATGCTCTTTCCGTGGAACACGGTCAAAAGCCGATTGTCACGTGACTGGCAAGTCCGAAATGCAGCAATATAACGACCATTTCTTCTTCAATCATGTCCTGAAGTCAAGTAACTTCTGCGAGTCTGTGAATCATGATCGGGATCGTTTTTCAAGGCGTGAAGACTGTAAAGAGGTAAACAAGCTCTATTCATGCTCATTTTCATATAATCTCCAGATCCTGCATATTCACTGGAATATCCTAATCCCATTGACTATCCTCATGCTGCTCCTCCTCTAGGTTCGAGCAGTAATTGTCCAGTAGCACCGACCTGCTCTCTAAACCCTTCTTCCCTCGTAAAGATCTTCTGTCCTCTCAACCAAGTTTCCTTAACCACACCTCTCAACGTTTTATCTTGATAAGGCGAGCACTTGTTACGGAAGAGCATCGTGCTCGGTTGTACCACGAACTCTGCTTCGTCGTCAAACACCACCACGTCGGCATCGAAGCCTTCGGCCAGAGCACCTTTCTGTCGTTCAAGACCAACTTGTTTGGCTGTATTGACACAACACCACTTGACAATATCCTCAATCTCGAACTTCCGTCGTCCATGACATCTTTCCGTCCACAAGATAGGTAGCCCAAGACCTACGCTTGAGATACCACCCCAAGCGGCAAAGAAGTCACCTCGTTCCTTGTCTTTGGCTGCTCCGTCTCCGTCCTTACCACCTACTGTCACAGGAAGCAGTTTTAGGTTGGGTGTACATGGAGAGTGGTCGCTAACGACAGTCTTTATTACACCATCCAAGTCATCTCCTTTGGTGAGCTCCTGCCATAGTCCGTCCTGATTTGATTGACTACGTATTGGTGGACAGCACTTATGTCTCGTATCCCCACTCTTTATGTTTTCTGCTGCTAATGATAGATAGTGGAAGCATGTTTCTGCTGTTATCTTGACGCCATTGTCTCGTGCTTTTCTTAATGCAGGTATTGCTTCGATTGCTGAGAGGTGAACAATGTGGAGGGGTAGTTTAGGTGCGAGATGGGCCAAGGTGATCACCTCATCGATGGCATACGTTTCGAAAGCTACCGGCCTCGAGTCGAGGAACGTTTTGTATACGTCTAGTGGCCCTGTAGGCGCAAGTGGTGGATCAGATTTTTGTACATCGTCGCCGACAGAGTCCGCTATAGGTGGCAACATCTCGGCGTGAAACATAAGTGTTGTATCTTCATTTGCAAGCTCGATCATTGCTTTCGCGACATCCTCTGAAGATATGGCAGGAAACTCGTCGACCTGTAGAGAGATGAGCAATGTCCAGCCGTAAGATGGCAGTATCATCTTACACCACTATCAATCAAGAAGCCCTTGAATCCTCTCACACCAGCCTTGACTAATGGCTTCAAATCCTTGTCATTCCCTGGTATTACACCACCATAGAATCCTACATCAACCCAGCATTGTCCCTTTGCAGCTTTAACCTTCTCTTGTAAATTGGCAACCGTTGTCGTAGGTGGTATAGCATTCAGAGGCATATCAATGACAGTCGTGACACCACCGAATGCTGCTGCTCGGGTTCCTGTATAGAAGCCTTCCCATTCTGTTCTTCCTGGTTCGTTCAGGTGTACATGTGCATCGACTAGACCGGGCAGGAGGAGATGTGGGCTGTGATCGTGGTAGGAAGTGCCTGTGGGGAAGTCTTGAGCAGGGAGGATGGTGGTATGGACTGCTTGGATCTTGCCAGCCTTGTTGATGACTATCGTTGCAGGCGTAATTCGACCTGCTATGACTGCTCGAGACGAGACTAGAACAGTAGCTATTGAGGTGTCCTTAAGGTCCTTAGAATGAGACGACATTGTGCCAGGCACGGTCCAAATTTCACAGAGATTCAGGGGAGGGCTTGTGGATGTGGTCGAATGATTCCTCGACTCTTCGAGCTCTTGTAGTGCACAGGATACTGCTTTCAAAGGGCTACGAAAATCCTAGACATCGACGAAGCTCGCGCTGGAAAGGTGAGACGAAGCTGGGTTGTTGTCGAAAGGTGGTGAGATCGACGGCCAATGGCTCCAAATTGCGGGGATTGGTAGGGGCTTGGCATTCATCGGAGACCGCCAATGAAGCATCACGTCGTGCGTGTCCGTAAGCTTCAGGACAGTGCAGAACATTCCGCTTCGTTCTCTGACACTTGTTTACCAGTGTAGTGCAGTGGCAAGGATGACCAGACTGTGCTCCTACAACTCCCAGCTCAAGCCTCAGAAGCTCGCATTACCAGAAAGCCGGGACGATATTGCCATGTTGTTATGCAAGACAATAGCACCTCAGAATCTCAGAATGTCCATGGATGATATATCGTAGCAGGATTGAGGATTCAGTTTGTGTAAAACAGCAGACAGCAGGGAAGATGACAGAACACAAGCTCTTGCAGTAGACGGCAGAGCTTGTCGGAATTGATGCTGATGTAGATTTTGCACACGTTTACTTTTGACGAACTCTCTCGCTAGCCCGTAGCTGAACTCATCTGAACATCTGACCTTGCAACAAATTGGGCAAGCGGAAACAAGTGCTCGCCCGATTATTCATCAGCATGCATGCACGATGCAGTAAGTTCTATGCGAGCGGGCCGTCTACCTTATAGTTTTTCTGCAAGGGACACTCTGTATGCTTAAAAATAGTTATAGGAACTTTCGAGGTGCCGTGCCTGTCCTGAACAGTGAGGTGGACATGATGTCTGTGGTGCAAGAGACTTAACTCGGTCCGTCACTACCGACAAGCTGTGAGTTTTGGCAAGACGAAAGCAATTCGCACGGGTGGTTGCGGAAAGGTTTCATTGGTGTGTCGACTTGGGAGGTTCTCTTCCTAGCAGCAGGCTTTCCCTGAACTTCGGGTTTTTGGTGAAGTTGGACTCGAATTGTCGTCTCATGGTCCGCACGGTCTCGATGCTACTCGACAGGCATCGAAGATGGGAAGAGTCAGAGCCCCAAAGTTTGTGCCGCTTCGCATTTTGGACGCTAAATGACTATAGTCAAGACGACTCATTGAGTTTGAGTTGAGCATCATGGTGGATAGAGGGAAGGAGACTTTTCGAGTGAGGGGTCGTGCGGGTACCTGCTGATTTGTAGGTCTCTTATTTTAAACTTGAAAAATCGTTTAAAGGCGAAATGAGGTGTACGAAGTACTTCCTCTAAAAAAAAATTGCTTCTTCGTACAATTCTCTCACCCAAATAACACTCGGTAGCAGTAAGAAGTGAAGTAGTCGCTGGTACCCCACAAAAAGGCGCATAACGACACCCACGCAAGCATAAGGCGGCAAGTGCGGCACGTTTTTTTCCTTCAGGCACATCAGGTACAGACGACAGGTCTCTCCACACGTTTCCACTCTAACACTTTCGGATTGGACGTCCTTCTCTTTCTGCTCTTTCTTTTCCCTTCTTTTTCCGTTTCTTGTTGAGGAGGACTAGCTGGCCGAGGTGGAACAGCTTGTGAAGCGAAAAACCTTCGACCGCACCTTCTCTACCAGGCTTCCCTTTCCGCTTGCTGAGTTTCACGTTTTCAGGAGATCTGCAAAGATTGACGACACCTCATCCCATCGCCGAATTCTGTTCGATGGGTCTCAAAATAGAAAGTGGTGCCTGGCCATCTGTGCCTGAGCTTGCGTCAACGTGGGGGCGACTCTGATTTTGTGTTTACATGGAGCTCTGTGTGATATAGTGCCCAATTCTCCAAGCAAGGATCAGGTGTCTAAGTGAGTAGCTACACTCAGTCTGGTCAGATGCTCAATGTGGCACACCGAGGCTTTCCTCAAGCCTTCAAAGCTGTCTCTTCTTTTCCTAAGATTTACCTCGTGGATGATGCTCCTGTGGAGAACGCTAAGGTAGGTTTCAGAAGTGTGCTGGTTGCGTCTCCTCCACTATGACCTAGCAGGCAACTCTCCTGTCGACCTCCCGCTTTAGCCGTTGCTTCGTTGCTCATTCGTCATGCTCTCAGCGAATATGATTGGCTGTACGGAGTTCTCTTCACAGGTACCACCTGGAGCACGTCCTTGGCCTTTTGCTCGACCTTGAGGGAGTGGAGCGTTTCTTCCAACATTATTACTATTTTCGGAACACCCCTCATGCAGCGATGCTTT
>Ga0160428_1001067_pt1 | contig 23051 bp, 24 predicted proteins | sample SolpanmetagenomM_FD_108198 | JGI IMG/M metagenome (GOLD analysis project Ga0160428, IMG submission 108198) | Solar panel surface microbial communities from Lawrence Berkeley National Laboratory, California, USA - M | ecosystem: Engineered > Built environment > Solar panel > Unclassified ... | reverse complement strand
TGCGCCCAGGCCAGTGGGTCACAGAAATGCGTAGCGATCGACATAGCCGAAAAGTACGGCTAGGCTCCAAAAAAAGCGCCTGCCTACCGGCCGGCGCTTTTTAAAGATGTGGGTAAGGACAAGACCACTCCTAGTGGTTGGGGCTTTTTGCTGCTGGCTAGCTTTGCGGGGCCTGCTTTAAACGAAGCTGGTGCCGGGCACTACATATGAATAGCCCGGTTTTCGGTCGCGGCCAGGCAGGCTTCTTTCATGGCCTCGGCGTAGGTGGGGTGGGCGTGGCTCATGCGGGCCACGTCCTCGGCTGAGGCGCGAAATTCCATTGCCGTCACGGCCTCAGCAATGAGGTCGGCGATGCGCGGCCCAATCATGTGCACGCCCAGGATCTCGTCGGTGGCCTGGTCGGCTAGCACCTTCACAAACCCATCGGTGTCCATGCTGGCGCGGGCGCGGCCGCTGGCCTTGAAGGGAAACGAGCCCACTTTGTAGGCCTTGCCTTGCTCCTTGAGCTGCTCTTCGGTGTAGCCCACGCCGGCCACTTCGGGCCAGGTGTACACCACGCCGGGAATGAGCAGGTAGTTGACGTGCGGTTTCTGGCCCGCGATAGTTTCGGCCACGTAGGTGCCTTCTTCCTCGGCTTTGTGAGCAAGCATGGCCCCGCGAATAACGTCGCCGATGGCGTAGATGCCGGGCACGTTGGTTTGCAGGTGCTCATCGACTTTGATGCGGCCGCGCTCTTCCAGCTGCACTCCGGCGGCTTCGAGGTTGAGGCCGGCCGTATAGGGCGCCCGGCCCACGGCCACGAGGCAGTAGTCGCCTTCGAGCTTCAGCTCTTCGCCCTTGGGCGTGGTGGCCGTCACGGTCACGGTGTCGCCCTCGCGGGTGGCGCTGGTCACTTTGTGGCCGAGGTAAAACTGGATGCCGATTTTGCCCAGAATGCGTTTCAGCTCCTTACCGAGCGCGGCGTCCATGGTCGGGATAATGCTATCGGTAAACTCGACTACGCTCACCTTGGCACCCACGCGGGCGTACACCGAAGCCATTTCGAGGCCAATCACGCCGCCGCCAATCACGATAAGGTGCTTGGGCACTTCGCGGATGTTCAGGGCCTCGGTGCTGGTGATGATGCGCTGCTTATCCTGCGCGATGAACGGCAGCACCGTGGGCTTCGAGCCCGTGGCGATGATGACGTTTTTAGTTTCAAGCTGCTGGGCCTCGCCGCCCTCAGTGGGGGCGAGGCTGAGGTGGTTTTTGTCAACAAACGAACCGACGCCCTTGAGCACGTCGATTTTATTTTTTTTCATCAGGTAGGCGATGCCGTCCACATTGGCCTTCACGACGCCGTTTTTACGGTCTATCATCTGGTTCATGTTCACTTGCAAGTTTTCCAGCTCAATGCCGTGCTCCTTGAAGGTAGTGTGGGCATTGTGGTAGTGCTCGGTACTGTCGAGCAGCGCTTTGCTCGGAATGCAGCCCACGTTGAGGCAGGTGCCACCCAGGGTCGGGTACTTCTCGATGAGGGCGGTTTTGAGGCCCAGCTGGGCGCAGCGAATGGCGGCCACATAGCCGCCCGGCCCCGAGCCGATGACGGTAACGTCGTACTGATTCATAGTCACAAAAAACGGGTGAAAACCGACTCTCGCCAGCTCAACAAAGATACGCGGCCCCGGCAAGCGAATAAGTCGCCGGCCGGGGCCGCGTAGTAGTCAGTAACGTGTTGGCACCGGCGAAGGTGCCACCAGTCGCTAGGGCTACCGCTGGCTCTTAGCTAGGGCCGCGCCGCTGGCTAGCACTAAGGCATCTTCGCCGGCGCCTACCAGCGCGGTCGGCGTGTGCGTTTTGTCGCTGATGCCTTTGCGCAGGTAATAGGTGAGGTAGGTAGCCGCTACTGCGCCGAGGGCGCCTACCAGGGCTCCACCGAGCGCGCTGCCGCCCTTAGCTTTATACCAAGTCGCTCCCACCAGCGCGCCCGAGGCGGCCCGAGTCGAGAGCTGCTGCGGCACAATGCGGTTGGGCGTATTCGGAAGCTTATCGCCCACAAATTCGCCGGCTATCAAAAACTTCAGGGTTTTGGCAAAGCCAGGCTTGGCCAATAGGCGCAGCGGCGACTTGGCTAGCGCCGGCGCCAGCGCTTGGTGCGACAACACCTGGCTAACAAACAACGGTCCGCTCGTGGCCCGCGAGCCGGTGAGGGCCGCAAAGCCCAACGTAGGCCAAAACTTGGCGCCGCGGCGCTGTGGTACGGTAACTCGCGTAGGGCGGCCGGCGGCCTGGGAAGCTGGCTTGGTGGCTGAATAAGGCATGGGGTAAAAGCTAAGATGGAGTATCCAGCTCTAACGCAAGCCATTGGCAAATGGCTGGCTCGTGCTGCTTTATTCAGCTTAATTAACTAGAGGTAGTAAGCGCCGAACTCAGCACCCAGCCGAAGCCAGTTACGGCTTCCACCTAGGTGAGCTGGCTACTTGAAAAAGCCGTTGGCCGCCGATTTAATGGCTCTAGCGGCTTGTGGCTTAGCAATTAAGCCAGTCGTTTCTCGTAGCAGAAGAACCGCAGCCCCGGCCGAAATGCCAGCTGGATTTCGCCCGCAAAGCGGTAGCCCAGCTTCGGAAAAAGCTGCTGGGTGGCCGCATTTTCAGAATTGGTATCCACGCGCAACGTGCGCAGGCCAAACAGGCTAGCCTCGTGCTCGGCCTGGCGCAGCAGGGCCTGGGCTACGCCCCGGCCCTGGGCGGTGGGCGCCACGGCTAGCCGGTGCGTCACGAGGGCCGGCTCGGTGGCATCCCAGTTGGCATCGGCATATTCGGCGTCCTGGTCTTGGGTAAGGGCCGCCACGCCTTCGATTTCACTTAGCCGCTCGGCCACCCACAAGTGCTGGTGCTCTATATCCTGCCGAAAAACCACTTCGTTGGGATACTCGCTAGTCCACTGAAAGTTGCCGCTGGCATTCATCAGCGGCACTACCGCTTGCACCAGCGCCACGATTGCCGGCAGGTCGGCCACCGTGGCGCGGCGAATAGTTAAGTCTGCTGTCATGGTCGGTGGCTAATCGCGGCGCAGTACCGCGGCGGCGTCTTTGGCAAAGTACGTTAGGATGGCATCGGCGCCGGCGCGCTTGATGCTCATGAGCACTTCCATCATCGTTTTTTCGCCATCAACCCAGCCGTTTTGGGCGGCGGCCTTAATGAGCGCGTACTCGCCGCTCACGTTGTAGGCTGTCACGGGCAGGTTGGTGTTGTTCTTCACTTCCCGAATGATGTCGAGGTAGCTGAGCGCGGGCTTAATCATAACCATATCCGCACCCTCGGCTTCATCGAGCGCCAGCTCGCGCAGGGCTTCGAGGCGGTTGGCCGGGTTCATCTGGTAGCTTTTCTTGTCGCCTTTCTTGGGCGCCGAATCCAGCGCATCGCGGAATGGGCCGTAGAACGCCGACGCGTACTTCGCCGTGTAGCTCATGATGCTGACCTCGCTAAATGCGTTGCTGTCCAGCACTTCGCGTATCCAGGCTACGCGGCCATCCATCATGTCGCTCGGCCCGATAATGTCAGCGCCGGCGCGCGCCTGGGCGAGTGCCATTTGACCCAGCACTTCGAGCGACGCATCGTTGAGGATTTCTCCGGTTTCGGAATTTACCACGCCGTCGTGGCCATCCGATGAGTAGGGGTCCATGGCTACGTCGGTCATAATGACCACATCCGGAAACTGCCGCTTGATGTCGGCCACCGTTTTTAAATATAGCCCATCGAGGTTGGTTGACTCGCGGGCCAGGGGGTCCTTCAAGGAATCGTTAAGGCCTGGGAAAGGCGCAAACGAGCTGATGCCCAGCTCCACGGCCGAGCCGATTTCATCGATGATGCGGTCGGCCGAATAGCGGTACACGCCCGGCATCGACTTCACTTCGAGACGCTGGTTTTGGCCTTCAATAACGAAAACCGGGTAAATAAAATCGTGCGCCGTGAGGCGGGTTTCCTGCACCATATCGCGAATAACCTGCGACTTACGATTGCGGCGGGGACGGTGAGTGGGGATAATCGGCATCAGCTACGAGCAAAAAGCATATTTCAAAACTGCAAAGCAAACAAGCGGAGCTCGTTATCGTTGCGCAGAGCTGCCTAAGGCCCAAACGCTCAGCGTACTACTTTTTCTTTTTGCCACCGCTGAGCAAGCTATATAGCAGGAACAGCACCACCAAGCCGGCCGCCGCATAGCCCAGCCCGGTGAAGAAGCCCACGCCAAAAATCAAGTTGACGAGGGCGGCTAGCCCGGCCAGCACTCCGAGCACTACCGCAATCACAAATAACCCAATAGTACCCAGGCCATTTTCGGCCCGGCCCTCAGTAGTGTGCCGCCGGCCCAGCTGCTGCGCGAGCTTCCTGGCGGCTAGCGCTGGAGTAGCTATCCTGGCCAGCGTCGGCGCGAGCGGGGCCAAGGAAAGCCGGTGCGGGTGCGCTACTGCCGGGCGCGTGGCGGGTAGGCTCGCTAGGCTCGCGGCCGGCGCCAAAGTATCGGCTAAAACAAGCGTTGCAGCAGTTGGCGCCGGCACTGGGCGAATAATTGCTGCTGTCGAAGTAGCTGGCTGAAACCGAAAAGCGACTTGCTCGCCGCGGCAACCGGCCAGCAGCAGGGCGGGCACTAGCAATAAGGGTTTTCTCATAAAGCCTTATACTTAGAAAGCGCGGATAACGTCGGCAATTAGCGCGCAGGCCTCGCGCAATTCGCTCTCGGTGATGACCAGCGGTGGCGCAAAGCGAATGATGTCGCCGTGCGTGGGCTTGGCCAGCAGGCCGCGCTCCATAAGCTGCACGCACACGTCCCAAGCGGTGCGGCCATCATCGGCAGGGTTGATAATCAGGGCGTTGAGCAGGCCTTTGCCACGCACCATGGCCACAAGGTCGGGCCGCTGCTGCTGCACTTGGCGCATTTCCTCGCGGAATATTTCGCCCAGGCGAAAAGCGTTTTCGGCCAGGTTTTCCTCAATGAGCACATCCAGCGCCGCTTGCATGACGGCGCAGGCGAGCGGGTTGCCCCCAAAGGTGGACCCGTGCTGGCCGGGCTGAATGGTGAGCATAATCTCGTCATTGGCCAGCACCGCCGACACCGGCAACACCCCGCCGCTCAGCGCCTTGCCCAGGATGACAATATCGCCGCGCACATCTTCGTAATCGGTGGCCAGCAGGCGCCCCGTGCGCCCCAGCCCGGTTTGGATTTCATCAGTAATGAGCAGTACCTTATGCTGTTGGCACAGCTTGGCAGCCTGCGCGAGGTAGCCCGCAGTAGGCACCACCACACCCGCTTCGCCCTGAATGGGCTCGACCAGGAAGCCGCATACGTGCGGGTCTTGCAGGGCTTCGGCCAGCGCTTCCAGGTCATCATATGGCACCACTTGGTAGCCTGGCACAAAAGGCCCGAAACCACCCGTGCTGTCGCCGTCGGTGCTAAAAGAGATAATCCCCGTGGTGCGCCCGTGAAAATTGTGCTCGGCCACGATAATGCGCGCTTGGTTGGGGGCGATGCCCTTTTGCTGGTAACCCCACTTGCGGGCGAGCTTCAGCGCCGTTTCCACGGCTTCAGCGCCCGAGTTCATAAGCAGCGCCTTATCGTAGCCGAATAATTGGCAGAGCTGCTGCTCGGCCACGCCCAGCCGGTCGTTGAAAAACGCGCGGCTCGTGAGCGTCAGGCGCTGCGCCTGCTCGGTAAGCGCACTGATAATGCGCGGATGACAATGCCCTTGATTAACAGCCGAGTAGGCCGAGAGAAAATCGGCGTAGCGCTTGCCTTCCACATCCCAGAGGTGAATGCCGTGGCCCCGCGTGAGCACTACGGGCAGCGGGTGGTAATTGTGGGCGCCGTACTGGTTTTCGAGCTGCATAAAGCGCTCGGCGTGCGTAACCAAGTGGGTGGAAGCAGGTTGGGAAGGCATAACTAGGTTAGCTGAGCGAAGGTTAAAAGTAGGCTCAGAGGTGTACGGCAGCCAGCGGGCTGCGGCCCAAGGGTGGCTAGCCCTAAATTTACCGATTCCATGTCTACTCCCGCTCCCCAGCCGTTGCAGCCCGGCGATTTTTATTACACCCCCGAAGGCTACCTCGTTTTCACGGAGCAGTATCATCGGCGCCGGGGCACTTGCTGTGGCAGCGGCTGCCGCCATTGCCCCTGGAAGAAAGCCAAGCCGTAGGCGTGAAAGTTGGCTCAGTAAGCCGCTAGCTGCACCTGCTTGTCGCCTGCCGCCTCATTCTCAATTGATTTGGTGGTTGGCTGAATTTTGCCGATATTTGCGGCCCGTTTCGGAATAGCATCAACTAACTCTTCGATATCATGGCCCGTGTTTGTGATTTGACCGGCAAGCGTACTCGCGTAGGTAACAACGTGTCGCACGCCAACAACAAAACCAAGCGTAAGTTCTACCCCAACTTGCAGAAAAAGCGCTTCTACATTCCTGAGCAAGATGCTTGGGTAACGCTAAAAGTAGCTGCTTCGACCATCCGCACCATCAACAAGAATGGCATCATGGCCACCTTGAAGAAGGCTAAGGAGCAAGGCTTTATCGTTTACTAGTTGCCAGGCCGCTTAGCGGCGGTCAGTCACAAGCCAGTGATAGTGCTGCCAGCGCCGGTACGCGTCCTGCCCGAGCAGATGCGTACCGGCGCTGGCTTTGTCATGTTGGGCCAACTCGAGGCCGCGCTAGCTTTGCTGAACATCGGATTGGATAGTGGGCTAGCCTTCTCGCTCGCCTTTGGCAAAAGCTGTTGAGGATAAACTGCGGCATTTTCTGACCATGCTGCCAGAAGAAAAAGGCGCTAGTTCGTCCTTTCGTGCAGTGCCACTGCCTACTACTTGCCGCTTTCAAAAAAAAGGCGTACCTTTGCAGTCCTTAAAATTAAAAATTAAACCACCTCCCGTCGCGATGGCCAAGAAAGGAAACCGGGTGCAGGTTATCATGGAATGCACCGAGCATAAAAACTCGGGTATGCCGGGCACCTCGCGCTACATCACCACCAAGAACCGTAAGAATACCCCCGAGCGCATCGAGTTGAAGAAATTCAACCCGGTTCTGCGTAAGATGACTGTTCACAAAGAAATTAAATAACTCTGCGTCATGGCTAAGAAAGTAGTAGCAACGCTGAAAACCAGCGGCGGCAAAGACTGGGCAAAAATTATCCGCGCCGTGCGCTCGGAGAAAACCGGTGCCTATACCTTCAAGGAGGAAATGGTGCCCGTAGACAAAGTACAGGATGCACTGAGCGGCAAATAAGCTGCCTGCGTGCTTTAGATTACGTGAAAAAGTCCCACCTTCGTGGGACTTTTTTCGTGTAAGCGGTATTCGCTATTTTGCACCCCAATTTTGTCAGGCTGGCGAACCGAAGGTCGGCGTCAGCCAAGGAAGCATCTTGCTACAACTGCTTTCGCCAGAACTAGTTACTACCTGAGCAAGGCCAGCGTGATAAGATGCTACGCTGCGCTCAGCCTGCCACTGCCATCTATGGGACTATTCGACTTTTTTAAGAAAGACAAGGAAAGTAAGGAGCAACAGCTAGCCCTCGATGAAGGCTTACAAAAAACGAAAACCAACTTCTTTGACCAGCTCAGCAAAGCGGTAGTTGGTAAAAGTACCGTGGACGAGGCCGTGCTCGACGATCTCGAAACGCTGCTTGTACACGCCGACGTGGGCATCGACACTACGGTAAAGGTTATCGATCGCATTGAGAAACGGGTGGCGCGCGATAAATACGTGAGCACCAATGAGCTCGACCGCATCTTGCGCGAAGAGATCGTGGGTTTGCTCGACGCGCACGGCGACAGCACCGGCTCGCGGGCCATCCTGGATCGGCCCGATAGCCCCGGCCACCCGTTTGTGATAATGGTAGTGGGCGTAAATGGCGTGGGTAAAACCACGACTATTGGCAAGCTAGCCCACCGTTTTCACGCGGCGGGTAAGAAAGTGGTGCTCGGTGCGGCCGATACCTTCCGGGCGGCCGCCGTCGACCAGCTCATCGTGTGGGGCCAACGGGTGGGCGTGCCGGTCATTTCGCACGGCATGAATACCGACCCGGCCTCCGTGGCCTACGACGCCGTGCAGAAGGGCGTAGAGATGGGCGCCGACGTGGTGATAATCGATACCGCGGGCCGCCTGCACAACAAGGTGAACTTGATGAATGAGCTAAGCAAAATCAAGCGCGTGATGCAGAAGGTCATTCCTGAAGCGCCGCACGAAGTGCTGCTGGTGCTCGATGGCAGCACTGGCCAAAACGCTTTTTTGCAGGCCAAGGAGTTTACTCGCGCCACTGAAGTATCGGCGCTAGCCATCACCAAGCTCGATGGTACTGCCAAGGGCGGCGTGGTGATTGGCATTTCTGACCAATTCAGCATTCCGGTGCGCTATATCGGAGTGGGGGAGAAGATGACGGATTTGCAGCTGTTCGACCGCCACACGTTCGTCAATTCGCTGTTTAAAAAGTAGAAATACGACCGAACTAAAAGCGCCTGGTAAACTACCGGGCGCTTTTGTGCGTTTGGGGGCTACACTTTATTAGTGACTATGCGCATTTTTTGCTTTGCCCTGCTAGCCAGTGGGTTACTGGCCGCTTGCAACTCGGGTACCGACTCGTCTTCTAGTGTGCCTTCGGTGCCCGTGAATGTGCAGCTCGATTTGATTGACCAGCAGAATAAGGCTCTCCGCTTTGATAATGGCGTGTTGGCGGTAGCTGGTGGGGTGAAGGGCATTTTGGTTATTCGCCAAAACGCGAATACTTATTTGGCTTTCGAGCGCAACTGTCCTTATCAGCCCTACAACGCCTGCGCTTATATAAGCTTAGACCGCTCGCGGCTGTTTTTGCGTGATACATGCTGCGGTTCCCAGTTCGACCTGCGGGGGCAGGTGACAAATGGACCCGCAACTCGTTCCTTGCGGCAGTACAATACCAATTTGAGTGGTAGCCTGCTGACAATCACGAATTAAAGTAAGACAGCGTAAAAAAAAGTGGAAAAACAAAGCTGCAAGCTTGTTTTTCCAAAAAAGCCCTGCCTATCTTTGCAGCCCGAAAGCGCCGGTTTCGGAAAACCTTAGCTTCCTTAGCTCAGCCGGTTAGAGCATCTGACTGTTAATCAGAGGGTCCCTGGTTCGAGCCCAGGAGGGAGCGCTTTAGCTTAGAATGCCCGCCCTTACCGGCGGGCATTCTTCGTTTCCAGCCTGTTTGGACATTTTTGGCGTTTGGCACTTCGGCTGTCTCCGGTTAGCTTTAGGTATAAGCCGGGACAATAACCGGGAACCAAACCGGGACAGACTTATGCCAATAATACGCCCCTCCGTATTCAAAAGGAAAATCAGCGTGCGGTTTTATCCGCGGCTGGCCGCTAAAAACCAAGATGGTTGCTGCCCGGTACGGCCCGGTGGCACGGTGAGGAGTTGCAGGTAGATAGCGGCGAAAGCATCCTGCCCGCGGGGTCGGTGAAGGGTGTTGTCGAACCGCTATGGGACGGTGACGCTGGGCGAGTGTTGCGGACGCACGACCGGCATGTTCACATCAATGCCAAGCTGTCCTTGTTGGAGAAGGAAGTGACGGACACCTTTGGGCGGCTGTTTGACTTAGCTCCTGACGAGAAAGTGAGCAAAGCGGCGATGGTGGCCGCACTGTATCCGGCCAAGGTGAAGGCGGAGGCGGAGCCAGTGGCCGCGCTGGCAGTGAGCCGCACCTTCCGGCAGGCGCTGGAAGAGTGGAAGGCGGAAAACCGCAACCTGGCCAAGGACTCGCTGCGCAAGTACGACCAGTTGGCCACAATGATGGAAAGCTGGCAGCCGGACCTGCGGCCTCAGCAGGAGTGCGGGCGAGTTAGCGGGCTACGTACGCGGGCACTGGGGCATCGAAAACGACTTGCACTGGCACTTGGATGTCACCTTTGGTGAGGATGCCTGTCAAACGCGCGGGCCATGCCCCGCGCAACCTCTCCACCCTGCGCAAGCTGGCCCTGACGCTTTTACGGCGCGAACCAACTAAAATGAGTCTCAAACGCAAGCGCAAGAAAGCGGCGCGTAATGATAACTACTTGCGGCAATTGCTTGCCCAACTAGTCGTACCCGCTGATCCCAAACGCTAACTAAGCGTTTGGTGCTTTTGCCCTGATCCCCAAAGTTACGCTGCTCAACACACGACCGTATTTTCTAGCAGCCGGCTACTTCTGGGGCTAGCTATTACTCATCCAAATGCCCTCAGAGATGCTGCCGTTGTCATCGTCGCCTATGAGTGGCGAGCCATCGGGAGTTTGCACTAACTCACAGCTTATTTGAGAGTTACAGCATAACCTGTTAGCCGGGCCTGCTCACCAACCACTGCTGGGTGTAGCTGACGCTAGCGGTTTTTAGCAGGAGCAACGCGGCGGCTACTCCGCCACTACCGTGCGCCGGATGCCTAGCTTTTTCATTCTGGCTTCCAGGGTTTTGGGATTAATATCGAGCAGCACGGCGGCGCCCTGAGCCCCGCTCACGCGGCCGCCCGTGCGGCGCAGAGCGCCCAAGATGTGGTCGCGCTCTTGCTCGCGCAGCGTTTTGAAGGCCCCGGAATCTGTAACTGCTGGCCGGCCGGCGAATGGGCGGGCTTCGGTGGGGGCCGGGCTGGGCGGCAAGGCTAGCAGTGGCCCACCCGCGGCAAAACCTCCAAATTCCAGCCACGCGCCCTGGCTTACAATAATGGCTTGCTCGAGCACGTGCTCGAGCTCACGAATATTACCGGGCCAGGGGTAAGCCAGCAGCGCGGCCATGTCGGCCGGCCGGATGGGCCGCGCCGGGCGGGCCAGGCGCTTGCTAAGGCTAGCCAGGTAATGCTGCACCAGGGGCGAAATATCCTGCGGCCGCTCGCGTAGCGGCAGCAGGTGGATGGGAAACACGTTGAGCCGGTAGTAGAGGTCAGCCCGAAAACGGCCGGCGCGCACCTCGTCTTCGAGCACCCGGTTGGTGGCGGCCAGCACGCGGGCGTTGGTAGTGAGCACGCGGTTGCCGCCCAGGCGCTCAAATTCCTTTTCTTGCAGCACGCGCAGCAGCTTGGCTTGCAGGTCGAGGGGCAGCTCGCCCACTTCATCGAGGAAGATGGTACCGCCGTTGGCTAGCTCAAACTTGCCAATGCGCCGCTCCACCGCGCCCGTAAAAGCACCTTTTTCGTGTCCAAAAAGCTCGCTTTCAATAAGCTGCGCGGGCAGCGCGGCGCAATTTATCTTGACCAGCGCCCGGCCATGGCGGGGCGAGGCTTGGTGCAGGGCGCGGGCCACTACTTCCTTGCCCGTGCCAGTTTCGCCCGTGATGAGCACCGTGGCATCGGTGGTGGCAACCTGGGCAATGCGCTGCCGGATTTGCTGTAGCGCCGGGCTGATGCCAATGAGGCCATCGGTGGGCTGGGCGGTGTTGATTTCGTCTATCAGGTAAGTGCGCTCCTGCTCGACCTGCGATTTCAGCTCCTCAATCTGCTCGAAGGCAAACAGGTTTTCCAAGGCCAGGGCAATCTGTGGCACCAAGGTCTGTACGGTAGCCAAGTCATTGGTTTTGAAGCCATCGGCGCGGGGCGAAGCTAGCAGCAGCACGGCCGCCCCGTCGGGCCGCTGCCAAATGGGCACGATGAGCATGGCCCGCACTTGGTGCTCGTCGTAGGCATAGCGCATGGCGGGGTAGCGCACGGCCAGCGCCCGAAAATCGTCGCCGGTATACAGCCCGGGCACTTGTAGCAACTCGTTGACCTGGCTGTAGATGCTGGTTAATTCTGCTTTGCCTAAGTGGTCATTACGGGTAGGATTGAGGGCTACTAGCGGAGAGCTAGCGTCATCATCGGCCCGGGTAAATTCGGCGAAGCCTTCGTAGACTTCGCGCTGCCCGGCCCGCTGCACGCGCAGGCCAAAATAATCGAATGGCACTACTCGGCCCAACTCCTCGGCAATGGCCCGAAAAAGCGGCTCACGCTGCTTAATACTGAGCAGCGCGTGCGTCACGGCAAGCTGGAGGCTGCGCTCCTGCTCGCGCCGGGCTATATTCTCGAAAGCCAGCGTGTTGCCGACGGCAGTAGCTACCAAAGAGGCTATTTTTTCGAGCAACTGCTCGTCGACAGCAGTGAAAGTAGGCTGCCGCACCGCCGCTAGGATGAGGTAGCCTGTAAGCTGGCCGGCTTGCCGCAGCGGCACGTTGGTCATGTAGCGGATGCCACGCTGCATAAGCCGATGAAATGGCTCATATTCAGAGTACTGCCGCACGTAATCTTGCAGCTCAATATGCTGAATGTGCGGGTCGATGAGGAGTTGCTCGACCGGTGAGCCAGCGATGGGCGTGAAGTCGGTGCTCAGTGGTAGCTCAGCATCGAGGTGATCTTCGACGGCGTAGCTGCGCAGAAATAAGCGCTTATTAAGCAGTATTTTATCGAAGACGTTGATGCCAATCAAGTCGAATGGAAAGATGAGCCGCAGCTTATTGGTAATCACCTGAAAGAGCGTTTCCTTATCGCGAATGGTCGCAATAGCTTCGTTGAGGTGCAGCAGCAGGGAATCGTCGGGATTGGTAGTGCGCATAGCAGCGTAGAGGAGCGTAGGCAAGGGGCAGGCCTAGCTTACGAGATAATAGAACGGCTGATTTTCTAAAGGTATTCCTGTTATTTAAGGAAACCCTCATAATATAAAATTGTTCGTAGGGGCCAAGGTAATTTACTGGGGCTATTTATAAGTCAGAATAACAGCCAGTTAAAATAATTCTCACCTATCAGAACCCCTTGGCACAACTTTCGGTAATCCAGCTTCACACTACTACGCCACTTGGCTTATGTTATCTAGATATAAACTTGCCGGTTTTGCAGGGCTGACGCTGGCCGGCGGCCTATTGGCCCAGCCAGCATTGGCCCAAAACCAGCCTGGTCTTCCGGCTGCTTCCCAAGCTATTGGGCTGGTTAGCGACTCCCTGACGCTTGGCGGCACAGTGCAGGCTGTGCTTGACTCTAACCCCGGCGTTACCAACCTCACCGAGCTGGCCAATGCCGCGGGCAGCCGCTTGACCCAGACGCAGGCAGGCTACCTCCCGCAGATTACGGGGTCGGTCGTTTACACCCGCCTCGACCCCGTGTCGAAGGTGGCATTTGGCAATGATGTACTGTCGTTTGTGCCCAACAACAACTTCGACGCCCACATCACGGCGCAGTACGAGCTGCTCGACTTCGGCAAGCGCGCGGCAACTACTAATCTGTCGCGCTCGCAGGTGCAAACTGCGCAAGACAACGTTGTGGTGGCGCGCCGCGACCTAGCCTTTAACGCTGCGCAAGTGTACTACAACATCCTTTTTATGCGCGAAAGCATTCGGGTGCAAGACCAGCAGATTGCCTCGCTGGTAGCCCACCGCAACGAAATGCAGAAGCGGGTAGAGGCTGGGGTGAGCACCAAGTTTGACGTGACAACGACCGACGTGCGCATCACGCAGGCCCAAAACACCAAACTCGACCTTCAAAATCAGCTGCGCAACCAGCAGGTGCAGCTAGCCCGCCTGCTGCACAAGCCGCAGCAGACCGATGTGCCGGTAAAAGGTCGCCTCGAATACAACCCCCAGCCAGTGAACCTGGAAGCGGAGCTAGCCAAGGCTGCCGAAAACCGCCCCGAAGTGAAGCTGGCTAAGGATGCGGAGCAAACTGCCGACTTGCAAGCCAAGCTCATCGACCGTAGCAACTCGCCAGTTTTGGGCGTAGGCGTGCAGGCCGGTGGCAAAAACGGCTACATCCTGCCAAACGCAGCCATCAGCGACATTCGGTTTAATACAGTAGGAGTGGCCCAACTTTCGGTGCCCATCTACGACGGTGGCCGCAACCGCAAGCAGCGCGTAGAAGCCGCCGCTAACTATCGCGGTGCAGTAGCGCGCACTGCCGATACGCAGGAGCAAATCAGGGCCGATGTGCGCCAGGCTGCTAATAACATGGAGTTTAGCCAGGCCCGCTACGACAATGCCGTGCAGCAAGTAACGCAGGCCAGCGATGCCCTCACCCGTGCCCAAGGTCGCTACCGCTACGGGGTAGGCCAAAACCTCGACGTACTCGACGCCGAAACCCAGCTCGCCCAGGCTCGCCTGGCCCGTGCCCAAGCCATGTACAACTACACGCTGGGCCAGTACCAGCTGCGCCGCGCCACCGGCGAGCAGATTTGGCAGTAGCCATAATCTTTTCAGCTGTTAGCCGATAGCTGTTAGCTATTAGCTTTCAGTTTTATAAGAACTAAGCTGCCTTCTCTTATTCTAAAAAGCTAACAGCTACTAGCTATCGGCTAACAGCTCCCAAAAATGACCCTCACCACTATCCTTTGTCCGCTCGATTTTTCGACTGCCTCGGCGGCGCTGGTGGCGTATGCCGCCGCGCTGGCGGTGGGTACCGGAGCCGAGCTGCGCCTGCTTTATGTGCAGGAGCCGGCTATGCCAGCCGCTGGGATAGAGGCCGCGCTGCGCGTGCACCGCGCCGCGGCCGAGGCCGCCGGTGCTAGCCGCGTAAGCACGAACACCTTGCAGGGGGAGGCCGCTCCGCAAATAGTAGCGGAGGCCCGCCGCCAGCACGCCGACCTCATCGTAATCGGGGCGCACGGCCAAACCGGGCTCAGCCGATTTTTGATGGGCAACACCGCTGAAGTAGTCGTGCGTACTGCACCCTGCCCCACAATGCTCGTAAGAGAATAGTAAGTTAATTGATTATTGGTGCGCTGCTGTTAGCTACGCGGCCATCAAGCCTCCCCGTATTTCAACCTCGCAATTTTCTGTTACCTAATGGCTACCCAAACTCAATCCCACGAAGAAACTCCTACTGCCGTTGCTGAGCCGCTCGAAACACCAAAGAAGACCAATCCGCTGGTATTCATCATTCTGGCGGTAGTATTGCTAGCCGGTGGCATTTATGGCTGGAACCGCCTGCAATATTCCAGAGCGCACGAAAGCACCGACGATGCCTCGGTAGAAGGCGATGTGTACCCCATCCTGCCCCGCGTGTCGGGCCCCGTCCTAAAGGTGTTTGTAGATGACAACCAAGTGGTGAAAAAAGGAGATACCCTGGTCACCATCGACAAGTCGGACTATCAGCAGCGGGTGAATGCGGCCCATGCGGCCCTCGTAGCCGCCCAGGCGCAGGTAGTAGCCGCCCGGGCTCAGGTAGGCACGGCCCAGGCCAACGTTCGCACCGCCCAAAGCACCATTGGCGTGAGCGAAGCTACTCGTATCCGCTTGCAGCAAGACTTGCAGCGTAGCAAGAAGCTCCGTAACGAAGATATCATTCCGCAGAGCGACTACGACGCCGTACAATCTAACCTGCGGGCGACGACTGCCCAGCGCAGCACTGCCCAAGACCAAGTGACCGTAGCCCGCCAGCAAGTGACTGTGGCTCAGCAGCAAATCGGCGTGGCTCAGGCTGTGGTAAAGCAGCGCCAGTCGGACCTCGACAATGCTCAGCTCCAGCTTAGCTACACCACGCTGCTCGCCCCTGCCAATGGCATCGTGAGCAAGAAGAGCGTGCAGCCCGGCCAGGTAGTGTCGCCCGGCCAGCAGCTGCTAGGCCTCGTATCGAGCGGTAAGACCTGGGTAATCGCCAACTTTAAAGAAACCCAGCTTGAGGACATGAAAGTGGGCCAGAAAGCTAAGCTGGAAGTGGATGCCTATCCCAATGAGCAATTTGAAGGCCACATCGAGTCGCTTTCGGCGGCCACGGGCGCTCGCTTTGCGCTGCTGCCCCCCGACAACGCCAGCGGCAACTTCGTGAAAGTGACCCAGCGCATCCCCGTCAAAATTGTGCTTGACAAAGAAGATGCTCAGCACCCATTGCGCGCCGGTATGAGTGTAAACGCCATCGTGGCGTTGAAGTAGCTATTTGCCCGGTAGCTGTCATCCTGCGCTAAGCGTAAAATGGCAGCTACTGGGCTCCTTTCCTATTTTAATTTATGGAAACCGGATTCAAGAAGTGGATTATCGTTATAACGGTGGTTCTCTGCTGCTTGCTAGAGCTGATTGATACTAGCATCGTTAACGTGGCCCTGACCCAGATGATGGGCAACCTCTCGGCCACGCAGCAGGAAGTAAGTTGGGTGATCGCGAGCTATGGCATTGCCAACGTGATTGTGATTCCGATGACCGGCTTCCTAGCCGAGCAGTTTGGACGCAGAAATTATTATCTCGTTTCGGTTATCATCTTCACGCTGGCCTCTATGGCCTGCGGCCAGAGCACCGGCCTGTGGGAATTGGTAGCGTTTCGCTTTATTCAGGGTATCGGTGGTGGCGCGCTTATGGCGACTTCACAGGCTATCCTGATTGATACCTTTCCGCCCAAGCAATTGCCCCTGGGCCAAGCGCTATTTGGCATGGGCGTCATTATTGGTCCCACCATCGGACCGACCCTAGGCGGCTACATCGTGGAGAACTACGACTGGCCCTGGATTTTCTACGTCAACGTGCCGGTAGGCATCCTGGCTAGCATCTTCACCTTGCTGTTTATCCGCGACCCCGACCGTATCAAGAATGCTATTCCCAAGCCGTTGCGCGAAATCGACTGGCTCGGTATTGGCCTCTTGGTATTAGGAGTAGGTTCGATGCAGTTGGTGCTGGAGCAAGGTGAAACCGAGGATTGGTTCGACAGCACCTACATTCTCAGCTTTACGCTACTCGCCGTGATTGGCGTAGTTGGGTTTATCTGGCGCGAACTCACGGCCAAGTCGCCGATTGTCGACCTGCGTATTCTCACTAAAAGCCGCAATCTGGCGGTGGGCGCGTTTCTGTCATTTGTGCTGGGCTTCGGGTTGTTTGCCTCAGTATTCGTGTTTCCCATTTTCACGCAGCGCATCCTGGGCTTCACTGCCGAGCAAACGGGCTACTTGCTACTACCCGGCGCGCTAGCCTCTGGCTTCATGATGCCTATCATCGGCCGGATGCTGCAAGCTGGCGTGCCACAGAAGCTAATGATTCCAGTGGGCTTCGTCATCTTCTTTGGCTTCACATTCTGGATGGCCTCCAAGATTTCGCCTACCGCTGGCGAAAGCGATTTCTTCTGGCCGCTCATCGTACGGGGCGTGGGGCTGGGCCTCATCTTCCTGCCTATCACCACCATGAGCCTAGCCGGCTTGCAAGGCAAGGATGCGGGCCAGGCTGCCGGCCTCACCGGCATGATTCGCCAGCTCGGCGGCTCGTTTGGGGTGGCTATCGTGGGCACGTACCTCGAGCGTACTATCCAGGCCAACCGCGTGGCGCTGCTACCCAATATCTCGCTCTACAACCCCGAAACGACCCAGCGCATTCAGGCTTTCACGCAGGGCTTCCTGGCTAAAGGTTTTCCCCTCAACCAAGCCACGCAGCAGGCCTATGCCGCCCTCGAAGGCATACTGATGAAACAGGTGTCGCTGATTACCTACTCGCAGGTATTCACGTCGTTAGGTGTTTTCTTTCTTGCTTGCCTACCGCTCATCTTGCTGGTAAAGCGAGCCAAGCCGGGCGAGAAGATGGACCTCAATGCCGCGCACTAAGCTTATGGCTTAGCCCTTACGCCCACTAAAAAAGGCCTCCCGCAACGCGCGGCAGGCCTTTTTTAGTGGGCGTAAGGGCTTACTGATACTGCACGTACAGCGGCTTTGGAGTCAGTTCGGCCAGCACTTCGGGGGGCGTCATCAGGTGGTGCGGCTTGCGCTTAATGTCGTATATGTAGAACAGCTTAAAGCCCGTGTACTGCACCGGCTGCTTCTGAACGTAGGCTTTGTAGGAATTTTTCTTGAGAATAGGGTCGCCCCAGCCGTCCATATCTATGATCACCTGCACGCGAGGGTCAAGCTTGATATTCTGGTAGTTGGTGAGCATTCCCTGCGTAAAGCGGTGCACCATCAAAATCTTGGGCGGCAGGTGGTTTTCGCTCACGATGCGGGCCAGAAAGTTGATGGCGTAGTTCACATCCTTCGCGTCGTAGGTGCCGATTTTTTTGCCAGGCCGCGCGTTTTTGGTGGCCATCGCAAACTCAGGGTCGATACCCAGGTGAATCGTTGGGTCTTTGAGGTACTCGGTGAGCTTGGGTAGCTCGTGCTCCAAGTCGCTGAGGCCCACCCGCACATCCATAAACAGGATGGCGTTTTTTTCCTTAGCCCAGGCGCGGGTTTCTTCTATCGTGCTCGCCGAGTTCATGAGGCGATATTTGCCATCGGCCCCGGCGGCGCCCTGCGCCGTAATGGTGACGCTGTGCAGCGCCGGCATTACCGGGATGCTAGGGTCGGCAGCCTGCCAGTCCTTCAGCACCTGGTCGAACTTGCGAAACATCTGGTCCTTAGGCTCGCGCCCCAGAATACCCATCCCTTTCGAACGAATATTGCCGTAGAAAGCCACGATGCGGTGCCCCGGCAAGATGGCGCCCGGCAGTTGGCCATTTTTGCGGGCGATGCTATCGGCTTTCAGCGAGTCGCGGCGCCAGGCCAGGCGCTGGAGGCGCATCGTATCAACTGGCGATGGCTGGTGGGCACTCGTAAGGGTGTCACCTTGGGCAGTAGCTTCGCCTTGCCCAGGCCGGTTGCAAGCTGCTAAGCCAGTGCTAGCCAGCATACTAATACCTAGCGCACCACGCCAGGCCAAACAAATAAATGAACGCACTATAGTTGAGGTAAGAATTGTGCGTGCAAGTTAAGGCTAAGGCAAACGCCAGCAAGGTAAACTGGGGGCAGCGGGCGCCAAGTGGCTACTGGACTACTGACTGCCCACGTGCTTTTGCCAGTCATACCTACCTCCTGCTTCGCTAGGTAGAGCGGGCCATCCGGCTGCTAGGCCTATTTTTAAGGCCTCCGCGGGAAATGCCCAACCGCCTGATTAGCCCTGGGCAGCATTTATCTCGCGCTGGTCTTCGCCTTCCTTGTACTTGCCGTTGTCTTCTCGCTTTGCCGTTGCCTTTCGCGCTCTGCGAGCGCTGGCCCGTACGCCCGCCCTCCTCACCGAGGTGCTAGCTGCCGATGCCGACGCCTGGCGTGCGGGCGCCCTGGCGCACACCCCGCGTTGGCCTGGGCTAGGTGCGGCGGGCCTGCCGCTGGTGCCGCTGGCGCAGTTTGTGCCCGCCAGTGCCCCCGCCGCGCACCGTACCGTTTGCGTTTGGCGACGGTGGCTCGCTGCCCACCGACCTACTCCTGCTGCGCGCCCTAGCCCGGCAGCAGCCCAGCTGCCGTTACTTCGAAATTGGCACCTGGCGCGGCGAAAGCGCGGCCAACGTTGCCGCCGAAGCGGCCACTGTGCACACGCTCAACCTAAGTGCTGCCGAGATGCGCACGTTGCGATTACCCGAGCGCTACATCGAGCTGCACGGCCATTTTTCGCGCCCGCTGCCCAACATCATGCAGCTGCACGGCAACTCGGCCACCTTCGACCTGGCTGGTTTGCAAGCTAGCGCTGGCCCGTTCGACCTGGTTTTTATCGATGGCGACCACCGCTACGAAGCCGTGCGGCGCGATACGGCCCGGGTGTTTGAGCACCTGATAGGCCCCACTACGGTGGTAGTATGGCACGATGCCAGCCGCCAGCCCGGCCAACCCCGTTGGGAAGTGCTGGCCGGGCTGCTCGATGGGCTGCCGACCAGCCTGCCCGGCCAGCTCGTGCAAGTAGGCAATACGCTGTGTGCGCTGTATACGCCCCAGCCTTTGCCCGCGCTGGCTCCCGACCTGCCCGCCAACCCCACCGCTTTCGCAGTGGCAGTAAGGCTGGCCTAGCCGCGGGGCCTCACTGCCAGCTTACTGCTGCTTGAGCTGCCGTTTGTAGAGCTGCACCGTGTTTTCCAGGCCCAGGTACAGCGCATCGGCTACCAGCGCGTGGCCGATGCTTACTTCTTGAAGCCCAGGCAGTTCCTGCGCCAGGTAAGCCAGGTTTTCGAGGTCTAGGTCGTGGCCGGCATTGAGGCCGAGGCCGGCCGCTACGGCAGCGAGGGCCGTTTCACGGTAAGGCAGCACGGCGGCGGCGCGGTCGGTAGGGTAGTAGCGGGCGTAAGCTTCGGTATACAGCTCAATGCGATCGGTACCGGTATGGGCCGCGGCATCAATCAGCGCCGGGTCGGGGTCGAGGAAAATGCTGACGCGGGCGCCGTAGCTTTTCAGCTCAGCCACTACCTCGCGCAGGTAGCCTTGGTGCCGAATTACGTTCCAGCCCGCATTGGAGGTGATGGCGTCGGGCGCGTCGGGCACCAGCGTCACCTGCTCGGGGCGCACCTCGCGGCACAGGGCCAGAAAGTCGGGCGTGGGGTTGCCTTCTACGTTCAGCTCGGTCGTGACGATGGCCTTAAGGTTGCGCACATCGTCGTAGCGGATGTGGCGCTCGTCGGGCCGCGGGTGCACCGTAATACCTTCTGCGCCAAAGCGCTCGATGTCGCGAGCCGCTTGCAGCAAATCGGGGCGGGCGTGCAGGCCCCGGGCGTTGCGCAGGGTAGCAATTTTGTTGATGTTAACGCTTAGCTTGACCACGGATTATCAGAAATAAGGTGAATTACCAATGCAGGTTGCTAGCTTGTACGAGCGGGCAGGCCGCTAGGGTAGAAGCTAGGGCTGGCACCCGCCGTCGTAGATTCGAGGCAAAATTACACCTGGCTCGGATGCGCGTCAGGTCGGGCCATTTAGCTGCTTTTTCTTATGACCATTCCCTACGCTATCAACCGTTTCCGGTATGCGCTGTGGTTTGGCGGGTTGCTAGGGCTCCTTGTCTTGGCCGAGCGCTTTGTGACAATGCGGCCCGAATTTCGCCAGTTCCCGGCGCTACCGGTGGGGGTCGCCATTGACTTGCTAGTGGTAGTGCCCATTCTGTTTTACTTCTTGGTAGTCCGGCCTTATCAGCTGTCCGTCAGTAGCTTGATTGGGGTTGTGGGCGCCTGCCTGACCTTAGCTTTTTGGCTGATTCCGGCTCCGCAGCAGCAGGTCTTGCACCTCCTGCCAGCCCTGCTCGAAGCCGCTACGTTGGGCCTGGCGGTGGCCAGGGCACGCCGCCTCATCCGGGCCTACCGGGCTGCCTATGCCCGTGAGCCGTATTTCTGGCGCAGCGTGCGCGCCGCCATGCAGTCGTTAGGCGCCGTAGGAGAGCTTCTCCTAGCCGAGCTCAACCTGCTTCGCTACGCCGGCCTGGGCTGGTGGGCTGCACCCGAAACGAGTGCCCACGCCACGGCATTCAGTAGCCACCGGGACTCGGGCTTTACGGCGCTAGTAGCCACTGCTACCCTAGTACTGACGATCGAAACAGCCTGCGTGCACCTGCTGGCCCTGCGCTGGTGCCCCGCCCTGGCGCCCTGGCTTTTCTTGCTAGATGGATATGGCGTAGTGCTGCTCGTGGCCCATATTCACGCAGTGCGACTGCGTCCGGTGCTGCTCACGCCCGATGAGCTGCTCCTTCGCGTAGGGTTTGTGTGGGAATTGGTGGTGCCCCGCACCGAGCTAGTGGCGGCCCGCGTGCTCTCCGACGCGCCGGCCGCTAACCCCAACGTGCTCAACCTGGCAAAACTGCTTTTCGCTGCCCCCAATTTATTGCTGACCTTTGCCGAGCCGGTCGTCGTAGGTGGCCCGTACGGCATTCGCCGCCCGGCGCGGCATGTGGCCGTATACCTCGACCAACCCCGGCAGTTTATAACGGCCGCTGGGCTGTAGCCTTATCTTCCTTTCACGCGCTAACCCGCCCATTTTTCTTCCCATGCCTCTCAAGGAAACCATCGACGCCGGCATCAAGCAGGCTATGCTAGCCAAAGACAAAGTGCGCCTTACTGCCCTGCGCAGCATTAAATCGCAGATTCTGGTGGCCGAAACCGCCGAGGGCGCCAGTGCCGCCGGCCTCAGCGCCGACCAAGAGTTGAAGCTGCTCAACAAAGCGGCCAAGCAGCGCCGCGACTCAGCCGCGACCTATAAGGAGCAGTTCCGGTCCGACCTTGAAGAAACCGAATTAGCCGAGCTAGCCATCATCGAAGAGTTTTTGCCCCAGCAGCTTACCGAAGGCGAGCTGGTCGAAAAGCTCGTTGGCATCATTCAGCGCACCGGCGCCAAAGGCCCCTCCGACCTGGGCAAAGTAATGGGCGTAGCCGCCCGCGAGCTCAGCGGCCAAGCCGATGGCAAGCGTATTTCGGAAGTAGTAAACATGCTACTCAACAATACTGACTTTTAGTAATGATTAATGGTTGGTTATTAGTGACCAGACTCTTAATGCCTTGTTTGCTAAGTAAGCAAGTAGCTTGGACTTTGTAGTCCGAGCGCGAGCACCGCGAGCATCCCGCATCGGGCTCGTTCGAATGTAGCTGCTCGCTACGCTCGCGCTCGGACTACAAAGTCCAAGCCACAGCCATCTGCCCACTTACTTCCTGAATAAATCCCTTAACAGTAAGTCATTACTAATTAACCATTAACAGCTAACCATTACTAGAATTGACGCCCCTCGACCTCCTGCTTTTGCTGCCGCTAGCCGTGGGCACTGTCAAGGGTTACCGGTGCGGGCTGGTACTTGAGGTGGTGTCGCTGCTAGCCTTTGTGCTGGGCATAGTGGGCGGACTTAGCCTGCTGAGCGCGGCCATTCCAGTGGTGCGCTCCTACCTAGGCGAGCTGTTTGGGATGCTGCCGCTGGTGTCTTTTTTACTGGTGCTGGTGGGCATTATGTGGGGCGTGTCGCTGCTCGGCGGTTTGGTCAAGACTGCGGTCCACCTTACGCCGCTTAGCTTACTGGATAATCTGCTGGGGGCCGCTGCCGGGGCCCTCAAGTGGCTGCTCGGCCTGAGCTTGTTGCTGCACGGCACGGCTTTGGCCGGCTTGCCGCTGCTGGCCCCGTCGCTCGCGGCGGGCTCGGTCGTATTGCCCTGGGTCCAAAAAGCTACCCCGCTAGCCTTGCAGCTCACGGCCTACGTGCTGCCTTTCGCCCACAATCTGCTAGCCCGGCTAAAAGGCGCCATGTAAGCTATTAGCCACTAAGTACCCGTTGGTAAATAGCTTAACTTTAACGACCATCATGCTGAGCTTGTCGAAGCATCTCTACCGCGCAAGTAATCTTAACGCTTAGAGTTAGTTACGCAGTAGAGATACTTCGGCAAGCTCAGCATGACGCGCCATTTTTACCATAAAGTAATTAG
>Ga0160428_1001066_pt1 | contig 23056 bp, 24 predicted proteins | sample SolpanmetagenomM_FD_108198 | JGI IMG/M metagenome (GOLD analysis project Ga0160428, IMG submission 108198) | Solar panel surface microbial communities from Lawrence Berkeley National Laboratory, California, USA - M | ecosystem: Engineered > Built environment > Solar panel > Unclassified ... | reverse complement strand
GCCGGAGAAGACCGTCACGCCCGAGAACGCCGTCTCCCGGGACAGGCGCCGCGCCCAGGCCAGGAGGTCGGCCGTCCAGCCGTACGCGGTGGCCAGGGTCGCCGCCGGCGCGGCCGGGTAGCGTGCCGGGTCGGCCCGGGGATCGAGGGCGGGGTCGCGCACGCTCCCGTCGTTGGTCAGCCCGACCTCGTCGAGGAACAGGGCGTGCGTGCCGATCGCGTCGATCCAGGCCCGCTGCAGGGCGGGCAGGCGCGCGCCGAACGTGGCCTCGCCGATCCGGTAGGTGTGGACGCCCAGGATCAGGTTGGGGTCCCGGGCGAAGGCCGGGGCGTTGGCCAGGGTCGTGGCGACGGTGTCGACCGCCTCGCCGTAGTTCGGCGCGTTCAGCACCACCGGGCCGGTGAACCGGGTTCCGGCGGGCTGGCCGGTGACGTCGCCGCGGACCGCCTGGAGGTACTGGGTCTGCCGGGCGGTCCAGGTCGCCGCGTCCGTGCAGGACGGGCCCCCGGCCGAGCAGCCGGGCTCGTTGCCGGTGTTGATCCAGACGTTGCGGGACCGCCAGTACCGGTCGCGGAGCTGGCCGAGGAAGGCGGCGTTCAGCTCGGCGGGCGCCCGGTCGTTGGCCACCTGCCATTGGACGACGAGGCCGAGGCGGTTCGCCTCGGCGACGATCAGGTCGAGCATGTCCCAGTGGGCCGGGTAGCCGTTGGCGGCGCCGGTGTAGGCCACCGCCGGCTCGACGGCGACGCGCAGGAGGTTGACGCCGGCCGCGGCCCAGTCGGCGATGCGGGCGCGCATGTCGGACCCGTCGGGCGCCCCCCAGACCGAGGGCTCGAAGCCCGATTGCGAGCTGCCGCCGCCGGTGACCGCCACGCCCGGCACGGCGCGGAAGCGGTAATCCGCCCGGGTTTCCAGGGACACGAACAGGTAGTCGAGGAAGGTGACGCCGCGGACGACGAAGCGCCGGCCGTCCGGCCCCCGGATCGTGCGGTCGGGCTGGACCTGATAGCCGGCGCCGGTGGCGCGCAGGAGCGGCGGCCCGACCGCGGCGAGCCGGCTGAGGGTCGGATCGAGGGGCTGCCGCGCCGCCAGGGCCTGGGCGAGGCCCGCGGTGGTGCCGTCCGGGAGGGTGACGGTGAACAGCGAGCCGTCGCCGGTCGAGCCGGGTCCGTGGATCGCGAGCCGCCGCGTCTCGAGGGTGCGGACATCGGCGTCGGGGTAGCGCGGGGCGCGGGCGGCGTCCCAGGCCGCGGCCGGGCTCGGCGGCATCCCGGCGAGGGTCGCCAGCAGCAGGGCGCGGAGCAGCGGGGCGATCGGGCGGTGGAGCATCTCTCGGATCCTCGGGGCGGTGTCAGGCGTCGTCCCGGGCGGCGTCGGCGACTGAGGCGGCGGGAACTGGCGCGGCCGTCAGGACGAGAACGTCACCGGACGCCCAGGGTGCGCCGGACCGTAGTCCCGGCCGGTGCGACGGTGGAGGCCGACGCCACCCGGACGACCAGGCTGTCCAGCATTTCCAAGATCTCTTCGGCGGCCGGGACCGCCCTGTCGAGGGTCCTGGACAGGGGTAAACGACGACCTCACCGCGTCGGCCCCTGCGGCGCCACATGGTCTGCCGGGCCTCCATCGGCGACGACGCTCACGCCGGGCCGATGCGCATGGCGCAGCCGCGAGGGGTGCAACGGAGGCGGAGCTGAAAGCGTGGTTCGGATGGGCCGAGGGGAGCCGCGGGAGCGCGACCTACGTGCGCGGTGCGGCCCGTACTGGGCGCATCGCCGATCGCGAGCGGAGAGGATGGTCCCGTATCTCGGCACCCCGTGGGGGGCCAGACCCATGGAGCCATTCGCTACAGGAGGGTGCTGAAGTGGTGGCTCCCCGAGCAGGACTCGAACCTGCGACAAGGCGATTAACAGTCGCCTGCTCTACCAACTGAGCTATCGGGGATCACGGCCGCGTCTCTACACAGCGGTTCCGCGGGACGCAAGTGCCTCGACGGTCAATCCTGGGCCTGGCGAGCCGCAAACGGCCAAGACTCGTCGCGCGGCGTGCCGCATGTCCGCGAGCGTGGCCCGGCAGCAACAGTCGTTTCATCCGCGGCCCCGCCCTGCATCCCGTATCAAGCGGTCGAAATCCGCTTTTCGGGGTCACTCCGGCGTCATGCCGCCGCTCTAGAGCGCTTGCCACGCCGTACTGAACGATCAAGCCAACCGCGATCATGCCGACCCATCGGTGTCTCGATCCGCAGGACCCCTATGCCGAGCGCGAAGTCCGCGTCGCCTTCGAATGGGTCGCCGGTCAACCGCGCCTGCTCACCGCCCTCGATGAGCAGGAGACCGACATTCTGCCCGATCTGATCGAGGCGCAGCGCGACGACCTGCGGCGCGAGATCGTCGCCACGCCCCGGTCCGAATTCGACGGCGTTCGCGCGGCCACGACCAGAGGTCCTCCAGCGACCGCGTGCTGACATGCAGGACGGGCATGCACGACCCCTACCGCGTCGATGCGCCGGGGCCGGGATTCGGCTGAGCCGATGGCAGGCTGTGATCCTTCAGGGCCGGGCATCGACTTGTTTCGCGGATGAGCATGTCGATCCTACAGTAAAATTATCCAACATATCGAACGACAAAAATTCGCGCATATATACGTGTATCAAAGCCTATTTTGTAAATTGAAAACTGATGACGATGTCGCAATAAAATATGGGTCTTTGCCGGCTATACTTGGATGTTTCCCCGAAAACGTCAATGTATGATTTACGCGGTGCGGCGCGACCGTGGGCATGGCATCTCCTTCATGCGCGTTTCTCTCGGCTTCAAGCTTTCGGCGGTCATCGGCCTTTTGACCTCCGTGGCAATCGGCATCTCGATCTTCGCCGTACGCGAGACCCAATGGGAGCAGGAGCGTGCGGTCGCCACGGACAGGATCTGGAATGCCGGGTTGCAGGCCGGTGCTCTGGGTCAGGCGATCGAGCACGCCGTGGTCCAGGCGACGGCGCTCTACGTGGCCGACGACAGGGCGGAGGCCCGATCGCGCCTGTCCGCGCTCCACGAGGCCCTGACGACGGTCGAGCAGGCGCGGGCTCCGTTCCTCGACGCGATGGCAGACCAGCTCTCCGAAGACCGGCGACGGCGGTTCGATCTCTTCGTGAAGGAGTTCGTCGCCTATCAGAACGACACGGCCGAGCTGGGCTTGACGGTCTCGCCCAAGGCCGCCCTCATCCAGGCCACCGATGACGCGACGGTGCGGAACCGCGAACACATGGTCGCCGAGATCGGTGCCCTGGGTCGCGAGGTCCTGAATCGCCTGAACGCGCGGCGTGCCGCCGACGCCGCGGACCGCCGGCGGGCACGGATCACGCTGATCGTCGGGCCGGCCGTGGCGCTCACCCTGGGCCTGATCGCCGCGATCGCGATCATCTTCACACAGGTTCGGCAGCCGCTGGATCGTTTGAAGGTCAGCATGACGTCCCTCGCCGCCAGTGACCTCGGACGGACGATCCCGTTCACGCATCGCCGCGACGAGATCGGCGAGATGGCCGCCGCCATCGCGGCCTTCCAGGCGGCGCTGATCGAGAAGCGGGACCTCGACGCCCAGGCTCAGGCCCGCCGGGGCCGCGACCGCATCCGGTCCGAGATGCTGGCCGCAGCGACCGGTGCGTTCGAGAGCGAGACGCACCGCGCCGTCGCCGATCTCGCCGGTTCGGCCGAGGCGATGCAGTCTGCGGCCGACACGCTCTCGGGCAATGCCGGCGCCATGGTGGCCGAGGCTTCCGTCGTGGCGGGGGCATCCGACCAGACGGCCGGGATGGTCGACAGCATTGCCAGCGCGGCCGAGCAACTCTCTGCGTCGGCCCGGGAGATCGAGGCGCGGGTTCGTTACACCAGCGAGATCGCATCCTCCGCCCTAGCCGACACCCGCGGCCTGGAGGAAACCGTGATAAGCCTGTCGCGGGCGGCGGCGGAGATCGGGACGGTCGTCACGCTGATCCGCGACGTCGCCGAACAGACCAATCTGCTGGCGCTCAACGCCACGATCGAGGCCGCCCGGGCCGGTGCCGCCGGCCGCGGCTTCGCCGTGGTGGCCTCCGAGGTCAAGGCGCTGGCGGGCCAGACGGCGCTCGCCACGGACCGCATCACCGGGCAGGTCGGATCGATCCAGAGCGCCGCGGACCGGACGGCCGGTGCCATCGCGGCGATTGGGCAGACGATCGCCCGGATGAGCCTCATCGCTTCGGAGGTGGCCCATGCCACCGATCAGCAGGGGCATGCCAGCCAGGACATCGCGCGGGCCATCTTCGATGCCGCCGCCGACGCGCGAAAGGTCTCCGAGAGCATCGCGGGCGTCCGGGCCGCGGCGGCGTCCAACGATGCGCAGGCCGGGCAGGTGCGGAGCAGCGCCGCTCGGGTGAACGCCGGCACGCACAGTCTGCAACTGGCGATCGAGACGTTTCTGGCGCAGGTCCACCGAGCCTGAGCCTGGGCGGCACGGAGGCCGGCGCACGGCGCCGGACACATCTGCACCTTCGAAGGAAAAATTGGAGGCCTCGCCCGGAATCGAACCGGGGTGCAAGGATTTGCAGTCCTCTGCGTAACCACTCCGCCACGAGGCCTTCTGGAACGACGCCGCAGCGCCGCACGGAGCCTGGCGGTCAGCCCCGGGTGCGCGTCTCTAGCAGAGGTCGGCGCCCGCAGGCAACGGTTCCCGCGCGGCGGATCCGTACTTCTCCTCAGCTCTGCCAGACGCGGGGCATCGGCAGGCCGCGATAGCCGGCGACGAAGCCCGCGATGAACTCGCGCAAGGGTCCGACGCCCTCCGCGAGGGCGCGGATCACGAGGTTCCCGTTCCAGGCGCTCGCCGCGGCTTCGATGCCGGTCCTATCCCATGCTGCGAGGCGCGTGCGCGCCTCGTCCAGCCGCGTCTCGGCGCTGTCCGAGACGTCGAGGAGCGTCGCGCAGGCGCGCGCACCGCCCCCAATCGCCGGGCGCGCCAGGAGGTCGCTGATCGGTCCCTCCAGCACAAAGCTGTCGGCGTAGACGAGCCGACCGTGCCGGCGCACCCGCCACGTATCGGCGAGCAGCCCCGCCGTGATCCGCTCGCCCCGGGCGGCGCGACCGAACGCGACGATCTCGACCGCGAGCAGTGCGGCGCCCGGGTCGAGATCGGCTTCGAAGCGGCGTCGGACGCGGGCGCGATCGAACAGGATCGTCTCCTGCGGCAGCCAGGCGAGCCGGGCGCCCGCCCCCAGGACCAGGCGATTCTCGATCCGGCTCACGGGGCCGTCCGACCGGTAGATCTTCTCGGCCGCTGTCGTAGTCAGCACGAGGTCGGCCGCCGGATCGAGGGTCAGATCGATTGTGAACGTGTCGCCGCAGGCCACCCCGCCAGCCGTGTTCACCAGCACGGCCTCGAGCGTCCCCTCCCCCCGCGGGAAGCGCAACCGCGACGGGCCCGATTCCGAGAGGTCGAGGAGCCGCGTCGATCCGCCGGCGCCGACCGGCCCCGCCCGCAGCCCGACATGGCCCGCCGAGCGCTGACGCGTCGGCGCGTTCTCGCTCGGCGGGAACGGCTCCCGAGCGTCGGGCACGCGGCCGTGCATCAGCTCTGCTCGGTATGGACGGCCTCGATCGGCGATGTCGGCCGATCGAGGATGCGCCGGCCGAACAGGCTCGCGACGAGTTCGACCAGCACCCGGGCACTGCGCCCGCGCTCGTCGAGGAAGGGATTCAACTCGACCACGTCGAGGGAGCGCACGAGGCCGGAATCGTGGAGCATCTCCATGATCAGGTGTGCTTCGCGGAAGGTCGCGCCGCCCGGCACCGTGGTGCCGACCCCGGGGGCGATGGACGGATCCAGGAAATCGATGTCGAGGCTGACGTGCAGGTGCGCGCCCTCGGCGGCCACACGGTCGAGCACGCGCCGCAGAGGCGCTACGACGCCGAACTCGTCGATCGTGCGCATGTCGGTGACCCCGACCTGCCGGGCCGTGACGATGGCACGCTCGCCGGAATCGATGGATCGCAGGCCGAACAGGTGGACGCTGGTCGGCGGCAGCGGCGGCGGGGCAGGTTCGGTGAAGAGTGGCGGGAAGCCCGCCTCCCCGCACAGGGCGGCCAGCGGCATGCCGTGGACGTTGCCGGAGGGCGAGGTCTCCGGCGTGTTGAAATCGGCGTGGGCGTCGAGCCAGAGCACGAAGAGCTTTCGGCCCCGCCGCGCGCAGTCGCGCATGACGCCGTCGATCGATCCGAGGGAGAGGCTGTGGTCGCCGCCGGCCGCGAGCGGGATCGCGCCTGAGCCGAGCGCCTCCTCGACGGCAAGCGACAGGGCGCGAGTCCAGCCCGCGACGGCCTCGAGGCCGCGCGCGCCGGCTGGGCCATCGGGCGCGACGTCGCCCCGGTCGGTCACCGTATGGCCGAGATCGGAGAGGGCACGGACCAGACCGGCGGTGCGCAGGGCCGCGGGTCCCATCAGGGCGCCAGGCTCGCTGGTACCGACCTCGATCGGTGCGCCGATCAGCGCGATGCTGTGCCGTTCGTCCGGGTTGGCGCCGCTCGTCATCACGTCTTCCTCGGGCCGATCGGCGCCGCCATGCGCCGCCACTGCTCTAGCAGGGCCCGGGCCGCCCTTCGACGACGCTGCGGCAGTTTCGCGGATTCCCATGCGGGATCGCGCACCCGGCTCGGCGGGACGCGCGGCGCAGGGAGGGCGTCAGGCGGCCTCGGCCGGGAGCGGTGCGACCTTCAGCGGTCCACGGCCCGTGAGGGCTTTGGCGGCCAACGGAAGTTCGATCGCGGCGCAGAGGCCCCCCTCGCGGCAGTTCTCCAGCGTCAGCCGCCCATGATGGGCCTCGATGATGGCCTGAACGATCGAGAGGCCGAGGCCGAAGCCGCTCGCCTCGTTGAGATTGCGGGCCCGGTCGCCGCGCACGAAGGGTTGCAGCATCGCCTCGCGCTCGGCGTCGGGGATGCCCGGACCGGCATCGAGCACGCAGACCCGGATTCCCCGCTCGGAGGGTTCCATCCGGACATCCGCGCGGCCGCCATACTTCACGGCATTGTCCACGAGGTTCGTCACCGCACGCTGCAGCTCCTCGGTGCGGCCCTGGACGAGCACGTGGCGGCTGCGGCTGACGCTCACCGGCGCGCCGACATCCGAGAAGTCGTCGCAGACCGTTTGCACCACCGAGGCGAGATCCACGAGGCTGTGACTGTTCGTGTCCCGCGCCTGTCCGTCGCGCACGAAGGAAAGCGCGGCCTCGACGAGCCCGTTCATCTGGTCGAGGTCTCGGAGCGTTGCGGCCCGGGCAGCGTCGTCCTCGATGAATTCGGCCCGCAGACGCAGCCGGGTGATCGGCGTGCGCAGGTCGTGGCTGATCGCGGCGAGCATCTGCGTGCGGTCGTCGATCAGCCGGCGCACCCGCGATCGCATCCGGTCGAGGGCGCGCGAGACGGCCAGCACCTCGCGCGGTCCAGCCTCCGGCAGCGCGACGTGATCGTCCCGCGCGCCGAAGGCCTCGGCGGCGGCGGCGAGCCGCTTGAGGGGTGCCGTGAGGGCGCGGGTCGCCCAGACGCTGAGCAGCGCCAAAGTCAGCGCCAGGAACACGACCGTGAAGATCAGCGCCCCGTGCTTGGGACCGCGCAGCGGATCGTTCGGCAGCGTCGCCTGGAGCGTTGCCCCGGCCGGCGTGCTGATGCCGACATGAAGCCGCCCCGCCGCCCGCTCCGGATCACCGTCCGACAGGTCCGTGATCGTCACGGCTCGGCCGGCACCGTTGCGCAGGCGGCGGATCACCGGAAGGTCGGGGACCGGCTGAGCACCGGTCGGCACCGTCCCGTCCCAGGCCTCGACGTGGATGAGCGGCAGGCTGCGTCCGCTGAGGAGCAGCGCGGGCCGAGCCGCCGGATCGGCCGCATCGAGGAGTCGGACCAGCGTGCCCAGGCGGCTCGCCGCCACGCCCGGCAACTCGTCGGGATTCTGCGACTCATGGAGGAGCAGGAAGGCGACGGTCGCCACGACGTGCGCCAGCGCGATTCCCGCTACGACGAGCAGCGCGATCTGACCCGCGATCGTCGTCGGCCGGATGCGGGTCTGGAGGCGCCGCAGCCCGTTCATGAGCGCGTGACCTCGGGCGTGAACAGGTAGCCGCCGGAGCGGATCGTGCGGATGAATTCGGGATTGCGGGTGTCGCGCTCGATCTTCTGCCGGATGCGCGAGATCAGCACGTCGATGCTGCGCTCGAACGGTCCGGCGGCGCGACCCTGAGTGAGATCGAGGAGTTGATCGCGCGACAGGACCCGGCCGGGACGCAGGCAGAGCGCGTGGAGCAGATCGAACTCGGCGCCCGTCACGGCGATCCGCGCGCCCTCGGGCGACAGCACCTGGCGCAGGGAAACGTCGAGGGTCCAACCCGAGAAGTGCAGCCGGCGGCGCTCGTCCGTGTCGGGCGCCTCGGCGGCGACCCGGCGCAGGATCGCGCGGATCCGGGCAAGCAGCTCCCGCGGATTGAACGGCTTGGCCAGGTAGTCGTCGGCACCCAGTTCGAGGCCGAGGATCCGATCCACATCCTCGGATTTCGCGGTCAGGATCAGGATGGGGACCTGCGAGGCGCCGCGCAGGCGCCGGCACAGGCTCAGCCCATCCTCGCCGGGGAGCATCAGGTCGAGGACGATCAGGTCGATCCGCGCTTCGGCCAGTGCGCGATCCATCTCGCTGCCGTCGCCAGCCAACGTCACGCGGCAATCGTTGCCGCGCAGATACCGCGCGATCAGGGCAGAGATCTCCCGGTCGTCCTCGACGACGAGGATGTGAGGTGTAGTCGGAGCACTCATCGCGAAGGAGTCTGCGTGCGTCTCGGCGTGCATCATCAAGCTATTATGACCCGATCCGACGTTTATTCGAAGGTGGTTGGCGGAACCAATTTGTAAGCGCGTGTTTCCCGCACGCGGCCTTACATTGAGACGCCGCCGCATGACGCCGCATGACAAGGGGGAACGATGACCGGATCCGAGGGCCGGAACGATCCGATCGCGCCGAAGCCGCCCGAGCTGACCTCGCCCTGGCGCACGCCCGCCCGGGCCGACCTTCAGGCGGAGGCTCGGGCGTTCGCCCGCGATACGGTGCTCCCCCTGGCGGATGAGCTCGACCGCCACAAGGCCGAGATGCCCCGCACGCTCATCGACGCCATGGCCGAGAAGGGCTGGTTCGGCATCACGATCCCGGCGGAGCATGGCGGCCTCGGGCTCGGGGTGTTCGAATACTGTCTGGTCTCTGAGGAACTGGCCCGGGCGTGGCTCTCGGTGGGGAGCATCCTGGCGCGGGGCCAAGGCCTGGGAACGCAAACCCTGGACGCGGAGCGCCGTTCCGACCTGCTCCGGCGCTCGGCCCGCGGTGCGTGGATCGGCTCGATCTCCCTGTCGGAGCCCAATGCCGGCTCGGATCTGGCCGGCGTCCAGACCCGCGCGGTGCGGGATGGCGAGCACTGGGTGCTCAGCGGCACCAAGCGCTGGGCGGGCTTCGCCAAGGGAGCGGACTTCGTCGAGGTCCTCGCCCGCACCCGCGAGCCGGAACCCGGCGAGGCGCGCTCGGCCGGCCTGGAGCCGTTCCTCGTGCTCAAGGAGCGCGACAGCTTCCCGACCGGCATGACCGGCCGGGTGATCGACAAGATCGGCTATCACGGCTTCCAGACCTTCGAGCTCACGCTCGACGGCGTGCGAGTACCTGAGAGCGACCGGCTCACCGGGCTCTACGGCGACCAGGGGGCGGACGCGGATTCCGGCGGGTTCGCCTCCGTCCAGCGGGGCCTCAACATCGCCCGGGTCCACACGGCGGCCCGGGCCGTCGGTGTGGCGCGCGCGGCCGTGGAGGACAGCCAGGCGTATCTACAGGAGCGGGTCCAGTTCGGTCATCCGATCGGCGACTTCCAGGCGCTGCGCTTCGCCCTGGCCGACATGGCCGCCGAAGTCGCCCAGGCGCGGGCCTACTGGCACCAGGTCGCCCACCTCCTGGATCAGGGCGAGCCGGCGGAGAGCGAGTCGGCCATGGTGAAACTTCTCGCCACCGAGATGGCGGTGCGCGTCACGAACCAAGCCATGCAGCTGCACGGGGGCAACGGCTACACCACCGAGCGCCGGGTCGAGCGCTACTGGCGGGACGCCCGCCTGACCACGATCTTCGAGGGTACGAGCGAGATCCAGCGGCGGATCATCAGCGACCGCATGCTGCCGCGTCCCGGGTCCTGACCGGACCTGCGGCGAATCGTCGAGCCGGACTCCCCGCCCGGCGCGGCCCGGCTACCTCACGGATCAGGTCTTGCCCGACGGAGCGGGCGACGCCGCCATCCGGAAGCCCCGTGTCGAAACCCATCAGCGACTACGCCCTCATCGGCGACACCCATTCCTGCGCGCTGATCGCCCGAGACGGGTCGATCGACTGGCTGTGCTGGCCTCGCCACGACTCACCGGCCCTGTTCGTGAAGCTCCTCGACGACGAGAAGGGCGGCACCTGCAGCATCGCCTTCGACGACGGTGCCGAGACGGACCGGCGTTACGTATGCGAGACCAACATCCTCGAGACGACCTTCACCACCTCGACGGGGCGCGCGCGCCTCGTCGACGTGATGCCGGTCAATCCGCCGAGCCCGGAGCCCGACGAGGGGCCGGACGGAGAGGGCGAGAGCCGGCTGATCCGCCTTCTCACCTGCGAGAGTGGCCACGTCAGCGGGGTCTTCCGGGTTCGTCCGACCTTCGACTACGCGCGCCGGTCCTGCACGCCCCTCACGGAGGGCGCCTCGGTGCTGTTCGAGGCCGGGGACTGGCGCGTGCGGGTCAACGCGCATCGGCAGCCGGATCTCGTCGGCGATGCGGCCGAGGTGTCGTTCCGCCTGTCCGAGGGCGAGACCGCCTACCTCGTCCTCACTCACGGCGAGGACGACGAGGATGCCTGCATTGACGATTTCGGCGGCGCCCAGAGCCGCCTGGAGGCGACGGCCGATTACTGGCGGCGCTGGAGTGCCCGCTGCACCTACCGCGGCGCCTACCGCGACGCGGTGATGCGCTCGGCCCTCTGCCTGAAGCTGCTGACCTACTCGCCCTCCGGCGGCATCGTGGCGGCCGCGACCGCGGGCCTGCCGGAGGCGGTGCCGGGCAACCGCAACTACGATTACCGCTTCACCTGGATGCGCGACGCGTCCTTCACGGTCACCGCCTTCGTGATGCTCGGCTACGTGCGCGAGGCTGCGGAATTCCTGCGCTTCCTGCGCGAGCGGGACGGCACCTACGGGCGCGAGACCCGGCTGATGTACGGGGTCGCCGACGGCATACCGCCGGAGGAGGAGCTCTCCCACCTCGCCGGCTGGAACGGCGTGGGGCCGGTCGTGATCGGCAACATCGCGGAGGCCCAGGACCAGCACGACATCTACGGCGAGCTGCTGAGAGCGCTGTGCGTCTTCCTGGAGGCGGTGGACTACGATCCGCCCGAGAAGGTCAACGACCGCCTCCCCGAGGTGCTCGACAACCTCACGGCCCGCGCCATCCGGCACCGGCATGACGCGGACCACGGGATCTGGGAACTGCGCACCGGACCCCGCCAGCAGGTGCACACCAAGGGGATGATCTGGGTGGCGCTCACCGATGCGGCGCGGATCGCGCGCAACATCTCGGGGGTCCCGGAGGAGAAGATCGCCGAGTGGGAGCGCGTCGCCGCCGAGGTCCGCGCGGAGTATCTCGACAAGGGCTGGAACGCGCAGAAGCAGGCCTACACCGGAGCCTACGAGTCCCATCACCTCGACGCCGCGGTTCTGCGGGTCGCCCTGTTCGCGGCGCTCGACCCCTCCGACCCGCGCACCCGCTCGACGCTCGCGGCCATCGAGCGGGAACTCGGCGCCGGCGACCTGATCTACCGCTATCGCATGGAAGACGGCCTGCTCGGCGACGAGGGCACCTTCACGGCCTGTGCCTTCTGGCGGGTCGGTTGCCTCGCCCTCGATGGGCGGACCGGCGAGGCCAAGGCCACCTTCGAGCGGCTCATCGCCCGCGGCAACGATGTCGGCCTCTTCGCCGAGGAAATCGACCCCGTCACCGGGGAGCAGCGCGGGAACACGCCGCAGGGATTCTCCCACATGGCCCTGATCAACGCGGCGCTCCGGCTGGAGAGCAGCATCGCGCGACACGGCCTGAACGAGGCCGGCGCGCAACCGGCGGATCTGCAACGGGCGGATCTGCAACGGGCGGCCGAGTAGCGGTTCGACCCCCGCCATCGCGGCGGGTGTCGCAAGGAAAACCCGGTCAGCGCCGAAGCCCCTCATCGCGGCACCGGCGGCCGGTTCCGCTCGCACAGAACGTCGGGATGCCGCGCCACGCGTCCCCGACATGCCCCCGGTCCGTCCCCGCGCCGTCGACACGCAGCCGACCTGCGGGATGGCCCCGACCCGTCAGGGATCCGGCCGCACCGCGATCAGGCCGCGATCCGAGCCCCCTTGGTGTCCGCGCCGATCTCCTCAAGCACCGGCGCGACCAAGCTGCGGCTGGCGCGGAAATGGTCTAGCAAGCTCTCGCCGAGGCCGTCGAGCACCGCGTCGGTGGCCGCCTGCTCTTTCGGGTCGACCGGTCGCTCGTCGGTCCGGTACCAAGCCAGGATCTGTTCCGGCAGCGCGTCGAGGATGGCGCCGACCGGGTTGTGCGTGTCCGCCGCGGGGCCGGTCCGGTCCTCGACCAGTGCGACCGTCTCCGCCGCGCTGGCCGGAGCCTCGAAGGCGGTCCTGCGCTGGCTTTCGAGGGCTGAGCGCCAGGCGGCATCCGCGGCGTGGGCGTCGCGCCGGGCTGTTTCACGGGCCAAGGCCTCGGCCGCGATGCGTCGCGCCACCTCCCGGGCCTCGTCGCGGGCGGCCTCGGCTTCGTAGCGGTTCAGCAGCGCGAGGACCGGCTGCATATCCGCATCCGGCAGCGCGCCGCAGGCCGTAATGGCGCACTCGATGATCCGCCGCGACAGGCCGACGCCGCGGATGGAAGTCCCTCGGCAGGCGACGTCCTGCCAAGCGGAGAGAGCCGCCTGCATGGCCGGCAGGAGCGCGGGCGGCAGACCGGCCCGGGCGTGCACGTCGGCGAAGGTCCGAGTGTCGCGCATCGCGCGTTCGACCGCGGCATGATCCTGGCCGGACAGGTCGGCGAGGGCCGCCAGGGCGAAGTCGGTCCGGCCGGACAGGACGGCGCGCAGGATCAGGCCGGCGGTGAGCTGGCGGGACGTGCGGAGATGGGTCACGAGCCGGGCCACGCCGGCCGCGCCGAAACCCGCGCAGGCCTCCAGCGCCACGCGCTCGCCGGTCTCCCGGCTCATCCGGTCGCAGCGCTCGGCGCCGAGCCAGCCGCGGCGCGTGACGAAGTCGGACAATGCCCGCGCCACCGCGAGCCCGATCGCGTGATGGACTTCCGGCGGCAGGTCGGCGCGGGCCAGCAGCGCCTCGCGCAGGGGAGCTTCGGCGCCGCAGCGCTCGACCATGCGCAGCATCCGGCCGGCGGTGATCTTCGCCGTGGGGTTCTTCGCCAGCACCACCAGCGTTTCCAGATCGCCGATCTCGGCCAAGGCCCCCGACACCGCGTGCGACAGATGATGGCGCCCGGCGATGACGGCGCGCGTCGTCTCGTCGCCGAGCGCGGCGGCATCGACCAGATCCGCATCGGTGAGCACGGGTGAGCGCGCCAGCACGACCCGCGCGACTTCGGGGGCATCGCAGGACAGGGCCACCACCAGGGGACGCGGGGTCCGTGCCGAGGCCGCGCAGGCCTCGGCGAGTGCCCGGCGGACCACCGGCGAGGGATCGTCGAGGAGGGCCAGCAGCGCCGTTTTGGCCTCCCAGGCGTCGTCCGCGGTGAGGTCGCCGTAAAGATAGGCCCGCGCCAGGGCGGCGCTGGCTTCGGCGCGTCGGCTCGCCGATGCGTTCTGCGTGAAGGCCAGGAACTCGCGGATGATCATGGACCGCTCCGGGGTGTGAACAGGCTGTTCCTGACGCCCGCCGTCGCGGGCGCCGCGGCGAATTCGGACGGGCGGCGGGGCGGCAGCGGCGGGTTGGCGAGGGCTGCCCCGGGCGGAGTCGCTGCGGCCGTGGGGAGAGCGCCCGTCGTCACCGGATCCGGAGCGTTGCCGGACGTCGGTTCGGAGGCGGAGCGCGGGAAGTAGGTCGGCGCGGCGTGCGCGGCCGGCTGGGCTGCGTTCCGGGCCTGCCAGAGGCGCGCCGCGGCATCCGAGGCCGTTCCGCGCTGGTCCGTCTGGAACAGGCTGCGCAGGTCGCCGGTACCCCCGAAGGCCGTCGCCGTGTTGGCATAGGCCGAGACCGCCTGCGGCACCGCAGCGCCGTCTTGGCGCAGACCGGTGAGGTCGGTGGCGGTCGTCCCCTGCGCGGCTGCCGCGAGGCTGGCGTAGAGTTCGGCGGCGCTGCGCGGCCGGCCCGCCCGGTCGTAGAACAGGGCGCGGTTGGCTGCGGCCGCGTCGGGAAGATCGAGGGCGGCGGCGCGTTCGGGGAAGGCGCGGGCCGTCGAGATCAGGGCGGCGGCGCCCTTCGCACCCAGCACGTGCGCCGCGTAGAGGTCGCCCGGGGTCGGCTCGCGGCCGAGCGCCCCGGAGAGGGCCTCGGCGTTCTTTTGGGTCAGGGCGCCGGCCAGCGTGGCGGAAACCTTGGGATCCCGGCGCAGGTCGAGGATCGCCTGCCGCTGCCCCGCGTCGGGGACCGCGTAGGTGCCGTCCGACTGGCGGGTGATGGCATCGGCCTGCGCCTGGAGGCCGAGCCGCGGCCCGGCGTTCTTCATGACGCCCAGCCAAGTCTGCTCGATGAACTGGAAGAGGCCGGTCGCCGACGATGTTCCCGCCTTCGCGGCGGGGTCGAGGGCCGATTCCCGCCGGGCCGTCGCGAGCAGGTAATCGAAGCCGACGCCGCTCGCCACCGCCCCCTCGCGGATCGCCTGGACCACCGGCCCGGAGGCGGCCGTCCCAGGCTGCACCCGCGCCTGGGGCGGGGCATCGGGGGGGCTGGAGGGAGTCGTGAACAGGAACATCCGCGGGGCGCGCAAGGGGGCTGAAGACCACCCGAACCTGCGCCCGCTATGGTAAATAAGTCCTCAATCGGCTTCGGCCGGCTTGGTCCAGGTTCAGGACCCGGTGAACTCGCCCGCCCCCTTGGGGCGGCGCATCTGGAACCGCGTCTCCGCGGTGGCATGGAAATAGTCGAAGTATCCGCCGCGCATGATCGGATGCATCGCCGCGGTGTCGACCATGCCGTCCGTGACGAAACGCTCGTCGACGTAAATTGACACCACCTGTCCGATCACCAGGAAGTTGTCCGGCTCACCGCCACCGAGGGGCACCAGCGGCACGGTCTGCAGCCAGCGACATTCCAGGGCCGCCGGCGAGGCCGCCACCCGGGGCGGGCGCACCTTGCGCGAGGGGGCGGTCTCAAGGTTGGCGAAGGCGAACTCGCTCTGACCCCGCGGCAGCGGCGCCGAGCTGTCGTTCATCCCGTCGCGCAGGTCCCAGGTGGCGAGGCTGCAGACGAACTCCGCCCCCTCCTCGGCGAAGGTCATCGCGTCCTTGCGGCCGGAGGACGAGAAGGCGACCATGTCGTCGGCCACGGCGTTGAAGAACGAGTAGGGCGCGAGGTTGAGCTTGCCCTCGCGGCTCATGGCGCTGATCCAGCCGATCGGGCGCGGCGCCACGATCGCCTTCAGCGGGTTGTGCGGGAGGGGGCGCGCCTCGCGCGGCACGTCGAGATCGTAGTGCACGGCCGGGAACCCTTTCAGAGGAAGGTGACGATCTCGTCCAGCGCCGGGCGCGGCCGGTCGGACGGTATCTCGCGCGCCCGGCCGATATGGATGAAGCCCGCGAGCTTCTCGGTCGGCGCGAGCCCCAGCGCGTCGAGCACCCGGCGGTCGTAGGCGAACCATTCCGTCAACCAAGAGGTCGCGAAGCCCGCGGCATTGGCGGCGATCACGAGGTTCATGGCGGCGGCCCCGACCGAGAGCACCTGCTCCCATTCGGGGATCTTCACGTGCGGCCCCGCCCGCGACACCACCGCGATGGCGACGGGGGCGTGGCTCAGCCGGCCGCGCTCCTGAGCGAGGCGGTCGGACGACGCGTCCGGATTGTCCGCCGCGAAGGTCGCCGCGATGGTCTCGCCGATCCGCGCCCGCGCCTCGCCGGTGATCACGATGAAGCGCCAGGGTGCAAGCTTGCCGTGGTCGGGCACGCGGGAGGCCACCGTCAGGATCGCGTCGATCTCCGCGCGGTCCGGTCCTGGGCCGTCGAGCAGTGGCGGCGGCACCGAACGGCGGGTCTTCAGGAGGTCGAGGGTGGCGATCATGCGCTCCATCCCGGCATCGGGTTCTAGCGGGATGTGGCATGCGCGGGGCGCAGGTGGAAGTGCGGCCTGGGCAGGCGGCGTGGACGGGCGGCCTTGCCGCCGCCACGGTCCGGATGCACAGGCAGGGCCGACGATCCGCCTCAGGCCGGTACGACCGTGCGCGGATCCGCGGCGCGGCCGGTGCTTCGCGTCGCCGCGAGGATGTGGAGGGTTCGAGGGATGCGCAAGGGGCTTGCCGCGACGACGTTGGCCGGTCTCGTCACGGTCCTGCTGCCCGGCCTCTCGCCCGCGCAGGAGCTGTTCCAGAACCGCCTCGGCGGTCCCCTGCCGTCGCCCTCGATCACCAGTCCGAACCTTCCGCCCGCCATGCCACCCGCCGAGCCGGAGGCGCAACTCTCCCTGTCGGCCCTCCTGGCGGGACCCGGCGTGCCCCTGCGGCAGGGGCTGGCGTGGCGGATCTACGAGGATCGCGGCGACGGCACCCGACCGTCGATCATCGCCCGATCCGTCGAGGCGGAACCTCATTTCACCCTCGCGCCCGGGACCTACGTGGCGACGGTCACGTACGGCTTCGCCAGCGCTTCGAAGCGGATCGTGATGGGGGGGCAGCCGGCCACCGACACGCTGCGCGTCGCGGCCGGTGCTCTCAAGCTGTCGGGGGCCGTGGGCGACCAGAAGATCGCGCCCGCGCAGGTGACGTTCTCGGTCTTCGTGCCCGTGGGCACCAATTCCGAGGGCCGCCTCGTGCGCACCGGGATCAAGACCGGCGAGATCCTGCGCCTGCCCGAGGGGACCTACCACGTGGTCTCGACCTACGGAGAGTCGAACGCGATCCAGCGCGCGGATCTCCGCGTCGAGAACGGTAAGGTGACGGAGGCGACCCTGAACCACCGCGCCGCCACGGTGACCCTGAAGCTGGTGGCCGCCCCCGGGGCGGAGGCCTTCGCGGGGACCGCCTTCTCGGTGCTGACCCCCGGCGGTGACACGATCCGCGAAGCGATCGGGGCGTTCCCGCAGGTGACCCTCGCCGAGGGTGACTACGTGCTGATCGCCCGGCACGACGGGCAGGTCTACACCCGCGAGTTCAAGGTCGAGAGCGGCCTCGATCGCGACATCGAGGTTGTGGCCAAGTCGAGCTGAGGCTTCCCGGCCTCCGCGGTCAGGCGAAGCGCCGGGCGAGCGCGACGCAGGCGGCGACCGCGACGGCGGCGCCGATCATCGCCGGCTCGATGTGCTCGCCGAGCACGAGGGCGGCGACGCCGAGCCCGAGGAACGGCTGCAGCAGCTGCAACTGACCGATCGCCGCGATCCCGCCCCGCGCCAGCGCCCGGTACCAGAACACGAAGCCGATCAGCATGCTGAACAGGGCGACGTAGGCGAGGCCGGCCCAGGCCGGCATCGGGATCGCGGCGGGGTCGGAGGGCGCCAGCGCCAAGGCCAGCGGCAGGCTGACCGGCAGCGACAGAACGGTCGCCCAGGCGATGACCTGCCATCCTCCGAGCCGCCGTGCCAGGACACCGCCCTCCGCGTAGCCGAGGCCGCACGCCAGGATCGCCGCGAGCATCAAGGCGTCCCCGGGGCCGGGCTGGCCGTCGAGGCCGCGGGCGGCGAACGCGACGGTGACCAGCGCGCCGCAGAGCGACAGCAGCCAGAAGGCCAGCGACGGACGCTCTCCTGAGCGCAAGGCGCCGAACACGGCCGTGGCGAGGGGAAGAAGCCCGACGAAGACGGTCCCGTGCGCGGCGCTCACCGTGCGCAAGGCGAGCGCCGTAAGCAGCGGGAAACCGACCACGACACCCGCCGCCACGATGGCCAGCGCCCGGAAGTCGCTCCCGCGCGGCCGCCGCTGCCGGAAGACCAGCAGGGCGGCCGCCCCGGCGAGACCCGCCAGCGCGGCCCGCGCCGTGCTGAGGAACAGCGCATCCATGCCGGTCAGCGCGAGGCGCGTGGCGACCAGCGAGGCGCTGAAGATGGAGACGCCGATCAGGCCGTCGATCCAGGCGCCGGGAGCGCCTGCGCGCGCCGCCGCCGTCATGCCCGATCCGTCCGTCACCCGCTCCTCCCCGTCAACGTCCGGAGGTCCATGCGCCCGGAGGCTCGCATCGGCCAGGGACGCCGGCCCGCGGCTCGGACGATCTGTCCTGGCTGCCGGGCAGTACGGTGGTCGAGCCGGGTCGGCGCGCACCTGGCCCCCCCGTCCGCCGATCCGTGCAAACGTTCCATGTTCCGCGCATTAACATTTCTGCCGGAAGCCGGAACGATGCCGAACGACGGGGCTTACCTGCCACCCATTCGGGACACTGGAGATCACCATGCGCCGCCTCGTCATCGCCACCCTCGCCGCCGCAGCCCTCGCCGGCCCCGCCCTCGCCGCCAACGAGGCGACCCCGCCGACCGTCGCGCCGAAGTTCGAGTCCGTCCCGCAGGATGCCGTGCTGAGCTACAACCTGATCGGGCTCAACATCACCGATGCGCAGAACAACAGCGTCGGCGAGATCAAGGACCTCGTGATCGACCACGAGAAGCTCACCGGCTACATCGTCTCGGTGGGTGGCTTCCTCGGGATGGGCGAGCGCTACGTCGCCGTGTCGCCGTCCTCCATCGCCCTTGGCTACGACGCCGACGCCAAGAAGTGGAAGGCGATCATCGGCGCCACCAAGGACCAGCTCAAGTCGGCCCCCGAGTTCAAGTACGACGGCAAGTTCAAGCGCTGATCCGCGAGCCACACCGCCTATCCGCCGGGGGCTGGTCGATGCCGCCCCTGGCGACCACGTTGTCCGCGCGGGCTCGACAGCCTGCATCGGTGCGGGAGCTGCAGGTCTCCGCGGCGCGCGGGAAGGGTTGACGGGTCGGCCGCGACCGAGCCGCGCCCGTTAGGCGTCTGTCCCGAGCGCCTCGCGCGCCATGCGGGCGACGAGGGCTTCCCGCTTGGCCTGTTTCAGGACGATGCGGGCTGCCGCACGCGCGTTCGCTGCGCGGAGTTCGGCCCGCGGACCGCCGTCGCGCAGGGTTCGCCACGCCAGGGCACGGAACCACTTGGCGTTGGCCAGGGCGGCGGCGCGGCGGCTGATCGGCCCACCGACATCGAGCGGCTTCTCTACTGTAACGGACGCCATTGGCTCAATCCTGGACTGCGAGTCGCCGCTTGTCCGTTTATGAGACAGCAAATGGCGATGGCACATGAACTGGGCAATAGTTCTGCCAGTGATAACGGTCTGACGGATCGGTAAAATCCGTCATCCTCAAAACGTGGGACGCCGGCGCCATTGCCCTGGTCCGGAACCGCGCTGCCGGCCCGCCGATCGGGAACGTCGCCGCTCCGGAATGCTTGATCGAGACCCGGGGTCGGTGGGGCGCCGTCCCGCGTCGACACAATCCACGGGAGGGTCGCGTGTCGACGATCTTCGATGCTCATACCTTCGCCCTCACGGCGCATGCGGGCCAGATCGACAAGGGCGGCGAACCCTGCATGCGCCATCTGGAGCGCGTCGCGAACGCCGCTTTGGCCCGGGCCGGCCATGCCCGACTCATCGACGGGCTCGACATCGACCCCATGCGAGTGATGCAGGCGGCCCTCCTTCACGATGTGCTTGAGGACACACCGCGGACCGCCGGTGACCTGCGCGCCGCTGGTTTCTCCGCGGAGGTGGTGCGGACCGTGACCCTGCTCACCAAGCCGGCAGCCAGGACGGCCTACTCGGAGCGGATCACCACATTGATCGGATCCGGAGACCTTGCGGCCTTGCTGGTGAAAATGTCCGACACCGAGGACAATCTCTGTCCGTCCCGGATTCCGGACAACGCCGCCTTCCTGCGGGAGCGCTACGCCACCGCCTTCGCGCGACTGAAGGAGGCCGCGGCCGCGTCGGGCTACACTGGACGTTGAGCGCGCGTTGCGCTGGCCCGGATCAGGCCTTGGCGGCTCTCCGGAACTGCGATGAAGTCTCCGGGTTGGCCGAGCATGCACCCGTCGTGCGCGTTCGACCGTCCGCCGGGCGGCATCGGCTTCGAGTCGACGGGGACGAGGCATCTTTGGAAAGCGGATCGCATAACAGCAGGATCGGAATGAGCACTTCGAAGAAGACGCCCGCCGCCGATCGTCATCACGGCGGCCCGGGCAGTTCCCATCAGGATGCCTCGAAGCCGCAGTCCGAGGAGCACCACGGTCCGGCGCCGGGCAGCCCGACCAACGACACGAAATCCCACGTCTCCGGCGGGGGCGGTGAGCGTGACAGCCATCATACGCACAGCACCAAGGGCCAGGCCCCGGACCGGACCGACCGGTCCCACTGACGGGCGGCGGCATGCGGCTGCGAATCTGCCAGCCGCTTCAGGTGCAGCCTCTATCGCCGACGGGTTCACCCTCGATAGCCAGGGGGCGAAACCCGCTTCCTGGTCTATGAGCGGCGGGCCGATCGGCGCCGGCCACGCAGGCCGCCGGGAGTGGCGGGTGTCCGGAGCCGGTTCCCAGCCGGCGGTCGAGCAGGCTCCGACCCGTCCCGGGGGCGGAACGGTATGCGGACAGGAACACGGAGCTGGAGGATTGGCCGTGATGCCGACGTCTCACTCGCCCACCACGGTCAGCGCCGAGGGCCGCCACGCACGAGAACGCGGCGATCCGATCACCGCGAACCCCTATCCTGAGGGGTCGGATGCTCACCGGACCTGGGAGCGCGGTTATCGGATGCCCGATGCGGAAGCCCACGAGACTTCGGCGGCGGCAACCGACGGGGGCGCCGAGCCGACCGCGTCGTGAGCCGGTCTCGGAAGTGCGAGATCAGCGCCCCGCCGCCGACCCATGAGGAGGCCATCGAGGATCTGCCAGGATCCGGCGGTGTGCTGCGCGAAACCCAACCGGCCGTAAGGGTCGAGCACCCACGCGGGCCACGACGATGGCTGTGACGGCGATACCGGCGGCCAGCGCGTCGCCGCTGCGCTGGCTCACGGGATCATCGTCAGGACGCAGGCGGTCCTCTGGCGCTACCGAGCCAAGCCCGTCCGGGCACGCCCGGGCGCCCCCGGCCAAGTCAGCTGATTCTGAGGACGGGTACGGCCAGGAGGCGCATCAGGGCCCTGGTGCCGGTCACGATCAGGGCTGCCCGGATCGGCGGGCCTGGAGCCTTGTTCAGGCGCGCGTTCGCGCCAGCCTGGACGGTGTTGAGGATCGCGGTCGCGGCGGCGATCAACGCGATCAGGAACGGCATGCCGGAGGTCCGCCCGCGTCGCCCATGATGCGGACCGAGGAACAGCCGCTCCGGCGAGGGGTTCCCCGTCGGACCGGACGCGGCGCCTTCGGCCCGACGGCCGGCACACGAGGGAGATACGCCATGACGCTCACCAAGAAGCTCATCGTGCTCGCGGCAGCCACTGTGCTCGCCGCCAGCCCCGCCCTGGCGGCCGAGAGCGGATCCGGCGCGACCAGCCGTTCGGGCACGGCCGACAAGACCGGTCCCAACGACGCCGGTTCCGGTGCCAGCCCCGGCGCAGCGGGCAGCGGGCCGACCACCGGCAACATGAGCCGCTCCGGGACCACCAATAGCACCGGCGCCAACGACGCGGGGTCCGGCTCGAAGCCCGGACCGGGCGGTCGCTGAGCGCGCGCTCCAGGCACGACCGAGACAGGGCACCCGGGCCTGCGGCTCGGGTGTTTCCCCGCGATGTCCGGACGCGGCGGCGCGAGGCTTATCCCAGCGACGGCAGGGCCTTTTCCTGCGCGACACTGTCGAATCACACCGGTCGGGTTCGCAGCCGCCCGGGACCCGGCGGAACGCTCGTCGGCAGGCGGCGATTCTCGCTTCAACTCAATCGATCGCTGAGGGAACGATGCCGGCCACGAAATGGATCGCCCTCCTGGGAATCATGCTCGTCGCGCTTGCCGCCTGCGACGACAAGCAGGCGCAGAACAACACGCCGACCAAGCCCGATTCCACCAAGATGGAGCCGCAGACCGACCAAGCGGCTCCGAACTCTCAGAAGCGCTGATCCGGCCGCACGTCCGCCTACCGGATCGTCGGCGCTTCGGCGTCCACGGTGGAGGGTGCCGTCGCGGATACGAAGGGTGCGGCAGCGCCGTAGCCGCGGACGGTCTCGGCGATCCAATCCTCCAGCACATCGGCGACCCGGAACGCACCCCCGAGGATTGCATACATCACGTCGCGCATCGCCCACCCCCTTAGCCTTCGCTCCGCTTCGGCGTTGAATCCGAACCGCGGCGGTCAAACGAAGTGCATGGGCAGGGCGCGATCCAGCGCCTCCACGAAAGTCCCCGCCAGAACCGCGACGGTAACGGCGGCAACGGCGGCGGCGAGCGAGAGGCGAGCGGTGAGTGTCATGGGAAGTCTCCATCAGGTCCGCGACTGTGTTCGCGGTGTGACCCTGATGTAAGCCCAAGCTTTGCCGGCCGGCGTGTCCCGGCACACCTTTTGATCCGCGATCCCAGGCGTGTCAGGCGGCAGGAGGGCGACGACCCCGGCATCGGCGCGTGGATGCGTCGGTTCCGGGGCGTTCGACGTCGGAGTGGGCCATTCGGCCGGTCAGGCTGCACCTACGGTGGCCACAAAGCGCCCGACCTCGATGTCCGTGCCCAGCACCTCATTCGCGGCAGCTCCGGTCTCCTCGACCACGCAGCGTACTCGCGCGGTCTGGACTGCGAGGGCTTTCATCTGGATCGGTCCGATCCTGAACACCTGCACCGCGGAAGCGATGGCGCCGGTCTCCGTC
>Ga0160428_1001065_pt1 | contig 23088 bp, 20 predicted proteins | sample SolpanmetagenomM_FD_108198 | JGI IMG/M metagenome (GOLD analysis project Ga0160428, IMG submission 108198) | Solar panel surface microbial communities from Lawrence Berkeley National Laboratory, California, USA - M | ecosystem: Engineered > Built environment > Solar panel > Unclassified ... | reverse complement strand
CTGCTGGGTGCGGCCGGCGTAGGGCAGCTGGCCGTTTTTCACTTGGTAGAGGTCGGTTTGGGCCGCCACCAGGCCCGGCAGGCAGGTCAGCAGCAGCAGGATACACGATTTTAGCATGGCGAAAGAAAAGAGGTGAGAAGGCGAAAAATCAGCGCAGGTCGTGCCGGGCAAAGGCAGCGCGCATGTCGTGCTGCATCATCTGGAAGCGCGCCACGGCGGCCGTCAGAAACTCATCGTCGAGCAGCTGCCGAATCTCTACGTCGGGCGGCACAATGCCGCTTAGGTCCAGCTCAGCCACCTTGTAGGTTTGCTCCAGTGGGCCCTGCTCCAGCTTGAGCAGGTACTTGCCGTTCCAGGCCAGCAGCGTGATTTTAACTTGAGGATACGGAATATCGGCGACGTGGCGCATAAGCAGTAGGCAGGGAAACGGCCGAAGATAAGGCCCCTACCCCACCCGGCTGGTTAAACTCCACTTTAACGACGCTCGCCGCAGTGGCGTATAAACGGCCGTCTGGCCCGCCACGCAGGGCTGGGTTTCATCACGTTTATTCTTACTACGATGCCACAAGGAGATAAGTCGAACTACACCGACAAGCAAAAACGCCAGGCCGAGCACATTGAGGAAAGCTACGAGAAGAAAGGCGTGCCCGCCGAAGAGGCCGAGGCTCGCGCCTGGGCCACCGTGAACAAGCAAGACGGCGGCGGCAAAAAGTCCGACGACGCAGACCAAGCGAACTAGCCCGCCCCCACCCTACCCCCTGGCTTTCGGCCAAAACTGACGTGGCTGCTGGGGGGTAGGGCCGCTGCCGGCGTGGCCAGCCGGAGCAAGGGCCAGCTGCCGGGGCCACCCACCATTACGGCCGCGCTTACTCGGCCAGCGCCTCCGTCACCTTGCTCAAGTCGGCGCTCACTTTTTGCAAAAAGGCTAGCTGCTCGGCCAGCGTGCGGTCGGCGTTAGCGCTATCGGCCTGGGCATCGGTCTGTACCTCCGTCATGAGCAGCACGGTGGCTGGGGCCGGCAACTCAGGATTCGTTGAGGAAGCGGGGGTAGGGGCAGCGGCCAGCCGGGCTAGGCTTTTGCTGAGGGCAGCCTGGGCGCTGGTAAGCGCGCGGCGGCTCTCGGGCGGCACGCTGGGGTTGGGCGTGGCCTCGTCTTGCCAGGTGCTGGTGAGCGCCGAGATATTGGCCGATAAGATGTGGTTGAGCACCACAAACTCGTGCACCTCGCTGGGGTGGCGCCGGGTGCGGCGCGGCTCCGAGAGCATGCGCTGAAACGCCGCTGCCAGGTTGGCCGAGGCCACATATACATCTTTGCGCAGCAGGCGGTAGGTAGTGGGCAGCACCTCGCGGCCGGCCAGGCGGTCGGCTAACTGGCGCAGGTAGGCCAGGTTGGCACGCAGCGTGGCGGCCAGCAGGTTGGGTAGTTGCTCGCCCTCCCAGCGCGGAAACAGCACGTAGGCCGTGGCAAAGGCAATGGCGCAACCTAGCACCGTATCGGTGAGACGCTCCTCAATCACACCCAGGTAGCTTAGGCCCAAAAAGCTAAACATGATGAGCAGGTAGGCCGTCAGAAATACCACCGTGACGAGGTACTTGGTGCGCTGAAACGAATAGGCGATAACCATAAATACCAGCAGCAAGCCAAAGCGCACGTCGCCGTTGGGCACCGCCCACAGCACCAGCACACCCAGCACGCCGCCCACCATGGTACCCATAATGCGCTGAATATTACGCTCGCGCGTGAGGCTAAAGCCGGGCTTGAGCATAAAAGTTACGGTCATCAGTATCCAGTAGTTGTGCTGGCCGTGCCACAGCAATTCGGCCACGCTATAGGCCACCGCGCACGCCACGGCCATGCGCACGGCGTGCCGAAACACCGACGACTCCAGCGTGAGGTTTTCACCAAAAGCGCTCCACTCCAGCTCTTGCCGGGCCACAAATTGCGCGTGGCTGGCCACCCGGCGCGGGTCGGGGGGTAGGGCCGCAGCCTGCGCCTCGTCGAAGTAGCGCCGGATGCTGGTGACGCGCCGGCTCAGGTCGCGCAGGTTGACCAAGATTTTCTTCAGCACCAGCGTACTCAGGCCGGTTGCCTCGGCCGGGGGGGGTAGGGCCGCAATGCGCGCCTGTAGGCGCGTGAGCTCGGCGAGGCGGTCGGGCGGCGGGCCACCGTAGGCGCGGTTGGCCAAGATGGCGCTGCCCAGGTAGTCGAGGTCGGTGGCCAGGCGCCCCAAAAATGCCTGAATCTCGGCCAGCACGCCGGTACTGCCGAAGGCAGTGCGCAGGGCCGCGTAGTCGTAGTAGCCGGCCGTGATGTGCTCGTAGAGGTCCACCGTTTCGGTGAAGGTGAGCACCAGGCGGCGGCCAGCGCTGGTGCTTTCGCTTACAATCTGGCGCGAGCGGAAGATGAGGTCACGAACGGCTTCCTGCTTTTCGTTTACCACCACTTGCTGGGCAACCAGGTGGCGGTAGTCCTCATCCAGATTCGTCGAGGCGTTGTAAAAATCGGCCTTGCGGTGCAGAAAACCGGCTACAGCGTGCAGGCACTCGCCCAGCGCCTGCTGGGCCGAGCGGTAGGGCTGCACTTGGCTTTGCACCAGCGCCAGGGTTAGGTACGAGCAGCCGCCCAGCGCTAGTAACCCCGCGTGCAGCACAATTTCGGGGCCGCCCTTGGGCGGATGGGCCAGCGTGAGCACCATGCCCAGCAGCGTGGCCGAGCCCACCGCACCCGCCCGCGCGCCCCACACTAGCAGCATCGTAAGCCCAAAGCTGAGGGCCACAATGGCCAGGCCCAGCGCCAGCCGGTAGGGCGCCAGCAGCCCCGTGAGCAGCGCGCCCAGAAACACCAGGCCCAGGGCGGCTAGCAGGCCATTGCGGCGGTGCTGCAGTGGGCCAGGTGTGTCGGTCACGCTCAGGCACACGGCCCCGGTCGAGATGGTGATGCCCGCCGCAAACTCATCCCACTGCGCGCCTATCACCGCCGGCAGCAAAATGGCCATCGTGGTGCGCAGCCCGTCCGAAAACTGCTGGCTGAAGAAAAAATAGGACAAGTCGCGGCGCGACACGCGGGGCAATGCGAGCGGCATAAGGCAGAAATCGGGTTAGCTGGTAGCGGTGGCTAGGAGCCAATACGCAACTACCGCCCCAAACTACTAACTATCCGGAAGTCCCTACCCCTGCTGCTACAGCAAGATGCTGGCCAGCGCGTAGTCGGCCAGCAAGATGGAAATAATCGAATTGGTGACGGCCGCCGTGCTGGCCTTGCCTACTTCGAGGGCGCCGCCGCGCAATGTGTAGCCCTTGTACGACGAGATGGCCGACACCAAGAAAGCAAACACTACCGATTTAATCAGCGAAAACACGACCGTGTAGGGCTTAAACGAGTAGCGGATGCCCTCGATGTAGTCGGCGCCCGGCATGGCCCCCGAGAGCTGGGTGGCCACATAGCCGCCCAAAATACTCAGGTTCATGGCCAGCATCACGAGCAGTGGAAACACGAATATGGAGGCCAGCACCCGCGGCAGCACCAAGTACGAGGCCGAATTGATACCCATGGCGTCGATGGCCGAAATCTGCTCCGTAATGCGCATCGTGCCTAGCCCGCCCGCAATGGCCGAGCCCACCTTGCCGGCCAGCACCACCGAAATAATGGTGGGCGCCAGCTCCAGGATGGTCATTTCGCGCACCATAAAGCCCACGGTGCTCATCGGCACGAGCGGGTTGACCATGTTGTAGGCAATCTGCACGCAGGTAACAGCCCCGATAAAGGTGGCCACCAGCCCCACGATAAATACCGAACCTGCTCCAATATCAACGGCTTCTTCGAGCGTACGCTGCCAGAGCACTTGCCGGCGCTCGGGCCGCGTTACCATCGCCTGCATCAGCAGTACGAAGCGGCCAAATGCAGAAATCGGCCGGGGATACTTATACTTTACACCACTCAACATACGAAAGCCCCAAAGGTACAGCCAGCAAGGCGGGGCGCTAAACAAGCACGTCAGGCAATGCGGCGCACTACCTGACGTTTTAGAACCATAGTTACTTTACCAGCGCCGCGACTAATACAAAACGTCGGCTACTGGCTGCACGGGTTTGGGCAAGCTGGTTTCGTTCAACATCTGGCGCAGGTCTATTTCAATGCTGCGGCAAATGGCTGACATCGACACGTCGTTTTCGGTGTTCTCGAAAGGATTCTCGCTGTTGTGGCCCACCTTCTCGATGGTGTGAAATACCCAGCTCACGAGCGTGGCAAAGGGCACCATCAACCATACGTGGTAGGGACCAAGCGCCACGCGGTGGTCAAATTCTTCCACCAAGCCCAGGGGTAGCAGCAGGGCAAAAATCATAACAAAGACGTAGCTAAAGAACGCGTACTGACGCGGAAACGGGGTATTTTTGATGCGCTCGCAGGCGCCCTGGTGGTTGTTGAGCTCGCGCAACGTTTCGGCCATCGACACCTCCCGAAACTCCGTCAGCATGTTCTGAAAGCTAAGCTGGCGCAAGTCGTGGCCCTGGCGGATAACCAACTGGGCCGGCGGATTATTGGTCTGGCCCAAGGCATGGTCAGCAGGGTCAAGCAGAAAGGGAACTACCTCCGCTTGCCAAAGCTCGTTCGTTTGGCGGCGCAGGTGCAGGCGCAGCGCATTGGCCCAGGCAATGTGGCGGTACACGAGGCGGCGGTGGGCAGTCGTTTCCGCGCTATCGTAGCCGTAGTTGTCATCAGGAGTCCGCACGAAGTCGAGCGTCCGCCCTGCCCAAGTGCGCGAAGAATTCACCACGGCTCCCCACAACTGGCGCGCTTCCCAGAAGCGCGCGTATGAGGCATTGCTTTTGAAGCCGATATAGAAGGCTACCGCCGTGCCCAACATAGCCACCGGCTGCCATGGAATATCGAGCCAGTGAATATTGAGCGGCCCGTAGAGCAGCCCTACAAACGCATTGTAGAGCGTAAAAAGCAGCAGCGGACGCCATCCGTATTTATTCCAGACAAAGGATAGCTTTAGGTTACGATTGATGTGCATAAGATGAATTTTTGTACGAATATCCCGTTGGTTGAGTTAGAAAGCTAACGGAAGCTGCTCCCCATACGATAAAAGTGCTTTTGCTGCTATCTGCAAAAATGGCTAGGCTCCTTTGTAGCACTACTCCAACAGCAGTTGTAGTTTCGCAGCAAATTCATTCAGCTAGTATTCTATATTCTATGAAGTCTCACGCCTTTGCGCTGCTGCTGCTAGCCGCTACCCCCGCCCTGGCCCAAAAACCTGCCAAGCTTAAGTACACCGCCGACGACCCCAAGCACATTTACGACGCAGTAGAGCAGCCGGCCGTGCCCAAGGGTGGCCCCGCCGCCTACGCCGAGTACCTGCAAAGCCACCAGAAATACCCTACCGCCGCGCTCAAGGCCAACCAAGAAGGTACAGTGCTGGTGACGTTCGTGGTAGAGCGCAGCGGCAGCGTGGCCGAGGTGGCCGTGCAGCAGCCCGTAGCGCCGCTGCTCGACGCTGAGGCCATCCGGGTTATCAAGGCCGGGCCGAAGTGGACGCCCGCCCACCAGCATGGCCAAACCGTGCGCCAGCGCGTGACGGTGCCCGTGAGCTTTGTGCTGGCCCCTGGCTCGGGCGAAGTGGTGGAGGTGCCCGCCCCCGGCGCGGCCAAGCCCGGCCAGCCCCTACCCCCCGGCGCGGTAGCAGCCGCGCCCGGCACCACTTCAGTGGTGGGCACAGCGCCCAGCGGAGCGGCCATCATTCGGCCCGAAAAATCGGCGCAGCCAGTGGGCGGCAATGCAGCGTTCTTTACCTGGATTGCGGCCAACCAGAAGTACCCCGACCTAGCCCGCAAGCGCCACATGCAAGCCAAGGTGCCGGTCGAGTTCACGGTGCAGCCCGACGGCTCGCTCACCGATGTGCGCGTGGTGCAGAAGCACGGCTCGGGCATGGACGAAGAGGCCGTGCGCCTTATCAAAGCCGCACCCAAGTGGGAGCCGGCGCTGTACCAGGGCAAGCCAATAAAGCAAAAGATGACCTTACCGGTTATCTTCCAGCTGTAGCGCTTCGCCCTGCGGGGAGACGACGCCGGCTTTCGCACCTGTTCTGCTCATGGCCTCCCTCCTTGCCCCTACCCCTACTGCCCCACCGGTAGCTGCTCCGGCTTCTATCTGGAAACACCAGCGCCGCTACCTTGAAGGGGCCCAAAGCATTGCGCAGGCGTTGTTTGATGCCCTCGACGACGACCTGCACCCCTACGTGCAGCTGCTGGCTCTGCCCATTGACCCCACGGCCGACCTGCCTGTGTGCCAGGAACCAGTAGAAAGCAGCCTACCCCCTGAAGTTTTTGCCAATACCATGGCGCGAGGGCTGGTTTGCCAGGTTAGTGGCGTGCGGCCCGCGGGCCTGCTCCAAGACCCTGACATTAGCCCGGCCCAGCTGCGCCAACGCTATGAAAACCGCAGCGTGCGCGCGCTAGTGCAGCAAACGCTCGATGACCTGGATGAGAGTGAGCAGTACCAGCACTTTGCGGGCTGGCCGGTGCGTATCAATGGCTACCTGGTCTTTACGCTGCTGCGGGTGCAGCGCAAGCCGCTGCGCACCTACCCCTCGCTGAAGCCCGACCGCTTTTACACCGATGGCAAGCCGCTGGCCAATTCGCTGGTGGTGGGCGCCGTATACCGCTTCAACGAAGAGTGTGTGAAGTCGCTGACCGAGCCCGAGCCGGGCGCGGGCCTCCTGTTCCGGCCCCGCGAAACGGAGGAGTTGCTGCGCGCCGCTGGCAAAAGCTTGCTCGATACGCCGGCCCACGCCCTGGGCGCCGACCCAGGCGTGGCGCAGCTTTTTTTTACGCTCAATACCATCTCCAGCCTGCGCTACGAAGGCGCCGAAGGCATTGGGCGGCTGCTGCTGGCCCAGCGCGGCCACCCCAATGTGGAGGAGGTTTTTGCCCTTACCTGCCCCACCGAGCTCAGCGACTACCGCGCCGTGCGCAAGCTGCTAGAGATGACCAGCCACGACGTGCATCTGTTAGCCGATGGCGAAAAAGTATACGCCCTGGGCCGCCAAGTAGGCCACTACGACGCCAGCCGTGAAGACTTATTCGACATTCATTTCGTGACGCACTATGCCTGGGAGCTGGCCCACGCCGGGCAGGTGCTGCTGCGCTCGCGCTACGGCCTGCCCACGCTGCCGCGCCCGCGCCTGAACCGCACCCGCTTCAAGCGCGACCTCAAGCGCACCTTCGATGTGCACCGCGCCGATAAGGTAGCCCACCTCTGGGAGGTGGTGCTCGAAGCCAGCAAGCAGCCCAAGGGCACGCTGCTCGTCATCACGACCGAGGCCCTGGCCGAGGCCGACCGCCTCAAGCTGCAGTGTACGCTCATCGAGCCGGTGCCGCTCACGCCGCTCATCACCCAACTCATTACCAGCATCGACGGCGCGGTGCTGCTCGACCCCGAGGGCTACTGCTACTCCATCGGTGTCATTCTCGATGGCAAGGCCAGCGGCCACGGCACTAGCACCCGCGGTGCTCGCTTCAACTCGGCCGTGCGCTACGTCGAGAGCTCGCCCTACCCCTGCCTGGTAGTAGTAGTAAGCGAAGACGGTATGGTAGACGTGCTGACGAAGGAAAACTTGGCCGAAACGCGGCAGTAAAAGTCCGTTTGTATTTGCGAGTGAAGTAATCGTTTGTCATTTTGAGCCTAGCGCGGCAATCGCCCCAGAACAAATCGTTTAGATATCGTTCTGGGGTGATTGCCGCGCTAGGCTCAAAATGACAAACGATTATTAAACTACCTTCTTCGCTCGAAACGACCACGTTATCTTAAACACCGCCACCACATCACCAGCTTCGTCTATACCAGTGCTGGTGCACACTACGGTGCGGCCCTCGCCGGTGGCACGGCTCTCGGCTACGGCCTGCGCAATGGCTGCGCCGTCGGGGCAGGTGAAGGCGATGAGCCCCACCGCTTTCTTGCTGAATTCGGCCGTGAGGCCCACCACCAGCATCGACACTGACCCACCCCCCTGCACCAGCATCATAGCCTGAATACCCGATGCCAGCTCGGCCGCCATGGCTAGGCAGGCAAAGTAGATACTGCGAAATGGGTTTTGGGTCAGGTACTTATACCGCACCGTGACGGTGGCCGCCTCGGACGTAAGGCTGCGCAAGCGCAGGCCCGCCAGCCAGGCCATCGGCAGCTTGCGCAGCATAAATAGGCGCAGCTTACTCGGGCTCAGCACCTGGCGGCGAAAGGCAGCCACCGCCAATTCGGCGGGCGCGAGGGGGGTAGGGCTCATTTTTTCTCCAAGACGAGGACGACTTTGTTGAAGTTGGCCGCCGCGTTTACCACGTTGCGGAACGCCTCGAAGTCCTTCTTGGGCCAATATACCTGCTCGTAGCCTTCCTTGATGTTCACCACCAGCTGCTGGCCCTGCTGCTCGTAGCTAGACCGGAAATAATAAGCCGGCGCGGTGGCTGTTGGGCCCGTTTTCACATCTAGGTTCAGGTCTTGCAGGTTGCGAGCCGAGTAGCCGGCCGGCAGGTCCACCACAAGCCGGCGCACGTACTGGCGGTTGAAGTCGTTTTCGACGTCGTACTGCCGGGCCTGCTCCTGGTACAGTTCGGTTTGGGGGCCGATGAGGCTGCCGATTTTGAAGAGGTAGCGCGGGCCGGCCTTGTCGAGCAGGCTGCTGCTTTCGAGCGTGCTCTCCACAGTGAAGGGCCGGGTGAGCGAGTTGAGGCCACGCTCGCCGTTGCGCACTTCGCTTTTGCCGAGCACAGCGTCGGGCACCACGCCTTTTTGCAATTCCCGGATTATCTCGGGCTGCTTATCCAGCGGTATGCGGGCGTACACGGCCTGCAAGCCCAGGCCCTGGTAGCCGCCAAACACCTGTTTGAGCTGCACGGTGGCCTTGTCGAGGTCGGAGTTGAATTTCACCTGCACGTCTATGTCATGCGAGCTGGCGCTGGCGGGCAGGGCGGGCAGGTCGCGCACGGCGCCCACAGCGGTTTCGGTGCTACCCAGCTTCACGGTTTTCACCAATAGGGCTTGGTTCGACGTCCACTCGGCCGGAATAACGCCCAAGCGGCAGTCGGGCCGGCCGGGAGCCAAGTACTGCTTGGTAACCGGAAAATAGAGCGCAAAATTATCGAGGTAGCTCCAGGTATCGAAGCTGCCGTCGAAGGGCTCGTCGGTGCGGTCGGTGGTCACGACTAGCTCCACGTCGATGCCCAGCGCCCGGTACATGCCCACCAGCAGCCGCGTAAAGCCCGTTTCGGGTGCGTTGCGGGTAGCCACCACGCGCGGCAAGCTGCTCGAGGCAGCAGGGTCAAGGTTAAAATTGAGCTTGACGTACTGCTCGGCCGCGGCGATGCGCTCGGGCAGCGGCGCGCCAGCTGGCACATTGGCCGCCTTCAGCACCGTAGCAATGGCCTTGGCGTCGTCTTTGTCAATTTTGTACACCATGTTGTACAGGTATTGGCTGGCGTCGGCCCAGGTAAATTGCCGGGCATCGCCCTTATTGGCCACGTAGGCCAGCTTGTATTCCACGCGCGCTCGGTGGGCGCTCACCTCCGCAAAAGCCTCTTTGCGCAGGCCCGGCAGGTCGGCCAGGTGCAGCCGCTGAATCTGCTTGCCTTCGGTGAGGGTGTCTTTGGCCAGCTTCGCGCCGGGCAGGTTATACACTTTGGTGTCGAAGGTGAGCGCCTTGGGCGAAATCAGCTCAAACGTGACGTCGTGCTCGGCCGTGCTGCCCTGCAGCACCTCGCGGCCAAAGTGCGTGCCGGGCCGCTCGCGGGTGTAGTAGTATTCGACCTCGCTGCCCACCTCTACCCCATCGAGGGCGAAGAGGCGATAGCCACCGTTATTGCCCTCATTTTTGAGCTCCTTCATGCTCTCGGGCTGCACCTCTACCACCTCGCCGCGCGGGCTGATGGTGCGCGCCCGAATGGCCACCGCCCCGCCACCCGGCGCCACCGGCACCGCCAGCTTGTTGTACTGCTCGATGCCATCGGTATTATTCACCCGCACAATGCGGTGCTCGGTGGCATAGAGAAAAATATCCTTACGGGCCGGGTCGAAATAATACTCCAACGCTGTGAAGTCCTTGAGTACCACGGCCGGCAGGTTTTCTTCTTCCTTGGAGAGGGGTAGGCGCTGGTGGCGCTTTTCGTCCCAGTGGTAGGCGGCGTGGCGCAGCTCGGCGGGTAGGGGAGCGCTGGCGGGGCGCTTCGATTGGGCCAGTAGCGGGCGAGCGGGCAGGCCTAGTGCCAGCAGCAATATGCCCTGGCGAAGGGGGGTAGGGATAAACACAACAATAAAGTTTTTTCGATTATTGACAGGTAGCATTAGTAAAATCATCTGTTCTTGCGTGCAGCGTGGCAAGCCCCTCAGCATAGTGTTCGAACGACTGGTTCGGGGGCAATTGCCGCGCTGCGCGCGCCAAGACAAGCACGGCTAGGTTTTTTTCTTCTTCAAAATCACGACTTCGCGGTAGGCTGCGCCGAGCTTATCCACTACCCCATTCCACTGGCCAAACTGGCCGGGCGGCAGCAGTAGGTAGTTCACTGTCAGCTCGCGGTGCTGGATGATGCGGTCGCCGAGGCGCTCGTAGCTGATAGCAAACTTGAGCGGACCGGCCGCGTCGCCGGCCTGGGCGGCGGGGGGCAGGTAGCTCACCTCATAGCCGGCGGGCACCACTAGCTCGGTGCGGGTGTGGTCGGTGTGGGCAAAGTCGCCCACGCGCGGCAGGTGGCGCACCAGCGAATCGAGGCGGTCGTGGGCCAGTGGGCGCTCCAGGTTCAGGTTCACATACAGTTCGTCGTCGAGCTTTTGCACGTAGTCCTGCACGCGGTAGTCGTAGGTGAGGCGCAGGGGCTGGTCGCGGGCGGCCAGGTTTTGCACGGCGTATTTGTCCACAAAAAACTTGTTGTTGCCACGTTCCAGCAGGGCCTTCACGTACTTGGGCTCCTGCACGCGATCGAGGCCGTCGAAGGCGTAGCTCTGGTCTACTTTGGCATAGCCGCTGAGCTCGACCTGGCCGGTGCCGCTGAGGCCGGTGCCCCCGTCGAGGGTGAGCACCGAGCGGTCGTCGGTGCCGTTGCGGGCGGCAGCCACGGCCGGAATCGGCACCACCTTGCTCTGCGTGGCATCGAGAGCCAGCAGCCCTTCCTTGCCCTGAATAAAGGCCGACGGCATCCCAAACGGCGTGTGCTTGTTGGTGGCATCCAGGAAGATATACTGGCCGGGCGTCAGCTCGCAGGTCGAAATCATGTGGTTGTCGACGCCGGGCGTAGCTAGCTCCGAGTACTTGTAGGGCAGGTCGCGGGTACCTACCCAGGTCAGGTACGACTTGAGACCAGCCAGGCGCAGCATCTCGGTGGTGAGGGTGGCCATGTCCTTGCAGTCGCCGTAGCGGCGCTCATACACCAGGCCGGCGGCATGGGGCACAAAGCCGCGCAGGCCCTGCTCGAAGGCAATGTAGCGCACGTTGTCCTGCACCCAGTAGTAGATGTTGCGGGCTTTCTCCTCGGGTGTTTTGGCATCGGCTACCAGCGCCGCCACCTGCTTGGCCAGCGCCGGCGACTCGTGGGGCTGAATGCGCCGCACAAAGTCGGCGTACAAGGTGTAGAGCTGCGGCACGCCGCTCAGTAGCTCCTGCTGCTTGCCGGCCACGGTGGCCTGCTCCACGTAGTACACCAGGTGCGGCAGGTAATAGGCCGCCTTGGGCGCGTCGGTATCGCGAGCGGCGGCGGGCAGGTTGTCGGCCGTCCAGCGGTACACCACGCTGCTACCCTGCTCCTGCTTGCTGAACTTGATGGGCAGCTTGCCCACGTTAAACAGCTTGTAGTTAATCACTACTCCCTTCGGCGCCGTGATGGTGAGCTCGGAATGCCGCACCGGCACGTAGGAACCGAAGTAGAAAGGCATCAGGAACCGCGCATCGGGGTGCAGCACAGTGTAGTCGGTGATGGTGCGCGCGCCTGGCGCCACGGCTGGAAAGCTGAACGAGGTTTGGCGGGTATCATCAAAGAACACCCCGTCCTGCATGTCAGCTTTGTTCTTGAATTCGGTCACCTTCAAGGTTTTGAACTTGTCGGTGGTGCCGGGCACCAGCGCCAGGGTTTTGGCTTCCAGCTTCTGCAGGCGGCTGAAGTGCGAGCTGTACACCTGGTCGAAGGCATAACCGGCCGATTCTTCGCCCAAATGCAGCATGTCGTGGTGGTGGCGGGCCAGCACCTGCACCGAGTCGCGCCGGATTTCGACCGTCAGGTCGGTGCGCATGTCTAGGTAAGCAGCCTGCTGGCCGGGGTAGGCCTGTTTGATCTCGGCTAGCGAAGGCACGGCCTGGGCCTGGGCTCCTAGCCGCAAGGCCAGCGCGGGCAGCACCAGCAAGCTGCGTAGGGTAACGGATACATTCATAGCTAATAGATTTATAACCCGATAAATACACTCCTAAAAAAGCGGCTACCCGCGGGCCCTACCCCCTACTTTGCGTGGTAAAAAGCGTTATTCCAGTACGCCTCGGTATGCGCGGGCTTGCCCTGCGCGGTGTAGCTGATGCTGGGGCCGCAGCGCTCGCCGGCCACGTAGGTTTCTTCTCGCTCGATGGTGCCGTCGGGGCGGTAGTAGCGGCAGCGGCCGTGCAGCTCGCCGTGCTGGTAGTTTTCTTCTTCCATCGGCTTGCCATTGGGCCAGTAGCTCACGAGCGGCCCGCTGCGCAGGCCCTTTTGGTAGCCGATGCGCCGAAATACCTGCCCCGTGCTGTAGTAGTACACGAAGGGCGCGGCCGGGTAGCCGTGCTGGTAGCTTTCGGCGGCGGCAGGCTTGCCGTTGGCAAAAGCGATGGCTACTGCGCCGCCAGCGGGGGGTAGGGCCTGGGCTGCGCCGCCGGGCGCCGAGCTGCTCTCCAGCGTGCCATCGAGGTACTGCTGCTCGAGCAACAATTCGCCGGCCGGGTTATAGTAGCGGCTGGTTCCCTGCAACTCGCCCTCGTCGTTGAAAGTCAGCACTTTTTCGGGCTTGCCGTTGGCGAAGTTGTAGGTCCATTCGCCCACCTGGTCGTTGGACAGGTAGCGGCCCCGGCTGCGCAGCGTGCCGTCGGCGTAGTATGTTTTAAACTCTCCGTAGCGCTCGCCGGCCAAGTACTCGCCTTCGGTGCGGGTTTGGCCGCCAGGAAACAGGCTGCGGTAAGGGCCGTACTGCTTGTCGGCGTGCAAGGTGAGCGTGGTTTCGGGCTGGCCGTTGGGGTAGAGCCAGCTCATGGGGCCTTCGTAGGTACCGTCGCAGTAACCAACGCGGTTTAGCACGCCGCCCTGGGGGCCCGAGCCGGGGAAGTGCACGACTACCTCGCTGGTCTTGCCCAGCAGGGGTAGCCGGTCTATAACACGGCCGGCTGAGTCGTAGGTGACAACCTGCCGCAGCTTACCAAACTCGTATATGCGCTCGTCGGCCAGCTTGCCACCAGCGGCATACGAGTGCAATGCCCCGTTGAGGTCGCCTTGGTGGTACTCGCGCACCTGGCTAGGCCGACCGTCGGCGTAGTACGATTTCCACTCGCCCTGGGGCTGGCCCTGGCGGTAGAAACCTACCTGTTGCGGCTGGCCATCGAGGTAAAACTGCTCGAAGTAGCCAGTGGCAGTGCCATCGGGGGCATAGGTGCGACGCTGGCGCAGTTGGCCAGTGGCATAGTACAGCTCGTGGCCACCCACCAGGGTGCCTTTGTTGTCGTAGTGCGCCACTTCGCGCAGGCTGCCATCCGGGAAAAGCCGGCGCCACTCGCCGGCCAGCGCACCATTTTCGATGAAACCCGTCCCGCGCACGCGGCCCTCGGCGTCATAGGTTTTCACGGCTTGGCGACCTTTTTTCAGCGTCATGTCGGCAATGGTTTTGCCCGCGGCGTCGAAGTTAACCAGCCGCGTCATGCGGCCGTGCTCGTAATATATATCGGCAAAGTGCCGGCCCTGGGTATCGTAGTCGCGGTAGGCCCCGTGCAGCTCGCCGGCCGCATCGTAGCTAGACTCCACGCTCAGCTTGCCACTGGCGAAGTACTCGCGCCACAGGCCCGTGCGCTTGCCTTGGGCGTAGGTGCCGGTTTCGCGCAGCTGGCCGTTAGGGTAATTAGCGGTGTAGGAGCCGGTTAGCTCGCCCTTGTCGTAGGTACCCTTGTGCTCCAGCACCTTATTTACATAGAATACTTCGTAGGGGCCCTGGCGCTGGTTGGCCACGTAGGCGTAGCGGGCTTCGGGCGCGCCGGTGGGGTAGTAATATGTGAGGGTGCCCTCGCGCTTGTCGGCGTGCATCTGGCCCCGAAAGCGGGGCGTACCATCGGGAAAGTAGCCCGTTACCTCGCCCTCGTAATCGTTGTTGACGAACGTGCGGGACTCCGAAACTTTGCCACTTTCCGTGTAGGTTTTGCCGGGGCCTTCAAGCTTACCGGCGCGGTAGGTGGCTTCGCTCTTAAGCTGGCCATCGGGGAAAAACGTGCGGGTAGGGCCGTCGAGCTCGCCCAGCGCGGCGCCTGTGCTGGCGTAGTTTTCCTCAGTTTCGATGCTACCATCGGGGCGCAACACCTGCCAGCGGCCACCGCGCTTGCCCGGCCCGGCAAAGCTGCCGCGCTGGCGCACGGCCCCGCTCGGGGCCAGCAGCAGCCAGGGGCCGGTGGGCAGCACAGTGCCCTTGGCATCGCGGGTGCCCGCACCTAGGCCTTCGGGCACGGGGCCGTCGTACCAAGCGGCTGCCAAAGCGCCCTCGGGCAGGGGCTGCTGGTCGCGCAGGGCTAGCAAGGGTTCGCTCAGGGCGGTGGTAAGCTTCTCTACGCGGCTTTTGTTGGCCTTCACCCATTGGCGGGCGTGGTCGTCTTGGGCCGAAAGCAGAATGAGGTAGGTGAAGGTGGTAATGTTGTCTTCTTGCCGGAGCAATTTGATTACCGGGGCGTAGGCGCGCACCCAGAAGTCGCTGGCGGGGTCGGCCTCTACCGGAAATTTTTCTACCAGTAGCTGGGTTTGCTTCACCAGCGCAGCATTGAATTTTACTTTCGTTACGTAGTCTTTAGTAAGCGCTACCTTGCTGGTAATGAGTTGGTCCAGCTCCTCAAACGCCGCGTTGGGGCTACTGGCTGCTACTTTCTCCGCGTCGTCCACAATCGGCTGGCCGCTCGATAGTTTTTCGAGCAGCACCAGCACGCTCTGGCTGCGCTCGCCCTCGGGCTCGATGGCCAGGAATAGCAGTAGCCCGAGCATGGCGTGGGTGGGTTGGCCTTGGCGCGCGGCCAGCACGCCCAGTAGCCGGTGCGGCGTACTGTGGCCCGGCCGCAACACCATAGCCCGCTGCATATACGCCAGGGCTAATTCTGGCTTTCCCAGGTTGTACTCCGCAATGCCACGGTTCAGCCACAGCCGTTCGTTATAGGGAAACAACTTGAGGGCCTGCGTATAGGTCTGGCGGGCAGCATCGAGTTGCTTTAGCCCTTCTTGCCCCGAGGCCAGCACGCCTAGCGTCTCCGGGTCGTGGGGGTTGAGGGCCAGCGCGCGCTGGGCGGCAGCGACCCCTTCGGGGTACTTATCGGCCGCCACTAGGCTCATCGCCAGCTCGGCCTGGGCCTGAGCGTAGGCCGAGTCGCCGGGGGTGATGAGCTGGTAGCGGGCAGCGGCCTCCGCATATTGGCCCTTATCGTGCAGGCCTACCCCCTCCTTGAGCAGGGCAGCCGCATCGGGCAAAAGGGGGTCCGGCTTTGCGCCCGTAGTTTGAGCCGAGCTCAGGGTTGGGATGGTTAGCAAGGCCATAGCAGCCCCGTAGTAGCGCAGTTTCATAGCGAGAAAGGTTGCTTACCGTACCCGCAAAGAATAGCTCGGTCGATAAGGTCACAAGTATACTACCGTGCTCACCAGATTCTCCTAAAAACCTCACCAAAAATGACTTATTCTAAGGAAATCCAACCTTATCCCTTAAATAGTGCTAAGCCACAACCCCTACTTTTGGGGCAAGCGGGTGGGGCGCGAGCTCGCCGCCGGGGCGGGCGTCACCACCAGCTCGTTGTAGCCGTAAGTAGCGTCTTTTTCCCGTTTGAATTGCAGCGCGGGCAGCGCCCCCAATACTAGCTCGACAGTAGTGTACACGCGGCAGCCGTCAAGCAGGTGGCCGCCTAGCGTGCGGCCAGTGCTATCGGCCACGGCCAGGTGCAGGTGCCCACCTCCACTAGCCGAAAGCGTGCCCACTAGCGAGACTATCTCAAAGTGCCCGTGGTAATGCGTGGCGGCATCCTGGTTAGCCAAGCGCAGGCTCACGTCGGTGAGGCTGCCCACGCAAGTGAGCACAGCACCAGCCTCTATGTGATGGCTAGCTACAAAGGCCAGTAGCTGCTGACGCAGGTCTTCGCCAGGCCTAAGGCGCAACGCATACGCTTTTAAGCTAGAAGAGGGGGTAGGCATGGCCAAGGGCACGGCCTGCCCCAGTACTGGGCCAGCCAAGCAGTTGAGTAGAAGAAAGAATAGCAGGCGCATTACCTCGCAGGGCTATTTGCTGAAGCGCACCGTGCCGTAGCGCACCTTAATGTTGACATTGCCCGCGCCGCGCGCCGGCATGCGGCTGCCATACACGCCCATTACATCGGCGATGCCGTCGGCCTTGCCGCCCGTTGAGAGCACGCGCACCTGGTTTTTATCCACCAACAACTGCCCTTGCTCGGTGCTCACATCAAACCGAAAGCTGGGAGTAGCTTCTGCAAACCCCAGCCGAATGGTGCTGTAGCCGCCATCCAGCGTTATCTGCCGAAAGTTGGGACCCATGTCACGCACCTCGAAGTCGGGGCAATAGCGTACAGTCATATCAAGCCCCTCGCTCAGCTTATCGACGCTGAAATGCGAATAGCCTGATGAGCCACGCAACGTCCGCACGGTGCCCAGCGCCACACCACCGTACTTGCTGTGCACCGTTAGGTCGCGCACGGTGCCCATATCCACATCCGAGTAGTTGGTCCGCAGCTCAATCTTGTCACCAGCATTGAGACGCAATCGGGCATAATCTGCTTGCAGTGTAGCTTGCTGAGCATAAGGTAGGGTAGCGTCGCCGTTGGCGATGTGCACCACATTATCGGTGCTAGTTAGCCGGCCCACCCGTAGCGTACCGTAGTTGATGTCGAGCTGCACAGGGCCCTGCCAATCGCTCGCCACCACCACATCAGCAAATGCGGTCTTGAGGCGCAGGGCAGTTGTACTTGGCATCCAAACGGTGTAGCTAATTTCGTAGCGGCAGCCGCCGCCACTGCACTTGCCTTTTAGCCCCGGCCCAAACTGCGAGCTAACGGCTACTCCCCCCGTGCGGGCATCATAGTCGAGCCACTGCACGTTTAGGTCAGTCAAGAGCTGCGCAGCCGCCGCCGGGGTTTCGGCGCGGGCCACTAGCTCGGCTTCTACTTTTATTTCAGGTTTATTCCAGGTGCTCACCCGCACCCGGCCGTAGCGGGTATCCAGCGAAAAGCCTTGCCCCACCTTCGCTACCCGCATGATACGGCTAAAATGCCGACGCTGCTCAATAGGTGGCGACGCCTCCTGGCCAGTCGGCACCTGGGGGGCTGCTGCCTGAGCCGGACCATCCTGCGTGCTGCCCTGCAGGGGAGCTACATAGTTTACCTGAACGCGCTCCGTCACGGCCTCCGTGCTAGTCTGCGCCAAAGCAGCCTGGCTCAGTAAGAGCAGCCCCAGGCCCGCAGCCCGCACATGGCGCGCCTCAATGAGCATTGCGTCGCACTATATTTTCGGCCACCACTCGGCTATCTGCCAGCACAAATTCGCTACTTGTGCTAGCCGCAACGGCCGTTTGGTCGCCGCCATGCCGCTCTATTTGTTGGTCCAATATGTCGAGTCTTATTTGCAGGTTACGGTTCATCGCCGTTAGCACTACTTCAGGCTGTGGGTGCTGCGGCAATTCACGCTTGAGCTGCTGGTAGCTCGAATCAAGACCAATAAGTTCATGCGCCCATTCGGCAGTAGCAGCTGGGGCCAACTGTCCAAGCTGCGTTTTTCGGTCGTTAAGTTGCGCGATGTAGTAGCGTTCCATACCGTGCACCGCCGTATCGAGGCGTGCGTTGCTGTTTTGATTAGCCGTTAGCACGTTAGTCGTCGTGGGCCATACGTACAGCGCTGCATCTGTGGTTGTGGTAGCCGCAGTGTTCTGAGTAGCGGCTACTTGCACAGGCTTATGTGCCGACTTCCAGTGCTCCCCTACCCCTGCCGCTAGCAGCAAGACTGCCAAGGCTGCTGCTAAGCCATAGCGTTGCCAGCGCGCATCTACCTGCTCCGGCTTAGCTGTTAGTGATGCCGTTGGCGCAGCAGCAGGAGAAGTAGGCAATACACTCATGATAGGGCGCTCAGTATCAGGCTCTTCTCCCTGTAATTGGGCTTCTAGAGCTTCCCATATTTCGGGCCGAGGCTCATGCAAGTCAAAGTCTGAACGGTGCCGTTCGACGTATGTCTCTAGTAAATAAGAATTAATAGGTTTCATAATCAATAGGTACCCTCAGTATTATCTAGGTTACTAATGCGCTAGAGCTAATACGGTTGCTCTGCTGCAAAAGCCGTCAGAGTAGGGTAGGGAAGGATGAAAAGGATGAGTCGAATGAAAACTGCTTAGCTCAACCCCCGCTCAGCAGCTAACTCGCGTAGGCGCTGCCGGGCCCGGCTGTATTGCGACTTGGAAGTCGATTCGGTAATGCCCAAGATGCCAGCAATTTCTAAGTGGTCGTAGCCCTCTAGCAAATACAATGACAAGACTACGCGGTAGCCATCGGGTAGTTCCTGAATGCAGCGCCGTAGCACATCGGCACGATACTGCTGCTCCTCCGCGTCTTCCTTTGCATGAGGTGATAAGCTTTCAGCCGGAGTAGCCTCGTGGTGGAAATCTTCTAAAGGCACTAGCTGCAGCCGGCGCTGCCGCAAGCAATTAATACTTTTATTAACAACTATACGCTTAAGCCAAGCGCCGAACGACGAATCACCCTTGTAGCTACTTAGCTCGCGAAAAGCACTCAAAAAAGACTCTTGCAATACGTCTTCTGCTTCGGCATAGTCGCCCGTAATGCGCAAAGCCGCGTTAAACATGGCCTTTGAATAGCGCCGGTAAAGCTCAGCTTGCGCCTGTCGGTCGTTCAATCGGCACCGCTCCACAAGCGGCGCATTAATATCAATATACGCAACAGCTTCCATAGGCAAACTCAAAGGGGTAGGCTCAAAGGTCGGCAGCTTTTCTAAATATGGTTGATAGACAATGACTCGGTTTCACAGGTTGCACAAACTGTACGAAATCATGATGCCTAATTAGCCAACATAATACAAAAAAGGGGATGCGCTTTACAGCGCATCCCCTTTTTTGTATTATGTACTGTTACTTCCTGCGATTACTCAGCCGTAGCTTCTTCGCGGGTTTCGCCGTTGGTAAGCGTATCGGTGGCCGTATCAGCCGGTGCCGACTGAGTGGTAGCAGCCGGAGCATCCGACTTTACCTCAGCAGCCGACGAGCCAGCTTCATTGCTCGTAGCTTCACCTTTACCACCACGGCGACGCGAACGGCGAGTAGTAGTCGATTTGGCTTCGGCCGTGTTCTTAGCCTCAAGCAGTGTCTCGTTGAAGTCTACTAGCTCGATAATGCACATATCAGCATTGTCACCAGCGCGGGTAGCGCTCAGCTTCAGGATACGCGTGTAGCCACCTGGACGGGTAGCAATGCGACCTGCGATTTCACCATATAGCTCTTTCAGACTTTCCTTGTTTTGCAGGGTAGCAAATACAGTCCGGCGTGAGTGAGTCGTATCGTCCTTTGCTTTGGTCAGCAATGGCTCAATAAATTGACGTAGGGCTTTCGCTTTAGCCACAGTAGTGGTTACGCGCTTAGAAATAATCAACGACGAAGCCATATTCGACAGCATCGCGTTGCGGTGGGCGGCAGTGCGGCCCAAGTGATTGATTTTTTTACCGTGTCGCATCGGACAGATTGGTTAAATGCTACGCTTGCGGACCAGGACCACGGCGGACCCTGAAGCCTCATTAGAACCCTAGCCCCGAGGGCGTAGCGGGTGAAATAAAAAATTTCTGGTCCCTACCCCTAACATCTCGGTTAGAAAATAGCGACCAGAAACCGGTAATAGTTAGTCTTCGTCTAAACGATACTTGCTGAGGTCCATACCGAAGTGCAGGCCTTTCTCTTCTACTAAGTTTTCCAACTCAGTCAGGCTCTTCTTACCGAAGTTGCGAAACTTCATCATGTCGGCCATATCGAGTTGCACTAGCTCACCTAAAGTCTTAATGTCAGCAGCCTTCAAGCAGTTATAAGCCCGAACCGAAAGATCCATTTCACCCAGTGAAGTTTTTAGCACCTTGCGCATGGCCAAAGTCTCCTCATCAATCGGCTCAGCAGCCACCGGGCGGTTACCACTCAACTGCATCGTGCTGTCCGAAAACAACATAAAATGCTGAATGAGGATGTTAGCCGCGCCCTTGAGAGCCTCTTCAGGATGAATGGAACCATCCGTCTGAATGTCAATTACCAAGCGCTCATAGTCAGTTTTCTGTTCTACGCGCGTGTTTTCAATGCTGTACTTTACGTTTTTGATAGGCGTGTAGATAGCATCGATCGCAATTTGGCCAAAAACTTGGTCGGCTGGCTTATTCTCATCAGCTGGTACATAGCCGCGGCCACGAGCAATAGTCAATTCAAACTCCAGTTCTTTAGCCGAATCAAGGTTGCAAATGACCAACTTAGGGTTAAGAATCTGGTAGCCAACTGCAAACTTCCCAATGTCGCCTGCGGTGAACGTATCCTGTCCACTAATGCGCACTGTAATCTTATCTTCGATAGCGTCGCTAATTTTCTTGAAGCGCACTTGCTTGAGGTTCAAGATGATTTCGGACATATCCTCAATCACTCCCTCAATTGTCGAAAACTCGTGCAACACCGAAGTTGTGCGCACCGACGTAATGGCGAAGCCCTCCAGCGACGAAAGCAGAATGCGCCGTAGTGCATTGCCAATCGTGACACCGTAGCCCTTCTCCAGAGGCTTGAATTCAAATGTTCCAGTAAAGTCGTCGGATTTCTCCATCACTACTTTCTCCGGCATCTGAAAAGCTAAGATTGACATATATGGGGCGTTTAGTTATTTAAAAGTAAAGCAAGCCAAGGCTTGCTAGGTTCCCCAAAACCAACCTGTTACTAAACCAGGTTCCCCGTCCCCGCCGGGGACAAGCCGGGGATGGGGTTAGCACAAATGCGGCCCGAGCCAAGCCCGGGCCGCACCAGTGTGCCCTTATTACTTCGAATACAGCTCGACGATAAGCTGCTCCGTGATTTTTTCCGGAATCAAGTCACGCGACGGCATATTGGTGAACTTGCCCACCATGTCTTTGCCATCCCACTCTAGCCACGAAAACTGACGTGCATTGCGCACAGTCAGCGAAGTCGTGATGGCTTCGAGCGACTTCGACTTCTCGCGTACACCAACGAGGTCGCCGGGACGGAGCTTATACGAAGGAATATTTACTACTTCACCATTTACTGTGATGTGCTTATGCGATACCAACTGGCGTGCGGCGCGACGCGTGGTAGCAATACCAAGGCGGTAGACCACATTGTCGAGGCGCGACTCTAGCAGACCTAGCAGGTTCTCACCCGTGATGCCAGGAAGCACAGCAGCCTTGTGGAAGAGGTTTTCAAAGTATTTCTCGAGTACACCGTACAGGTACTTTACTTTCTGCTTCTCCATCAGCTGAACAGCGTATTCTGACTGTTTCTTGCGACGGCCACGGCCGTGCTGGCCTGGGGGGTAGTTCTTTTTGTTAAGCGCTTTGCTCGGGCCAAAAATCGGCTCCGAAAAGCGACGGGCAATTTTGGCGGTAGGGCCAGTATAACGTGCCATGGGGTGTTACTAACAGAGTGGAAAAATCAAACGCGACGACGCTTGGGCGGACGGCAGCCGTTGTGGGGCAACGGCGTTACATCGCGAATAGTCGTCACTTCAATGCCCACGTTACCCAAAGCACGAATGGCTGATTCACGGCCAGCGCCCGGGCCTTTCACGAAGATTTCGGCTTTGCGCATACCCAGGTCGTGGGCTACTTTGCCACAGTCCGTAGCTGCCATCTGAGCAGCGTAAGGAGTGTTCTTCTTCGAGCCTCGGAAGCCCATTTTACCAGCCGAAGCCCAAGAAATAACCTGGCCATTAGAGTTGGTAACCGAGATAATGATGTTATTGAAGGAAGCGCGGATATGGACTTGGCCAACCTGCTCCACTATGACAAGCCGCTTTTTGGCTTTGTCTTTTCTTTTTTGTGCCATTTGGTTATCGCTAAAACGCGGCAGGTGTTGGTAATCCTTACCCCACGAAGGAGGGGTAGGGACTATCGATTGCCGCTACTGTTTATTTCGTTGCTTTCTTCTTGCCAGCCACGGTCTTACGCTTGCCCTTACGGGTACGCGAGTTGTTCTTAGTACGCTGACCGCGAACAGGAAGGCCCTTACGGTGACGGAGACCGCGATAGCAGCCAATGTCCATCAAACGTTTGATGTTGAGCTGAACTTCCGAGCGCAGTGCGCCTTCCGTCTTGTGCTCAGCGGCTATGATGGCGCGGATTTCGCCAGCTTCAGCCTCAGTCCAGTCCTTTACCTTCTTGTTGACATCAATGCCAGCTTTGGTAAGGATTTTAACCGAGTTGCTCCGGCCAATGCCGAAAATATAAGTCAGGGCGATTTCGCCGCGCTTGTTGTCCGGGATGTCTACCCCTGCGATACGAGCCATAGTGGTTGTAAGATGTTTGCGGACCAGAAAGCCCGGCAGCGGCTTGGAAGGCGGCTAGTTGAATAAAAGTTCAAACTAACCAGTACCCAAGGCTCCGGGCCTCTGAAAATTGATTTAGCCCTGACGCTGCTTAAAGCGGGGGTTCTTCTTGTTGATAACGTAGAGCTTGCCGTTGCGGCGGATGATTTTGCAATCAACACTACGTTTCTTCACCGAGGTTTTTACTTTCATGACCTTGAAAAGAACGAAAAAAATTACTTGTAACGATACTTGATGCGACCTTTCGACAAGTCGTAGGGTGACATCTCTAATTTCACCTTGT
>Ga0160428_1001063_pt1 | contig 23100 bp, 18 predicted proteins | sample SolpanmetagenomM_FD_108198 | JGI IMG/M metagenome (GOLD analysis project Ga0160428, IMG submission 108198) | Solar panel surface microbial communities from Lawrence Berkeley National Laboratory, California, USA - M | ecosystem: Engineered > Built environment > Solar panel > Unclassified ... | reverse complement strand
GATCGCGGCAATGAACGGCCGGGCGCTGCGCACCGCCGCGTCGCGACCGGCGAGTTCGGCGACGCTCTTGCCGGCGGCGACCGGCACGAGGCACAAGGCGGGCAGGGTGGTGATCGCTAGCCAGCGATATGGCGCCGCGGGACGCCGGGCGCAGCCGACCGGAACCGCGATCGCCAGCGCCAGCATGCTCTCGAAGAACGCGTTCACATCCACGCCGGATCCGGCCCGCTGGACGATGCCGAGCGGGATCGAGATCGCCAGCAAGAGCATCGGCAGCGCCAGCCGCGTGTCGTTGCGCCATTCGGCCAGCAGCGGTCGCGCTGCGAGTATCACCGGCAGCATGAGCAGCAGGAGCGGGCCGCCCTTCGCCATCATGCGCGCGAGCGAATAGCTGCGCGCAGGCGACAGGACATCGCGGAACACGGTCGTGTCCCATATCGCATAGAGCGCGCACAGTGCGGCGGCACCGAGGACGAGCCCGGCGACCGCCCAGATCCCGAACGCCCGGCGATGCGTAAACAGCAGCCAGAGCGTCATTGCGGCAGGAAAGGCGACGAGGTTGTGCTTGATCAGGGCACCGACCACGACGAGCGCGGCGGCGGCGACGACTGCGGCCTTTGAGGGACTGGCGCCGGCCTGGCGCGGGACCAGCAGGACGAGCGCCCAGCTCATCGCGGCCTGGCCGAGCCATTGCGGATCGTTGATCGCGAGATACGAACGCAGCAGGGTCACGGAATAGCCCGCGAACAGCGCTACGCCGATCCACGCCCACTTCACCCCGGCCAGACGGCGCACGATGACGAACACCGCCGCGGCGTTGGCGACCTGCGCCAGCAAGGCGACGACCCGCCCGGCGACGATCATGTCGCCGGACAGCCAGCCCGCCGCCCCGACGACGAAGAACGATAGCGGCGGATAATTGTTGGCGATCAGCGCTTCGGGGTGCGGATAGAGCGGTCCTGCGCCGAGCGCACGAAGCGCCTGCCCGGCGTTCCACCCCTCATTGACGTTCAGCGCGGCCTGCGCGGGGATCCACCACAGATGTCCGAGCGACAGCGCGAAGATCAGCGCGATCGCCATGCCCCACAGCCACCGAAGTTGCGGTTCGGAGTCCGGGTCGTGCGTCGGTGCGGGATCGTTTTGCATCAGTGATCCATAACTGTGAACGTTCGATCACAAAACTGCATTTGCTGCCCTGATAAAGTCACAAGAATGACTTATATCTCTCATCTTACGGCAATATCCGACGGCGGCAGGTGGGCAACATTGTGTTTCACCCCCGTAACGCAACCAAAATGAGACGCGGCCGTTACGAAACTGTTACAGTTCAGAAAGACGCACTTTTGAAATTCGACCACCGTCAGTTCCGCGCTACCGACCCCGCCGTCCGCGCATTTCCCAATCCCGGTGGCGAGACCCAGCGCCGCGATCTCGGCCGGTCGTGGCCGCCGCCGCTGCGCATCGCCACGCCGGCGGATGCGGAGGTGCGCATTGGCGTGATCCACAATGCACGCGCCCGGCACAACCTCCTGCGCGCGGGACCGTCGGCGCTCGCCGGATGCGAACAGGCGACACCGCAGTCGCACGAGGAGCTAGATGCCGCGCTTGCCGAATTTGCGACGGCAGGCGTCAACGCGCTGATCATCGATGGCGGCGATGGAACGGTGCGCGACGTCATGTCGATCGCGCCACGGCATTATTCCGGGACGTTCCCGCGGATCGCGATCGTGCCTTCGGGCAAGACCAATGCCTTGGCGCTCGACCTCGGACTGCCCAAGCACTGGACCGCGAAGGATGCGATCGAGGCGATCCGCTTCGGCGGCATCAAGGAGCGGTCCCCGATCGAGATCTGGCGCGTCGGCGGCGAGCAGCCCGACCTGCGCGGCTTCATCTTCGGCGCCGGTGCTTTCGTGCGGGCGACCTCCTTGGCGCAGACGACGCACCGGTTCGGTGCCTTCAATGGCCTCGCCGTCGCGCTGTCGATCACCGGCGCGGTCGCGCAGACCCTGTTCGGCGGGCGCGACAATAGCTGGCGCCGTGGCGAGGCGATGTCGGTCGCGATGTCCGACGACACTCCGATCGATGCGGCGCAATATATGCTGCTCGGATCGACGCTGGTGCATATGCCGCTGAAAGTGCGGCCGTTCGGCGAGCCGCGCGCGGGGATGAAGATGCTGCGGATCGAATCCTCGCCGCGCCGGATCGTCGCGGCATTGCCGGCGCTGTTGGGCGGCGGCGAGCCGAAATGGCTGGCGCAGGCTGGCTATCATCGCGCGGACGCCGAGAATATCGACGTGCGGCTAACCGGCGGTTTCATCCTGGACGGAGAGACTTTCCCGGGCGGCGACATGACGCTGCGCCAAGGCGCGCCGATGCGGTTCGTCGTTCCTTGAGCCGCGATCGAGCCTCGACCGATGACCTGACCCGTTTCGTGGCGCGCGAACTCGCCGCACCGGTCGGGCCGGAGATTCGCGCCGTAGCGGAAGCGGTGAACTCGCGGCTGGGCGGGATCGCGGTCCTGTTCTACGGGTCGTCGCTCCGCACCGGCGATCTCGAGGGCGTGCTCGATTTCTACGTGCTGACCGAAAAGTCATCGGGATCGCTGTTGCGTCGCGCCGGAATGCGCTGGCTGTGGCCGGATGTGAGCTTCCACGAAGTCATGGTCGACGGGCGGGTGCTGCGCGCGAAGGTCGCGACGATGCCGCTCGCCACGTTCGAGCAGGCCACGCGCGGGTCGTTCGTCGATACGACGATCTGGACCCGCTTCGTGCAGCCATCGGCGCTCTTGTGGGTGCGCGATCCGCTGGTCGAGCGGCGGATCCGGAAGGCCGTGGTGAATGCGGCCGTCACCGCGGCGAGTTACGCGGCGGTGCTGGGACCGCGGCGTGGTGCGCCGGCGGACTATTGGCTGGCCTTGTTCCGCGAGACATATCGCGCCGAGATGCGCGTCGAGCCGCCGGGACGCGAGAAGCAGATCTTGGTCTATGATCCCGGTCGATACGATACGGTTCTGATGCTGGCGTGGAGCGCGGGCGGAATCGCCTGGAGCGGTGCGAACGGCAACGTGGCGCCGTCGATCGATTTTGCTGGATACCAGTCGCTGACCCAGTCCTGGATCAATCGCGTGCGGTTGGGCAAGGCGCTCAACATCGCCCGGTTGGTCAAGGCGGCCTTCACGTTCGATGGAGCGGCGCGGTACGGCTTGTGGAAGATCCGGCGTCACACCGGCGTCGACGTTGCGCTTACGCCGTGGCGCGAGCGGCATCCGGTGCTGGCGGCCCCCGGCGTGCTGTGGCGAGTAATGCGCACGCAATCGTCGTGAGCGGGCGATGACGTTCAACGCCTTGATCCTTGCCGGGTCGCGCGGCGGGAGCGATCCGCTGGCCGATTATGCCGGTGTCGCCGACAAGGCAATGATCGAAATCGGCGGTCGGACGATGCTCGCGCGCGTCGCGGCGGCGGTACGGGCGGCAGGTGCGGAACGGATCGTCGTCATGGCATCGTCGAAAGGCGTGCGCGCGGAGGCACAGGCGTTGGAGCTGGAGACGCTTGACGCCGCTGCCGGGCCCAGCGCCAGCACCGGTCGCGGGTTCGATCTGCTCGGCCCGCCCTTGCTCGTGACCACCGCCGACCATGCGTTGCTCGAACCCGAATGGATCACGCGCTTCATCGCCGACGTTCCGCCGCGCGCCGACGTCGCCGTGCTGCTGGCCCGTCGGGACCTGATCGAACGCGCGGTGCCGGAGACGAAGCGCACCTATCTGCGTTTCGCCGATGGCGCGTGGTCGGGCTGCAATCTGTTCTACCTGGCGACGCCGCAAGCGTCGGCGGCGATCGCCTTGTGGCAGTCGGTCGAGGCGGACCGCAAGCGGCCGTGGCGTATCGTCCGGAAGCTCGGGCCGTCCCTGCTGCTGCGTTATCTGCTCGGACGACTGACCCTTGCCGAGGGGATGGCGCGGATCGGAACGCTCGCCGGCATCCAGGCTGCGATGGTGCCGAGCCCGTTCGGGCTGGCCGCCGTCGATGTCGACAAACCGGGCGATCTCGATCTGGTGCGACGTTTGATCGCTCTGGCCTGACGACAGCCGCGGGCCCGGCCTTAAAAGAAGGTCGTCAGTCCGTAGAACAATGCCCCGACCGCGGCGGAGGCCGGAATGGTGATGACCCACGCCGTCACCACGCTGCGCGCGACTCCCCAGCGCACGGCGGAGGCGCGCCGCGCGGTGCCCGCGCCGATGATTGCCCCGGTGATGGTGTGCGTCGTCGATACCGGAATACCGAGCGCCGAGGCGGTGAACAGGATGATCGACCCGCTGAGCGACGCGCTGAACCCCTGATGCTGCGACAGGCGCGTGATGCGCGAGCCCATCGTCTCGATGATCTTCCAGCCGCCCGTCATCGTGCCGAGCGCGATGGCGATGTAGCAGCTGATCGCTACCCAATGTGGAACCTCGAAATCACCCGTCAGGTAGCCGGTCGAATAGAGCAGGACGGTGATCAGCCCCATCGTCTTCTGCGCGTCGTTCAGGCCGTGGCTGAGCGAATAGGCGGCAGAGGATACGAGGTGCAGAACGCGAAAGCTCTTTTCCGCGCCGCGTGCGGAGCTGCGATGGAACAGCCAGCTGGTGATGAGCATGATCAGCATCGCCAGGATCATGCCGAGCGTCGGCGAAAGCACGATCGCGATCAGGGTCTTGTTCAGGCCGGCCCATTTGATCCCGGTCAATCCGGCATGCGCGACCCCGGAACCGATCAGGCCACCGACGAGCGCATGGCTGGACGAGGAAGGGATGCCTTTCAGCCAAGTGACGACGTTCCAGAACATCGCCCCGACCAGCGCGCCGAAGATCACTGACGGCGTGACGAGATCCTTGTCGATCAGCCCCTTGCCGATCGTGTCGGCGACCGCATGCAGCGCCGGGAAGGTGAGCGTGAGGAAGTAGGCGGCGAAGTTGAACACCGCCGCGAAGACCACCGCCTGGACCGGGCTGAGCAGGCGGGTGGCGACGACCGTGGCGATCGAGTTCGCCGCATCGTGCAGACCGTTCAGATAGTCGAACGCCAGCGCCAGCGCGATCAGCGCGACCAAAAGCGGGAAAGCAAGTTGATGCATCTCAGCAGTCGATCACGAATGATCGATGACGATGCCGTCGATCTGGTTGGCGACATCCTCGAACGCGTCGACGATGCGCTCCAGATGCTTGTAGATCTCGCGATCGACGACGAACTTCAGCGTGTCGGTGCCGCCATATTCCTTGAACGTCTTCTTCAGCCCGGCGGCATGAATCTCGTCGGCATGGCCTTCCATCCGTACCAGTCGCTCGGTCAGTTCGTGCAACCGCGCACCATTCGCCCCGACATCGCGCAGCAGCGGCATCGCTTCCGACAGGACCCGTGCGGCATCGACGACGATACCGGCCATGTCCTTCATTTCCGGCTCGAACGAGCGCACTTCGTACAGGCCGATCGCGTTGACCGCGGCCTGCATCTCGTCGATCGCATCGTCCATCGATCCGATCAGGCTGCTGATCGCGCCGCGATCGAACGGCGTGAGGAAGGTCTTGCGGACGGTTTGCAGCACCTCACGCGTGATCTCGTCCGCGTCATTCTCGCGCTCGGTGACTTCGCGGATATGCTCGGCCGCGGCGGGACCGCCCTCGAGCAAGCGGGCTAGCGCGTCGGCTGCCTTCGCCACTGTCGCGGCATGCGCCTCGAACATGCCGAAGAAGTTGCCGGTGCGTGGCAAAAGGCGCTGAAACCAGGCGAACATCGATCCTACCTTTGATTGGGTGACTGCGGCGCTCAGGCCGGTGCGCCGCGTTGCGGCCTTGAATTCGGACGCGCCGAACGAGCGGATGAGTTCGCTCAAGTCGGGCTCCTCGACCGCATTGGCGGCCTCGGCCAGGGTGAACCAGCGGCGCTCCCGCTGATGCTGTTCTTTCCATTGCGGAAACTCGCGCGTGACCGCGAGCGGGAAGACGTCGACGTCGATCATCAACGATGCGCCGCTGCCGCGCTTCTTGCGATAGCGATACGAGCCGAGCGGGGTCGGGCAGACGGGGCCGGAGACGCCGGCTTCATCTTCCGCTTCCTGCAATGCCGCCGCGTGCGGGCCGAGGCCGGACATCGGGTTGCCCTTCGGTATCACCCACCGTTTGGTCTCGCGCGACGTGACCAGCAGGATGCGCACGCTGGATTCCGCCGCAATCCCCTCGGTGCGATACGGCAAGGCAGCGATCTGGCGAATGAGCGAACCCCCTGGAAAACAGCGCCCCTGTGCGCCCATCCGCGTCTGACGACAGTTCGGCGTGGAACGCAAGCATCGGATGCGATGAAAAGGGATGGTCGGGGAGACAGGATTCGAACCTGCGACATCCTGCTCCCAAAGCAGGCGCGCTACCGGGCTGCGCCACTCCCCGACGCGAAGGTGCGCTTAGGCGGGACTGGCGGGGGGCGCAAGGCCAATAGCGCGGCGGCGCGACTTTAGCGTGACATTCGCTGCTTTCCTCTCGGGCAAGTCTCGTCGGATCAGGCCGGCGGTGAAAGACTTCGGCCGATCGACGGCGCAAAGAAAAAGGGCGCCTCCTTGCGGAAGCGCCCTCGATCCGAACCAAATCCATCGGGCCGGAAAGGCCCGACAGGACTTACTTCATGTTGTCTGCCTTGGCGTCCGCAGCGTCGCGAACGTTGTCGGCAGCTGCGTTCATGTTGTCGGCAGCGTTCGTCAGAACGTCGGCAGCAACGGCGTTCGACGAGTTGTCGGCCATTGCTTCCATGTTGTCTGCCGTCATTTCCATGTTGTCTGCGACCACGTCGGCGTTGTTCACGACGGCTTCGGCCTCAGGGGACTTCGTGCAAGCAGCCACGGACATCAGGCCGGCGGCGGCGAGAACAAATGCGATCTTCTTCATGCGGTTGCTCCCAAGCATAGCAAAACTCGCGGCCAGCTCGATTGCCCCCCGCGAAGCCCTGCAAATAACGACGTTTACCGAACCGTCAATCGCAAACTCCGATCAAGACAGTCGGGATTCAGCTTTCGGCAAGGCGCGCGGGAGAATCGGTTCGTCTCATTTGAGCGCGACGGGGCCGATGTCCTCGGGTGCGTTGGCGACGATCGCGAGCATCGTCGTCCAGGCGGCGACGTTCTGCGCGAGCTGTACCGGGTCGATCCGATCGAGCGTGTCCTCCGGCGTGTGGTGATAGTCGAAATAGCGCTGTCCCGACTGGTTGAGGTCGATTCCTGCCACGCCGGTGGCGAGCACGGGCTCGACATCGCTGCCACCGTGCGCAGTGTCGCGGCCCTTGACGATGCCGAGCGGAGCGAGCGCCGCGCCGACCCGGTCGCCGACGGCTTTCGCCGCGTCCGGCAAGTTAACGGTGTAGCGCCAGACATTGTCCGCGCCGAAATCGGATTCCGCGGCGAGCGCGTGGCGATCGGCCGTGTGCGCCTCGGCATAGGCCCGGCCACCGAATCCGCCGACCTCCTCCGATCCGAACCAGACGACGCGGATCGTGCGTTTCGGGCGCGGGCCGTCGAGCAGGCGCTTGGCGGCAGCGGCGGTGATCGCGACGCCGGCACCATCGTCGATCGCTCCCGTGCCGAGATCCCAGCTGTCGAGATGCCCGCCGATCAGGACGATGCCCGCCCTGGCGTCCGTTCCGGGCACCTCCGCGACGACGTTGCCGGATTCGTGCGTGCCGGTCTGCTGCGGGGTGAGCACGAGCTTGAGCATCACCGGCTTGCCGCGAGCGACCATGCGCGAAAGATTGTCCGCATCGGCGGTGGAGAGAGCGGCGGCGGGGATCGGTGCGACGCCGGGGGCGAACGTCGTCAGCCCGGCATGCGGCCCGCGGCCGTGATCGGACCCGATCGAACGGATCACGATCGCCGCGGCGCCCTTGCTCGCAGCGACGTTCGGACCGGTGAAGCGCGCGGCGCCGAACTGCCCGTAGGTCGACCCGTCCTGCGTCGCGACCATCGCATTTGAAACGAACGCGATCTTGCCCTTAAGGCTTCCGTCGGGCGCGGCCTGAAGGTCGGCGAAGCTCGGGAAATAGACGATCTCGGCGATCAGCCCCTCGGGCGGGGTGGCGCTGGAATTGCCGAGTGCGGTGAGTTTCAGCTTTTGCGGGAAGGGCGAGACGATCTCTGCCGTCTCGATGCCGCGCACCCAGACCGGCATCTGGTACGTCTCGATATGCACGTTCCTGAAGCCGAGCGCCTTGAGCTTCGTGACCGACCAGGCGCGGGCGCGGGCTTCCGCCTCGGTTCCGGCGAGGCGCGGCCCGACCTCTGTCGTCAGGCCCTCGACGATATCATAGGCGATTCCGTCCTTCAACGCGGCGTCGCGCAGTCTTGCGACCGCGGGATCGACCTTGACCGGAGCGGGCAGGCTGGTGCGCTGTTGCGGGCGAAGCTGCGGCTGGCGGATCTGCGCCGCGGCTGGAGCGACCAAGGCGGGGGAAGACAGCGCGGTCGCGGTAAGACTCAGAGCCAACATCTTGCGGTTCATGCGAAAACTCCCTTGCGGCCGTCGTCGGGATCGGGCCGCGTCGAGCGACGCTTACTGGGAAGCGGCCATGCAAGGCAAATGCGGGATCCTGCCGCCCCGCACTCATCGCGCACCCGCTCCGCGATCGACGGGTTTGCCAAGCGCGGCGGCGGCCATTACATCGCGGACAGCTTTCCCGCAGACCATTCGCTAAGAACGGAGCAATTCCCGTGGCCGCTCAATACGCCTTCGTGATGAAGGACATGACCAAGACTTTCCCCGGCGCGCCCAAGCCGGTGCTGAGCAACATCAACCTGCAATTCTATCAGGGTGCCAAGATCGGCATCGTCGGCCCGAACGGTGCCGGTAAATCGACGCTGATGAAGATCATGGCCGGCGTCGACAAGGATTTCACCGGCGAGGCCTGGCCGGGCGAGAACATCACCGTCGGGTATCTCGAGCAGGAGCCGGAACTGGACCCGACCAAGTCGGTGCTGGAAAACGTCAAGGACGGCGCGCGCGCGACCGCGGACATGGTCGATCGTTTCAACGCGATCTCCGCCGAAATGGGCGATCCGCAGGACGATACCGACTTCGACGCGCTGATGGAGGAGATGGGCGAGCTCCAGGGCAAGATCGACGCGGTCGATGGCTGGAGCCTCGACAGTCAGCTGGAACTGGCGATGGAAGCGTTGCGCTGCCCGCCGTCCGATTCGCCGGTCACCAGCCTGTCTGGCGGTGAAAAGCGCCGCGTCGCGCTGACCCGCCTGCTGATCCAGAAGCCGTCGATCCTGCTGCTCGACGAACCGACCAACCATCTCGACGCGGAAAGCGTCGAGTGGCTGGAAAACCACCTCAAGGAATATGCCGGCGCGGTGCTAATGATCACCCACGACCGCTACTTCCTCGACAACGTGGTCAACTGGATCCTCGAGATCGATCGCGGCAAATACTTCCCGTACGAAGGCAATTATTCGACCTATCTCGAAAAGAAGTCGAAGCGCCTCGAACAGGAGGAGCGCGAGGAAAGCGGCCGCCAGACCGCGATCCGCAATGAGCTGGAATGGATCCGGCAGGGCGCCAAGGCGCGCCAGACCAAGTCCAAGGCGCGTATCGCCAATTTCGACCGCCTGGTCGAAGCGCAGCAGAACCGCACCCCGGGCAAGGCGCAGATCGTCATCCAGGTGCCGGAACGTCTCGGCGGCAAGGTGATCGAGGTCGAGAACGTCTCCAAGGCCTATGGCGACAAACTGTTGTTCGACGATCTGTCCTTCACGCTGCCGGCCGGCGGCATCGTCGGCGTGATCGGCCCGAACGGCGCGGGCAAATCGACGCTGTTCAAGCTGATCATCGGCAACGAAGCGCCCGATACCGGCACGATCGACAAGGGCAGCACGGTGCGGCTCGGCTATGTCGACCAGAGCCGCGATCATCTGGATCCGAGCAAGAACGTGTGGGAGGAAATCTCCGACGGGCTGGACTACATGAAGGTCAACGGGCACGACCAGTCGACGCGCGCCTATGTCGGCGCGTTCAACTTCAAGGGCGCCGACCAGCAGAAGAATGTCGGCAAGCTGTCGGGCGGCGAGCGTAACCGCGTCAACATCGCCAAGATGCTCAAGCGCGGCGGCAACGTCCTGCTGCTCGACGAACCGACCAACGATCTCGACGTCGAAACGCTGGGTGCGCTCGAGGAAGCGATCGAGAATTTCGCGGGCTGCGCGGTGGTTATCAGCCACGACCGCTTCTTCCTCGATCGTCTCGCGACGCATATCCTGGCGTTCGAAGGCAATTCGCACGTCGAATGGTTCGAGGGCAATTTCGCCGCGTACGAGGAAGACAAGCGCCGCCGTCTGGGCGATGCCGCCGACCGTCCCACCGCTCTGGCGTACAAGAAGCTTACGCGCTGATCAGGACGTAGCGTTGGAAAGGGGGCCCTCGGAGCGATCCGGCGGCCCCTTTAACGTTCAGGCCCTTTAACGTTCAGGCCCTTTAACGTTCAGGCCCTTCGACGTTCAGGCACCTAGCCGTTTGGTGAACCCCTTGAGCCGGGCATCGTTCGCCGCCTGGATCTCGACGTTATCGACGCGCGCGAGGGCAGGGCCTTCGTGCAGCAGTTCGATCATCTTCTCGACCATCTCGTCCTCGCCCGAAACGACGACTTCGACTGCCTTGCCGCTGTTGCGGACATAGCCGGTAATCCCCAGCACGCGCGCCCGCGTCACCGCCCAGTTGCGATATCCCACCCCCTGCACCTTGCCCGTCACCAAAATTCGATGCGCCGCCATGTCCGTAACGCCCAGTAATGCCGCGCGACCCCCGCCCGGTTCCTTGTGCAAGGGCTATCAGGTGGGCGGAGACGCGGAAGCGGTCGTCAGAAATTCCGTCGCGATTCGAGCAGCTTCTGGCGTGAGACGAGCCGGGATCGCGACGGAGCGTTGGCGCCTCAGCGGCGCTCGGCCTGGCTCGCCGCGCGCACGCCCTGAAACTCGGAGCCAGCGCTCCACTGCGGCCAGTTCCCTGCCTTTGCGAGGCGCAACCCCATCGTGTGGAACACTGCCACGTCCTGCGCCGCGCCGCGCAGATCCCAGTCGGCCGACCAGGCATCACAGGTCTTGTGATAACAGGCCATATAGCCGTCGAGCCAGGCCTGTCCGGCCACCTTGCCGCCGGCCTTCAGGTCCGGCGCGCCGCCGAGTGCCATCAGCAACAGCGACGGAATGCCCTTGCGCACCACGGAAAAGTGATCCGCACGGTAGAACAGGCCGCGTTCGCTGAACGTCTCCGGCGTGATCGTGCGGCCCTGCGCGGAGGCCGCCTCGGTCAGCAGCGTATCGAGCGTCGAATTGCCCGCGCCGACGAGGATGACGTCCTTCGCCGGCCCGGCAGTCTGCAGGATATCCAGCGTCAGGTTCGCCGCCGTCGTCGCGAGCGGATAGACCGGATGCGTGGCATAATATTCCGAACCGAGCAGCCCGCGCTCCTCGCCGGTCCACAAGGCGAAGACCAGCGAGCGATCCGGCTGCGGCCCGGCCTTGAACAAACGTGCGAGTTCCAGCACCCCGGCGACGCCGAGTGCATCGTCGTTCGCGCCGGGGCGGATCGTCTTGCCGGAGGCGTCAGCCTGGCCCTGGCCATAGGCATCCCAATGCGCGCCGAACATGACGCTCTCGGTGGGGCGGGTGCGGCCGGGAAGTTTGGCGAGGACGTTGGCGCTTTCGATCCGGTCGACCTGCACGGGCAAGGATGCGGCGAAGCGTTGCGGCAGCGTCACCGGCTTGAACCCGGCCGACCGCGCCGCCTTGCGCAGCACAGCCAGGTCGAGACCGGCGGCGGCGAACATCCGGTCCGCGACGTCGTGCGCGATCCAGCCCTGCAGCGGCACACGCCGGTCGTTCGGCCCGCGGACGATGTCGTAATTCTCGCCCTGGTTGGCCGAAACCGTGCTCCAGCCATAGCCGGCGCCTTCGGTATCGTGGACGATCAGCGCAGCGACCGCACCGCGCCGTGCGGCCTCGTCGAACTTGTACGTCCAGCGGCCGTAATAGGTCATCCGCTTGCCGCCGAACCGCCCAAAAGCGTCCTCGCCCGCAACTGCCTCGAGATCGGGATCGTTGACGAGGAACACGGCGACCTTGCCCTTGAGATCCACGCCCTTGAAGTCGTCCCACTTCGCTTCGGGCGCGGTCACGCCGTAACCGACGAAGACCATCGGCGCGCCGGTAATGTCGATCCTCGGCGCGGCACCGACCGTCGTTAGATTGAGGTCGGACGGTCGCACGAACGCCGTACGCTTGCCGTCGGCCATCACCAGTTCGGTCGTGCCCTCGCCGAGCCGGGTGTGGATCATCGGCACCTTCTGGACCCAGGCCCTGTCCGGTCCGCCCGGTTGCAGGCCGAGCGCCTTGAAGCGAGCGACGAGGTACGCGATCGTCTTCGTCTCGCCCGGCGTTCCGGGGTTGCGGCCTTCATAGGCGTCGGAAGCGAGCACCTCGACGGTTTCCGAAAGGCGCGCGGGGTCGGGCGCGGCCGGCGGGTCGGCCGCCGCGACACAGGTGGCGGCGCCGAGAAGAAGCAGGAGCTTGCGCGTCATCATCGTACCCTTTTCACGTAGGTCCGGCCCTCGCGCGTTTCGCTGCGGAACTCGGGGAGCGTGGCGATCAGATCGCCGAGTTTGGCGAAGCCGTAGCTGCGTACATCGAAGCTGGACCGGTTGCCGGCGATGCGCCCGACTTCGGACACGCTGGCAAAGCCTTCCGCATCGCGTTTGGCGGCTTTCCAGGCATCGCCGAGCAGCTTGACCAGATCCTCGCCGACCGGCAGCGCGACGTCCTTGGCCGGGGCGGCTTCGGTCCTGGTTCTAGGCTTGGCGGACGTCGCGGCCGCCGTAGCGGGGGCGGCACCGATCGCCTTCGGCAGGATTGCAGGCGGCAGCGGCATTTCCTCCTGCACCGCGAGGCCGGTCACGTCGATGAACCGCGTGCAAGCCTGGCGGAACCCCTCGGGCGTGCGCGACGAGCCGAAACCGTAGACCGGCAATCCTTCCTGCCGGATGCGCATGACGAGCGGCATGAAGTCGCTGTCCGACGACATGATGCCGAACCCGGTGACCCGCCCGCGATACAGCAGGTCCATCGCGTCCACCGTCATCTTCATGTCGGTGGCATTCTTGCCCTTGGTGATGTCGAATTGCTGCTGCGGCTCGATCCCGTGCTTGAGCGTCAGCGCCGCCCAGGTCTTCAGCCCCGGCTTCGACCAGTTGCCATAGGCGCGCCGGACGTTGACCGCGCCGAGATCGGCCAGCACGGTCAGAACCGGATCGAGCGACGCCGGCTGGGCGTTGTCGGCGTCGATCAGCAATGCGACGTTGCGGGATGTATCGTCGCTCATGCCTGTCTCCTCGATCTTTGTCGGGGAGCGGTATCAGGCGGGCAGGGGCCGTGTCACCCCCGGTTGCGCGCTTATCGCCTGCGGCGCGTGTCGAGGCTCCAGGCGCCTGCGCCGGCCGCGGCCAGATACAGCGAGATGAAGCAATACAGCATCACCGGCTCGCCGCCATTTACGGACGGAAACAGCGACTTGGGGGCGTGAACCATGAAATAGGCGACCGCCGACATACCGGCGAGGACGAACGCCGCGGGGCGGGTGAACAGGCCGAGGATGAGAAGCGTACCGCCGCCGAGTTCCAGTATGCCCGCAACCGTCAGCAAGCCGTTCAGCGGCATCGGGAAGGGCGGTATGCCGAAGAATTTCGACGTGCCATGATGCAGGAATCCCAGTCCCGCGACGATCCGCAACAGGGCAAGCAGCTTTGGCGACCATGATTGGGGGATGGGCATGACACAGGACCTTTCGGGGTGGGCCTTTCGAGGTGCGACGCCCGATCGTTTCATGTCCGTATCGGCGGGTCAATGCCCGGGTTCGCAACCGTCCGATGAAGGATAGGCAATCTTCATGACCTCATATTCGCGCTCGCCACCCGGCAGTTCGACGCGCCGGACGTCGCCCACCGCGGCGCCGCGCAGCGCCCGGGCGAGCGGCGCATTCCAGCCGATCCGCCCTTCGCCGGCATCGGTCTCGTCGTCGCCGACGATCGTCAGCGTGCGATGCGCGTCGTCCTCGTCGGCGATCGTCACGGTCGCGCCGAAATAGATTTTCGAACGGTCGGGCTGCTGTGCCGGATCGACGACCTTGGCCGCCTTCATCCGCCGCGCGAGGAAGGCGGCGCGCCGGTCGATCTCGCGCAGCCGCTTGCGCCCGTAGATATAGTCGCCATTCTCGCTGCGGTCGCCATTGCCGGCCGCCCAGGAAATGACATCGACCAGCCTGGGGCGTTCCTCGCCGAGCAACTGGCGGTATTCGGCGCTGAGCACGGCATAGCCGGCCGGCGTGATATAGTTGGGCCTGTCCATGACGGTCGTATCGCTCAGCCCGGGCGGGCCTTGTTGAGATACCAGCTGAGCTTGTTCGTGGCGCCCGCCGAGCGTGCCTGGGTCGGGTTCATCAGGTCGTAGACCACGGCGTTTTCCAGCACGCGCTGCACGTAGTTGCGGGTTTCCTGCAGTGGGATCGCCTCGATCCAGTCGACGATATCGACCTGGCCCATCCGCGGGTCGCCATTCGCACGGAGCCATTTGTTCACGTTGCCCGGCCCGGCATTATACGCCGCGATCGCCAGCGGGTAATTGGCGAAACCATTATAGATGCGCTGGAAATAGCTCGATCCGAGCTGGATGTTATAATCGGTGTTCGCGGTCAGCGCGACCGGATCGTACGACATGCCGAGCTTGCCGGATTGCTCGCGCGCAGTGCCGGGCATCAACTGCATCAGCCCGCGGGCGCCGACGCGGCTGATCGCGGCGCGGTCGAACTGGCTCTCCTGCCGCGCGATGGCGTGGATCATCGACCAGTTCGACGCCTGGTCCGCCGGCACCTTGACGCTGGGGAAGGCGACGGTCGTGTAATCGGTAAGGCCGTTCTGCAAGGCGCTGCGCCCGACCATCACGCCGAGATCCGGCCGGCCGATCACGCGCGAGAATTCGCTCGCCAAAGCGTGGTCGGTGTCGGTCTTCGCGTCGATCGCGATCTGGCGGACGAACAGGCTCTGATCCTCCCACCGGCCGCCGGTGCCGAGATATTGCGCAACGCGCACCACCTCGCGGTTGTAGAAGGATTTGCGCGCCGCCGCGTCGATCGGCCGGGTCAGCGGCGCGGCCGGGGCGGTGAGCAGCAAGCCGAGCCGCTCGGTCGCCAACTGGCCGTAGAACAGGTCGCGATAACCGGCGGCGCGGCTGAAAAAGGCCTGCGCATCGGTCTTGCGCCCGGCGGCTTCGGCGGCGCGCCCGGCCCAGTAATAGCCCTTCGACTGCGACTGCGGCGTCTGCGAGCCCCGCGCGTAGCGATCGTACATGCCGATCGCGTCGGCCGACCGGCCGGCCTTCATCGCGGTCTGCCCGGCGAGCCAGACGAGGCTGGTATAATCGTCGCGCTCCGACAGCGGCGCCTTCGATACGTCGGTGCCGGCGGGATAGGCGTCGTCGACCTTGCTGGCGATGTCGTAGGCGAACGTCAGCTGCCCGTCATTCGCGGCGCCGCGCGCATTGGTCAGCAGGACATCGAACCAGCGGCCGACATCGCCCGGGCGGGCGGTGAGCAGGCGCGGGCGGGCCAGCAGGTCGCGCGCGGCGGGCGAAGCGTTGCCGTTGCGCAGCCAGATCGCCCGATCGGCGATGAAGCCGGCATCGTTGGCGGCAAGCGCTTCGACCGATGCGGCCAGGGTCGCCGCCTGCGGGGCGTTGCTGCGCAGCGCGAGGCGAGCCTCGAAAACCGGCCGTTTCAACGGGCTTACGAAGGCAAGTTGACGTTGGGCGGAAGCCAGCGAGTTCTGCCACAACAAGGCGTCCATCCGCGCATCCTGATCCAGCGGACCGAACGCGCCGGAAAAATCGGCCTGCAACTTCGCCTCGTCCGTCGCCGACAGCGCGCCGCCGACCCACGCCTTGCGCGCGGCGGCATTCGCTTCGTCGCGGAAGCCGCTCGCCGCCAGCGCGCTGGCGAACGCCGTACCGCCGGCACCGGAGCGCGGTGGGAAACGGCGGAAGAACGCCACCACAGTCGAGGGCGACCAGCCGCCCTTGGCCAGCGATCGCTCGGCCGCATCGCGCAACCCCGTCTCGCCCGGCCAGCCGGGATGCGCGAGCAGGAAGCGCGCGTAATTCTCGAACGGATAGCCGGGCGTCTGGCGCAGCGACTGCCATTCGACCACGGCCGAGGCCAAAGCGGCGTCGGTCGCCGGCGTCTGCCCCTCCAGCATCTGCTGCACGCGACCCCAACCCAATTGCTCCTGACCCGCGGTCATCAGGCCGGCGGCGGTGGCGAACATCAGGGCGGTCTTGAACATTGGTATCATGTGGACAGGATAGGTCATCGCTCCGTATCTGTCGCCCATCAAAAACGCCGCAATCGGCGGAATATCGCACGCAAGGAGCAGATTGAACATGTTTTCCGGATCGATACCGGCGCTCGTCACTCCGTTCGAATCCGACGGGTCGTTCGCGGAACAGGCGTATCGCGACTTCATCGAGTGGCAGATCGCCGAAGGCTCCGCCGGGCTCGTGCCGTGCGGCACCACGGGCGAAGCCGCGACCCTCTCCGCCGAGGAGCATTTCCACGCGGTGCGGGTGTGCGTCGATCAGGCCAGGGGCCGCGTTCCGGTGATCGCCGGGGCTGGCTCCAACGACACGCGCGTCGCGATCGCCAACATCCGGGCGGCGCAGGACGCCGGTGCGGACGCCGCGTTGATGGTGCCGCCTTATTACAACCGGCCGAACCAGGACGGCATCTTCCGCCACTTCGAGGCGATCACCGCCAGCTGCGACTTGCCGATCGTGTTGTACAACGTGCCCGGCCGCACGGTGACGGACATCGCGGTCGAGACGGTCGGGCGGATCGCGAAAGCGTTTCCAAGCGTGGTCGGGATCAAGGACGCATCGGGGATCATCCAGCGCGCCTCGGCGCAACGGCTCGCGGCAGGCCCGGACTTCTGCCAATTGTCGGGCAATGACGACATGGCGCTGGCGTTCAACGCATCGGGGGGCGTGGGCTGCATCTCGGTCACCGCGAACGTCGCGCCGCGCCTGTGCGCCGAGTTCCAGGCAGCCTGTGCCGACGAGGATTACACGCTGGCGCTCGACCTGCACGACCGGCTGTTCCCGCTCCACGTGGCGATGTTCACCGATGCCTCGCCCGGACCGGTCAAATATGCGCTCGGCAAGCTGAAGCCGGATTGGCCGCTGCACCTGCGCCTGCCGATGACCGAGCCGAACGCGGCGAGCCGGGAAGCGGTGAACGCGGCGATGGCGGGGGCTGGCCTGGTCTAGGCTTGTCGGTATGGCCTGGCGCGCGTTCCTTGGACAGCGCGGCGTGGGGGCACGTCCTTCGACAGGCTCACGACGAACGGGTGGCAAAGGTCAACGGACCAACCGTACGGTCCCTCGTCCCCGATCGTGCTGAGCTTGTCGAAGCAGCGGGCTCGATCGTGGTGCGCGCGACGGCGTTTCCGCGTAATCGCTCTTCGCCGCTTCCCTTCGCGGTATCGCACGCCTACATCGCGGCTCTCTATGGCCAGACCTAAACCCGCGACATTCGAAAAGACCAAGGTCGTTGCCGAGAACCGGCGCGCGAAGTTCGATTATTTCATCGAGCAGGTGTTCGAGGCCGGCATCGCGCTGATGGGTACGGAGGTGAAGAGCCTGCGTTTCGGACAGGGCTCGATCGTCGAGAGCTATGCCGAGGTCGCCGACGGTCAGGTCGTGCTGATCAATTCCAACATTCCGGAATTCAGCCACGGCAACCGCTTCAACCACGAACCCAAGCGGCCGCGAAAGCTGTTGCTGCACGAACGCGAGATCAAGAAGATGCACGGCGCGGTCGCGCGCGACGGCATGACGCTCGTGCCGCTGTCGATCTACTTCAACCCGTCGGGCAAGGCGAAGGTCGAACTTGCGCTGGCCAAGGGCAAGAAGGCGCACGACAAGCGCGACACGATCAAGGAGCGCGACTGGAAGCGCGAACAGGGCCGGATCATGCGCGATCGTGGTTGATCGCGGCGACATCCCTTCGAAGCGATTTCGTCCGATCGTCGGCGGCCGGACGGAGTTCCGCGGTGGCCGCTAAGCCCGGTCTGGGGTCCCGGCTCGCCGCGTGGTGGCGCCGGTCGATGCCGACGCGTGAAAGCCTGGAGGGCAACCGCTATCTGAAACCCGTCGCACACCGCGTCCTGGCGCCCGAACTGTGGCGCTTCACGCGCCGGTCGGTGCCGCGCGGCGTGGCGTTGGGGATGGTCACCGGCATCCTCTTCCCGGTTGCGCAGATCGTGCTTTCCGCGATCTTCGCGCTGCCGTTCCGCGCCAACATCCCGACCGCGGCGGCGACGACGTTCATCACCAACCCGTTGACCACGCCGCCCTTGTGGGTCGCGGCCTATTGGATCGGCAAGACCGTGCTGCGCGTCGACCAGGCCGTACCGGGCGATCCGATCGCCAAGACGGTCGAGGCCAATACCGACTGGATCCATTGGCTATGGGCCGGCGCGCTGCCCGCGACGATCGTCGGGCTGGTGGTGGTGACGGTCGTGTTCTCGGTGCTGGGCTATGCGCTGTCGGCGCTTGGCTGGCGGCTGTGGATCGCGCACAAATGGCGCAACCGGCATCGCCGCGAGGAAATCGCGGGCTGAGTTTGGTTGGCGTGCGTTCGACGGAGTTCCGCGCCTCCGGCCGACCCACCCCCGACCCCTCCCTTAGAGGGAGGGGAGCAGAAAGGGGCGGTCTTCCTCAAACTTCCCTCACTGGAAGGGAGGGGTAGGGGGTGGGTGGCTCCCCGCTTCGGAATACCTTCACCACACGCCCCCGCACCAAACGCCCGCAACCTCAACCAGTAATTTCTGTTACTATAAATTGACAAGCGTATTGGCGGCGTAGAACACATTGTTCATCCCGCCATTCCGGAGTCGTGCCCTATGAACCGTTCGCTCGCCGTTCTTCTCCTCTCCGCCACGGCGCTTGCCGGTTGTGCGACCACGCCCAGACAGAATGCCGCGCCGGTCGCAGAGGCCGCCGCGCCGGTCGCAGCGCCCGTCGCCGCGAAGCCGGAATACGGCACGTTCGGGTTCGACGAGGCGGGCATGGACCGCGCTGTGAAGCCAGGCGACAATTTCTACGATTATGCCAGCGGTACGTGGACGAAAAACACGCCGATCCCTGCCGACAAATCGAACTATGGCGCATTCAACATCCTGTCCGATCTGTCCGAATCGCGCACCCGCGGCATCCTGGACGAGCAGGCGAAGGACCCGTCGTCGAAGATCGGGATCGCCTATGCGACCTATCTCGACCGGGCGGCGATCGACGCCAAGGGCATGGCACCGATCCAGCCGATGCTGGCCAGGATCAAGGGCGTGACCAAGAAGAACTATTCGGCGCTGATTGGCGAACTGTCGCGCGACGGCGTCGGCGCGCCGATCGCCGGCGGCGTGGGGCAGGACGACAAGAACCCCAATGCCTATGTCTTCGGCATCTATCAATCGGGTCTCGGCCTGCCGGACCGCGATTACTATCTCAGCACCGATGCCAAGCTGGCCGCGGCGAAGACCGGCTATCAGGCGCATATCGCCAAGATGCTGACGCTGGCGGGCGAAGCCAATGGCGCCGTGCGCGCCAAGGCGATCGTCGATTTCGAGACCGCCATCGCCAAGGCGAGCTGGACGCGCATCGAGAGCCGCGACGCGACCAAGACGTACAACAAGATGACCGTCGCGCAGTTGCAGAAGCTGGCGCCGGGGATCGATTTCGCGGGGATGTTCAAGGCCGGCGGCGCGCAGAACGTCACCGACGTCGTCGTCGCGCAGCCGAGCGCGGTCGCCGCGATTTCCCGGCTCGTTGCCGCCGCGCCGATCGGCGTGCTGCGCGACCAGTTGATCTTCAAGGCTCTCGGCAACTTCGCCGACGTGCTGCCCAAGCCCTTGGATGACGAGCGTTTCGCCTTTTACGGCACGACGCTGGGCGGCACCCCGCAGCAGGAGGAACGCTGGAAGCGCGCGGTGCAGTTCACCAGCGGCGCGCTGGATGACGAGGTCAGCAAGCTGTACGTCGCAAAATACTTCCCGCCGGAAACCAAGGCGGCGGCGGACACCCTCGTCAAGAACATCATCTCGGCAATGGATACGCGGATCGACAAGCTGGAATGGATGGCGCCCGAGACCAAGGTCAAGGCGCATGCCAAGCTGGCCGCGTTCGTACCCAAGATCGGCTATCCGGATCGCTGGAAGGATTATTCCGGGCTGGAGATCGTCGCCGGCGATGCGTTCGGCAACAACCTGCGCGCGAACCAGTTCCAGACCGATTACCAGACCGGTAAATTGGGCAAGCCGGTCGAGCGCTGGGAGTGGGGCATGACGCCGATGACGGTCAACGCCTATGCCAATTTCGGCATGGTCGAGATCGTCTTCCCGGCGGCGATCCTGCAGCCGCCCTTCTTCGATCCGGCAGCGGATCCGGCGGTCAATTACGGCGGCATCGGCGCGGTGATCGGCCATGAGCTGAGCCACCATTTCGACGACCAGGGCGCCAAGTACGACGCATCCGGCACGCTGTCAGACTGGTGGACACCGGCGGACGTGAAGAACTTCAACGCGCTGACCGGCAAGGTCGTCGCGCAATATGACGCGTACGAGCCGTTGCCGGGCATGCACGTCAAGGGCGCGCTCACGTTGGGCGAGAACATGGCCGATCTCGCCGGCCTGACCGTCGCGTACGACGCCTACAAGAAATCGCTGAACGGCAAGGACGCGCCGGTGATCGACGGCTTCACCGGCGACCAGCGCTTCTATCTCGGCTGGGCGCAGGTCTGGCGGCGCAGCTACCGCGAGGCGACGTTACGCCAGCGGTTGCTGACCGATCCGCACAGCCCGTCCGAACAGCGCACGTCGATCGTACGCAACATGGACCCGTGGTATGGCGCGTTCCAGCCCAGGCCGGGCGAGAAGCTGTATCTCGCGCCGGCGGATCGCCTGAAGGTCTGGTAAGCCGGTTCGATCCGTCGCGTCGCATCCGGCGACGCGACGGATCCTCCCGCCCCGACCGAAAAGTCGACCGACATGCCGTCCGAAATTTACAACGTGTTGCGACGAATGGATATTACGTTCGGTTCGGCTCTTCGGCAGACGCTAATCCCTTGACGCCCTCGTGCGGGCCCCCTCAAGACTCCCGGTGATGGCCAGCCTTCCGACAGTCTCCGACCAGCATAGCTCCCGCGGCGCCGCGTTGATCGCCGGCGGGGGTGGCGTGGCGGCGGCGGCGGTCGTGCTCGGACTGGTCGGTAGTATGCCGGTCGCCGGTGCCTTTCTCGCTACGGGGCTGGTGATCGCCGGCGGCGTGGTCGCGACGCGACGGCTGTTCCCGGTCGCGCGGAGCAAAGATGGCGAACCGGACTGGAGCGTCGCGCGCGCGCTGGCGGCGGCGAGCCCGGATGCGGTGGCGATCACCGATCGCGCCGGACGGCTGATCTGCGCCAACGACCGCTACGAGGAATTGTTCGCCGGTTTCCCGACGCCGCCGGGCTTGCCGATCGATGACAATGGCGTGGACCGGCTGAGCGTCGCCGGCCGGGCGGCGTGGCGCGACGGTAGCGCGCATGTCGAACGGCTGCTCGCGCGCGGCACGCCGCTGGCCGCGTTCGTCGAGCGTGCCGGGCAGGCGGAGGATCTCCTCGTGTGGCGTTTCCGCGGCGCGGAGGGGCTCGACATGGCCGCTTCGGTCGAGGGACTGATCGTCGGGCCGACCGGCGACCGGCTCGGCTCGGCCGGCATTATGACCGTGCTGATCGGACCGGAAGGGCGCATCCGCAGTGCGAACCGCGTGTTCCGATCGCGCGCGATGGGGCAGGACGACGGCGCGGCGTCCGGGCGCGACTTTGCCCGCTTCCTGATCACCGACGATCACGGGCAGGTGCGGTTCGAACGCGAGGGCCTTAACGGTGTCCCGCTGCGTGTGCTGCAGATCCCGTTCCTCGAAGGCGACGACGCGCCGATGCTGGTCGCCTTGCTCGACGAGGAAGCGAATATCGGCACGCCGGCGATCGGCGGCAATGCCACCGCGCACGTCCGCAGCCTCGTCAGCCTGATGCCGTTCGGCATGGCGCTGGTCGATCGCGACGGGCGCTTCATCCAGATGAACGACGCGTTCGCGCGTGCGGCGCAGGTCGATCCGCATGCCCCGCCGCTCTATCCGGGCGACCTGCTGGTGCGCGAGGACAAGGGCGTCGTCGCGGATGCGATCCGGCGCTTCGCCAATGGCGCGACGCATTCGACCGATCTGGCGGTGCGGCTGAAGGATCATCCCGACGAACCGGTCGCGCTGTCGATCGCGGGCGCGCGCGGGCTTGGCGAGGCGGCGGTGCTGCTCAGCCTGAAGGACAATGGCGAGGAAACGCGGCTCAAGCGCGAGGTGGCGCAGGCGACCAAGATGCAGGCGGTCGGCCAGCTCGCCGGCGGTGTCGCACACGATTTCAACAACATCCTCACCGCGATCATCGGCCATTGCGACCTGATGCTGATGCGCCACACGCCCGGCGACAGCGATTATGACGACATCCAGCAGATCCGCGCCAATTCGAACCGCGCGGCGAGCCTGACGCGGCAATTGCTCGCTTTCTCGCGCCAGCAGACGCTGCGCCCGCAGGTGCTGCAACTGCCGGACGTGATCTCCGAAGTGTCGAACCTGCTCAAGCGGCTGCTCGGCGAAACGGTGACGCTGACGGTCAAGCACGGCCGCAATCTGGGGGCGGTGCGCGCCGATCCGGGCCAGCTCGAACAGGTCGTGGTCAATCTCGCCGTCAATGCGCGCGACGCGATGATGGCGAAGGGCGGCGGCGGAATATTGTCGATCCAGACCAAGGGCGTATCCGCGGCGCAGGTCCGCCACATGGGCAACGACATCCTGCCGATCGCGGATTACGTCGCGCTGGAGATCGCCGATACCGGCACCGGCATCCCGCCCGAAATCCTGCCCAAGATCTTCGAGCCGTTCTTCACCACCAAGGAAGTCGGCAAGGG
>Ga0160428_1001062_pt1 | contig 23180 bp, 18 predicted proteins | sample SolpanmetagenomM_FD_108198 | JGI IMG/M metagenome (GOLD analysis project Ga0160428, IMG submission 108198) | Solar panel surface microbial communities from Lawrence Berkeley National Laboratory, California, USA - M | ecosystem: Engineered > Built environment > Solar panel > Unclassified ... | reverse complement strand
GACCACGTCGGCGTCGGCGGCGGCCTTGCGATCGGGCCCGCCTACGCGTGAGCGGCGGATGCCGGCCAGCACGTCGGTGACGACGCTGCCGCCGTCGGTGCGATGTGGCGGGATCAACCGGGCTTGGCGGTGGTGGTGGGCGACGGCGGCGAGCGCCCGGGCAATGGAGGGCGGCGCCAGTCCCCCGGCGGCAAGGCTCGAGAGATACACGGCGAGCAGGGTTGGAGCTGCGGGCAGGGCAGGGATGGCCCGCTGGTGGCACCAAGCCTCGAAGCGCCGCCAGTCGCCGGCATAGGCCCGGCGGGTGGCGGTGGCGCGGCTGGCTTCGACGTAGCTGCGGGCCTGCTGGACCTCGTGGTCGGTGACCACGACCAGCGCTGCGGCGTCGTGGTCAGCGGCGGGCGGGGTTTCGGCGCTGGACGAGGGTAGGGCAGGCGGCTTGGGCGGGAGATCCATGGTGGTGGAGCGTCGCTGATCGGGCGTGCCGGCGCAAGCAATTACCTCCGGTAAGAGCGATTCTCGGAGGTAATTGCAGTGGCTACGAAGAAGCCCATTTCACGTTACGTCGTGTTAGCTTACTTGCCTTAATCGAGTGTGGCCCGCTAAAGTCTTTCGATGTCGCAAGGGCTTGCCCACTCCCACCCGCCCGATGACCCTCGGATCGGTCTTGGCGCATGAAGGTGTCGGGGTAGGCGTGCAATGGCTGTCCGGCTAGGGCGTCACGATGCCCTTCAAAGCCAACGCTGCTCGTCGTCACCGTATCCCGCGGGCCCGCTACCGGGTGACCAACTGGCCGGTCTACGAAGCCGGGCTGCGCAGGCGTGGCGACCTGACGTTGTGGCTGAACCCGGACGCCGTCGCATGCTGGACCGCACCCCGGCGCAGCACGCCGGGTGGGCAGCCCCGCTACTCCGACCTGGCGATCGAGCTGGTGCTGACGCTGCGCATGGTGTTCCACCTTGCCTTGCGCCAAGCTGAGGGGTTTACCCGGAGCGTGCTGGCACTGCTCGGGTTGGATCTGCACGTGCCGGATCATACCACCCTGTCGCGCCGGAGCCGGTCGTTCGCCGGGCGGCAGCCGCGTGTCCTTGCAGGCAGCGGCGCGATGCACCTGGTGCTGGACAGCACGGGACTGGAGCTGTTCGGGCGGGGTGAATGGTGCACGGCCAAGCATGGCCGTGCGCGCCGCCGATGGCTGAAGCTGCACGTCGGTGTGGACGCCATCACCGGCGAGATCGCCGCCCACTTGCTGACCGACGGTCATGCCGACGACGCGGCGCAAGTGCCGGACCTGCTGCGCCAGCCGGAGGGTGCTATCGCCAGCCTGACTGCAGACGGTGCCTACCACGGCGCTCCGGTCTACCAGGCCGCTGCTGCCCGCCAGCCCGGCGCACAACCAGACGTGATCATCCCACCCCGGAGTTCTGCGGTGTCGAGCACGGCCGATCCCGATCGCCAGAGTCCCCGCGATCAGCACATCCAGCTCATGGCCGAGCATGGCCGCATGGCATGGCAACGCTTGACCGGCTACGGCAGGAGGAACGTCGTCGAAGCCACCGTGGCGAGATACAAAAGACTGATTGGCCCGAAGCTGCGGGCCCGGCACCGTGATGCTCAGGCGGGCGAAGTTGCCCTCGGCGTCCAGGTGCTCAACCGCATGATCCGCGAAGCCAAGCCGGTTGACGTTCGTCTTAGCTGATCAAAACGCAGCAGGGCTGATTTCGCCGCAATCAGGTCCATGCACCAAAGCCTTTGGCAACGAGACTGATGGCCACTGGGAAGGCGAGGGCGTGAAGGCTGGCAAGAAGATGCAGTTCCATGCCGACCCAAAGACGGGCGCGATCACGTCTGAGAAGCCGAACGACTAGAGATCTAGTAGCCCCCAGCCTATAGGTGGGGGCTAACCCTCTTCACAAGCCTCGCCTGTTACAACGGTTGTGTTCGGCTCCTAGCACCGCCCTTAGCTTGTAAGAGAATCCCGCCCTGCCATGATCGCATTCATCTAACGGGCCCGCGGAAGGTGGACACCATCACCATTAAGCGGCACTGATTTGCCGAGCGTGTGCCATGCATGCCTTCCTCGCGTCGGACCATTCGCAGGATCACCGCCTAAAATGCGACGCCTCGGTGATCAACGGTCCCGTGGACATGGCGCCGGTGAACGGAAACCCGTAGTCGAAGTCGGCCCGCCGGGCCCAGACCTGCATCGTCTCCAGCAGGGGGACGGCGCAGTCCGCGGCCACGATTTTCGCCTGGGCGTCACCCCACAGCGCGAGTTGTCGTTCGGGATCTGGGTCTCCGCGGGCCGTGTCGAGATCGGCATCGGCGACGTTGCAGTGGGAGAAGTTGGTCACGCCACTGACGGCGCCAACCGTGCTGCGCGAGTGGAAGAACTGGGTAAGCATGGTGTCGGCGACCGGGAAGCGGGCCGCCGCGTAATGGACCAGCGGGCTGAGGTCCTTGCGGATCATCTGGTTGTAGGTGACGTGGTCCACCACCTGCACGTCCAGGGTGATGCCCGCCCGACGCAACTGCGCCTGAACGACCTGGACCGCATTCAGCATGACGGGGTTCGACGTGTGGATCGTCTTGATCGTGAGCCCATTCGGGTAGCCCGCATCGGCAAGCAGCCTCCGCGCCTCCGCCATGTCGTGTCCAGGCAGGGAGACGTCCGCGGCAAAGCCGAGATAGCGCACTGGAATGACGCCGCGCGCGACCCGGGCGAGATCGGCGCCGCGCCAGGCCAGCAGCTCAGGACGGTTCACGGCCAGCCCAATGGCACGGCGCACCCTGGGGTCATCCAGCGGCTTCTGGGTGACGTTTAGGTGCAGCCAGGACATCTCTGTGGGCTCGATGACATCGACGTCCGAGTTCGCCGTCTGTCGGACCCGGTTAATCCAGGTTTGGTCCTGCTGACCCTCAATGATGTCGACTTCCCCGGCGTTGAAGGCAAGGTCGCTGGTCGAAAGCGCGCCGACGAACGTGTAATCAATTCGTCGCAGGAGCGGCTTGCCGCGGAAGTAGTCGTCGTTCGCCACAAGCTCGATCGATTGGCCCGGCGCCTGATGTCCCAGCATGAAGGGTCCAAACCCGGCGGCCGCGGTGCTCGGGTCCCCGGCCGCCTGCTCGGTCCCCTTGCGCGACACGATGAAGCCGCCCGAGTAGTTCGCCACCAGCCCGAGCAGCGACGGGATCGGCCGCTTCAGCGTGATCCGGACCGTGCCAGGGTCGATCGCTTCCACTGAATCCAGGGCAGCGAAATCCCCGGCATACGCGGAGGTCGCGGGGTCCGCCGCCTTGCGCAGGCTAAACACCACGTCTTCGGCTGTGACTGGCCCGAAGCCCCGATGGAATCGAACGCCGGGCCGCAGGAAGAACGTCCAGACACGCCCGTCCGCGGAGGTGTCCCAGCGTTCTGCAAGGTCCGGCTCCAGATCAGCAGGGCTGATCGATCCTGGCTTAAAGCGGACCAGCGCCCCATGAATCCAGGACGCCAGCATGCGATCGTAGTGAGCCGTGGCGCGGTGTGGATCGAAGGTGCCTATACCGCGGGGAGCCAAGACGGCAACGCGCACCGTGTCGCGGACAGTCTGAGCTTGGAGCGGCATCGGGACAGCGGCGGCTGAAGCAACGGACCAAAAGATAGATGCCCCGAGTGACCGCCGATCCAGCTTGAACGGTGCCATGAGCTTTGGACTCCTCTACCGTCACGCCGACAGGTGCTAGGCCGCGAAACGTAGGGAGCCAGGAGTATGATGTCCATGATGATTGTTCATACTCAAAACACGACAGGGAGGTTCCGATGCAGCGCGTGACGATCACCATCGACGACGATTTGATGGGCGACATCGATGCCCTCATCGCGTCACGCGGCTACCAGAACCGTTCCGAGGCGATCCGCGACTTGGCGCGGGCCGGACTTCAGCAGGCCGCAAACGAGACGCCGTCGGAGCAGCCCTGCGTGGCGGCCCTGGTTTATGTCTACGACCACGCGACACGGGAGCTAGCGAAGCGGCTCGCGCACAGCTTCCACGACCATCACAGCATGTCGGTCGCGACCCTGCACGTTCATCTGGACCACGACACGTGCATGGAGGTCACGGTGCTGAAGGGCGAGGCAGGGAAGGTCCGGCACTTCGGCGAGCACGTCATTGCCGAGCGCGGCGTACGACATGGCCAACTGGTTATCCTGCCCGAGACGTGATGGGCCATCGCCTGCTGTATGAACTCCCGGCTTCGGTCGGCCTGCTTCGTCTCGGGATGTGCAGACAGGATACCGAGCAGTTTCTCCCTAACACGCACTGGCAGCTCCGAAGGTATCGCTTCTGGGGGCCTGTCGGCGCCGCCAACCTCGATCAGCATCACCATGGCCATCACACAATGTGGGATGCATTTTACGCCTTAGAGGCCGGACCGGTCGAAGGTGACTTCGATCTTATGGTTGATGCGTCCCTTGAACGGGGTGGCGCCCGCGGAGAAACAGCTCTGGCACGGACGCTGCGTTGTGGGTGACATCGCCGCAAGAAATCTCACTTGGTCGCCGGGTACCAGTTGGAGGAAGTCCGGTTCGAACACCATGCCGCCCACGGCGTTGCGATTCAGCATCTTCACCTCGTAGCTTCGCGCAGGTCAGGTTGGCGGCGAGAAGACCGAGTAGGATCAGCAGTCGCAAGGATGACTCCCGCAAGGGATTGGGTGGCAGCGGATGAGACGGTTGCCGTCCGCCCTGCACGACCCAAGGCGATCGTAGGTCAGCACCTAGTTCAGGTCGTAGATCGCCACCACGGTGGTCGCCGCCAGGGTGGCGACAAGGTGGAGGATCGAGAGCTGATGCCGGATGTTCAGGTAGTTGGTCAGCTTGTCCAGCAGCAGCATGCGCGGACGCTGCGCGAGCGCACGGCCGCCCTGTGAATGACCGATTTAACAGCAAGGCCCGATCAGTCCTTGAGCTTGGCCATCGCGTCGGTCAGCGTTTCCAGCCCGCTCACCAGGCGAATGGTTGTCTGCATCGCATGAGCATCAATGATGAAGATACCTTTGCGGCGAACTGCCTACATCTGGCTCACCACCGGATCGACGCGGAGGAAGGCAAGCTACTTCTCCATAGTCCTCAACTCCGATCGGTTGAGGGGAAGGGGCCGGATGCCTGCCGAGGCACCCGGCGCCGCTCTTTATCGCAAGGGACTTGTGGCCCGGAGCTGCCGGGCGACGGCCACCATGTTCTCCAGCGCTGGCTTGACCTCCTCCCATTTGCGGGTCTTGAGGCCGCAATCGGGGTTCACCCAGATTTGCCAGTCGGCCAGTCGTAGACGGGCCAAGCCGAGCAACTCCAGCATCTCCGCCGTGTCCGGCACGCGCGGGCTGTGGATGTCCCAGATGCCCGGTCCAATCTCCGCCGGGTAAGCGCCGGAGCCTCCTTGTTGCGCGGGCGCGAAGGCGTCCAGCAGCTCCATGCGACTGCGCGTCGTCTCGATCGAGATCGCGTCCGCATCCATCGCGGCAATGGCGGGCATGATGTCGTTGAACTCGGCGTAGCACATGTGTGTATGGATGCTGGTGGCATCCGCGACGCTGCTGGTGGCAAGGCGGAAGCAGTCGACAGCCCAGTCGAGGTACTCGCCCCAATCGGCCCGGCGCAGCGGCAGGCCCTCGCGAAAGGCAGGTTCATCCACCTGGATGATAGCGATGCCCGCCGCCTCCAGCCCGGCGACCTCGTCGCGGATTGCCAGAGCGATCTGCTGGCACACCTGGGCGCGTGGAAGGTCGTCGCGGACGAAGGACCATTGCAGCATGGTCACCGGCCCGGTCAGCATGCCCTTCATCGGACGCGTGGTGCGGGACTGGGCATATGCGGACCAGCGCACCGTCATCGGCGACGGACGGGAGACATCGCCCCAGATGATCGGCGACGCCACGCATCGGCTGCCGTAGGACTGCACCCAGCCATGCTGCGTGAAGGCGTAGCCTTCGAGCTGCTCGCCGAAATACTTCACCATGTCGTTGCGCTCGAATTCGCCGTGCACCAGCACGTCGATGCCGATCTCCTCCTGCCATCGCACGGCATCGTCGATCCAGCCCTCGACCGTTCTCTCGTATTCGGCATCACTCATGGTGTGCCGCACCAGGGCCGCACGAGCGGCGCGGACTGCGGGCGTCTGTGGGAAGGAACCGATGGTAGTTGTCGGGAACGAGGGCAGGTTCAGCCGCGCCTGCTGAGCCAACCTGCGTTCCCGGTATGGCGTCTGACGTCTCTGCATCGTCGGCGTAACCGCCAGGAGCCGCGCCGCCACATCGGCCCGGTTTGCCCGCATGCTCGCCGCTCTCGACCGGATGCGCTTGTCGCTCCGCGTCAGCACTGGCGCGATTGCGTCCTCACCCTCGTCGAGGCCGCGAACCAGGATCGCGACTTCTTCGAGCTTCTGCACGGCGAAAGCCAACCAGTCCTTCACCTCGGGATCGAGCTTTGTCTCCAGCTCGACATCGAAGGGAACGTGCAGCAGGCTGCAGGAGGGGGCCACCATCAGGCGCCGCTTTCCCCGGGCAGCAACGACGCGTTGTAGGATGGCGAAGGCGGCTCGCAGGTCAGTACGCCAGATGTTGCGGCCGTCCACGATGCCCAAGGACAGCCATCTGTCCTCCGGGAGGACTGACAGGACGTCGTCGAGCTCGCTGCCGCCGCGTACGAGGTCGACATGCAGGCCCGCCACTGGAAGCACCGCTGCGATGGCGAGGTTGGCGCCAAGCGGCCCGAAGTAGCTCGTCAGCAGGATGTCCGGGCCGGGTACGGCCTTAAGCAGGCCATAGGCATCGGAGAACGCGACCTTCGCAGCATCCGTGAGGTCGAGGGTCAGGACAGGTTCATCGATCTGCACCCAGGCGGCGCCAGCATCTACCAGCTCCTTCAGGATCCGCGCATAGACTGGGATGAGACCGCCCAGGAGTGTGAGGGGATCGCTGCCATCCGTCATCTTGGACAGGAGAAGGAAGCTGACCGGACCCAGCAGGACGGGCCGGGTTCGCAGGTTAAGCGCGGACGCTTCCAGGAAGTGGGCGAGCGGACGATTGACGGTGAGCGCGAAGCTCGTTTCACGGGTGAGGCGGGGAACGAGGTAGTGGTAGTTGGTGTCGAACCACTTCGTCATCTCAAGGGCTGGTTGGCTCGGCAGGATGCCCGCCGCCCTTTCAGCGTCCGTCCCACGCGACCCGCGCGCGAGTGCAAACAGGGTGGCGGTAGACACCGGCCCCGCGGTCCAGCCATAGCCGGGCGGGATCGCACCCAACATGCAGGCCGTATCCAGGACATGGTCGTAGAGGCTGAAGTCTCCTGACGGGATGTGGCTGATGCCTGACCCGTTTTGGAGCTTCCAATGATGCCTACGCAGCTCGGATGCGACAGCATCCAGCCCCGGCTTGTCGAGCTGGTCGGACCAGAACGACTCAAGTGCGGTCTTCAGCTCACGGCGTGCGCCGATGCGGGGGAAGCCGAGGTTGCTGGCGATCGTCATGCCGGGCGCCTCTCGACCCGGTCAAGCAGGTAGGAAGGATGACGCGCCTGGGCGCCCGCGACACGGCTCACGCCGCCTCCGGAGAAGGACATAGTGGTGCTCCAACCTCCGGTGCACCCCGCCCGGCGGCCGTTGTTCGTGCGACGACGGCAGGTCTCCTGGCTCACAGCTCAACGCGATCGGCCCTGCCTTCCCGAGCCAAGTGGCTCAGTGACCCATCAACCGCATGGGGTGGACGAACGGACCGACAGCTCGCCGCTCACAGTTGCGGGGGCAGCCACCGACTTGTCCCCGGACCTCGGTCCGGCCGGGACGCACGGCATTCCCTTTTCACCCGCTCGCGCAGGACCATCGACACATGCATATAGCTTTATGCTCATCGGAAATGCAAATTGTTCCAAAGGGGAGAAGCTGCGATGGATGTTCACGGCGAACGTGCCGTCAGGCAGCCAGAACGACGTCCTTCATCATGCGTCAGTCAGTGCTCTACGCCAGTGACCGTGAGGAACCGTAGGATCAAGAGAAGTCGAATAGCGACGACATCTATGCTGAAGATCCTGACCACAGTGCTAGCGTGAGCCCTCTGAGCTCGACCGTAGGGCTAGTGCCGCCGCGAATAGTACGGGTTCATAGACGAGAAAGGCAGTCACGATTGTTGGCTTCGGGCCGCCAGCCTCTTTGCTGGCGTGCGCGGCGGCCTCTTGGTCCTAGGACTGTGCCCTACCAGAAACCATCGGCAAGCCGCCAAGGTGGCCATAAAAAGGTAGGTAAGCTGATGTGAGGCCAGCTACGTGCGACTCAGCCAGTTGGGCACTGCTTATACCTTGGACTTGCTGCGGCATCAGGCCGATTACCAGCGTCATCAGACTTGCTTGCAGCTGTTTAAGCCAGCCACCGATAGTCAGCCCCTCGCATCGCGCTTTGCAGCGGTGAGCAGGAAGTCGACGAAAGCCGTGACATGGGTATCTTGATAGGCACTGGGCAGCACGCGCAGACTGAAGGCCAAGGCGCACGGAGACGACAAGGGATGGAACAGGCGCACGAGCCGCCCGGCTCCAAGCTCGGCGTCGACCAGCGGTGAGCGCGCGAGGGCCACGCCGGCGCCGGCGACCGTGGCCCCTATCACTTGGTTGTAGCTGCTAAACCGTACGATGCGCGCTTTCGCAGCTGGCTGACCCAGCAAATTCAGCCAGTGCCGCCAGCCCTTCTCGGGGCTAGTTTCACGATGCTCTTCTTCCAGTAGGTTCTGCCGGAGCAACGCCTCCGACTCTCCGGTGAAGTCCAGGGTTGGGCTGCATACGGGAAACACCGTCTCCTCAAACAGCAACCGATCAGGTGCCATAATCTCGGACGGGCGTGTCCGCAGGATGGCGAGGTGGATGCCTTCGGCGGCCATTTCCGGGGCCTCCGTCTCGATGGCCCGCATGTGCCAGGACACTGAGGGATGTAGTGCCGCGAAGCTCGCCATGTGCGGCGCCAACCAGAGTGATGCGAAGGATCCGTTAGCGGATACCACCAGGCTGGACCGCTGCTGCTCGGCCTGTTGTCGGATCGCTTCACAAACGCCCGAGAGCCTGGTCAGCGTGTCCTCGACGACCCGCAGCAAGTCCAACCCGGCCGCGGTCGGCGCCGTGCGGCTATGGCCGGACCCGTTCCGCGCGCGGGTCAGGAGCAACGTCCCTAACTGGTCCTCCAACTGCCGGACTTGGTGGCTGATCGCGCTGGCGGTCACGTTGAGCTGCGTCGCGGCGCGCACGAAGCTGCCCTCGCGCGCGACGGCGGCGAAAGCTCGCAGGGCCGGAAAGGACGGAAGAATAGTCATCGCCGTTCGATATAGCTAAACAGCGGCTGAAAAGCTTGCGTTTGCCCGCTAATCGCGCCCGCGCCAGAGTTCCACCTGCCGGAACTGCTTTCCGGCCCGTTCGGAGCGATCCTCGCATGTACTTCGACATCCGCCTTTGGCGCCTGACGGCCGGGCTGCGCCTGCCCATGCTGGCTGGGGTTCTGCTCGGATTGCTGGCTCTGGCGGCAGGAATCGCGCGCTTTGCGTTCCTAGGCGTGGCCTTGGCACGCTTGTTCAATGGGGCGGACATGGCGGGCGTGGCCTGGACGTTGGCGGGGGCGGCCGGTGTGGTGGTGCTGCGGGGCCTGCTCGACCAGGCGCGCCATGACATGGCACACCGTACCGCGGCCCTGGTACAGACCCGGCTGCGCGGCTTGCTGTTCGACCGCATCGCTGCACTCGGCCCGGCCTGGTTCGCCGGCGAGCGCACGGGCGGCGTCATGCTCTCCATGGTGGATGGGGTAGAGCAGCTCCAGACGTTCTTCGGGCAATACTTACCGCAGCTCGCCATCGCCGCCGTAGCACCGGTCGCGATCGTGCTGTTTATCGGATGGTGGGACGTGCCCGTCGCGCTGGTGCTGTTGACCGCGGCGCTGCTGACCCTGGTGCTGCCCGTGCTGGTGCATGGCTGGGACAAGGCCGCCGCACTTCAGCGGCAGCGGGCCTTCAAGGAGTTCGGGGCCGAGTTCCTCGACGCCGTGCAGGGCTTACCGACGCTGCAGGCCTTTGGCCAGAGCGCCAGCCATGCCGCACGCCTCGCTGTTAAGGCGCGGGCGTTGTATCAGACCACGTTCAAGGTGCTGGGCCTGTCGGTGCTGACGCGCGGCATCACCGATACCGGGATGGGCCTTGGGGCCGCCATCGCGCTGATCCTGGGCGCGCACCGGGTGACGCAGGGGGTGATGAGCCTGGAGGCCCTGTTGGTTGTGCTGATGGCGGGCACCGAGATCTTTCGGCCGCTGCGAGACCTGCGATCCGTGCTGCACCAAGGAATGATCGGGCAATCCGCCGCCGCCGGGCTGCACGGGCTGCTTGAGGCTCGGCCCGCTGTGGCCGCCGGCGGCGCGGCACTGTCGCTGGCCGGACAACCACCGTCGATCGGCTTCGACGGCGTCAGTTTCGCCTATCCCGGGGGGCGGAAGCCGGCGCATGAGAGCCTGTCATTTGCCATTGCAGGCGGGGAGCGCATCGGTATCGTCGGCCCCAGCGGCGCTGGTAAGTCCTCCATCCTGCGCCTGCTGTTGCGGCAACACGACCCCCAGGCAGGCAGCATCCGCATCGCCGGGCAGGACCTGCGGCTGATAGACCCGGCCAGCATTGCCGCCCACGTGGCCATCGTCGCGCAGGACGCTACGCTATTCCACGGCAGCATTGCGGAGAACCTTCGTTTAGGCCGGCCGGAGGCGACGCAGATGGAGCTTGAGGCGGCATGCCTGGCCGCTAACGCGCACGACTTCATCTCGGCGCTGCCAGGCGGCTATGCCGCGCCGATCGGCGAGCGTGGGGCGCGGCTCTCGGGCGGGCAGCGCCAGCGGCTGGCTATCGCCAGAGCCCTGCTACGCGACGCTCCCATCCTGATCCTGGACGAGGCGCTGTCCGCGGTCGATGCGGAGAACGAGGCTTTGATCCAGGAGGCGCTGGACCGGCTGATGCAGGGCCGGACGACACTGATCCTGGCACACCGCCTGTCCAGCGTCATTGGGACCGACCGGATCCTGGTGCTCGACGAGGGCCGGGTGGCGGAGAGCGGCAGCCATGCCGAATTAATGCTGCGGGACGGCATCTATCGTCGGCTGATGGGCGCCCAGGCGCACGAGCGCGGCAATGCGGGTCCGTTCGCCCAGGCGGCGCCTATGCTGGCGATCTCAGCGGAGGAGGGGGGTGGCGGCCAAGAGCCGGTCGATCTCGCCACTGATGCCGCCGCCATAGGCTGGCGGGAGACGATGGCCAGCCTGGTGCGCTACATCCTGCCCTGGCGCCGAATGCTAGCGGCCGTGGTGGCGTTGGGCATCGGCCGGGTGGTCGCGTTCATCGGGGTTGGCATGCTCGGCGCTCTACTGATCGCGGCCTTGCGGGCTGGGGCGTCGACTACGCCGTACGCGATGGCCCTGCTGGTCGCAGCCCCGGTGGCTGGCCTACTTCACTGGCTAGAGTCCTGGCTGGCGCACGACATGGCCTACCGTCTGTTGGCGGAGATGCGCATCGAGTTGTTCGCCCGGCTGGACAAGCTGGGCCCGGCCTACCTGCTGCGGCGGCGCACAGGTGACCTGGTGTCGCTCGCTACCACGGACGTGGAGACGGTGGAGTACTTCTACGCCCACACAGTCGCGCCCGCAGTGGTAGCCTTCCTAGTGCCTGCAACCGTGTTAACAGTGCTGGCCTGCATCGCTTGGCCGCTCGCGCTGGCGCTGCTGCCGTTCCTGCTGTTCGCCGGGCTATCGCCGTTTCGCAGCCGGGCCCGCATTGACGCATTGGGCGCCGAGGCACGCGGTGCGCTAGGCGAGCTCGGCGCCCACGTTACGGAGACCATCCAAGGCTTGGGCGACCTGCTGGCCTTCAAGGCCATTGCCGCACGGCGTGAGGCCTTCCTGGCCCGGGTCGAGGCTTATCAGGAGCGCCGCCTGGCTCTGCAGCACGACCAGGGCCGCGCCGCTGCCAGCCAGGAGGTTGCGGCCGGGCTAGGTGGGCTTGCGGTCGCCGCCTGCGGCGCAGTCCTGGTGGCCAGCGGCAGCCTGTCCGCCTTGCTGCTGCCGATGCTGATCTTGCTCGCCGTGGCCGCCTTCCTGCCGGTGTCGGAGATTGCCCAGGTCGGCAAGCAACTCGCCGACACCATCGCCTCCACCCGCCGCCTACGAGTGGTCGAACGCGAACGGCCCACCATCATCGGCGGCCGTCTGGAGCCTGCAGCGCCTTCAGGCGGCTCCGCCGTGGCGTTCGACAACGTGGACTTCGCCTATCCGGGCCGTGACCGTCCCGTGCTGGACGGGCTGGACATGGTGATCCCCGCCGGGTGCACGGCGGCGCTGGTCGGTCCCTCCGGCGCTGGGAAGTCAACGGTCGCCAACCTGCTGCTTCGCTTCTGGGACCCGGGCTCAGGCCGCGTCACCCTTGACGGGATCGACCTACGCGAGCTGACTCTGAACGGGCTGCGGGGCCACGTCGCCCTGGTCGCTCAGGACACCTACCTCTTCAACGACACGCTCGAGGCGAACATCCGCCTGGCTCGGCCGGACGCCAGTGAAGTCGACCTTGAACAGGCCATTAGACGGGCGGCCCTCGCTGGGTTCATCGCGGCGTTGCCGGAAGGGCTTGCAACCCGAGTAGGCGAGCGTGGCGTGCAGCTCTCCGGAGGCCAGCGCCAGCGCATCGCCATTGCCCGCGCCTTCCTGAAGGACGCGCCGGTGCTGGTGCTGGACGAGGCGACCTCACACCTGGATGCCGTCAGCGAGGCAGAGGTCCGGGCCGCGCTGGACCGGCTGACGCGCGATCGCACTGTGCTGGTCATCGCCCATCGCCTGTCAACTATCCGCAACGCGGACACCATCTTGGTCATGCAGGGGGGCAAACTCGTCGAGGCGGGAAACCACGAGGCGCTAGTGGCGCGACAAGGTGCCTATGCCAGGCTGGTGTCCTGGCAGATGGATACTTCGCAGGAAGAGGCGGAATAGGGCTGGGGGATTGCCGACCCAGCTACCAGTAAAGTCCTTTGAAGTTTCCATCAGGATTGAACAAGGCCACGGACTTGATGGACTGGAGATAGGAGTTCTCGCCGTAGCGGGCGTTCATCACCTGGAGCATGCGGTGGACCGTGCGATTGTTCTGGCGCATCGACCACGAGTCCGGTCTCACGAACATGATTCTGGTCCCAGCGGCGCCAGAGCCTGCCGCCGGACCCATGATGTCACGCTCCAGCTCTGGAAAGCGGGACACGTCGTCGATCGCGTCGAGCACGAGGTTGTAAGGCTCGATGGAAGCGGCGTTGCGCGTCGCGGCCCTGATAAGGTCGATACGCGGTACACGGCCACCACAGCCGATATATCCGAAGCTCACGGTGACGGCGCGGCCGGCGGTTGAGGCCAGGAGAGTGCCGATCTCGACCTGCTCGCCGGCCCTGTCTATGAGTTCGCCTCTTGCCGGAGCAAGCACCTGCTCCAGCGTCGGGCGAGGATGCTCGCACCCGGTCAACGACAAGGCGGAGCCCACGGCCGAGACCAGTAGCAAACGACGTCTTGTCGGGGTCATCAGTGTTTATCCTACGCCTTGTATGTGGCGCCACTTCCTGCCGCCGCCAACATCACTTGGCGGTTTACGTCCCTGAGAATCGTCGCACTGAAAAGTCCAAGCTTCCGCACCTCGGCGTCGGGTCACCCGTCGGCCGCGACGGTTGGGATGGCTTTAACAGCGTTGAACGTCAGATGATGCGATGTAACCTAATGACGTTTGCTGGACCGTTTGACCAAGGCAACTGCCAGGGAGAGGGCGTCTATTTAGGGGTTCGCGTAATCAGCCGCAGGCCGCCTTTGCGACAGGGAAGCACGTCACAAGAAGCGGGCAGGCCTGGCACTCAGCGGGAAAGTCTTTGCTTGCTGTGTTCCTGGCAGCATCGAGAGAGCCATGGTCAACGGCAGGGCATGCTGCAGCGATAATCGATTCCGAAAGTGGCGCGGGTTGCGTCGAGACTGATGATTCCGCTTGGGTTACTGGTGTCGTGATCGTCGGAGCTGAGCAGGCAGCAAGCGAGAGCAGCGCACCGACAGTACCTAAGTTCGCAAATTGCATGAAACCTCACGTGTGATGCTTGTATCAACCTAGCGAGTGCTAAGGACAGAGACGGAGTGACAAGCCCACTCCACGAAGCCTCAGGCCTTACTCTTTCATCATCAATTCGAACTCCAATCTGCCTTGCATGTGACAGGGAACTGCCAATCGCCAGGGATGCTCTCGAGACCTGGGCCACCTGGGTTTTGGGCGGCCTGATAGGCCTGGATACCCACCGGCCACTGCGCCTTTATCCAGGCGAGCACGTCATCAACCTGGACATCGGTCAGCCGCCCGGCGAAGCGCGGCATGGCCGTGCGGTAGGTGGCGGGGGCGCCGTTGCCCTGCGCGCTGTCGAGAACCCAAGCGCGAAGCTGCGCATCAGAGTGCTGCCAGGTGTGGCCGGTCGGGTCGTGCGGCGGCGCCGGCAGCATGCCATCGGCGTTCGGGCGCCCCCATCCTGGCTGCCCCTCTCCCCGGGCGCCGTGGCAGCTTGCACATTCGGAGGCATAGATCCGCGACCCATTCGCGACCGAAGCCGCTGAGGAGCTGGTTTGGACGTGACCTCGTGACGATACCGTCTGCAGGATTGCGGCCAGTCCAGCCAACACTAGGATGGCCGTTCCCCACCTAGACCATAGTGTTCCCATCATCCCATCAAGGTCTTCAACTTGGCCGCTATCGCCTCCGGCGCCGTCTCATGCGTAAAGTTGGTGACGAAGTGTCCGCGTGGATCCATGACGTAGATGATGCTGCTATGGTCCATGTCGTAACCGCCATCCTTGGTCGGATGCTTCGCGTAGTAGACGCGGTATTCCTTGGCTACGGCGTCGATCTGGGCCGGGCTGCCGCTAAGACCGGTGATTGGGGCATCGAAGGCGCTGACGTAGTCCTGCATGATGGCAGGCGTGTCGCGCGCCGGGTCGATAGTTACGAAGATCACGGCGACTTTTGTCTTGGCGTCCGGTCCGAGGACATCGATGGCGTTGGCCATATCCTGCAAAGCGGTTGGGCAGGCGTCCGGGCATCGTGTGTAGCCGAAGTAGACCAGCATCCATCGCCCTCGGAAATCAGCCTCCGTGACCTCCTTTCCGTTCGCGGCGAGAAGTCGGAATGGACCGCCGATCTCTGAAGGCTTTTCTGGATGCCGGGTCATGAGGACGCCTGCACCAACTAGACCAAGCCCCAGTACGCCCGCCGGCGCCAACAAGAGTATACGGCGACGGCCGATCATGGAGCCCTCCTCGTGTTGGCGATAGGTGCTGGCCGTGCCACCCACCGAAGCGCAGGGAGCATCTCCAAATCCTTGGCCAAATTCATTGTCAGCCTCACGAATGAATGTCGGGGTTTAGTGATGGTGATGTCCTCCGCTTGTCAGGGCTGTGGAGCGAGGCCGGGCTACGGCATCTTCATGCCGCCTGGCGCGACGCCCGGTGCAGTGGCCGCACCCAGGCCGGCGATCGAAGCGGTGACGTCGACCGGTGCGGATTTCGCGAAGGTGAGATGCAGGCGCACCGTATCGCCTTGCCTGAGCGGGCTTTTCAGCCCGACTAGCATGATGTGGTAGCCGCCTGGCTGAAGCGTCACCTTCTGCCCCGGTGGCAAAGCGAGGCCGCGCGGCAGTTCGCGCATGCGCATGACCGAGCCGTCCATGGCCATCTCGTGCACTTGCGCAGCCGTCGAGGCGGGTGACGATACCCCGATCAGGGTGTCGCCTGTCGGGCTGGCGAGCGTCAGGTAGATCGCGCCTGTGCTGGCCGATGGCGGGGTGGCCCGGGACCAGGCGTTCTCGACCACCACAGGCGGCGACTGCGCCAAGGCCGGACCGGCCAGAGCCGCAGCTACGATGGGCAGCATTAAAAGAGGGCTGAACCTAGGCATCCATCAAGCTCCTGGTTGAAAAGAATGGGCGCCGGCTTGGCTAGCAAACTCGCCGGCGAAAGAAGCCGTTACGGTCGGGGCGGGCCGTAACGGAACAAAGACGGTGACCGTCCGGGGCTGACAGGACGCAGACCTCCACCCCGTAAGCGTCCTGCAGCACCGAGGCGGTCAGCACCTCGGCGGAACTGCCTGCACGCAGCAGACGGCTATCCAGCATCGGGACGATCTGGTCGGCGAAACGGGTGGCGGCGTTCAGGTCGTGCAGGATCACGATCGTCGTCAGGCCGCGCCGGGACGTAGCCTTCTGCAGCAGCTCGAGCACGTGCAGCTGGTGGCCGATGGTGCGAGCTGCCGATCGCGCTGCCTGAACTCTCGGTCTTCATGCCGACTGGGCTGTCAGGCGCGCCATCCAGGTGCCGTCGAAGGCCACCGGAAGGAACTGTTCGTGGTAGCGGCGAAGGTCGGCCACCGGATCGACGTCGGCGAAGGCCGCGGGGTGCAACTGCTTGGCGATGTATTCGGTGCCGGTCCAGTCCCAAAGGCTGCGGGACAGTCCGGTCTCGATCGCATACAGGTTGCCAGCTTGGATCGCCGGGAGCTGTGCCCAGCCCGGGCGTGCGGCGTAGGGCGCCAAGGTGCGGCGTGTGGTCTCGATGTCCACGCCATATCCTGCGCGCACCGCATTGGGCGACCCGGCCCAGGAAGAGCCAGTGATGAACACGAACTCGGGCGCTGCCGCCAGCACGCTCTCCGGTGCCATAGGATGGAAGCCGACGGGGATACGGCCAGCGGCAATATTGGCGCCCTCCGCCAGCTGCGTCATGCGGCCCCACATCACGTCGTTGTAGGAGTTGCCGAAGGTGCCGGGCCCGGCCTGACCCAGCTCCACATAGACGCGGAGCTTCGGTAGACCCTCCACCCGCCGGGCGATGTCAGCCACCCGGCTTCGGTACAAGTCCACCAGTGCCTGCGCTCGGTCGGTGCTGCCGGTCGCATGGCCCAGAGCCAGGGTGCTGGCGACGTGCCGGTCCAGCCGCTGCGCGTTATAGTCGACGGTCATCACCGGGATGCCCGCCGCCTCGATCTGCGCCATCGCAGTGGCGAGGGCGGTGTATTCCAGCGCCAGCACGATCACCAGGTCGGGCCGCAGGCTGAGCACGCGCTCCACGCTGAAGCTGTTGTTCTCGCCGGCTCCTACATCGACCAGGTCCTTGAGGCGCGGGATGGCGGCCTGGTAGCGGATCCAGTTACTGCTGCGGTTCACCTCCCATTGCCGCCGGTTGAAGCCGACCACGCGGTCCCAACCGGCGGTCCCGGTCACGGCGGTGAACTCCTCGAAGTTGAAACTGATGACGATGCGCTGCGCCGGACCGGACAGCGAGATGGTGCGGCCGAGCGCGTCGGTGACGGCGAGCGGAGCCGCGCTGGCCAGGGCTGGCAGGCCGAGCGGGGCGGCCAGGCCGAGCGCCAGCGCCGAGCGGCGGCTCAGGCCAGTGGTACGAGGTGACATTTGCGGTCTCCGGACGTGAAGCAGCGGGCGCGGCTTTGCATGACTGCACAGACGCGAGGCGAGCGTTCAGGCGGAGACGGCGGGTGGTCCGGTGGTTGGTGGAGCATCGCGCTTGCGAAGCGGCGGACCTGTCGATGGCGGGAGCGCTGCTGCCCAGCTAACCGGAGCCGCCGCCGGCGTCGGCAGTTCAGGCCCTTGGGGAAGCGGCACGGCGACATGGGTGACCAGGTGACAGGCGGGGCATAGTAGGCAGTCCCGATGGTTGGGAGCGCCTTCGTCCTCCGGTTGGCCATGTTGCGACGCGCCAATATGGCAGATGGCTTGCAGTGCCATCTGAGTCCCGGGGTCTACTACGGCTCGAGGCATCGCTGTCGCTGGAGCGATTAGTCTGGCGAACAACATGAGCGTTGCCAGCAGCAGGCAAGCCATGCTGCCGTCTTGACGCCGCCGGTGCGAGGCCATCCCCATGCGGTCCTGTTAGGCCTAGGACTTGCTATCGGCAAGGTTGACGTCGCGGGAGGCGGTCATCGCCCTTGGCTGCACCAGAGGCGGCACGGGTTCAGATCCCGAGCCGCCGAGCGGCCGCTAACGCCGCCTCGTGCGCGCGTCCGTCCATCCAGGTTCGCTGGGACCTGGCCAAGTTCAGGCGCTCGGGGCCGACCTCCTCGGGTGTGCCGGCGTGGAACGGCGGCTGCGGGGCGTATTCGAGAATAAGCTGGATCCGCTCCGCCGTCCTCTGGTCACGAAGCAACGCCGCCAAGGTCAGGCCGAAGTCCAGCCCGGCCGTTGCCCCTGCGCCGGTTAGCCGGTTGCGATCCTGCACCACCCGATCATGGCTGCGGATTGCTCCCATCAACGGCAGCAGATCGGCTACCCCCCAGTGTGCCGTCGCCCGGTAGCCTCTCAGCAGGCCAGCTGCTGCCAAGACCAATCCGCCGGTGCAGACGCTGGTGACATAGCGTGCGGTCCGGCCGCGATCCGCCAGGAACTTCAGCAACGGAAGGTTGGACATGCATGCGATGGAGCCCATCAGGCCACCGGGCACGAACAGCACGTCAAGCTCCTGCGGGCACTCGGCAAAGGTGGTGGTGGGCATCACGGGAACGTCGATGTCGGTCGACATGGGCACCTTGGTTTCGCCCACCAGATGGATCTCGGCACCCAGGATCTTCAGGATGGTCTGCGGGTTCACCAGGTCCATCATGATCATGCGAGGATAGACCAGCATCGCCACCTTGATCGGTGGCCCGGCATCCGGTCGCCGCGGCATGTTGGCCCTGTGCTCTGCCTCTGGGTCGGCCGGCGGAGCTGGCTGCGCAGAAGCCCGATGTGCCGCGGCTGCCATCAAGGAGCCAGAAAGCAAGCCTGCGCCCACCCGCCGGCGGCCGAGGCCATTCTCATCATGTGTCAATGCAGATCCTCCTTCTAGAACTCGGCGCTCAATGCACCGATGACCGATAGCGGCGTCGTGGGCCGCAGCGTCGCTGCGCCGTCCGTGTCGTAGATTCGCCGGTCGGTGATGTTGACGACGTTCACCTGGGCCCGCACGGGCTTGTCCTGCACCTTGAACCGATACCAGGCGGCCGCATCCAAACGCACATAGCCCGGCAGCTTGAAGCTGTTCGGCAGGGTCGCCTCTCGCTGGGTTTCCGCCCGCACGCCCATGCCGACGCCGAACCCGGGCAGGGGTGATCCTTCCTGCAGCTCGTAGCTGGTCCAGACCGTGCCTGCATGCCGGGCCACGCCCGCGAGAGTGTTGCCCACGGGAAGCCGATTATCCTTGGTCACATCCGCAAAGGTGTAGGCGTAGGCCGCCGTGACATTCCAGCCCGGCCTGAGTTCGCCGGCCACGTCCAGTTCGAGCCCGCGGCTCTGCTGCTCCCCACCGGCAATGCTGAACTGGGTGTTGGACAAGTCCGGTGTCGGCACGTTGCTGCGGGTGATCTGGAAGAGGGCCGCCGTAGCCTGCAAGCGCTTGCCTAGAAGCTGCTGCTTAATCCCGACCTCGTACTGTTCGGAGCTGCTGGGCGCCAGCGCCGCCCCGGCTGCGGTGGTTGTCGTAGTCGGCACGAAGCTGTTGGCCCAGTTGGCGTAGAACGCGGTTGTCGGCACAGGCTCGAACACGACACCAAGGCGGGGCGAGAATTGGTTGGCAGCCCCTGCGCTGCGCAGTCCGGTCAGTCGGTTATTGCTGACGTTGTCCGTGATGTCATAGCGCCCGCCCACCAGCACATGCACCTTCGAGGTTAGCGCAACGTAATCCTGCAGGTAGCCCGCGAGATCCTCGGCGCGGGTGGTGTGAGGTGGTCCCGCCTGGTTGGACAGTTTGGCGGCCGAGTTAAGCTTGGTTCTGGTTGTTGTCAGGCCGCCATTCTCTCCGCCACGTCGATCCCATACGCCTCGTCGGGCGTGCGCCCGCCCAGAGCTGAATGGGGTCGCCGGGTGTTGTAGTAGCCGATCCACCGCGTCAACCCGGCCCGCAGCTCGGATCCAGTCTCGAATGCGTGCAGATAGACGCACTCGTACTTCAGACTGCGCCACAGCCGCTCGATGAACACGTTGTCCATCCATCGTCCCCGGCCGTCCATGGAGATGCGCACCTGGGCACCCCTCAGCACGTCGGTGAAGTCGTCCGAGGTGAATTGGCTTCCCTGGTCCGTATTGAAGATTTCTGGGCGGCCAAACCGGGCCAGAGCCTCTTGCAGCGCCTCAACACAGAACGCCGTGTCCATGGTGTTGGACATCCGCCAGGCCAGCACCTTGCGCGTCGACCAGTCCATCACCGCCACCAGATACAGAAAGCCCCGCCGCATCGGGATATACGTCAGATCGGCACACCAAACCTGGTTCGGACGGCTCACCACCAGATCCCGCAGCAGGTAGCGGTAGATCCGGTGCTCGGGGTGCGGCACCGTCGTGCGCGGACGCTGGTAGATCGGCGCCAGACCCATCCTGCTCATCAGCCGCCGGACCCGCTTGCGGCCGACCGCATGCCCCTCCCGGCCCAGGTGCCGGGCCATCTGCCGAGAGCCATACCAGGGCGTCTCCAGGAACTGCGCATCGATGAGGCGCATCAGCGCCAGGGTCTCTGCTGTTTCGCCCACGGGCCGGTGGTAGAACGACGACCGGCTGATCGACACCAACGCGCATTGCCGCACGATCGACAGCTCCGCGTGCTCCGGCTCGATCAGCCCCCGTCGCTGCTCGATGCTCATCGACCGGAGGCCTTGGCTAAAAAATCCCGCTCCACCACCAGCTGGCCGATCTTGGCGTGCAGCTTCTCCAGCTCCTCTTCCCGGATGCTCTCCCTGGCCTCCGCCTTGCCCGAGAACACCGACACCAGGCCCTCCATGGCCTGGCGCTTCCAATCGCCGATCATCGTCTGGTGCACGCCGTGCTTGGTCGCCAGCTGCGACACCGTCAGCTCGCCCCGCAACGCCTCCATCGCCACCTTGGCCTTGAACTCCGCCGAATACCGCTTCCGCTTGCCCGTCATCAGGTCCGTCCTTTGTCGGCGAACCAAGCTTAACCAACTGTCCGAGAAACCGGGACCACCTCAGTGATCCGCGAGTTTGCGGTGAACCGTCCGGGCGACACGGCATAGACCGGGTTGAGCAGGCTCAGCGCGGGCAGTGTCGCGTTGAAGCCCTTAGAGTCGTAGTTGCTGCGGTATGCTTCGAGCCCAGCTAGCCACTGATGCCGGACCGGGCCGGTGTTGAAGCTGCCGGACAGTTCGGTCTGCAGGTCGTAATCCTGCCCGCGTTGCGGCCCCTGCGTGACGGTGCGGCTCAGCGTCGATCCGTTGGCCGCCACCGGGAAGGAGAAGAAGCGGTTCGACCCGATGTCGTAGCTTACGACCGAGGCGTTGAAGCCGGACCGGAACTTCACCCCAGAGTCGAAGGTGTGTGTCCACTCATAGCCCAGCCGCCAGGCGTCCTTGTGGGTGTCGGCGAGGTTCGGATCGACGAAGCTGAACGAGAATGGCAGGCCCAGGGTCTTCTGACTGATGGGCGACTGGAACTCGCTGTAGTTGAAGTTGCTGTGCAGGTACTGGGCGCGGATAACCACCTCATCTTTCTCTGTTGGCCGCAGCCGGATGACCGGGTTAATGAAGGTGTCCTCGCTGCCACCGATCCGCCTAAAGCTATCCGAGCGGTCGTATGCCGCGTTGAGCCGGACCACGACCTTGCCGTCTCCGGTCAGGTCGCGGTTCGCATCCACCGTCTGCCGGAAGAGGCCAAAGCTGCCGCCTAGCGTCCCGGTGCGCAGGAAGTTGCCGTCCAGCGGGTTCTTGGTAATGACGTTCACGACGCCACCCGAGGACAGGGCGCTGCCGTAAAGCACCGAAGCCGGTCCTTTCAACACGTCGATCCGCTCGACACCCTGGATGTCCTGTTGGTTGCTCTGCTCGCGAAATCCGTCTCGCAGCGAGCTGCCAGAGTCGACAAAGCCTCGAATACGGAACGCCAGCGAACCCGGGATCAGGTTGCTGCTCTCGACCCCGCTGACGGTCTCGATAGCTTGGCGCACTGTGAGAGCTTGGCGGTCCTGGATCAACGCTTGGGTGACAGTCTGGATGGAGACAGGCACGTCCTGCGTCGCCGCCGGCACGCGCAGCGCGGTGGCATTCTCCGGTGCGGTATAGCCATCCAGGGATACCCGGGTCCCTGTCACGGTCACGGGTGGGAGTGTGATCGGTTCAGCTGGGGGGACTGCTGTGGTCTGTGCGAGTGTGACAGTGGGCGCTAGCACGCTGGCTGCGCTCAGGGTCGCCCCCAGCGTGAGCAGCAGGGACGGTGTGCGGATTTGACGGGGCAAGAGAACTCTCCGGACGCGAATGCGAAACGCGACCGTGTCGGGTGACAGGTCGCGGGCGGGCGTTCAGGCGGAGAGGACGGGAGGGCCGGTCGGCTGGGCGGCAGAGCGCGTGCAAAGAGGCGGACCCGTCGCGGGCGGGGGCGGTGCAGATAGGCTGATGGCTCGCAGGGTAGGAACCGGAAGATCTGGCCCGCATGGCACGGGCAGCACGGCTGCCGCGGCAATGTGGCAGGCTGGACAGGCCAGGCACTCGCCATGATCGGCAGGCGCCTCCTTCGTCGGACCACCAGCTCCATCGGCTGTCGTGTGACAGATGGACTGGCGGGCCAGGCGATCAAACTCGGTGAGCTCGTAACCGGCTGACGGGATGGCCATCGCCGGTGCGAGCAGCCGGGCAAGCACAAGCAACACCGCCAGCAGCGCACAGGGCACGCCGCCCATCAATCGTCGCAACGGCAACGGTGTACGCATCATCAAGGCTTAATGCGCTTTACGGCAGCCAGCAAGCCACACCTCAGCTCCATAAATGTAGCGTATGGGATCATGTGCTTGGGTCACTTGTCCGTCCCCCGGGCGCCGGTAAGGTCTGCCGCACCATCCGGAGGCCGACCATGCACGACCTGACCCGCTGCGTTCACCACCCCGCCGTGTCGCAGGACGGCTTCAGCAGCCTGGCCGTGCCGACCTACCGCGCCTCCACCATCGTCTACCCGGACGCCGCCAGCTTCAACGCCCGCTCCGGCCGCGGCTTCGACGGCTACACCTACGGCCTGCAGGGCACGCCCACCACGCGGACCCTGGAGGCGCAGCTCACGGCGCTGCACGACGGCGTGCGGACGATCCTGGTGCCGTCCGGCCAGGCGGG
>Ga0160428_1001060_pt1 | contig 23197 bp, 18 predicted proteins | sample SolpanmetagenomM_FD_108198 | JGI IMG/M metagenome (GOLD analysis project Ga0160428, IMG submission 108198) | Solar panel surface microbial communities from Lawrence Berkeley National Laboratory, California, USA - M | ecosystem: Engineered > Built environment > Solar panel > Unclassified ... | reverse complement strand
CGACCGGCCCCTCATCGACGACCTGTCGTTCACGGCCGAACCCGGGCAGACGGTGGCGGTCGTCGGGCCGACCGGCGCGGGCAAGACCACCCTGGTGAACCTGCTGCTGCGCTTCTACGAGGTCGACGCCGGGCGCGTCCTGCTGGACGGCGTCGACACCGCGGCGATGTCGCGCCGCGACCTGCGCTCGCGGGCCGCGATCGTCCTGCAGGACACGTGGCTGTTCTCCGGGACCATCCGCGACAACATCGCCTACGGGCGCCCCGGCGCGAGCGAGGAGGAGGTCGTCGCGGCGGCCCGCGCCACGTCGGTGGACCGCTTCGTGCGCTCGCTGCCGGAGGGCTACGACACGCACGTCGACGAGGACGCCACCCGCGTCAGCGCCGGGGAGAAGCAGCTCATCACCATCGCCCGCGCGTTCCTCGCGCGCCCCGGCGTCCTGGTGCTCGACGAGGCCACGAGCTCGGTGGACACCCGCACCGAGCGGCTCGTGCAGCAGGCGATGTCGGAGCTGCGGCGGGACCGGACGAGCCTCGTCATCGCCCACCGCCTGTCCACCATCCGCGACGCCGACCTCATCCTCGTCATGCGCGACGGGCGCGTCGTCGAGCAGGGCCGCCACGAGGAGCTGCTCGCGGCCGGGGGCGCCTACGCCGCGCTGTACCGGGCCCAGTTCGCCGGGCCCGCGGACGGCGGTGCGGACGACGCGGACGCCGGGGACGCCGGGGACGACGCGGACGACGGGGTCGCCGGGGGGACGGCCGGCGCGGTGCCCCCGGCCGAGGTCACCGCCGGCCCGGCGCCGCTGGAGCCGGGCGCGGCGAGCGTCGCCGACGTGGGCAGCGCCCCGGCCGGCGCAGCTGCGACGGGCAGCGGGACGACGGGGAGCGGGACGACGGGCAGCGGGACGACGGGGAGCGGGACGACGGGGAGCGGGACGACGGGGGGCGGGGCGGGCCGCCCCGGGGCCGGCACCTAGGCCGGGCGCTCAGGCGTGCGGCGCGGGCCCGGGCCCGTCGACGACGGCGCCGAGCAGCACCGTGCGCCCGGTGTCGGGGTCGGCGTCGGCGCAGCGCCAGCCGTCGCGGCCGGCGCGCTTGGCGCGGAACAGCTCGTCGTCGGCGAGGGCCAGCAGGGCCTCGGGCCGGCCGCGGACGCTGCCCGTGCCCGCGGCGCCCGCGCTCAGGGTGACGACCTCCCCGCCGGTCCCCGCCGCCGGCCGCGGCAGCGCCGCGTCGCGCACGGCCACCACGACGCGCTCGGCGACGGTCGCGGCCTGCGGGGTGTCCACGCCGGGCAGCAGCAGGACGAACTCCTCCCCGCCGTAGCGGGCCAGCAGCGGGTCGGGCCCGTCGAGGACCGGCGCCAGGACGCCCGCGAGCGCCACGAGGACGTCGTCGCCCCAGGCGTGCCCGCCCAGGTCGTTGACCTCCTTGAAGCGGTCGACGTCGAGCACCACCACGGAGTACGGCAGGTTCCGGCCCGCGCAGTGCGCCCAGGTGCGGTGCAGGTGCTCGAGCGCGGCGCGGCGGTTGGCCAGACCGGTCAGCGGGTCGCGGGTCGCGGCCAGCGCCAGGAGCTCCTGGGAGGCGAAGAGGTCGCGGTGCGCCGCGCGGGAGCGGCGCCCGCCCAGGGCGCACAGCGCGTTGACCATGAGCACGCTGGCGGCCGCCGACGTCGTCGCCGGGGTGAGCCCGACGTCGGGCCGGGCGAGCCAGGCGGCCGTCGTGGCGAGCGTGCAGCCGGTGCCCAGCCCCACGGCCCACCACAGCGGCAGGCCCACGACGAGGTGCAGGGCGCAGGCGACCAGCGTGAGCAGCACGGCCCCCTGCACGGCGTAGCCGTCGGAGCGCAGGAGCACCGCGGAGACGACGCCGGTGAACAGCGCGGAGGTCACGGCGGTGAGCGCGACCAGGGAGCGCAGCCGGTGCGCGCGGCGCACGAGCACGAGCCCCGCGACGCCGAGCAGGAGCAGCGCCACGTCGTCGGCCGCGTGCCGCGCGGCGAGGCCCGCGTCGTCGTCGCGCAGGACGGTCGCGCCGATGAGCAGCACGTGCCAGCCGACGATGAAGGTGCTGAGCGCCTGCAGGTCCCGGCGCAGCGCCGGCACGCCGGCCTGGAGGAAGCGGCGCTCGAGGGCCGGGTCGGCGAAGCGGTGGCTGACGCGGTGCCGCCGCACGTCCAGCTCGGTCCGCGGCGCGGGGACCGCGTCCCCACCGGCCGCCCTCGCGGGTGCTCCCGTCACGTGGGTGCGGTCCTTCCGTCGCCCGCGCCCGGCCCGAGCGCCGAGCTGTCCTGTTCAAGCAACCACACGGACCGGGCCCGGCGCAGGCGACCGGGCAGACTCGCGGACCTCGCAGGGGGTGGGGGCGGGAGAGCCTCAGCCGCGGACGGGGGCCACGTCGCCCGCGAACCGGTCCTCGATGTCGCCGGTCTCCCCCGCGCGGGCCGCGGGCCGGCCGAGCAGCAGGACGTAGGCGCCGAAGGCCAGCTCGGCGAGGACGCCGACGCCGATGCGTGCCCACGTCGGCAGGGACGACGGGGTGACGAAGCCCTCGATCAGCCCGGACACGAGCAGGACCACGACGAGCCCCATCGCGATGCCCACCATGGCCCGGCCCTCCACGGCCAGGGAGTCCGCGCGCCGCCGCGGCCCGGGGGCGACCCAGGCCCAGAACAGCCGCATGCCCGCGGCCGCGGCGACGAAGACGGCGGTCAGCTCGAGCAGGCCGTGGGGGACGATGAGGCCGAAGAAGACCTCGCCCCGGCCGTTGGCGATGAGCAGCCCGCCCTGCAGCCCGATGTTCAGCGCGTTCTGCGCCAGGGCCACGGGCACGAAGACCCCGGTGACGCCGAGCGCGACGCAGGTCGCGGCCACCCACGCGTTGTTCGTCCAGACGCGGCCCGCGAACGAGGCGTGGGAGTACTGGGAGTAGTAGCCGGAGAAGTCCTGCTCGACCAGCTGCCGGACGTCGGCGGAGGAGCCGAAGACGCCGGCCTGCACGGCCGGGTCACCCGCCACCCACAGGCCCGCCGCGACGGCGAGCACGGCGGTGAACGCGGCCGCGCCGAACGTCCACCACCGCACGCGCCACAGCGCCGCGGGGAACCCGCGCAGCGCGAAGTGCACGAGCTGCTTCCAGGCGGGGTGCTGGCTGCCCGTCAGCCGCGCGCGCGTGCGGGCCAGCAGGGTCGAGAGCTCGTCGACGAGGACGGGCTCGGACTGCGAGGAGCGCAGGAACGACAGGTGCGTGGCGGTGCGCTGGTAGAGGACGACGAGCTCGTCGGCCTGCTCCCCGGTCAGCGACCGGGCGCGCACCAGCGTGCGCAGCCGCGCCCACTCCTCGGCGTGCACGGCCCGGTAGGCGTCGACGTCCACCGCCTCAGCGTAGGGGCCCGTCCCCGGGGCCGCGGACGAGCTCGAGGCGCGGGACGCCCGGCGGCTCGAAGCCCCACACCTGCCCGTAGAAGGACAGCTCGGCCTCCAGCGACGCGGTCACGTTCTCGGCCTTGCGGAACCCGTGCTGCTCCCCGGGGAACACCACGAGGGCGTGCGGCAACCCCTTGCGCCGCAGCGCGTCGGCGAACTGCTCGGCCTGCGCGCGCGGCACCACGAGGTCGTCGGCCCCCTGCAGCAGCAGGACGGGGCAGGACAGGCCGTCGACGTGGTTCAGCGGCGCCCGCTCGGCGTAGACGGCCTCGGCCTGCGGCAGCGGCCCCACGAGGGAGTCGAGGTAGCGGGACTCGAAGTCGTGGGTGTCCGCCGCGAGCGCCCGCAGGTCGGCCACGCCGTAGTAGGACGTGCCGGCCGAGAAGGCGTCGGTGCGGGTGAGGCAGGCCAGGACGGTGAACCCGCCGGCGCTGCCGCCGCGGATGCCGATGCGGTCCGCGGGGGCCAGGCCCTCGGCGACGAGCCAGCGCGCGACCGCGACGCAGTCCTCGACGTCGACGATCCCCCACGCACCGTCCAGCGCCTCGCGGTAGGCGCGGCCGTAGCCCGTGGACCCGCCGTACTGGACGTCGACGACGCCGATGCCGCGGGAGGTGAAGTAGGCGACCTCCGGGCTGAACGCGGCCTGCGACTGCGACGTCGGCCCGCCGTGCACGAAGAGGACGTGCGGGGCGGCCTCCTCCGGCGCGCCCCGCGTCACGGGCGCGTTGGTCGGGGGCCAGCGGTGGGCGTGCACGACGCGGCCCGCGGCGCTCGGCACCATGAGGGGCTGGGCGACGGGCAGCACCGCGGGGTCGGGCGCCGCGGCGCTGGGCTGCACGACGACGGCCGCCGGGACGGCGGGACCGGCGACGTCGACGGTCACCACGGTCTGCGGCGCGGTGGCCGAGGCCGCGACGGCCGCGACCGTCGTGCCCGCGGCCGCGAGCACGGGCGCGTAGGCCGTGAACGGCAGGCCGAGGCGCGTCAGCGCGCCCGTGCGCGGGTCGACGACGTCGAGGCCGTAGGTCGCGCTGCCGTGCAGGAGCGCGACGCGGCCGTCGTCCAGCGCGGCCCACGACGTGGTGCCGAACACCCACGGCGGGAAGCCCTGCTCGGCGTCCTCGGGCAGCACCCGCACGAGCTCCGCCTCCCCGGCGCCGCCGTCCTCGAGCCGGTGCAGGTTCCACCAGCCGCTGCGGTCGGAGACCACGAGCAGCGTCCCGTCGGCGCTCCAGCCGGGGTGCACGAGCGACTCGCGGCCCGACGCGCCGGCCAGGACGCGCGGGTCGGAGAGCCGGGAGTCCGGGCCCACCTCCGCGGTCCACAGCAGGGTCCGCTGCCAGGGCATGTCCGGGTGCTCCCAGCTGATCCACGCGAGGCGGCGGCCGTCGGGCGAGGTCCGCGGCGCGGCGAGGAAGCGCGGCCCGCGGAACAGCTCGGTCACGCCGCTGCCGTCGAGGGCGACGCGGACCAGCGCCCGCGCGGGCGCGGGGCCGCTGAGGTCCTCCGCCACGAGCACGACGGCGCCGTCGTCGAGGCGGTCGGGGTCGGCGAAGCGGGGCCGTGCGGCGACGTCGGGGGTCAGGGGCCGCGGCGCGGCACCGGGGGCGTCGACGGCGTACCAGCGCTGGTCGCGGGCGTCGGCGAGGACGGCGCCCTCGCCCACGGGCAGCCAGGACCCGCCGCCGTACTCGTGCACGCGGGTGCGGGCGTCCAGGGAGGGCGCGAGCTCGACGACCGTGCCGTCCTCCTCGCGGCGCAGGACCCCGACCCGGCCGCCGTCGGCGGGGTCGCCCTGCGCCCACCAGACGCGGCGGCCGCCCCGGTCGAGGGCGACGGCCCCCAGGCGCAGGCCGGTGCGGGCCACCTCGGCCGCGGACAGCGGGGAGGGCCAGGCTCCGTGCGGGAGGGTCATCGCGGCATCGTGCCAGGGGGCGCCCACCGCCGCGCGGGGCCCGCCGCCGGGGCGGGCGGCGGCTACCGTGACGACGTGCCCGAGCGACGCGTCGACCCCCCCGCACCGCAGGCTGGCGCCGCCGACGCGCTGCGCGTGCCCACGGGCGACGTCGTCACGGGCGAGGCCGTCGTCCTGGACCTGCGGGCGGCCTCGTTCGCGTCCCGGCTGCTCGGCGGGCTGCTCGACGCGCTGGCCCTCGGGGTCCTCGGCGTGCTGCTGCTCCTGGGCGCGACGGCGCTGCTGTCGGCCTCCGACGAGGCGGCCGGGAGCGCGATCGGGCTGACCCTCACCGTCTTCCTGCTCATCGGCGTGCCCGTGCTCGTGGAGACCCTCAGCCGCGGCCGCTCGCTCGGCAAGCTCGTCACGGGGCTGCGCGTCGTGCGCGACGACGGCGGGCCCGTCCGCTTCCGGCACTGCCTCGTCCGGGGCCTGCTGGGGTTCTTCGAGCTGTGGGCGACCGCGGGCAGCCCCGCCATCCTCTGCGCCCTCGTCACCCGGCGCGGCAAGCGCTTCGGCGACCTCCTGGCGGGCACCTACGTCGTCCGCGAGCGCACGGGCGCCCGGCACGTGCCGCTGCCGCCCATGCCGGACGAGCTCGCGGCCTGGGCCCGGCGCGCCGACATCGGCCGGCTGCCCGACGCCACGGCCCTGGCCGCCCGGCAGTTCCTGGCCCGCGCGCCGGGGCTGCACCCGTCCTCGCGGGAGCAGCTCGGCGCCTCGCTCGCGTCGTCGCTCCTGCCGCTGGTCTCCCCGCCGCCGCCCGCCGGCACGGCCGCCGAGCGCTTCCTCGTCGCCGTCCTGGTCGAGCGGCGCGACCGCGAGCTGGTCACCCTGCGCCGCCAGCAGGCGCGCGTGCGGGAGCTCTCGCACTCCCTCGGCCGCGGCCGCTAGGCGCCGCTCAGGCGGTGCGGCGCAGCACCATCAGCGTCAGGTCGTCCGTGGGGCCGGGGCCCACGTGGCGCTGGACGGCGTCGAGGACCGCGTCGGCGAGGCGGTCGGCGACCGGCCCCGCACCGTCGCGGTCGGCCGCGTCCAGCGCGTCGAGCAGCCCCTCGTCGCCGAGCAGGCGGCGCCCGGCGTCGACGGCCTCGACGACGCCGTCGGTGTAGAGGACCAGCGCGTCGCCCGGGCGCAGCACCACCTCGGCCTCGGGGACCGTCACCCCGCCGAAGGGGCCGAGCAGCATCCCGGGCTCCCCCACGAGCACCGCCGGCTCGCCGGGCCGCACGAGCACGGCCTGCGGGTGACCGGCCAGCGCCAGGACGGCGGGCGGGCGGTCGGCGGACAGGGAGGCGGACGCGGACCCGGCCTGGGTCGGCCCCGGCGGCAGCCGCAGCGCGGCCACGGTGGCGAAGCGGTCGCCCACGGCGTCCTGCACGACGTCGGCCACGCGCTCCAGCAGCGCGCCCGGCGAGGTGACGACCGCGGCGAGACCGCGCACGGCCCACTGGAACGCGGAGGTGGTGGCGGCGGCGCGCGGGCCGCGGCCGGAGACGTCGCCGATGACGGCGAGGACCCCGCCGTCGCTGACGAGGAGGTCGTAGAAGTCCCCGCTGACCTCGCCGCGGCTGCCGTCGGCGCGCGTCGCGGGCTGGTAGCGCACGGCGACGTCGTAGCCGGGCGCCGCGGGCAGGCGGCGCGGCACGAGCTGGCGCTGCAGCTCCGCGGCCAGCTCCGCGGCCTCCGCGTGGGCCGCCTGCTCCGCGGCCTGGGCCACCACCCGGTCGGTCACGTCGCGCTGCACCGCCACGTAGTAGCGCACGCCCCCCGTGGCGTCCGGCAGCGGCGACAGCGACAGCTCGTTGTGGAAGACGGCGCCGTCGCGCCGGCGGTTCGGGATGACGACGGTGCCGCCGCGGCCCTCGCGCAGCAGCGCGCGCACCTGCGCGGAGGGGCCAGCGGTGTCGAAGCCGAGCTCGGCCAGACCGTCCTGCAGGAACCGGCAGTTGCGCCCCAGCGCCTCCCAGCCCGGGTAGCCGGTCGTGGTCGTGAACGCGTCGTTGACCCAGACCAGGGGCTCGTCGGGGAGGGTCACGTCCGCGAGGCAGACCGCCTGCTCCATGCGCCGGAACGCCCGCAGCAGGACGTCGTCGAGGTCGAGCCCCTCCTGGCCGGAGCCGGCCGCCGCGAGCAGGGCCGGTCGCAGGCGGCTGCTGCCGTCGGGGTGGTCCACACCTCATCCTCCCCCCTGCCGCGCCGCACGTCGCCACGACCGGCGCGGCGCGGGAGCCGGGCGGGTGGCACAGTGATCGGGTGGTCAGTGATCAGCGTGTGTGACGTCACCCCTCCGGCGGAGCTGAACGTCCCCCTGGACCCGACGGCGCCGTCCATCGCCCGGGCCTTCCTGCGCCAGACCTACTGCGACGCCCACCACGCCCGCGTGCTGGACGAGGCGGAGCTCCTGGTGTCGGAGCTGATCACCAACGGGATCGAGCACGGCGCGCCCCCCATCACCCTGCGCGTGACGTGCGACGGGACGTCGGGGCTGCGGGTGGCCGTGCGCGACGGCAGCCCGGTCGCCCCGACGGCCCGCGAGGCCGGGCCGGACGACGACTCCGGGCGCGGCATCGCCCTGGTCGACATGCTGAGCACGTCGTGGGGCGTGGAGACCTCCGAGGCCGGCAAGACGACCTGGTTCACCCTCGTCTGAGCCGCCGGCCGCCGCGGCGGAGGCGGTACCGGCCCGGCAGGTCCGGCTCGGGCTCGCAGCCCTCACCTACGCTGCGGGCGTGGACACCCCGACGCACCGCGCCGGCGACGCCGTGGTCGTCGTGCACCTCGACCTGGCCACCCTGCGGGCGCTGGCCGACGGGGACCTCGCCGCGGCGCAGGCCGGCGCCCCGGTCCGGCTGTCCGCCTACGCCGCCGGCCCGGACTGGCGCGGGGTGTGGCGCCGCCGCGTCACCCAGGTCGCCGAGGACCCCGGGGCGGCGGCCTGGGTGACGGGGGTCCTGTGGGACGCGGACCGCCAGCTCGCCGTGGGCCGCGCGGGCTTCCACGCCCCGCCCGACGCCGACGGCCTCGTCGAGGTCGGCTACGCGGTCGACCCCGCCCACCGGCGCCGCGGCTACGGCGGCGCGGCCCTGCGGCACCTGCTGGCGCGGGCGGCCGCGGACCCGCGCGTCACCCGCGTGCGGGCCAGCGTCCGCCCGGACAACGAGCCCTCGCTGCGCCTGGTCCGGCAGCACGGGTTCACCGAGGTCGGCGAGCAGTGGGACGACGAGGACGGCCTCGAGACGGTGTTCGAGGTGGCTGCGCGACCCGGGGCCTGAACCGGCAGGACGAACGCCCGCACCGCGGGGGCTACTGCGGGGCCGCGGCCGAGGAGGGGAGCTCCGCGTCGCGGGTGTCGGCCCAGCGCCGGGTCCGCAGGGCCGCGGTCGCCTGGTGCGCCGTCATCCCCTCGCTGGCCGAGATGACCTCCACGGCGTCGGCGAGCGCGGGCGTGGCCCGCGCCTCGACCCGCTGGAACGTCAGCGGCTTGAGGAAGCGCGAGACCGACAGGCCCGCGCTGTGCTTCGCGCCGCCGCCCGTGGGCAGGGTGTGGTTCGTGCCCGCCATCCCCTTGTCGGAGTAGGCGACGGTGCTCCACCCGCCCAGGAAGAGGGAGCCGTAGTTCGTGAGGCGGTCGTGGTACCAGTCGTCCTCCTCGGTCTGGACCTCCAGGTGCTCCGGCGCGAGCTCGTCCATCACCAGGGCGGCGGACTCCCGGTCGTCGACGACGATAATCGAACCGTGGTCGCGCCAGGCCGGCCCGCAGATCCCGCGCGTGGACAGCCCCGGCAGCTGACGCTCCACGGCCGCCAGGACGGCCTGCCCGAGCGCCGCGGACGTCGTCACGAGGGCGGCGGGCGAGGACGGACCGTGCTCGGCCTGCCCGAGGAGGTCGGCGGCGACGAGCTCCGGGTCGGCGGAGGCGTCGGCGATGACGGCGACCTCGGACGGGCCGGCGAGCAGGTCGATCGAGACGGTCCCGAAGAGCTGGCGCTTGGCCTCGGCCACGTAGGCGTTCCCGGCCCCCACCAGCATGTCCACGGGGCGGCCGTCGAGCAGGCCGAAGGCCATGGCGGCCAGCGCCTGCACCCCGCCGACGACGACGAGGCGGTCGACGCCCGAGACGTGCGCGGCGTGGGCGACGGCGGCGTTCACCCCGCCGTCGGGCTGGGGTGGCGTGCAGGCGATCACGTGCGGGACCCCGGCGACCTTGGCCACCCCGACGCTCATGAAGGCGCTGGCCGTGAGGGGGAAGCGGCCGGCGGGGAGGTAGGCGCCGACGCTGCCCACGGGCACGTAGCGGTGCCCGACGACGACTCCCGGCAGGAGTTCCGCCTCGACGTCGCGCAGGTGCGAGCGCTGCAGCCTTGCGAAGGCCTGGGTCCGCTCCGCACCCAGCTCCACGGCGGCGCGCAGGGCGGGGTCCAGGCGGTCGCCGATCGCGGCGAGCTCCGCGGCCCCGACCTCGGCGACGTCCACGCCGTCGAGCTCGAGCGCGTAGCGGCGCACGGCGTCCATGCCCCCGCGCTCCAGCTCCAGCAGCATCTCGGCCACCCGCGTGACCACGGCGGGGTCGCGCCGGGCCGCGGCGGTCGGCACGGCGGGCGCCTTGAGGTGGGAGAGGCGGTGGGCGTGCTCGGCGAGGAACTGCGGGCTCAGCTGCATGCGGCCACTGTGCCGAGCGGGGGAACTCCCGGACAAGACCGAAGTTCCCCGCCCGAGCCATAGGTCTCGACGATGCCTCGGCCGGACCGCGGGGGTTCCGCCGGAACTCCGCGCGCGTCAGGGGGGCGCGTGAGCGCCTGCGCCGCAGCGGATCGCGGCGGAGGACCGGACCGGGAACCGCACCGGCCGGCGCCCGCCCCTCCGGACCTCCGGAGGGGCGGGCCGGGCTCACCGGGTCCGGATGAGCTTCTTGTTGACGAACTCGTCGGCGCCGAGGTGGCCCAGCTCACGGCCGATGCCGCTGCGCTTCACCCCGCCGAAGGGGAGTTCCGGGCTGTCCGCGAGCACGAGGTTGACGTACACCATCCCCGCCTCCAGCCGGTCGGCCACGCGCTCGGCCTGCGCCGGGTCCGTGGTGAACAGGTAGGAGCCCAGGCCGAACTCGGTCGCGTTGGCGACGCGGACGGCCTCGTCCTCGCCCGCGACGCGGTGCACGACGGCGACGGGGCCGAACAGCTCCTCGCGGTAGACGTCCATCTCGGGGGTGACCCCGGTCAGGACGGTCGGCTCGACGAACGCGCCGTGCCGACCACCGCCGGTGGCGATGGTGGCGCCCTGCGCGACGGCGCGCTGCACCTGCGCCTCGAGCCGCTCGGCCGCCGCGACGGAGGACAGCGGGCCGAGCACCGCGTCGGGGTCCGTGGGCGCCGCGGGCACCGCCTCGGCCATCAGCTCGGTGAACCGGCCCAGGAACGCGTCGTGCAGCTCGTCGGCGACGAGGAACCGCTTGGCGCCGTTGCAGGACTGCCCGCTGTTGTCCAGGCGCGCGTCCACGGCGGCGCGCACGGTCGCCTCGAGGTCGTCGGTGGACAGGACGATGAACGGGTCGGACCCGCCCAGCTCCAGCACGACCTTCTTGAGGTTCCGCCCGGCCACCTCGGCCACCGCGGCCCCGGCGCGCTCGGAACCCGTGAGGGAGACGCCGCGGACGCGGGGGTCGGCGATCAGCGTCGCGGCCTGCTCCTCGGAGGCGTACACGTTGACGTAGGAACCCTCGGGGAACCCGGCGTCGCGGTGGATCGCCTCGATGGCCGCCGCCGAGGACGGGCACTGCGGGGCGTGCTTGAGCAGGACGCTGTTGCCGATGAGCAGGTTCGGCGCGGCGAAGCGGGCGACCTGGTAGTAGGGGAAGTTCCACGGCATGATCCCCAGCAGCGGCCCGAGGGAGGACCGGCGGATCACCGCGGTGCCGTCGCCCTGGACGGCCAGGGGCTGGTCGGCCATGATCGCCTCGGCGCCGTCCGCGTAGTACTCGATGATGTCGGCCGCGAAGTCGACCTCCCCGAGCGCACCCTCGCGGACCTTGCCCATCTCCCGGACGATGAGGTCGGCGAGCTCCTCGCGACGCTCCCGGTGCAGCTGCGCGACGCGGCGCAGCAGGGCGGCCCGCTCAGGCACCCCCAGGTCGGCCAGGGGCCCGGCGTGGGCCGCGGTGGCCGCGGCCACGGCGCGCTCCAGCCCGGCGTCGTCGATCGTGGGGAACTCCTCGACGACCTCCCCGGTGGTCGGATCGGTGACGGCGTACTGCGTCATGCTTCTCCCTCGTCGTGCGGCGTGGTGGTGCGGGTCAGGATGCCCCCGGCAGGAGCAGCTGGCGCAGGGCGGTGCCCGAGGCGAGCTGGGCGAGCGCGTCCTCGGCGTCCTCCAGCGGCCGCCGCGCGCTGATCAGCTCGTCCACGAGCAGTTCCCCGGCCAGGTACTCCCCGACCAGGCGGGGGATGTCCCGCGATGGCCGGATGCCACCGTAGTTGGACCCGACGATGCGCTGGTCGAGGTCCACGAGGTGCTGGGGCTGGAAGTCCACCCGGGCTCCCTCGGGGGGGATGCCCACGAGGACGGCGGTGCCGCCGATGGCCAGGGCGTCGAGGCAGCGGGCGGTCACCGCGGGCACGCCGATGGCGTCGAAGACGTAGTCGACCCCTTCGGGCAGGAGCTCGCGCAGCTGCTCCGCGAGGTCGTCGCCCGCCGCGGCGAGGACCTCGTCGGTCGCGCCGAGGCGCCGGGCCAGCCGGGTCTTCTCCGCCCGCAGGTCGACGGCGACGATCCGCTCGGCGCCCGCGAGCCGCGCGCCCTGCACGACCGAGAGCCCCACGCCGCCGCAGCCGACCACGGCCACGGTCGCCCCCTGGGGCACCTGCGCGGTGTTGCGGACCGCCCCGACGCCGGTGGCGATCGCGCACCCGATCAGGCAGAGGGGTTCCAGCGGGGCGTCGCGCGGAACCCTGATCGCCCCCGAGGCCGGGACGACGACGCGCTCCGCGAACGCCGAGGTGCCCAGGTAGTGGTGCACCGGATCCCCCGCCGCGCTGAGCCGCACGGTGCCGTCGTTGAGGGTCCCCCCGAGGGCGACCGTCCCCGCGGCCACCTCGCAGCGCACCTCGCGCCCCAGGCGGCAGTTGCGGCACCGCCCGCACGGGGCGACCCAGGACAGGACGACGTGGTCGCCCTCCACGAGCCCCTCGACGTCGGGGCCGACGCGGCTCACGACGCCGCTGCCCTCGTGGCCCATGACCAGCGGCAGCGGCACGCTCCAGTCGCCGCGGCGCACGTGCAGGTCGGAGTGGCAGACCCCCGCGGCCGCGATCGTCACCTCCACCTCACCGGTGCGCGGGGGCTGCAGCTGCACGTCCTCGACCTCCACGGCGCGCTCGGGCCCGCGCAGGACCACGGCCCTCATGCCGGCATCGCGTCGTCGGCGGGAGCGGTGGGTGCGACGCCGGTCACGGCCTGCGTCCGCGCGGCGTGCGCCGCCAGGGCGTAGCGGGGTCCGGCGTCCCCGCGCGCGATCCGGGTGCGCAGCCGGACCAGCCACCAGAGGGCGGCGAGCGCCATGACCACGAGGAAGACGACGGCGTTGGCCCGGAAGTCGGGCAGCAGGAGCAGGGCGAGCAGGACGATCGTGAACACGACGAGCCCCCCGACGTAGACCGGTCCGCGCCGCCGGCCGAGGTCGAAGCAGTCCGGCGTCGGCGCGGGGATGCGCCCGCGCACGTGCGCCACGAGCAGGCCCGCGGTCGACAGGACGTACACGCCGAAGTACCCCAGCGCCGACATGCCGATGATGTAGGAGAACGTCTGCGCGCTGGCCAGGGCGGACAGCAGCAGCAGCACCGACACCGCGCAGGTCGTCCAGACGGCGGTGGTGGGCACCTTGTGCCGGGTGGACACCCGCCGCAGCGCAGCGGATCCCGGCAGGACGTTGTCGCGGCCCATGGCGTAGACGAGCCGGGTGGCCACGAGCATGTTCGCGAGCACGCAGACCAGGATGTTGGTCAGCGCCACCGCGACCACGGCCTTGGCGAACCAGGGCGAGACCTGCGCCGCGAAGATGTCCGCGATGGGCGAGGAGCTGTCCGCGACGGCCGCGGGGTCGCGGATCGTCAGGAGGAACACGACGTACATGAAGAACTCGACGACGGCCGAGGCCCCTAGGGCGTAGAACATCGTGCGCGGGATGGTGCGTCGGGCGTCGCGCGTCTCCTCGGCGATGTCGGCGGCCGCCTCCACGCCGAGCAGCCCGAAGATGCAGCCGAGGCTCGAGGTCAGCCACGCCACGACGTAGGGCGACTCCCCGTGCGACCCGCGCGACAGCAGGAAGTCGACGCTCTGGTGCTCTCCCGTCACGGCGAAGGCGACGATCGCGATGACGAGCGTCGCGCCCAGCGTGACGACCAGTTCCAGGCCGACCCCGATGTTGTTGAGCACGGTCGCCAGGCGGACGCCGTAGGCGTTGATGAGGCCGCACGCGACCACGACGGCGACGGAGATCCAGATCTGCACCGCGGTCGTGACGTCCAGGCCCAGCAAGCCGCCGAGGTAGCCCGCCATGACGTAGGCGACGCCCGTGAAGCCGCTGATGAAGCCGATCGCCCCGGCGTAGCCCGTGAACCACCCGAGGTTCGGGTTCACGAGGCGGCTGGTCCACTGGTACGCGTACCCGGACACGGGGAGCTTGCTCACCAGGTCCGCGGCGATCAGGGCCCAGACGGCGAACACCACGACGGCGATCGGGAACGTCCACACGAAGGCGGGTCCGGCGGTGCTCAGCCCGAACCCGAAGCCGGAGAACACCGCGGTGGTCGCGCTGATGACGGCGAACCCGAGGAGGAAGGAGGAGAACCTCCCCACGGACCGGTCCAGGGCCTGGGTGTAGCCCAGCTCCCCCAGGCGACGGTCCTCGTCCAGATCGCTCATCGCTCGTGCTCCCGGCGCCGTGGTGTGGTGGGTGGTGGATCACGGCGAGCGTAGGGACGGGCCCAGGTCCGGACAACGCCCAACTGACCCCCGCCTGGGATAGCTTCGGCCTATGACGCTGACGTTCTCGCAGCTGCGGATCTTCGCGCTGGCGGCGCACCACGGCTCGTTCACCGCCGCGGGCCGCGCGCTGCAGATGTCGCAACCCACGGTCTCCGAGGCGGTCCGCCGCCTCGAGCAGGGGTACGGGACGCGGCTGTTCGTGCGCGGCGCGCGCTCCCTCGTCCTCACCTCGACCGGAGAGGAGCTCCTGCCGCTGGCCGAGCAGGCCGTCGCCGCGGTCGAGGCCGCCGACCAGGCGCTCACCGCGGCGCAGGAGCTGCGGGGCGGCGTGGCCTCGTTCGGCCTGCTGCGCAACGCGAAGCACTACGCGATGGCCGACCTGCTGACGTCGTTCCACGAGCACTACCCGGACGTGCGGCTGCGCGTCATCGGCGTGAACTCCGCGGACGTCGCGGACCTCGTGCGCTCGGGCGAGCTCGAGGCGGGCCTCATCGTCCTGCCCGTGGACACCGACGGTCTGACCGTCACCCCGCTGACGCGCGACGAGGTGCTCTTCGCCACCGCCTCGCCCGAGCGCGAGGAGCGTCCCGTGACGATCGAGGAGCTGGCCGCGTGCGAGCTCATCCTCTACGACGCCCACGCCGGCTGGCGGGACCCGACGCGCCGGCAGGTGGCGCAGCGCGCCCTGGCCGCGGGGCTCACCCTGCAGGCGCGCATCGAGGTCGAGCAGGTCGACGCGGCGCTGGAGCTCGTGGCCGCCGGGGCGGGTGACACCTTCGTCTCGCGCGCGGTCATCGCGAGCGGGACCGTCCCGGCGGGGCTGCGCTTCCTCTCCTTCGCCGAACCGCTGCACGACACGATCGCCCTCGTGCGGCGCGAGGGCGGCGTCCTGTCCCCGGCGACGCGGGAGCTCGCGCGCCTGGCCCGGCAGATGCTCTCGCGCGGCGCCTCACCGGTGTGAGCGCCGCGGCGGAACGGCGGCCGGCCCCCTCAGCAGTCCAGGTGCGCGGGCCGGTCCAGCTCCGGGCGGTGGGAGGAGCAGGCCCCGGTGGCGTCGACGACCTCCTGGATCGAGGGGTCGTGGTCGCCCTGGCCGCTCATGAGCGCCATGGCGTTCAGGCGACGGGCAGCGCCGCCAGGAACTCCTGCAGCGCGCCGACCGGGAGGTCGCTGCGCGGGCTCACCAGGGCGTGCACCGAGGCCCCCTGGGCGGGGACCCGTCCGCGCAGCGTCCGCGCGTGGTGGCGGACCAGGCGCTGCAGCGCCTGCCGGCAGCGCTCATGGCCCTCCTGGGCCCAGGCCTGGCGCCGCGCGAACGCCTTGACCAGGCCGGGGAAGCGGTAGCCGCCGTCCGGTGCGGTGACGAGCAGGTGGGCGTCGAGGAGCTCCTCGAGCACCGCGCGGGCCCGGGTGGGGCCGACGTCGAGCACGGCCGCGGCCGCCTCCTCGTCCAGACCCGGGCAGTCGGGCACCGCGAGCAGGCAGAAGGCCCGGGACAGGGCGGCGCCCAGCGCCTCCTGCGCGCGCTGCAGCGGTGCGTCGACGATCGCGCAGTCGGCGGCCATGACGACCGGCTCGCGCAGGTCGTCGGCGAGCTGCGCCGCGATCCTCGCGACGCTCCACCCCGGACGGTCCAGCAGCCGGGCGGCCGCGACGCGCACCGCCAGCGGCAGGTGCGAGCACGCCGCGACCACCTGCTCGGACACCGCCCGCTCGGCGAGGACGCGCTCGTGGCCCGCCACGGCGCCGAGCAGCTCCAGGGACTCCGCAGGCGTCAGGGGGCCCACCGTGCTCCAGCGCACCGGGGACAGGTCGGCCAGCCTGCGGGCGCTGGTCAGCAGCACCGCGCTGCCGGGCCCCGCGGGCAGCAGGTCGCGCACCTGGGCGGCACCCTCGACGTGGTCCAGCACGACGAGCAGGCGCCGGCCGCTGGTCGCGGTGCGCCAGCTGCTCACGCGCTCGGCCGTCGTGGCGGGCACCGCGTCCGCGGACGTGCCGAGCGCGCGCAGGAACGCCCCGAGCACCTCGTGGGCGTCCCCCGCGCCCCGCAGGTCGGCGTGGAGCTGACCGTCCGGGAAGCTCCCCCGCACCCGGTGGGCCACCTGCACCGCCAGTGCGCTCGTCCCCGTGCTGGCGAGCCCCGTGAGGCCCTCCACGACGAGGCGGTCGCCGTCGGTGAGCGCGGCCGCGAGCCGGTCGAGCTCCGCCGCCCGGCCCACGAAGGGTTCCGCGCGCGGGGGCAGCTGCGCGGGCACCGGTGGCGCGGGAGACGGCAGGGCGGTCGGCGGCGGGGCCGGCGACGGCGGGGCGGCGGGGTGGGCCACCGCCGGCCGGGCCAGTTCGGGGTCGCCGCGCAGGACCCGCTCGTGCAGCGAGCGCAGCACGGGTCCGGGGTCCACGCCCAGCTCCCGGTCGAGGAACGCGTGGGCCTCGCGGTAGGCGGCGAGGGCCTCGGCCTGCCGGCCCTCGCGGTACAGCGCCAGCACCAGGAGTTCGCGGCGGCGCTCCCGCAGGGGCTCCGCGGCGACCGCGTCCACGAGCTCGGCGACGGTGCCCGGGCCGGCGCCCTCGTCGACGTCAGCGGACCACAGCTCCTCCTGGGCGTCGCTGCGCAGCAGTTCCAGGTGGATCCGCTGCGCGGCCAGCCGGGGACCCTCGACACCCGTCAGCGCGCGCCCGTTCCAGCGGGACAGCGCGCCCCGCAACGTCTCTCGCGCCTGCCCGGCCGCGCCGCGACGAACGCTCTCGCGCGCGGTGGCGACCTCCCGGCGGAACTCCTCGGCGTCCACGGCCTCGCGCGGCACCGACAGGACGTAGCCCCCGGAGCGCGACTCCAGCCGGACGGCGGCGTCGGCCCCGCAGGCCGCGAGCGCCCGGCGCAACCGCGAGACGTAGGTGCGCACGGTCGTCCGGGCGCCGGCCGGCACGTCCGCGTCCCAGAGGGCGTCGACGATCTCGGCGGGTGACACCACCTGACCGGCGCGCAGCAGCAGCACCGCCCACAGCGCGCGCTGCTGCGGCGTGCCGAGGTCGACGATCCGCCCCGCCCAGCGCATCTCCACCGGGCCCAGCACCCGCAGCTCCAGCCGCGGCGCACCGGCGCCCCCGTCCTGCTCGTGCACCTGTGGTCCTGCTCCTCGCGCCGCCCCGGTCCCCCCGGCCCGTCGCGGTCCCGCGGGGGACGCCGCGGACGGGCGGTGGTCCCAGGGTGCGCGGGCACGGGTCCCCGCGACAGGTCCGTGCGGCCAGACCTCACCCGCACCACCTTGTAGGTTCCACAAGGTGCCGGCCACCCGCCGAGAACTGCGGCGGAGCCGCGCCGCGTGCGACGGACGACGGGGAGGGGTGCCGTGAGCAGCAGGTCGGGACGCGGGGAGGTCGCTGCGGGAGAACCGGTCACGACCATCGCCGAGCTGTACGCGCGGGCGCAGGCCGACGTGCCCGCCCTGACCGTGGAGGTCATCGCCCTGATCCGCGAGCGGGTGCCCGAGTACGCGACGGTGACGGTGTCGCACCAGGAGCAGTACACCGCGGGGCAGCTGCGGGGGATGATCACGGGCCTGGGCTTCGGCCGCGGCCCGGAACCCCACGAGCTCGACGCCGCCCGGGAGCTGGGGCGCCAGCGGGCCGACGACCGGGTGCCGCTGCACGCGCTCGTCAGCGCCTACCAGGTCGGCTACCAGCGGCTGTGGGCGCAGATCCAGCAGCTGGCCCGGGACTCGGGCGACGTCGGGCTGCAGCTGGAGCTGCTGGCGCGGGTCGACGACGTGTGGACGTGGATCCAGTCCGTCTCGGCCGCCGCCTCCCAGGCCCACAGCGAGGCGACCCGGGTGCTGGAGGCGGTCGACATCCGCTCCACCCAGCGCTTCGTGCAAGCGCTGGGCGCGGGCGCCGCGGAGCGCGACGCGGCCGAGCGCGCAGCCGCCGGGCTGGGCTACGACCCGGCGGGGCCGTTCCAGGTGGTGGTCTGGTCGATCGGGGGCTGGTCCGAGCAGCAGGTGCGCCGCTGGCACGAGGAGGAGCGCGTCCCGCGGCGGGGGCTGCAGAACGTGCACGTCGCCGACGTGGGGCAGGTGATGGTCGCCGTCCTCCAGGGCGGCGACCCCGGCGTCCTCGTCACCCGGGTCCGCCGCGTGCGGGCCGAGGGCGGCGTCGGCGTCGGCGTCGGGCTCAGCCGGCCCGGCGTCCAGGGCGCGGCGGACAGCTACCAGGACGCCCTGCTGTGCCTGGGCCACGCGGGCCCGCGGCGCGAGGTGGTCGACTTCGGGCGGTGGTGGCTCCCCGTCAGCCTGAGCGCGCACGAGGACCGCCTCCGCCAGGTCCTGGCCCCCGGCGTCCTCGCCGCGGGTGAGAACCCCCACCTGCTCGAGACGGTCCTCGCCTTCGCCGACGCGGGGTCCTCGCTGGCGGCGACGGCGGCCGCCCTGCACGTGCACGTCAACACCGTCCGGTACCGGCTCGGCCGGTGGCGCACCCTCACCGGGTGGGACCCGGCGACGTGGGACGGCCTGTCCCGCAGCGTGCTCGTCGGCTGGACGCGGACGGACGCGCACCGGGCCGAGTGACCGCCGGGAACCGGGCGGAGGGCGGAGCGGGCGGGCTCAGACGAGGGGCACGACCTGCTGCCCGACGCCGAGCAGCACCCGTCCGCAGACGTCGGTGCTGGTCCCCGGCGTGAGCACGGGGTGGCGGGAGATCACCTCGACGTCGCGCCAGGTCCGCTGCAGCGCGGACGCCGAGGCGAACGGCCGGCGCACCGGTGCGGGTGCCGCGTCGACGGGGCGTCCACGTTCCGGCGACAGGACGTCGACAGCCGAGCGGTGGACTCGCCGGAGCGCCGACCGACAGCGCCCCGTCCCCGCACCGGAGGAACCCGCCGTGACCCCGTCCACCACCCGTCCACCCCAGGCACCGGCGGAGGCCCGTGCCGCACAGCCCGTCGAAGGCGTCGACGCGCTGACCGCCGCCGTCGAGGGCGTCGTCCTGGTCCCCGGCGACGACGGCTTCGCCGCGGAGTGCTCGCCGTACAACCTGGCCGTCATCCACGAGCCGGCGCTCGTCGTCGGCGCCGCCTCGCCCGGTGACGTTCAGGCCGCCGTGCGCTTCGCCGCCCGTCACGACCTCCCGCTGGCCGTCATGGCCACCGGCCACCAGGCGTCGGTGGGCGCCGACGCCGCGGTCCTCGTCACCACCTCCCGCATGGACGAGGTCGTCGTCGACCCGCAGCGGCGCACGGCGCGCGTCGGGGCGGGCGTGCGCTGGGGGGCCGTCGTGGACGCCGCCGCCGAGCACGGCCTGGCCGCGCTGAACGGCTCCTCCCCCGCGGTGGGCGTCGTCGGCTACACCCTCGGCGGCGGCCTGAGCCCCACGCTCGGGCGCCTGCACGGGTGGGCCGGTGACCACGTCCGCACGGTCGACGTCGTCACGGCCGACGGGCAGCTGCACCACCTCGAGAACACGGGTGAGGACTCCCCCGAGCAGGAGCTGCTGTGGGGACTGCTCGCCGCCAAGGGCAACGTCGGCGTCGTCACGGGCCTGGAGTTCGACCTCTTCCCCGTCACGCACCTGCAGGCCGGCGGGTTGTTCTTCGCCGGTGAGCACGCCGCCGCCGTCCTCAACGCCTACGCCGAGCTGACCGCCTCCGCACCGGACGAGCTCAGCACCTCGGTCGCGCTGACCCGGTTCCCGCCGCTGCCCTTCCTGCCCGACTTCCTGTCCGGGACGTTCGCCGTGCACGTGCGGTTCTCCCTGCTCGGCGACGCCGCCGCAGCCGACGCCCTGCTCGCGCCGCTGCGCGGCTGCGCGCCGGTGATCCTCGACACGGTGGCGGAACTGCCCTACCGGGAGAACGCCTCCATCCACGCCGACCCGGTCGACCCGGCGCCGTTCTTCCAGCGCACCGTGCTGCTGCGCGAGTTCACGCCGGCTTCGCTGGCCGAGTTCGTCGACCTGTTCGGCCCGGACTCCGACTGCCCCGCGCACATCGTGGAGCTGCGTCACCTCGGCGGCGCGCTCTCGGCCACGCCGGACGGGCCCCACGCCGCAGGGAGGCCCGAGGCCGCCTTCGCGCTGTGCGTCTTCGTCATCGGCATGCCGCAGGACACCTCCGCGGCCTCGCAGTGGACCGACCGGGCGTTCGCGCGCCTCGCCCCGCACTCCGCGCCGGGTTCGTACATGAACTTCGTGGCCGGCTGGGCCACCGACGCCGACGACGTCCGACGGGCCTACCCGCCCGCCGTCTACGACCGCCTGCAGCAGGTGAAGACGGCCTACGACCCGACGAACCTGTTCCGCCTCAACCACAACGTCCCGCCCCTGTCCGCATGAGACTGCCCTGGAGGAAGAACGCCATGACCGAGACCACCGCCACCACCCGCGACGCCCTCGCCGACCACCACGGGATCGTCGACGCCGTCCTGCGCTACACCGCGGCGCTGGACCACGCCGACGCCGACCTCATGGTGTCCGCGCTCACCGAGGACGCGACCGTCGACCTCACGCCGGCGACCTCGAAGATCGGGCTGGAGTTCCCCGTGCTGAGCCCCCGGGAGACGGTCGTGACGGCGCTCGTCGGCGCCGTGGGACCGCTGGACACCAGCCACAGCGTCACCAGCGCACGCACGCGCGTGGACGGGGACACCGCGGAGCTGCGCTGCTACGCGCAGGCGATGCACTTCCTGCCCGGCGAGGGCCCCGACCCGGCGAAGACCCGGCACGCGCTGATGATGAACCGCTACACGGCCCAGCTCGTCCGCGACGGGGACGTCTGGCGCATCCGCCACCTCAGCATCGACAGCGCCTGGTTCGAGGGCGACCCGTCCGTCCTGGTCTCGCAGGCCTGAGACGCCCCGCGGGCCCGCGACGCGGCGCGGGCCTACGACGCGGCGCGGGCCTACGACGCGGCGCGGGCCTACGACGCGGCGCGGGCCCGCGCCGCGGCGCGGGCCCGCGCCGCGGCGCTCAGGGCGGCGGGAGCGGCGCCACCGGGGCCGGCCGGGTCCCCACCCACCGCCGGCCCGTCGTGGGACCGCGACCGCCGCCTGGAAACACCGCTCCCGACCCTCCCGCAGCACGCGGGCGACGTCACCGGCGGTCGCCCGACCGGGGGCCTCCGTGGAACCACTGGTGTGGACGAACCCGGGGCCCGACCTCAGACGTCGACGTCGCCCCCGAAGTCCCCGCCCGCGAAGTCGTCGCCACCGCCGAAGTCCCCACCGGCGCCGTACCCGTCATCGGCGTACCCGTCGCCGCCCGAACCGCCGGCCCCGGCGTCGTCGTAGCCCTCGTCGTAGCCGTCCTGGTAGCCCTCCTGCTCACCGGCCTCGTAGGCCTGGTCGTCGCCCCAGTGCTCGTTGCCGAAGTCGTCGGGGATCAGCGCGTCGGCGACGGCGGTGCCGATGAAGGCGCCCGCCACGCTGCCGAGGAGGCTCCCGCCGATGACCCCGCCGAGCCCGAGCCCGCCCCCGCCGAAGCCGCCGCCGTACCCCGGTCCGTAGCCGGCGCCCGGCCCGTACCCCGGCCCGTACCCGGCGCCCCGTCCGTAGCCGTAGCCCGGACCGGCGCCGTACCCGCCCGACCCGAGCAGCCGCTCGAGCGTGCCCGGCCGGCGGAACTCCGCCCGGGTGGCGGTGCGCGCCAGCGACACGGGGTCGTCGCCGACCTGCTCCGACGCCGGGACCTCCGCGGCCAGCTGCGCGAGGACCTGGCGGCGCTGCTCCGGGGTGAGCTGGGCGAAGGCCTCGGCGTGCGCCTGCTCGACGGTCTCCGGCGGCGCGGTGCGCAGCAGGTACCGGTAGCGCGCGATCGCGGCCTCGTCGGGGCTGCGGCCACCCGGCCGGCCCGGCGGCGGTGCGGGCGGCGGAGCCCAGCGCTGCGGCTGCGGACGGCGCCCCAGCAGGCGGTCCAGGAACCCCACGGTCGTCCTCCTCGGTCGGTCGAGGCGCCAGGGTGCCGCACCGCGGCCGGCGCCGCCCGTCGAGGAGCCCCCGCACCACGCCCGGACGCACCACCGCCCGGACGCACGACCGCCCGGCCCCTGGAGCAGGGACCGGGCGGTCGTCGCGGCCCGTCGGGCGGGCCGGCGGGGATCAGTAGCGGTAGTCGTCGGTCTTGTACGGCCCGGCGACGTCGATCCCGAGGTACTGGGCCTGCGTCTTGGTGAGCTCGGTCAGCCGCACGCCGAGGGCGTCGAGGTGCAGGCGGGCGACCTTCTCGTCGAGGTGCTTCGGCAGGACGTGCACGCCCACGGGGTACTCGTCCTGCTTCGTGAAGACCTCGATCTGCGCCAGGACCTGGTTGGTGAACGAGTTCGACATCACGAAGCTCGGGTGCCCGGTCGCGTTGCCCAGGTTCACCAGGCGGCCCTCGGACAGGACGATGATGCTGTGCGCCGGGTTGCCGTCGGTGGCCGGGATGCGCCACTCGTGCACCTGCGGCTTGATCTCGACGCGCTCGACGCCGGGGATGCGGCCGAGGCCGGCCATGTCGATCTCGTTGTCGAAGTGGCCGATGTTGCAGACGATCGCCTGGTGGCGCATCGCCGCCATGTCCGCGGCCATGATGACGTCGCGGTTGCCGGTGGCGGTGACGAAGATGTCGGCGATGCCGACGACGTCCTCGAGGCGCGCGACCTGGTAGCCGTCCATCGCGGCCTGCAGGGCGTTGATCGGGTCGATCTCGGTGACGATGACGCGCGCGCCCTGGCCCGAGAGGGACTCGGCGCAGCCCTTGCCGACGTCGCCGTAGCCGAAGACGACCGCGACCTTGCCGCCGATGAGGACGTCGGTGCCGCGGTTGATGCCGTCGATCAGCGAGTGGCGGGTGCCGTACTT
>Ga0160428_1001059_pt1 | contig 23206 bp, 14 predicted proteins | sample SolpanmetagenomM_FD_108198 | JGI IMG/M metagenome (GOLD analysis project Ga0160428, IMG submission 108198) | Solar panel surface microbial communities from Lawrence Berkeley National Laboratory, California, USA - M | ecosystem: Engineered > Built environment > Solar panel > Unclassified ... | reverse complement strand
TCTTCTTCTTCTATGATCTCTTCGTTCGCGCAGCCGATGTCGTCTGGAAGCATCGTGTAAGCAAGATAAGCTTATTTAGAGCTAGAAGTTCGTTAAGGAAGGCGAGCATCCTGTGGGTGGTTTTGGGCAGATCCCTGTGAAGGTGGGTGCTAGTCTGAGGAGACCTGGTCAACCTGGTGATACTTGAAGAACTTCCTCCACGGCCTGACAGCGTCACACACATAGATTCCTTCGAAGTCACTGTTGTGACGCATAGTCGCGTATAGCAACTTCGCATTCAAACAATCATCCATCTTCATTGATCCTCGAACAATGTTCGCCTCTCCTTGGCGCTACTGTAATACGGACCATTGAATCCGGTTACGGCTCGGCCGAGAGCACGAAGATTCGACAGATGGTTGTCGTCGAGCAGCTCACTTGCTTCCTTTGTGCTGGTTTTGGTTTCGGGGGAAATGAACGTGCGTGAGATTGGACGTGGTCAATGTATTCTCGCAATTTGTCAGTTCGAGACCTTTCTTTGCCGATGGTCGTATCGCACTACTAAGCTTCATGCCCTGTACAAATTCCGGTGAAGATCTGCCGGACATGGCGTGAGGTGAGGTGACCGTGATTGTTGATGTTGTTGATGAAAAAGAAACTCGCGCGATGGAACAGGAACTCGTATGCAAAGCTAACGGAAGTTGGGGGAAAAACCCCTCGAAGCATTCATCCCAAGTCGTGTCGTTGCTAATATAGCAATCTACAATATCAGTTGGTTCTTGAACCACTTTTCTACCATCAAATTCCGGAAACTGGGCAATTGTGGAATCGGGCGACACAACCCACTTCATACAGCTTTGGTAGTATTGAAGGTCGCCGTGCCTTCCTAAAGCCTAGCCGCCACCCGTCGTCGATCGACCGGAATGGTATAACCGGGTTTACCTTACTATTCTGGATATTGTTCTCAATGATACGTCTTTAAATATCCTTTAGCAGTGAAGCCTCCTTATCCTTAAAGTTATACTAGGTCTCATTTTCCTTCCAGCTCTTCCAGCTATACCTATCTAGTTTACGACGCTGTTAAATCAATCCCCTATTCTCATCAACACGATATCGAATGTGCTGTGAATGCGATAAGGTCTAGGCATCTTCTTGACTAGAGTGTTCTGGTACTGAAACAACTCCACTTGCAGAGCTAGCTACGAGAATCTTACATGCCGCACGAGGCCTTGGGAAGGCTGTGAGGATTACTGGACGTAAGTCGAGGTTTGATTCGGATGCCTGTCGAGATTCCTGGACCACAAGTCGTGCAAGATGCGGCAGGCACGTGACGTCTGGACGAGGCCTTGGGGGGGCTGTGAGGAGTACTGAGGGTAGCTGAGAGCCTGACTGAGGTCCTAAACGCAAGTCGAGATCCCTGTACTAGATCGCCTAAGATGCGTTAGGCAGCTGACGTCCTGACGAGGCTATCGAATGGGGTGAGAGGAGTACTAGAGAACTTGAGGGCCTGATCGAGAGCCCTAGACAGTCCACACTACCTACTCTGCAAGACAAACGCCTCACACTATAGCATGATATTCCACGATCCAGCACGTTCAGGACCCGAACAAGTCGTCCTCCGTAATGTCCACATTTCCCAGCATATTATTTTTGATAGAATCTGCTCGATGTCAGTATTTCGTAGTCACGGATTTATCAAGATCAAGATCAAGGGGTCGTGCTCACCAAAATCAATGCCATTAAGCGCAAAGTCCATCCTCTTCTGCTCCACAGTCATCTTGTCCAAATAAAATTGCGATCTTGGCCTCGATTGTCCTCTCGAAGATATACTCCTCATCAACTTCCGGCCGTTCTCTCCATGGTGTATAACCTCCGAACATCTTGATAATACGAACCTCCACCTCAGCGTCGTCAAACGGAGGTACGTCGTTTGCAAGAATGCTTTTGATGATTGGAAGCTTGTAGAGCTTGCCATCGATGACGATGGTGGGAGGCATGTCTTCGGTGGGGACGATGTTGGGGGAAATATCATCGGTATGGGGCTTCTTTTTAGGCGAGCTGGACATGATGGTTGCTCGTGTAGAATGGTGTTTGTGATTTGCAACGTGCTCGATGGTTTGGTAAGATCGAGGAGTCGGCGGGTTGTGGATAGGCATAGAGGGTCTTTGTCAGACTCTGTGGAAATGTCAAGAATCTGAGCGCATGCCAAATATTGCTTCGATGCTTTGTGGGCATAGCCGCCGGATGACTCACCCGCCACTCGGTAACACAGCGATAGAAGCTTGACACTAATCCAGCGTTTCGATCTTCGTTCACAATGTACCGGCTCTTGTGGTGCAGAGAATGCAATGTGTATTCGTTTTTCTGCAAAAGCAACGAGAGTTGAAGAAGGGCATTCATCATGAGAAATTCGAACTTATGTCGCTGTGGTCTCGTTAAAAAGACAGACAGCAACAAAGCTTTCCTTGACATGGTCAGCACGAGTGACATACGAGTATTCTGTTGTTGGGCTTGAGAAGCTTGTGACGAGCATATTTCATATTTACGTCTCCCTAGAGTACTGAGTACTTACCATGAATCTTGGTGAGCAAGGGATACTAGTGGATCTGGTCGGTGACTTGCTCACAAACCCATCAAGGTTCGTAATAAATCCAGGCGTAGTATATGAAACAACGACCAACGTCAATGTAAATGTGTATCATGCTCTTCCGATCGACACAATATACAATTGGATTGAGGAAGCCTTAGACTATCGGCCTAGAAGTGAATTAGACCAATACGAACAAGCATGCGTGGCTTGCTGCAGAGGATTGTGCATCGAGGGTCTTCTTCTTGCCTTTCGGCCTTGCTGGATCTTGATATTGAATTGGAGAGGTAAGGGCTGCTTGTGGGTGTGGTGCAGGATGTGGTGTGGGATGTGCTCTGGCCTTTTCTTGGAAGTTTTCTCTTGTTGCTGCGTGTTCTGTGTTTGAGAGGCGGATTGAGGTAGTGGAGGATGTGATGATGATGATGAGGAACATAGACGATAGTGAAGAGGTCGCTGAGAGATAGGTGACTGTGATATATTACATGCAGACTGCATAGAAGACAAGACAGAGCTATAGTCTTTGAGTAGTATGAGCCAGAGAATCCAATTCAGGACAGGACATATTAAAGTCTCTTGTCCATTCTTGCCAGATGGTTATGAATAATAGCTTACATACATCTCTTCTTAGCCAGCCCACTTGGGGCGCGCAGGCCCACGCACTCGCTCATTCGCTCACTCCGTCAAAGGCGGCAAATTCCTCACAAAATGCGTCGGACAATCATACCCCCCCGGATTCACGTCCAAATACCTCTGATGATAATCCTCCGCATCCCACCACTCGCCCGCCTTCAGAATCTCCGTCTCAATCTTATCCTTCTTATACCACTGTTCCTGCGCCAGCTGCGTCACCTTTTTCGCCACAGCTTCCTGCTCGTCGTCGTGGTAGAAGATGGCGGAGCGGTACTGGGTGCCGCGGTCGGGGCCTTGGCTGTTTTTGGTGGTGGGGTCGTGCATGCGGTAGAAGAATTCGATTAGTTGGCGGTAGGAGATTTTGGAGGGGTCGTAGGAGATTTGGAGGGCTTCGGCGTCTGGGGGAGGGGGTGTTAGTGAGTGTTGCGTTGTGTTGTCAGTTCACGGGTCTTCGAGTCCACGAGTCGACACGAAGGATGTAGTGTCAAACTCGAAATCTTTCGTGTCAACTCGCAGGATATCAGGTAAAGAGAGCAAACTCACGGCCCGTCCTCCCACTACAAACCGCCCTATAACTCGGATCCTTGGTATCCCCTCCAATATACCCAACCTTGGCATCATACAATCCCTTTCCTCCAAACTGATGTCTATATCTATGTTCCACACCCCAGAAACAGCCTGCCGCGAGAGTGCACTTGGCGGCGCCTTCGGGGATGTTTTGGGCGGCCGAGTCGGGGTTGAAGCGCATGGGAGTGGCGGAGGAGGTGAAGGGGCGCATGAGGCGTTGGAAGATTGTGGACATGTTTGTGGTGTCTTGGATGAGAGCGAAGAGGATACTGGTGATTAGGATGATGGTGGTGAAGATGTAGAGGAGGCGAGGCATTGATGAGGGGAGTGATTTGGGATTATATGCAAACGTCATTGTATATCGCCGTTGCGGTTCTTGCCACAGTTGATGTATTTGCATGTGTCTGACGCAGAGCAGAGTAGTAAGGTAGATTATCAAGGTCGATAGCAAGGCGTAACTCTGAAAGGCTCTCAGATATGTTCAAAAGGCCGATATGTAGCACGCTGAAAAGCAAAGGTAGCGAAAGCGAATGCAAAGCAGGTTAACCACAATCTTCCCATTCCATCGTCAGATACACAACTACAACCTCAAATCCGCAGATCCGCCATCATCACTGCCATAGTAAGGTCACACTTCTCCTTGGACGACTCAACAAAGTGCTTTCCCCAAATAATCTTCTTATTCTCCACTTCCGCAATCGCAACCAAATCAGTCATAAGTACTCCATCTTTAGCCACAGAAGGAAACGCTTCAAAGTGTATCTCCCTAATACTCGGAATCTGCTCAAGCAGTTCCTCAAGCAAGTGTCCTGAAAACACTGTATACCATCTGTCATCGATCCTGAAACCTTTGAAAACATCACCAGAGGGGTCAAGCTCAACGAAAATGTTCAGGCGTCGGACGGATGTGCAGTCTGCCAAGCCGAGTTTCGGTCCTGTGTTCCATATCTTTGGCGGCTTGCTCCAGCCTGGTCCAAGACGCAACTCCAGTGTGTTTATGGCGCTGCGATACTTCTTGGGCAGACGAGTCAACAATGCCTTTTTGGTGTGAAACAAGCCAGGATGTGTCGGAAAGATGCGGAACACTTGCGAGCCATAGAATATAGGATAGGCTTCTTGATAGATTTGTCGACAAGTAAGGAGTGTGTGTAGCTTCGGTGCGATGCTTCTTGCATTCGAAGGATTCAGGTCTATAACGTCGTTGTCGAGAAGCGCGAATTCATAGATCTTGGTTCGAATCTCGCCGGGAAGATCCAAGAAGCGGAAAGGCCCTTTCGGTTTCCATTCTTTAACCCTCTTTGGTGCGAGTGACTTTGTGGGTTCTGGTGGGTAGACGAGAGGGAACAGGCGGTCTCGGGGTGCCTCAGGAGGATGGCGGAGGACCCAATGGGACATTATAGATGTTGTCGTGTGACCACAAGGGATTTGTTGAGCGAATGCGATTGTTCTTATGTAGGTATGTATGAGTAATAGAGGACAGAGGTTTCAATAGGACGATATCTTAAATGAGCGCGCCATGTTGGAAAGGCGACGCAGTTTATGAAATCATCGTGCCGGTTGAGGAAGAAGATGTGGCGAATGGGTGAGGTTACTAGGTAGATTTGAGGAGAAAGTACTGGTAGGTAGGGTCGGTGTACAAAGTAGGTAGATTTTGTATCTGGAATTTCTCCTCTCAACGGGAGACACAGATCAAGGAAGTTGAAATGCTGCGCTTCTTAATAGAGGAAGATGTCGATCTGCCCTGATGGTTACAAGTCCAGATCCAAAATACAGGAAATCGACTCAAATTTTACAGGAGAATAACTTAAAGAGAAAAGAAGGAAGAAGAGGAGAGAGGACAAAAGGAAGCCAATGAGGGGGGGAGTGTCGTCACGTGCGCCACTTTCTGGGTTCTAGCCGCATGCGGTTGTCGATGATGCCTTAGTCTAACTGGTCAGACGACATCCATCCGTTTTTGGCTTCTATAGACATAGTGAAAGGTCGCAAAGTCTAGCGCAGCCCCCCTAGCTTTGTCTCATGAAGCCCCCTGCCAGCAGTTGGCAGTGTAATTTCATAGGAAACCTTACATGTCGAGATAACTCTACTCACTCACAATAATTCGTTACAACACGACGGGGGCGCATAGGGGCCTGCCCCAAGCCATTGCCCCCCCGAGCGCGGCAGTAGTCGGGCTTGTTCACGTTCAATACCTAGTAGGAGGGGGGCTTCATCAGCCAAAGTCAGGGGGGGCTTCGCTAGACTCTGCGGTGAAAGGTGTGCAACCAAAGATCTCGAAAAGAAATGAAGATGTAGGACGAGATGATAATATAAAGGTATCTCATGACTAGATCTTGACACAATCTAGTAGTGCGTGAAAAACAATACGCACTATCCCTATAACCCAAGAAGAATGAAACCATAATCATAACGGACATGAACATTGGCAACCAGGCTACTTCCTTTTCCCAGCAAGAAAACCCTCTACCTGCTTTTCCTTTTGCTTCTTAACATACCATCCTCAACCCCAAACGCCCAAAACATGCGTCGGACACCCCATACCCTCTCCTTCTCTCGCTCTCTTCACAAACCAACCAGCAATACACCTCTTGTGAAACTTGCACAAACACTCCAACCTCGCCATCTCGTCACCTTCTTCAAACTCTTCAAAGCATATCACACACTCCTGTGGTTCGCCGTCACTAGTGGTACAATCCTTTTCTGTGGCTTGATAAACAAGCATACGTGGTGCATGAGGACGGACTGCAAGACTGGAAGGTTGTTGTGTAGGCGTAGATGAGAGTGGTAAGCCCTGAACGCTTGGACTCGCATGTGACAATGATCTTCGTTGAAGGAAGGATCCTGAGGATGAAGCGATTGCAGGAGGAACGAGCGAAGACGTTCTTCTACTGGCATGCGTGGCGATAGGGGCGGAAGCGTTGGGAGCACTTGATGGTCCTGCGACTGCAGGTTCTGGTGCGCCACTTACTGCCTGAGGAGAAGATGCCGCTTCCGAAACAGGCGCAGGAGCCACAGTAGATACGCTGCCATGACCAGAATGCGAATTTATACAATCCATGACATGCTGCTCTCTGGCTGTCTCATCACCATCGGATCCCTTTGGTGGCAGTTCACGTCCACAGACAGGGCATTCGTCCTCTTCCTTGATGATACGACGTGGTTGAGTTGGTTGTGGTAAAGGAGGTTGTGCCAGACCAGGTATACGAGATGGTGCTTGTTGACGACCAAATATTGGTACACCTGCTACTGAGTGACGTTGAATAGTTGCGAATGGGTTGGCAGAAGCCCTAAACGAGCCGGAAGTGGTTGGCGTGGAGGTAGGTAGTGCCAAGCTGGCAGAACGAGCTTGAGGAGCGCCCGAGTATCCTTGCTGGAGGAATTGATAGGCCGAGAATCGTGCATCTGCCAGTCTCTGAGGAGGCAACGTATTGACCGCAAGAGATCTAGTGTGTTCAGGTATTTGTGGTCTCTCATTGCTTGGTAAGAGTGCTGGTGATGGCAAACCACCTCCTGATGTTGCTTGCGGCGGCGGACTAAAGTTGGGATCAGGTACACATGGATTACATACACGCACGACTTCCGCCCCTGTAAGAGATCCAGCAGTAGCTGTTGTGGAGTATTCACCTAATTCTTGTGCCAGCCTAGATGCAGAACCTGATGCAGTGTTTTCGGCGGTTGGAGCAGGCGGTGCGGCTAAGGCTGCGAAACTTGAGAAAGAGGGCGGCTGTACTATGAACTGCCTGGGAATAGTGATACGATGGGGGGAGCAGTTTGAACAAACTACTCTGCCACATTTGCGACAATGATGTCGTCTATACCACAGGCTAAAAGCATTGCCACAAACCGTGCAGCTATCTACTTCATCGTCCCGCTGCCACCGTGGGAGGATGACGTTCGGCCCGCTTTGTTGTCGAGAAAGATCTGTTGATGGTTGTGCTGGATTCGCTTGCGCTGCTGGAACAGCACGGGTTGGACTCGTTAAGTCTATAACATTGCTCGACCCACCAGGTGCCGTTGACGAGGCCGACTCGCTACCTGTGACATTTGAAGCCCTTTTCTTGCCTATCGTAGCTTCAGCCGTTGTGCTCGGATTCCTTTTTCTCCCAGTCTGTCGTCCTTCAATAGCAGATGAAGTAGCCGCCCTTCGCAAGGTAGATTGACTAGTTCTGTTCTGAGCCTCGGTTCCTGCAGCAGCCGAATTTGACTCATCCCTTGCTGGTTTCGAGCGCATTGAGCCGAATCGCTGCTGGAATTCCCTGAAGCTTTCAGCCCTCCTCTCCGGACTTCGATCTGTCCGCTGTGCTTGAATATTGGACGCGGAAGACAACGTCACGCCCGGCGTGACGTACAGTTCCGACAGCCCAGCTGCCCCTCTCAATGTCCTGACCGATCCTGGTGTCGAGGACTCTGCTGCTATGCCCGTTCCTTGTATGAAGTCCCTCCATGTTTCAGCACCTCTGGCAGGCTGTTTGAGGTGTCGTTCTAGAGTAAGTGATGCCGAGTCACTGTTACCACGACGGATGAGTTGAGGCGCCGCGATGTCATCGCTAGCTTCGTGAGTGACTCGTGATCGTGATGTGGACCGAGAAAGAGGATTAGATGGCGCGAGACGGCGGGAGGAAGAGCGTGGTGGTATAAGATCGTTGCCCATAGTCAGAAGAGATGTCTGCTATCCTCACCAGAGTCCAAGGTATTATCGCCGAGTTGGCCACTGTCTTGACTTAAGGTACTGTGCCTCTTATCGATGAAGCGGTCCAGCCGCGACAAAGTATTTCCGAATGAGATGTTCTGCTTCGCTGACAGAGCCCAACAATGTAGACGTAATATGTGTGCGGCCCGCTGCAGATAAGAATGAAGAAAGGCGTCGAGAGATAAGAGTGTGTGATTGAAGAGAGGGGCATAGATGCGAGGAGAATACTACGGGCTCAGCTCCGGTAGTTCGTCGATCAAACACAAGAGATCTTGGTAGACTAAGGATAAGCGAATCATAAAGCAATTATGCTACTAAACTAGATACAGAATAGAACCCTCCGAACACATTATAAACCCATTATGCTTTTGTTAATTCATTATCTTTGACGATCAAAGCTTTCGTTACCTCGTCTCGGAGTAGAAAAAGTGCCTTCGTTGTCGACATATTCAGCCGAACTGTAACCAGAATGTGCTTGAGCATCAAAGTGCTGGATACTGTCACTGGCCCTGTATTGGTTGACATACCCGACACTCGTAGGTCGTTCGTGAATCGATGGTGGCATTAAGCTCGTGGCGTTGGAAGGGTGTGATTGGTGGTAACCTTGTGACCGACCCGGAAAGCCTGCGCCACCCACAATTGTAGAATCATCAAAGGATTCAGCTCCGAGCGATTGAGCACCCATTGACAACCTGTTGCGATGATGTCCATCAGGAGAAGATGTTGTAAAGGGCAGTCGTGGGTAGGAGGAAGGATCAGGCCCTGGTGGACTCTCGAACGCGTCGTCCACAGTAGGAAGTCGAGGTGTTATGTTCGGGCCCATATCTGCAGACGATTGACGTCTTGAGCTTTTGCGAGGAATGGAAGGGGTAGTTCTTTGAGCCCAAGCAGATGGTGGTCCAGCGACAGCAGATGGAGCTCGTGACGGAACGCCACTACGTCTCGAGTTGAAACGGCTTGGCAACTCGATATTGCCACCTGCATCGATCGGTCCTAGTGTGGGTACTCCTTCATTGCCATACCGTTGAGAGATGTCAGAAACTGCTGAAGGATAGCGATGAAGGCCAGCAATGTCACCCGGATCCTCGTCCAAGGGACTAGGGATTTCATCAGCGGCAGACCGGGGTTCCTTGCTCATGACATTCGTAAGTCCATCATCATCCTCAGCGCCGTCTCGCAAAGATCTTGTCTGCTGGCCAGGTAAGTAACCATCTCCTTGCATCTGAGGACTGTCATGATACTGGTCCGGGTATGATTGGGGATTGCCCTCTTCATCTACATGTGGTGGTGCTCGAGCACTTCTGACCACTTCAAAGCCTTTTCCAGTCTCTTTGTTTTTACGTCCAAACATGCCTCTGAACCAGCCTGAAGCTGCAGAAGCAGGGCCAACAGGATCTGCAGGACCAGTCTTGAGCTTTCTGGTAGGCTGGCTTGACAGAGCTGGACCACGAACACCATAGTAGAAGTCAGACTCGCGTACAGCATAATCAACGTTAGGCCGTCGTGGGTCGTCGGTACTCAATTCTCCTTCTCGTCCACGCTGATAAGGCGGCGATGTACCAAGAACAGGTGGTGACCCAGGAGGATTCAGAGGCCACACACTAGAATCTCGTTTGTCTGAAGATTCAGGCGAAAATTCTTCCCGTCCATTCCAATCAGCGCTCATCCAGGATGACCTGCTCTTCGCTCCAGGCGTCATCAATTCGCCAGTCTGGCGGCGTTGTCGAGGAGCCCGATAGTAGGGATCCACAACTTGTGTGTTAAGACCCAGCTCCGGCTTCTTACTGTGTCCAGTAGCCGGACGGCCGTCATTGGGTAAGAATGAGAAGGTGCTGTGCTCGTATGGTGTCTCAACATCGGTGTCGGGACTGTTTGGATCGAACGGAGCACCGCTGACGCGAGAGTATGGTCTTCCTTGCTGTTTGTTGAGTAATATTGCCGAACCGCCTGATGCACTACGATGACGACCATCTCCATACATCTCAGACTTTGCATCTGCATCCTCTGTGAGAATTGCTTCTGAGGTGAGAGGTCGTGCTGTGTCTGGTCTCTTTTGTCTTCTCGACAACTGACGTACACCAAAGACCGTGCCAAGTCCACCTCGAGTTGCTGCTCCAGTCGTCTCGTCGCCACCAGCACCAGCTAGTCTTGCACTGACTTCGATGATGCGCTGTATAGCATTAATGAAGAAACCAAAGACCAGTACAATGCCATGTAACAGCAGGATGAGATAACCAATCCATCCCTTTGGTCCTTCATCGACACCAAGAGACGGTACGAATGCCACAGACAGTAGGATAGTTGTCAAACGTACACTAGCGAAGAAAGTGTGGTAAGCGTTCATCGAGGTTGGCGAGTGAAAAGGCTTGAAGGCGTGAAGGGTGAGAATGAATATGACTTCACATATCGCTAAGATAACAAGTTGTGCGATTCCTGTGGGCTGAATGACACCGATGGCAATACCACGAATGACAGTCAGCATAGTAGGTATGAGTGCGAACGGTGCAGCATCGTCCGAGTATGTATTGTAAAGAGGTCCATAGAGTAGCACAGTTGGCAGATCGTCAAAAAGCCGCGATCGCGGATTGGCTGTAATGACAAGGCGAAGAATCCAGCCTGCAAATGCAAGCATGAAGACGAGAAGAATGACAGCCAACGCAGTCACGAAAGCGGGCGTCTGTGCTCCTAGTACCAGCTGAAACATGGTCAAGGATATTATAGGCAACAGAAAGAAGTTGCAAGTAATCCTGACAATGAGACCACCACAGAAAGGCCAGTTCTTACTTCGAAGGTCTTCCTTGGGATTGTTCGTGAGAGTGCGAATAGCCCAACGAACCACGAAAGCAATCTGGCATAGAACAAGAACAGCGGCGATAATGACAAGAAGCCAGACTACCATACCAGCCCAGATATCCTTTGACCGTGAAATGCCGATGAGTTGGCTCATCCTGGTCAACCCACGTGTACTATTGGTGACGTATATGCCATCTTGGGGATTGAGATAGCCAGAACCCCCACTGACAAAGCTTTCATTGAACATCAATGCAGACCAGCCGACATGACTGACAACAGGCTGATAGAAACCAGGATAAGCAAGACTAAGGCTCCCTGCCAGTAAGATGAATTGAATGTATTGCAAGCAGTCTCCAAATCCAGGAGTAACCAGTCTAATCATATCTTCATCTCTTCCGTAGTTACTTGTCCATCGGAAAGGATCTGTTGTACCCCATGGGCTCAGCATTGCCGCGAATACCACAGCAAAACCAGAGAAGATGAGCACAACGAGCGGCAGATAGGTGAGTGCTCCAGATATGGATTCTCCTACAGCAGGTGTGACCGGAGCTACGATGCAGGCCAGCTGTGCTGCACCTGCGTCCCCAGAAAGCACGGATGCCGTTACAGCAATGGTCGAGAAGGCGTAGCTGGACTCGAAATGGTGCTGCACGGAGAACCTAGGCAGTTCCTGTGGACTATTTTTATTGGCGAAGAAGGCTGGCGATATTGGGCAAGAGATGTTACCAACAACTGACTCGCAGAACTCACTAGCTGGTGCACTGTAGGGAGTATATGTGAGAACATTGTACTTGGTGAACAAGGTCGTGTAGTCTTGCGTGGCATTCACAATCTTGCCAAAGTTTATATCCGGATTGGTCCAGTCGGGAGAGGTTGCTGGTGGATACTGTCCTTGCACGCTCTGTCCACTGACATTGCCATAGATTGTGATGTTCAAGTTATCTCCACGCGTACGATCAAAGGTCGCATCAACCCAGAGTGGTGTCCATTGTAAGCGTCGAGGGCTGGAGTTGACAGTCCCGGACGATAGACAGTTCTCGAATGAGATAAAAGCGGCAGAGGAGGGCGTGACGAGGAAAGAGATGAATCCTAGACAGAGTAGGATGAGACTGCTTGGATTAAGGATACGAGTCCCAATTCTGCGATCACTTCTGCCACCAATTTTCCGTTGTGTACCATTGGGTGAGATACTGTGCTCCATTCCTTCATATCGTGGTTGCAGCATTTTATTACTACTCTTTCTTTGGCACGCTGATGTTTCTGATCAATTCTACCACCTTCAATTGCTTTGCACAGAAGCTTGGAGCATTTGAGATTCCCTTGGTTCGTAGCTTGCGAATATGACAAGTCTCGTCTAAGCTGGTATGTTCTATCCTCAACAAAGATGTATTCCTAACAGAGCTTCCGTCGTCGTGGCGGAAGTTCCAGACGTTGAAGCTTTCCCCAGTATCAATCGGATCGTGGCGAGGCGCAAGTCGTGATGAGGTCGTTCAAGCGTGAAAGTCGTGTTGATGGCTTCGATAATGCTGCGTGCCTGAGGTGAAAGAATAAAAGGTACCAAGAATAGAAGGATCTTCTACCTAGACGGTCGGTGCCGAGTGCCGCGTAATGATCTTTCAGGTGTCGTTGATGGACAAAAAGATGAGGGATTGCCACACAGTCGTGGGTATAGGTCGAAAGGAGGTGACCAGGTGTCTGAATGGAAGAAGGTGAAGATGGCCTAGGAAGAGGATGTTGAATGTGCAAGAAGAGATATCGAGGCAGTGTTGTACCTGCAGTCAGCAAGCCGTCATTAGAGTATAGAAATAGCTTGAGCACGAGCCATGGCTCTAATTTAGCCTTGCCGCTTAGACTGTGCTACTACTGTCGACTACTGACTCACATGTTAAACAAAACAACCACTTCTCCCCTCCTGCCACTTTTTCGACTACGCATCCACTATCCATCCGCAATGTCCAACACTCACGCTCCTACTTCGCGTCCTCGGCCTCACGTTGCAGGCGACGAAGAGGCCTCATCCACCCTTTCCCTGGGAGAGTTCCAGACCGTGCCTTCCCTTTCCCTGTCTGAGGCGCGCATCTTGATCAAAGCCGTGTTGGACTATCGTAAGAACAACAACCGCGATCAGCCAGACTCGGAGATCTTGGGGAAGACGCAAGACTACCTGGACGTATTTGCGCGCTTTAAGCAAAAGGAGAACATTGAGGCAGTAGAGCGGCTGTTGTTGGCTAGGGATGGACTAGACAGTTTTGAGAGGAGTCAGCTGGGTGAGTTGTTCTGTGTTGTGGTGTGGTGAATGTGTGCTGGCGCTGGAAATCGTGAGAAGGGCTTGAAATACAACTGGAGACGGTAAAGACGAGGCAAGATTATCGACTAACAAAGCGATTCTCTTCTCAGGCACGCTATGCCCTGAATCCGCCGAGGAAGCAAAAACTCTCATACCCTCCTTACAGAATAAAATCTCCGATGAAGATTTGGATCAGCTTCTCAAGGAGATCAACGACTTGCGCAACTTCGTCGAGTAATGCTCGAGAACAAATTGGAATGGAACAGCATACAATGGTTATGTGCGTCCTGGGAGAGTCGTATCATGAGAGCGCGGGGCTGGACACGCCCACAACGACAAAAACTCATAAGCAGGACACGGAATTACCTTTTAGACGAGATTTTGCATCAACTATACGGCGTACAGGTGGATCCAAACTTCATCATGGAATAGGCGTCATTTGATCTGGATTTGGGAAAACATGAACACGCCCACCATTCGGGGTGGAAAGAGTCCCGAAATGCATCTGCAGGGAGGCCATCTTTGCTGTGCTCCTAACGATGAGCATAGAAACTCCACCCACATACGAGGCCGAGGAGCAGAGTAACGACATCATGACAAAAAACTTACCTTTGACACTTTAAGGAAGGCTCTGTCCCAGGCCGCTACCTCTGCAAACAAAACGACCAAAAAGATCTCTGAAGACAAGCGTCGAGTAGACAGCGTCGTCTAGTGCGCAGCCCACCAACCACATTGATCGAAACACAAACTTCAATATTCTCAAAAACGGTTCAGGTAACATAACTATCAAGAATAAACATTGATGATCCCGGATCTCAAGGATACCATTCCACAAGAGTCCGTGCTAATGTTTCACTTCCTTTCGCCCTTTCGGCCACTTCCTTCCTTCCGCTTTCTCTTGCAAACTTGGATCTCCCGCACGTGATACATCCTCTCCAGCAATATCGTTACCCTAAATACGGCGCGAAATTGTAGCAGGCCAACTCCCTCAGTAAATGTTCATAATAGCAATCTCTGTCTTTGCATCAGTCATGCCCGCTTGCTATCCAAGGCAGTCCAAAAATCACAATATCTATAAAACGAAACAAAATCGACACGATTTGCCAAAATAAATTCTGGAAAAAAGGATCTGTGCTCAGAATGAAACTGTGCAATGCCGGAAAACTACTAATAGTTTAGCTCTTAATTTGTACTCTTGCTCTTTCATTCAAGTATCTGCTGTCCATACTTCGCGATGATCATTGCATCTGGCAGAAATAAAAATAATACCATCAAGTGGTTCTTTTCTGTATCCGTGTTCCTGAATTCAACTCGAATATGGTTTTGTGCTGTGACAATCTTCAGCACGCTGAATGCGTATTCGTAAATTCAATTAGTCATGTCTATAAGGTGTCACGTTCATGCTTCAGTGTGAGGAGTAAATTCGCTCATATCCATCTCCATCTTCAGCTTCTTTATCTGAACACACAAATAACGCACCATACTCGGTCTAGACTAGGCTTCGAGCGAGAGAAGTAATAAGCAGGTATTTGCACAAGACGAGACTACCTATCTGGTCGCACGGATGTCTGCAACTGTCCATTTCGCGGTCATCTTGAAGGCATACTGTACATGTAATTCGTCATTGCCCAGTTTTTGTGAAGCATGCTGTACGTGTAATCCGAATTGAAATCTGTTCCTTTATGACCTCGAAGATGCCGGAGATGCTCGCTCGTATACCGTATACCTCACTTACATTTACCCTTGCACATTGTTAGCGGAGAAAGAAATTGCGATCTTTCCTTTCCACTGTGCTCCTGACACAGAGCCTATCCTATCTCTAACCTGGAGTCTGTGATCGAGGAGCAGCTGCAAGTCGAGCGAGCGAGTCGTCAATGTATGCACCTTTTCGGCTACGGTATGTTCGAAGAGAAAGCCATTGCTCAGACACTATCTGTGCGTTGTCTCGCCACCTTGCGCACATCACGATATCATGTTTTCGTTGTATTGTGTATTGTGCTTCAAGTGAAGTAGCCGAAGCCGCGATCACACGACAGCACACAAGATATGAAGAATGATGCTATTAGCAACGTTGTTAGATCATAAGGTCATTGTGGCGTGCGAGAGCTTGTTAGCCCTGTTCCCTAGCTAACTGCACATTCCCATGTCCCCAGAGCGATCATATCCATGTCTAGCGCACCTCTCATAGTCCGTAACATATCGTAACACACTAATATATCCCATACCATAACCCATGCGAAATGCAAACATACGCCTAGCTTGAACCCAAAAAGAGGGAAGAAACACCCTTGAAAAGCGGCAGCGAAATGCTCTTATCCCTTCTCTTCCTCTATCTCACTCAATCAAGCATTAGATCCGGGACTAACATCCTTACTATTCCCCGCTCTCGGGGTCTTCTCCAAATCACTCCCTTCCATCGGGGTGCTCGGTCCCGTACTCCCCGCCCCACCACCACCACCAACACCAACATCAAAATCCATGACCCTCTTGCCCACCCTCTCCAGCCTAGGCGAAAACAGCACCGGTGGGCTAATAGTCCCAGTCTTCGCCCCCTCACCATCACCATCGCCCTCCTCCTCATCAATAACATCACTCAGCAAGCCCAATCCAATACCAGAAGAGCTTGACGGCGGACTAGGACTTCCCAGCGGACTTCCGCGCCAATGGCTTAAACCCGTCAGACTGCCGAAATGGCCAAAGCCCTGGCTTAGAGGCGGGCTACCGCTGGATGGTGCTGTTGTCTTGACTGGCCGTGGCGCAAATGCTACGCCGGCTGTATGTGCTATCATTGGCTGCTGCTGTTGCTGCTTGGGACTCCTTGATCGTGCACGTGCACGACCGAGCTCTTCGTCTTCGTCGTCGCCGGCGTTGCCTGATTGTGCATAGGAGTGCTCGGAGGTGGCGAGTGCTTTACGCTTCGCTTCGATCGCGTCGGCAGAAGGCGCACGGCGTCCTGGTGAGAGCGTAGCGTTGGTGTCGGTTGTGGAGATGGTCGGCACAGGGACACTTTCCATTGAGGCAGGGGCCGTTTCGTGGGCCAATAAGGACGGGATGCGGCGATGCAAGGGAGCGTCTGAAGAGAGGCTAAGGCCCGTAGATCGCCAGTCGTTGTTCTGAGCCTTATCCTCGGCCGAACGAGTTGTGCTCAGTTCGTCGGTCACTGCGCTGACTGAAGAAAGAGAATCTTGGCGGCTTGATCCTCGATAGCTACTGGAGAGGTGAGGCGCGAAGTCGGACGTTAGTGAGCTGGGACTCTCATCGTGAGGGATTGATGCTGTGCGTAACCCGGAAGGAGGCATAGGTGGAAGCATGGTCTGTGCCGCACCAGCAGGAGGTGGACGCCAAGCACACAATCTCTGCATTGTTTCAGTAAGCTTGTTCATTGTCGGAGGCTTCTCCACAAGAGCGTCAAAGTGGTGAGGTGCTTGTAACTCCTTCAGATACCCAGTCACAGCCACGATAGGTGTATGAGTATTTGTGTTCTTAGTCTCCCGTATCATCCTTGCCACATCAGCACCATTGATACCAGGAAGCTTGAACTCCATCATGATGATGTCAAACTTGACTGAACCAGTTGCATAACGCAAAGCTTGGGCACCATCATGTGTGATGATCGTGCGACATCTTAGCTTTTCCAGCAACTTGGTCATAACTAGCGATGAAATAGGGTGGTCTTCGGCAACGAGTACGTCGAGTACTCTGAACAGTGGTCCTTCGTTGAAGCTGATCACAGACAGCCGGCGAGAACTTTGGCGTCGTCGCTGCACACGAAGCAGAGCTTTTTGGCGCGGATCATCCGTATCTGATGAAGATGGAGAAACCTCAACAACTTGGCTCCTACGCTTATGGTGATTGAGCGGGCGATCTTTATAGTTGCTGTCACTATCTTGCGAGCCGACGGTATGGGAGCGCATGCGATTGGGAGATGATATTGGCATGCTCGAGCTTTTCTCGAGAGGCATCATATTGAGTGGCGATTTAGATGACCGAACGGGAGATGACGCTGTCGAGGCAGACTTGAACGCAGTGGAAAGTCGAGGCACATCTGCAAGGCTTCCCAGCTGCAGTCCTGGAGCTAGAGCCATAGATGAAGATAGAGTCGAGGAAGTGCTTGACGTCTTCCGCCGCTCATGATGTCCACCAGCACTAAAGTGTACCAAAGGCGATGAAGGTTGCGAGGCTCGACTCGGAGATGAAGCAGCGTGGCTCAGCAGTGATGGTGATATTGATCTAGTCTCTCCATAATTCTTCGAGATCGATCTCCGTATAGGACCTCCTAGTACAGGACTGCTCTCCAATGATGGTGGAGAATTACTTGGCAAGGATACAGACGGGCTGCTCCTGGACTGTGCTTGCATAGCTTCAGCACGGAGCTTCTGGATGACGTCTTTGTTTGCTTTTTCGAGAACAGGAAGATTCTTGAACGAGAATTGGCCAAAGTCGTCCGCGGCTACAGGCTCACTAGATCGTCTTGTGCGGTCTTGTCGTACATGAGGCGGGATGTGTAGCGGCATCAAACCGCGTTTCATAGAGTTCACCTGCTTGCGTACACGAGAAAGAGCGTCATGGGGCCTTTCGTAGTCACCACCCGGCGTCAACGCCGGTGGTGATGTCTCCTGGTCTTCAAATTCAGCAGCAAAGTCCTGAGAGACAGCACCACGCGTGTCGAAGTACTCCGTGTCTTCTGGATTCGCAGGTGCCGGGATAAAGGTAGCTTCCGATTCAGTGAGATTCGGCCAGTCGATATCAGCGAACCAAGGATGACTTCTAATCTCATCACCACCAGAAGTAAATTTCTCGTCCGCATTAGACCCTAGACGGTGTGTTGGGTCAGTGCACATTAGCTTGTTCATTAGATCTTTGGCTTCTTCGGAAACGCCCTCGTCATCCTCTGGCCAATCAATGTCGCGTGCCAATATCTTCTCGAATACAGCTTCAGGAGTATCGGCATGGAACGGCGGATAGCCAAACAAGAACTCAAACAGAATACAACCAAGAGACCACCAATCACTTGTTTCATCCTGACCAACACCGTTGATTGTTTCTGGTGAGAGGTAGTCTGGTGTTCCGACGAACTTGCGATTATGATCTTCAGGGTCAAAGAGAGCCAGTGGTGGAGGAGCCATATTTGAGGTGATGGGAGGTGTTCCAATTCGTTGATTACTACTGGTCGCACTCATTGCGCTCACTGACGGTGCCAATGGATAGCCGTCTCCTTGGTTCTCACCAGCTTCGTCGCGTGGCGACATGTGATGAGGATTCCACATGTCGTTTCCATACAACGAGAAGCGTCGGAAAGACTCTTCGAGCTGGTCGGGATCGCCTTGGTCGCTCTGCTGTCCCGAACTGCTCCTCTGTGCTTCTTTTGGGTCAGACGACTCACGAGTGAGGGCAAAGTAGGAGGGTTGATCGCTTCTTGCTACAGGAGTCATGCTCGGAGTTTGACCAGGAGAAACATCGACGTGCATGTGAAAGGAAACTGAAGCAGACCTCGACGAAGCCATCGACACCGAACGATTGAAGTGGCCCTGGCGAGCACCTTCCAGAGGAGGTTCGTTACTTTTGGCATTTAATGCTCGCTTCTGACGACCAATGAGACCCATTCTCGATAGTCCAAAATCCGTTAGCTTGAGATGACCTTTTTGATCAATGAGCAGATTGTCTGGCTTCAGATCACGATGAACAATCCCTCGATTGTGCAAATGTTCCACACCGAGCACAATCTCGGCAAAATAGCGTTTAGCCCACTCCTCTGGCAGGGTCCCAAGAGCGTGCACCAATGAAGCACAATCACCACCATTGAGGTATTCCATCACAAGGAAAACGTAATCCTTGCTAGGAAATGTCCAGTAAAGCTTAGCAACAAAATCACTCTCTCCTTGCCACATCATGATAGCCCTTTCTGCTTTGACGTTAGCGACTTGATTCTTTGCAACCATGTCTGCTTTCTTAAGGGCTTTGATCGCATAGTAGTCTCCAGTAGACTTCTTCTTAGTCAAGTAGACACTACCAAAAGCACCTTTACTAATCGGCTTGATGATCTCAAAGTCTTTGATCGATGGTGCCACAGCTCGAGGTTGAGGACCTCCCATGCTCAAGCGGGGAGACAGCATGGAGCCTTGAGCATTCGATGAAACAGATGACTGTCGTCGGTGAAATGGCAGTATGGGTGGAGGTAGCGATGGCGAGACAAACTCGCTACCAGCCAATACCGGGGACATCAAAGGAGATCTGGATAGGTCAATAGCACTACTCGGAAGTCGTGGTTTTGGCACGCGAAGAGGAGACATTGATGGCATAGCTGACTTGCTTTGTGACGCTACTCGTTCCACTGACGACGCCCGCGAAACCACTAAGCTCTTTCTCTTTCGTTCGCGTGACGCTACCCTCGAGACAGCGATATGCGGATCTGGAGAACCAACGGGATGGGGTCGAGACCGAACGGAAGATCTGACACTGCTATCACTGTCTCCGCCTGTATCGGTATCCAGGTTCTGCCATGGCTGGCTACCAAATACAGGTTGAAATGCAGGTTGAAGCGTTCGTGGAGTAGGACATGCTTTCGGGGAACTTGATCTTGTGGACATGGTTGAAGCGATACGCTGCATAGGAGGACTTGAGCCTGGCGATGGTGATCTGGTAAAAGCCTGCCGTAGTGCCAATGACATAGCTGACTGACCGTCGTATGAGGTTCCGAATACACCCGAGCTTCGTTGACTGTCTCCAGAGGTAGTCCTCATGAATTCTATCCTTGTTGAGATCGTCGGATCATCGTCTTCGAGCGAGCCTGCTATGACAGTCTCGTCAATGGCGTCCTCACCTACTGGTGTGGTATCTTCTTCGCCGGAGCTACTGTCTTCGCCAGCTGCGATCCGAGCAGCCTTGGTCAGAGCAGCATCGATACAGTCCTGTACAAGTGCTGTAAATTCATTGCGTATTCTTTCGGAATATTCGAGAATCCTTCGAAAGGATAAGACTGATTCGACCTTGGCCTTGGAAAGTTGGGAAGTGTCATCGCATAAGGCAACGAGTCCAGGCTCATGCTCCAAATAACCAGAAGTAGGAGACTGCCATTGAAGGACCTGAGTGATCCGGTTCTCGGATTGCGGTGATTGTGTTCGTAGCTCTCCATCTTCCGATCTAACCTCTTTCAGAGCAGGTTGACTGATCTCAAGTGCAGTGTCGCAGAGATCCAGCACGAGCTCAACAATGCGAGCCAATGGACGACGTACTGCCCACGATCTAGCTCTTTGGCCCATACTGGGTCTTTCTCTAGAGCCAGCCGGAGATGATCCTGGAGACGCTCGTTCTAGTGATGGTGACTGATTGATGCCGATCGTCATGCCTTTGTACTCTGGCATGATTGGTGGTGTAGCATTGTCTCCCAGTGGTGAGGCTCTATATCCAGACTGCGCCTCCATTGAGTCAAGCACTTTGACAATAGCAGCTCGATGATCAGTCAAGTGCTCTTGAGCCATTTGCAGGTCTGCTTCTGCTCTATGTTCGTGAAGACAGAGTTCGGTGTGCTTGGGAAACCACCAGGGCGTGATCTGACGTTCGCATATTCGACATAGGACAGGCAATGGTGGTGGATTATGCTGCGGATCGTTAGGTGCAGCTTCGGCAAGCTGTGTGAGGTGCTGAGCTAACAGCTCAGCTCCTTCACCTAGTGATTCGACGAGGATCGCAGGCAGATCAATCGTAACTTCTTTTTGCGTAAATGGTCGTATCATCCACATAGTCTGTGATCTGTCAGTAAAATCCACCTCGGCGGGTGTCGACTCTTCACCTACGTGACTAGCTTCTCCTGTTGAGCGATCGTAAACGAGAATGCCTTGTCCCTCTAGCTCCAAAACATGTACAGTACTCTCTTCGCAATCCGGCTCAACCTCAACCGTCCCTTTCAGTCCTGGGTTCAAGGCCGACAAAGGCCCCACCAAAACCGCAAATCTTACATTTCGACTCCTCGAATCATCATCTTTCATAGTCTTGATAGCATCGTCGAATGTCGACTTGTGCTCAACAAGCAAGTCCGCGAGAAGTTTGCCCTTGATACTATCCACAGGTGTCCCGACAACTTCTTGCCATGTATCACTAGCCCACCGTATCTTCCCATCGAGTGTGACGTCCAGGATCACGTTCAGCGATTGCTCCGCGGCTTCTCTTAGGTCTTTTCCCTCTTCTCGAATGTCTTGGGATGTCGTGCGCTCCATCTGGCCTCGTAGTAGGCCGAGATTGGCGCCATCTCCGTGCTGGAGAGCTACTATAGCTGGAGGCCGCAAGAACTTGTTGTCGTCCCTTGTAGTGTCCGCCATTACAAGCCTCCGGAGAATCGTGTGAGTAGTGCCTCAACCGGCTTCGCCGCTCTTATTGGGAATGATCACGCAGCATTGGAGAGTAGCACAATACTTCCAGACAAGTTTGACCTTGAAGGTTTGCTTGGGCAAGCCTATAGCTCTTGCTGGGCCACAACCAGCCTGCGCAGCGAATGTTGCGGTACACGGGAGCAATTTGTCTAGGCGAACGCTGAGATAGTTTGTCGATTGGGCCCGAAGAGACTGTAGATTCCTGAGGATGGTATGATTGGGGTGAGAGGGATAAGGCGACGGCGAGGATGGAGGGAGAGGAGCCTGGGGAGAGAAGGAATGAGAGTGCGGTCAAACAAAAGATGTCGAGTAACAGAGCAAAAGGTCAGAAGGTACCTACGTACCGCCCTTAGACCCTGTGTAGCCTAGCTCTCCCGCGGCCGCTTAGAGTTTACTTCCCCGCTCTAGCGCCGATCCACACCTGACGAGCACGTTTCAGCTGTGGCAGTTACTGTTTCATAATAGTTTCGTTGTTTTAACAATACATGTTTTAAGATACACATTGTAAAATTATAGTCCAAAGCAAGCGCTCTTCATGAGCGCAGCATGACCGTCCTCCACCAATCTAAGTCTTTATGAGCAACTTACAGCCACTGATACAATATCTCCTGACACGGAATACTCGACAGGAGTGTTGTCCATGCCATAAGTTTTTGAGCTAAGTAGGCATCATACCTATTCCTCCAGGCATAAACTTCCTCTGCCCAGCACCTCCACTAGCAGCACCTGCTGGAGGTGCTCTTGACTTTGCTCTGCCAGTATTGGCAGTATACGTCGACGAACTCTTGCGCTTTGGTGCTTCGCCTCCACTCGTCGACCTCGATGGTCCAGCATCATTCTTCTTCTTGTCCTTGAAGGCAAACTTCTTCGCAAAGGATCTCCCACCACCACTGCTTCGTTTTCGGCTTTCGCTCGTTCGAGAATCATCGGCTGCAGGTCGCTTCTTTGTCTTTGCAGATTGTGCTGCCTGCCTCTCTTCTTGTGCTTGGTTAATCTGCATGTTGAAGTCTGCTGCAGCCTTAGTGTTTGTGTTTGGAAAGTAGGCACTCGTCTCCTGATCCGAAAGTTCCTCGTTGTCGGAATTTTCTGCATCGTCACTAACAAGATCAACAATCTGGTGATTAGGGTCGAAGGGCTTGATCGGATTCTGAGCGCCAAGCATCATATCGTTTCGACTCTGTCTCCATCTGCTCGTCAACGCTAGGAATGGTTTGCTGTAAAGATCGACCTTGAGAGGATCGATTCCAGGAATCCTGCGCATCTCGTCCTGTGTGCTGGGCAACTGAAGGCCCATCTCACGCAACATCGTG
>Ga0160428_1001057_pt1 | contig 23230 bp, 25 predicted proteins | sample SolpanmetagenomM_FD_108198 | JGI IMG/M metagenome (GOLD analysis project Ga0160428, IMG submission 108198) | Solar panel surface microbial communities from Lawrence Berkeley National Laboratory, California, USA - M | ecosystem: Engineered > Built environment > Solar panel > Unclassified ... | reverse complement strand
GAGTACGTGAATACAAAGATTAGAGAATGTGTGATCTCGCCCGAGAATCTGGCTGGCGCATATGCAGCAAGCCAGCCACCAGTGATAGCCCATATCTTCGGGTAGACATTGAAATAGAGTTCAGCAATGTTGAGAGTTTGGCTGAAAAGACCAGATATGAAACCGAATTGAGCTTTGGCACGGCCATATGCTTGGGACTTGTCGAATGTCTTTTGATCGATTTCGGCGCGCAGGGAATGGGGGATGGTAGTGCGTTTGAGGACTTGATATTGGCGGTAAGAGAGATAGCTGGTGAGGGCGAACTGGCCGAGGGAGAAGCTGGCTATGAGTTTCTTCCAGGGGAATAATGGCCGGTCTAGCCAGGTTGCTAGGCGCCGCAGCGTGGACTGGGTGTGTCAGAGAGGCGACGATAGAGAGGAAGACGGAAAAGTGTTACCTGGAGATAGTCCATGTTGCTATAAAACTAGGTACGCGACCTGAAGACGGGAGTGCACCTGGAATGTTTCAGCTCGCACGGCGTCAACTTTCTCCATATAGCCGTTAACAAGCCGCTGCACAGAGCCGAATTATAGCCGGCATCTCTCCTATAATTCGTTTTGCAAGGTCGTTCTTGGTGCCGCCATTGGCATTGGCATCACGAAAAGTCGCGTCCAAGTAACAATACCTGGCTGTTACTTTTCAGTCTCTGCAATAAGGCTTTGTGTCTCGTGCACAACCGTCGCTGATACCCTTTGAGTGTCATTCTTGGTAGGAAACCTGCCCTAAGGGATTTCGGTGTTGATTGTGTATTGCAGTCTTTTGTGTGTTCATCGTTCAGCACAATCCTTTGCTTCCTCGTCCAGCGACGAAAAACCGACGATGAAGCGGCCGAGCTCACAACATGGTCCTGCGAACGGCAATGGAACTGCTCGGAACGGACATGCTCCTGAGCAGGTCGGGCAGGGATCAGACGAATCTCTCATGATATCAGCACCCGGCAAAGTTATTGTATTCGGCGAGCATGCTGTTGTCTATGGAAAGGTAACATGTTATTATATGCCATATTTCCAGCTAAGCTGACCACTATACAGGCTGCCATGGCCGCATCCATCTCACTACGGTCTTATCTCCTTGTCACCCCATCCTCGTCCTCACGAGCTAGCGTGACATTGACTTTCCCTGATATTTCACTACAACACACCTGGTATCTGGACGATCTACCGTTCGCTGATTTCAAGCATCCGTCGAAGGCAAAGCGGTTTGATGAGCAGGTGACCGTGCTTGATACGGATTTGGTAGCAGCCATCAAGCCACATGTTGCTAATGTTTCTACACATCTACCTGAGAAAGCACGGCATCAACATCATGCCGCGGCATCTTGTTTTCTCTATATCTTGCTATCCCTTGCCGCACCAGCTATGTCAAGTTACGTCTACTCCCTGCGCTCGACCATTCCTATAGGAGCTGGTCTAGGTAGCAGTGCTTCTATTAGTGTCTGTATAGCAGCTGCGCTGCTAATCCAAGGCAATCACATTACTGGAACATCGACATCCAATTCTGCATCACAAGCAGAAAACACATTGGATATAATAAATTACTGGGCATTCGTTGGCGAGCTCTGCATACATGGCAACCCAAGCGGAGTCGACAATACTGTAGCAACAAAAGGAAAAGCTGTGCTGTTCAGGCGTACAAAACCGGGCCAATCACCACAGGTTACACCTCTACACGACTTTCCTATCCTTCCTCTTCTACTTGTAGACACCAAGCAGTCACGATCTACCGCTGCAGAAGTTGCGAAAGTTGGTGCCCTCAACACAGCACACCCAGAAGTGGTAACGCTCATACTAAACGGCATCGACAAAATCACTGAGGAAGCTCATGCTCTGATATCGAGACCTGACTACAAGGCAGATAATCCAGAATCGTTGCAACGTCTGGGTGAGTTGATTCGTATGAACCACGGGCTGTTAGTAGCACTATCAGTGTCACACCCAAAGCTCGAACGCGTGCGTGAATTGATCGACCAAGCGGATATTGGATATACAAAGTTGACTGGAGCTGGTGGAGGCGGCTGCGCAATTACCCTACTACAACCAGATGCTACAAAAGATATGCTGCAAAATCTAGAGCGCCGACTCGAGCAAGAAGGTTTCGCCAAGTACGAGACAACACTGGGTGGACAAGGCGTAGGAGTACTGAGTCCGCCGATCACAGGCACTGCAATAACACAAGAAGATTTTCTTCAAGTCACAGGTTCGCAAGGCATTGAAGGCCTCATGCAGGCAGAGAAGGCAGGAATTTGGAAGTACTGGTCTGGAGGAGCTGCTTGAGCTGTGCTATCATGTGAGGAACATGAATAGATGTGTGAAGAGACGTAGATAATTTTCGTCCCATCACGAAAAGACATCTCGACCACTCCCAAAGTGCTGAAGCATTTCAGAGAAGACTCATGTAGGTGTATGTCCTTCACCATCTTTATGGCGATGTGTTCGAGTTCAGTATGGAAAGCGGTACGACAGTGAGACGTGGTCGCCATCATGAGCCTATGCTGAGACGTTCAGGATCACGACCGAAGTGAAAAGTGGCAGTGTATCCACGTGGGATTCAGGTAGACGGAAGATCCAAAGAGCAGCAAGACTGGTTGGTCGGTCTTCCATGAAGGAGGTTCGAGTGGTAGCATCGAATGCTGAATAAGATTGTCTATATCAAGAAAGCTCGTGTCCTGCGGGAGAGTATTATTCTCCAAGTATTGGCACTACTGATGCAGGCGAGCGAAGTAGTAAGCACTGTGGGCCATACGGTCATGACTTTGCAATCTTAACATCAGGAAGCGAACTCTGCCTGCAGTCATTATCTGACAATCTCATCATCATGAAGCAGACTTTGCCAACATATTCGCATAGGCATAATCACGGAAAAAGACACCTAAAACCTGGCCCTATTGCTGTGAGCAATTGCCGCTCGATTTTCACAGTTCTCCATCATTGTCACACTTGGCGTTTAACATCGCTACCTTGAGTCCGGCTTCATTGTGAAGCACCACTTGTAACGCTCCGCGGTCAACATCTGAGCCATGTCAGGTCATGGAAGTTGTACGACAGACGTAGGCAGAGCCAAATGCGTGCTTGCTCATGCTAACTTGTGAAATTTCGCTCGTACAGTAAGTGACGTAGCCTGATGCTTCCTTCTTAGATATTCTAAAATCATCACATTTCGCCTCTACATCCTTGTGGTGTAGCGGTTGATATACCTTCGGGTTTTTCTTAGGTCACTTTGATAGCCAGCTTTCAGCTTTGTCTAGTGAAGCGACCCCCTTGTGCCTTACTTCTAGTGTTTCGATGCTAGTGAAGCATTGCGCGTGCTTCTCTATATTATAGTTAAGTATCGAGACTGTAATCTTATATGTTACAGTCTCATTCGTGATCGCCATCCTTAGGGAGGTGGTTTGCAGCTTGAGAAGTGACCTGAGTTTGTGCACTATTTTTCTCCTGGTGAAGAAGCAGCTTCGTCGCGCGCTCGTCCGCGACTACTAACTATTAATGATGGATGTTGCGGTCCCGCTTGAAAAATAACCTGAGTTTCTACTCTATTTGTCTCTTTTTTTGTGATCGTGTCGCGTTCAGATGTGACTGTCATCAATGCTCAATGCTTAACCTTTCCGCCAATATTTTTAATCATAACAACAAGACATGGCGGTCATGAGTAATCTACCTCACACATTGTTTCTTTCAGTCTTCTCTGATAGCAGAGACGAAAGGTTGTGCCAGTTATGTGATTCTTGTAACTTCGTTACTTTTCATGTTTCACCTCTTGTTTCAGAAAGCTCCTTCCTAATTCAGCTCGTACCTGCGTCATGTCCAATGGACACCCCCACCGTGCCTCCACCAGCTTATCATGCCAATGCCAATGGACAACTTCTCAGCAAGGTGATCTAACCACTTACCCACGCCAGGTCTCCTCCAACAATCGTACCTTTGACCATTAAGACAAGATGAAGACGTCCATCTCCATCGTCGGCTTGTGCATGAGCATCCTCGCCTCCGCGATCCCTCAACAGCACGACTCCCAGACTCCCCTTGTACCATCCACTTCCAAGCAGCCTCCAAGCTTCAACAGCGAAGCTATTAGGCCATTGCTTCGCCTGCACCAACAGCTCATCTCCATAGAGTCTATCAGCAATGATGAACGCGCCGTCGGTACCTTCATCGTACGCTACCTTCAAGAACTAGGCTTGACCGTAGAAGTCCAACCCGTAGCATCAGAAAATGCTGGCAAGAAGTCCTTGGAGGAGGAGGAGGAATACGCGCCTTTCTCCCTTCTTACTGCGCTGGTGCACGAGGAAGAGTACAACCTAGCAGCTGCAGGCGAGGTGGATGCGTCAAAGAAGAATCATAAACTACCAGACCGATTCAACATCTTCGCCTACGCGAACGCAACAAAAGGAAGACATTACCACACCCTCCTAACCACCCACATCGACACAGTGCCACCCTTCATCCCCTACAGCAACAACGCCACCAAATCAACGCACCCATCCACACTCATCTCCGGCCGCGGCTCCGTCGACGCAAAAGGCTCTCTCGCCGCCATGCTCACATCCTGGACATCCCTCCTCTCCGCACCATCACCCACAATACGCTCAGACCTAGTCGCTGTCCTTTTCGTCGTCGGCGAAGAAGTAGGCGGCAGCGGCATGCGCGCCGCCAGCCACGCCTTCGCACACACAACACCACCAACCACATTCTCCGTGGGCATCTTCGGTGAGCCGACCGAATCCAAGCTCGCCTGCGGCCACAAGGGGAATCTACGCTTCACACTGAACGTCCACGGCAAAAACGCACATTCAGGCTATCCATGGCTCGGCGTCAGCGCAAACGAGGTGTTAGTCGAAGCATTGCACGCGTTGAAGACGAAAGCAAGACTGCCTAGTAGTGAGAAATACGGCAATACCACTGTCAATATCGGCAGGATGGAAGGCGGCGTGGCAGGCAACGTCGTCCCTGAAAAGGCAAGCGCGGACATAACGATGAGATTAGCTGGTGGAGAGCCAGAAGAGGTGAAGGAACATGTTAGAAGTGTGATTGAGGAGGCTACAAAGGACCTGCTTAAGGATGGCGAAGGTAAGACGGCGGGAGAAGTTCAGGTCATCTTCCCGGAGAGAGGATATGGTCCCGTTGATTGTGATTGCGACGTCGATGGCTTCGAGACGTTCACTGTTAACTATGGGACGGATGTGCCTTGGTTGGATGGCGAACACAAGAGGTATTTGTATGGACCTGGATCGATTTTGGTTGCGCATTCGGATCATGAAGCTATTCTGAGGTCGGATTTGGATCGCGGTGTAGAAGGTTACAAGACGCTGATTGAGAAGACGAAGAAGATGTAGAGTGCGTGTAGTGTAGTGTAGTGTTATTTTCTAGGATATCTATTTACTATATACATCCGTAGACTCGTGAAGCAGTTAGATGTGAAGAAGAACGCGAGAAGAGGTAAGTTATACATGTCGACATGCTGTCGTCGCCTATGTATAGTCAAAGTAAGTAACCTCTGGGATTCAGAAAACGTACAAGAAGTGTAGATTGTGTAAGCGTGATGTTGTTTTCTAGGACATCTAATCTCTATATAGGTCTGTAGACTCATGCAGTAGGTAAGCTCAAATGATTTATAGTATCCTCCAAGAGCTATGGTATGGTAGCAACAAGTCCTATAACTCCTTTTCTTGTGCAACTGCATCCCTGAAAACACCAAACCTCCATCATAAAATCATTCAAATCATAAAACCCATCAAATTGCTCAAGCCGTCTCCTTGGTCTTTTCGTTTGAAGACACAAAAGACAATTCCGACATCTCCTCCTCATGATCCTCTCTGTACCTCAGCTCATCAGCAGACTCACTAGGACTGGCGACCACCACTGACGGTACAGCCTTGGCATCTGGATACTGTCCATACAGCCACGTTCCAGACAAAGCCAGCAAGATACCACCGACCTCGATAAGTGAGAACGAAGCATCCTCGAAAAAGTATGACAGAACAAGGACAAAGGTGATTTTAGCCATGCCGACGATGTTGAATGTGAGTGGACTTGTGCGGCCGATAATCATGAACTGAGAGTAGTTGATCATTGCTGCAACCAGTCCGGAGACGAGGAAGGCCATGATGGAGCTTGAGGGAATTGTGGCTAGAGTGCTTGTTAGTGTCGAGCTCAGACCTGTGCAAGTGGTGAGCGAGCTTACCGAAATCAGGCATCCTGTCCATCCACGGCATCACGAATGCCAAAACGACCACGCTGACCGGCGCCTGGTTGAGCAAGAGAACAGGCGCACTCGCACCCAAGACCTTCATCTGTCTGCCAATGTACAATTGATACAAAGCCGTAATGCTGAAAGCTGCTGTTGCGATGATTGCTCCGATAGGGTTTGTAATGGCTTGTTTCGTATTCGTCATCGCAACACCAAAACAGCATGCGCCTACAGCAATCAGACGCATTCGGTTGGTGGTGATGCGGAACATGAGGTATTGGAGAAGGACGACGCAGGGAGTTGTGAGGATCTTGGTCAGTTGGAAGAAACCGACAGAGTTGAAAGTAAGAGAGAGGTTGGAGAGGACGATGCTGGAGGCGAAGAAGAGGGAGATTGGGAGTAGAGGGGTTAGCGGCAGGCGCGTCGCATTGAACAGGCGGTATGTAGGGTGTGAGGAGCAGGCGAGCAGGACCAAGAAGGTCATGGTGAAGTGGTACATTGCGGTCGAAACTTGGCAATGTTTGAGTTGAGGGTCCTTGAAGATGCTGGTATGGATATCAGTATGCTGCCAGCGAATGTGTATAGTTGCGAATGAACGCACATCTTGTTCAGGAAGACTATCGCTACAGTAGAGAGTGTGTTGAGTCCGATGTAAGCGGCATTGATGAGACGAGTCACTAGCTGTGATTCTTGAGGACCATCTTGCGACGATTGTGCAGACATCATAGAGTCTTGAGAGCTTGAACGTTCTCTCGCAAATGGTGTCTTTTCTTCTGAAATGTAGTCCAGGGAGTCCTTTCTTGATAGTGTAGGCGCCATTGTTAGAGTGTGGTCTAGATGCAACGAATGTGGTGATCTGGTCTGATATAAAGGTGTGAGAGAGCCAAGGAATGAAGGCCAGATATTATAGGAATCAAGTGATGAGATTGTCAACAAGGCGGTACTGTTGTAGTTCAATGAGTAGTCGCGATGTTTATGATAGGCAAGAGCTCAATTAGAGTAAACAAACACCCGGTATAGCTTCGAACAAATGTGAAAATGAGCGTAAAGACAGCTTGGTGTCGAGAATGACGGGAGAAGATAGTCTTTAGAGGGCAAAGAGGCAAAGCTGAGCAGAGGAAGAAGGGATCCAGGCGAAGATATTAGATCAACACGAGGAATGGATGTTTCAGCTTCCAGCTTTCAGCTCAGCCTTGGCGCTAATGTCTCCGCTACCGTGATTAGATTGGAGTTTAATTTAAGAAGGTTCGGACCCTCTTTCCCCTTACAGACGCCGCCAACGACTAGCGTGGCAGCTATGGATAGGCGGCATCGTATTTAGACCATGTACATCTTCGTGATCCTGTCGGGATGCGCATCAGCGTAGTCTCTGACAGGCGGCCTTTGTTGTTGCGCCGGGCTGATAATACTATATGCACAGTTTAGCAGCTGAAAGGGAGAGATATAAAAGACATCAGATAATCGCACTAAACATAGACACGTTGGCGCCTAGTTTTTAGCGTAACATAGACACGTTGGCGCCTAGTTTATAGCGTATTCTTGTCATAAAACGTGCTATGAACTTGAGCATGGATTCAATGCCACGGCATTAGTCCACACTCCCTCACAGATTTCCTTCACCACCATCCTCAACCTGAACAGCTCCAACAAATGCCATGTGCCCCATTAAGATGATTCATGCCCTAGCAATCAGTAGCTCCTTCTAACACTTCTCGAGTTTTCGAGCTCGATTTGCCTGTACTAGGTTCCCGTAGCGCCATGTATCAAATGATCTGTTTAAACTTGCATGGATTGCGCCTGTGTGAACCTAAACTAATTTCCATCTTGAAACGACAGTACTCCAATTGTTCTATGCCAGCTCCAACTCCAGTATGCTCTGAGGCGTTGTAGGCGATCTAAACACTTGGGCAATCTTTAGTCCTACACGCTCAGCCAAGTCGCGAAATTGACTAATGCTTCGCTCGGTACCATTAAACATAGCCATCATGAGAATATCTGAAGACGTTGCTGAGCTGCTATTGCCTTGTGGCCACATTACCATCTCGTGGACCAGTATCTTGCTTTTACCTCGTTGCATCGCCGGAACCAGATTCGCCAGAATTTGACATGCAGCAGAGTCCGGAAAGTCGTGGAGCACAATGTGCAAATAATAGATCCGAGCATTCTTGATAGGCTGAGGAGTCATGATATCGTGCGCCATAGCTTTGATACTGCTGTCGACAATTGTGTTTGCAATGACTTCCGGTCTGTCTTGTAGTACTAATCTGCCTGGAGCAAGATTGTGTTTCTTCTGGAAAGCAAGGATGTCGTGGCCAACGTTACCGCCAACATCAACTACGACGACGTCTTCACCCTCGTCTAATAGGCCTTCCACTGGATAGGTCTCGAACCAAGGGTCGTTGGTGCTAGAATAGCCCTGCATCGTAAAAGTCAGCAAAGCCACATCAGTGTCTTCGATATTTATAGAATGATTACCCTCATGCATGCACTGAAGTCCTTTTCTGCGGCTGGATTGCGTTGCAGCCAGTCGAAGAAAGTATGATCGAGCCCTTTGCCCTTGTTCCAGGCGGACTGAGTCAATGGCTTTCCTATAGGATTTTTATATCCTTCTTCGGCGATATAGGCTGGCAGAGCTTCGAAGACCGGGAGATTCACGTCGTAGAGGTACCGGATTGCTGAGTGCTGAAGCGGATCGGCAAGAGATCTGGTGAACTCAGTGAGACCATACTGATGTGCCGAAGTGTTGGTAACCAGTGAGTTGCTGGCAAGGTTACGGATCAAGCGTCCTTAGCTAGTAATTAGCAGTCTTTCAGAGTCACGCGTTGGAATGACTTCAATTACCCAACAGGTCAGGATCGCACCCAACCAAGTCACCAAGTTGTTGCGGTGTTTTTGGTCCACCACCGGCATGAACCCACCTCTCGAAGAGTCGCAAGTCAATCAGAATGCGGAGACATGGCTGTACAGACGGCTGAAAGAGCGTCAGATCCCCGATGTGCTCAGATACTGCAACATAACTTTACCTGTCGCCAGACTATTCTTAACAGACTGTCCCAAGGTCTCTCAACCTCAAGTTGTAGATCGCGGCAAGCATCAGCGATCTCAAGTCGTTCAGCCAATGTCAACTGATTCTTGTTTACGCTACGCATAGCCTCGAGTAGCTGAGGGACACTGAGACTTTCCATTTTGCTAAACTGCGCCTAGATAGGTTGCAAGCAGTATCTGGTATGTTGCGTTACGTGCAGAGAACGTCACAGGTAGCGTGTTCCCACAAGAGAGGGATCGCGAAAAGATAGATACTGATGCTCATGCACTTGCTGTTCTTGAGTACGGAACGAATGGAGGAGGTTTGACGAATGGAAATAAACAGAAACAGGGCTTCTGATAATACTTTATTGAAGAGGTAGTAGGTAGCGGGAGGAGTAATGAGGGGTTGGAAGAAGGAGGGGCTGTTGTGCTGGGATTGTAAGCTGACTGTAAGCTGACATGAAAGGCATGTGCCAGGCCTCAAAGCCTAGACCAAGTACTTAGGTAAGATAATTATAGCCATAAGCTCAAAACACTGGAATGATAGCAATATGGAAAGGAGACGCCAACAATGTATGTGCAAGAAGCATATATCGACAACAATGTATGAAATGTGCAGATAGAAAAGCCCAGGGATATCACAAATTCGAGTAACTCCAAACCAGTCACGAACCCTGCTATACCTACAACTCATCAACCTCTACAAAGGTCACCCCTGCATCCCGGCTGTCCCACCCTTTCCACTCCCATTCCCTCATACATATACCCAGTCTCCAGAAATAATCCCGATGCGCGAAGAACAACTGCCAGATCTTATACCTCGCAGGGATCAATCCACTCGCGCTCATTTCCTGCTCCGCCTCCACCATGTCTTTCGTCATCAATGACCTGTCTGATCCAGCGGAGCACCTCACATCATCATCACCATCACACCATCGAACATCCTCAATCTCTGGCGGCAGCCCTGATTTCGTGATGTATACTTCGCCTGCATGTGGTCGGTAGCCCCATTCTGTAGGAGGTAGAAGTGGTACTGGATCATCTACATGTGTCACTCTCCTATAATCGCTGTTTTCTCTTACTGCGCCCGAGGAGGAGAAGATGTCGTCGATGTGTTGTGTAAATGCTAGGTTTCCTACTTTAGGCTCGCCAAATGTGGTGATTCGGGGTGACCAGCCACGGGCATGGAACTCAAGACCTGCTAGTAAAGCAACCGCGCCACCAAGGCTGTGGCCAACGAGTTCGAGTCGGTACTCGGGGTGCATCTTTAACGCTATGTCAATTTGTGGCGTAACTGTGCTTCGAGTATTCCGCCAGGATTTGAGGAATCCAGAATGCACAGTACAGTTTGTGCAAGCCTGCGGTGTGGTCGGTGATGGGTCTGTTACATTCTCGCCGATATATGGGACGTATTCCTGAGGTATAGTGCTTAGATCGACAATAGTATTAGCGATACTATAGGTGCCACGGAAGGCGATGATGATGCGAGGGTCGGAAGGAGAATGGTCATAAGCAATGTAGCCGCAGCTATCGGAGAGGAGTGGCCCTGTATTGAAAGTGGTAATAAGAGCAAAGGTTGGGAACGAAGAGCAGTGTGAGAGGCAGGAGAAGGGAGCGGTGATGCCAGTTAGGCCGACGCAGTAGGAGATATCGACGATGCGTGCAAGGGTAGAGAGTGAAGCGAATATATCAGCAGTGATTGTGTAGTTGGTTGGTGCAGGAGAGTCGTTGCTGATAAGTGGATGCTGCTGGTTGGTTGTGGGGAAGGCGGTTGTCGTGAGTGGATGAGGGAGGATGGAGAAAAGAGATGGTAACAACGCAGCCCGGCCGAAGCGCATGGTGTTGATCTAAGAAGGTGCTAGGACATGGGCGTAGACTTGAAACAAGATGAAGCTGAGATGAAACATAGCGAGCATGACATGCCGGAGGCCGATCGTCGCGCTCCCCAACTCTAAAACGAGGCTGAGGCAGCCACCGATGTCAGAGCTTGGCTATTTTGCCATTCAACAATAACAAAGAAGCTGATGCAAAGTCACACTCGTCACACAATTGCACACCACCTCTCTCGCTGTGAAATATCTGACCATTGCAGCTGCTATCTTTCTCAAAGCTACACTGCATGCAGATGACACCCTTTGTTAATTGAACGACTCCACTTATACGATCCATCGACAATGCTTGATCACACAGAAACGTCAATGACTGGTCTACGACCAACGACGCCTGTGGCGACATCATCCTCGAGCACAACAGCAAGAAACAGTATGACCGCGTCGACCATTGAACAGCCACATACAGCACACTCGACACCCTTGTCAAGTAAAACATCAGGCGATAAAGATTATGAGAATGCTCCTGCACCACTAGCAGCAACAGCTGCATCAAGACCATCAATGAACATTGATCCTCTCGACACAACGCGACCAAGCCGACCATCCGTTGTACATATTCAAGAGCCTATCTCACCATCTCGTGGTGTTGGCCGCACCTTTTCACCCATTCGCAATAACTCGGATTCTGCTTTCCATCTGGGACCTGGACTACTCCCTACTCTATCCAACGAGGCAATTCTCATGGCCGGGCCGCCTCCTCTCAATTACACTCTGAGGACCCGTAAATTATGGATCGCGGCTTTCTGGTCTCTCATTGTGATCGACTGCATTGGTGTACCAATCGCCCTTTACTTTGGTCTTTGGTATGGCACTACTCTTTCTCCGAACGCAGTCTTTTCTATCTCTACTGCATGCCTTGGTGGAGTCTCCATCGTCGAATACGTCCTGAGGTTCTGGCGTTTGTTCAAGAAGGGCAGCACTTGTCGAGTTCTCGGAGCACGAAGATCATATCTGGATTGGTTTCATTGGAACTTCAGCGCCGGCTGGTTCTTCGTCATGGCCGAACTGATTGTTGGTACTGTATTCACAAACCCACCAATTCGACTTCTGGCCATGCCAGTGGTTAGTATGCTGTGGTGGTTCGCGTTGCAAACTCTCTTGGAAGATCTTTTACGTTACATGGGCAAAACAAGTCCTGTACGCATCTCTTCCATGCCCAAAGGCTCACGCTTCCGTCCTGGTATTTACAGTATCATCGAAGACGTTGTTGCTGTAGACGGATCTGGTGGAACACGCTTCCGCAAGCGTCTCAATGACAGATATGAAGCCAGCCACTACTTCCGCCAGATGCTACATCGCCTGACACTATTTTGGTCATTTGGAGCATTAGCTACTGCGATACTCACCACTATCCTTATCTTTACCATACAGCGAGAGGCAGGTTATGTACTTGGCTGGGTTTTGCCATTCTTCTGGGCAGGACTTTGGACACCCCCAACTTTCTGGTATGTTGGGAAATGCTTGAAGCAGGAGAAGGAGGAGTGGCTGAAGGTGGTGCAAGCCGAGGGTCTCCATGGCCTTGCCAAATGGCAGACCCAAGAGCCGAGAGTCAGATTATTGAGTGTAGCCGCTGCGGCAGGTGAAACTCGGGCTATCAGAAGAGAAAGGATGAGTGTAGACCTACAGAGGAGAAATTCTGCCATCTTGAGAGGAGTCGGCCACGAACAGGATAACCCCAAAGCAGAGAGACCTTGAAGTCGAAGTCGAGAGGTGTATGTATACATTGTAAGCATAGGCAGTCATGGCGTGCTTGGAATGAGGCATTAAGCCCTGCTTGGTAGTAATGACTTAATGAACCTTTGATTTTTGGCTTACACATCCTGATCTACTTCGTACTACACCTTCATCATGCTGCCATTGCGCTTTATCTCAAGCGATGTTCCCTGTAGTATGCCCGTATGTTTCACTTTGGATTCAGGACCAAGCATCCTGGACCCTTGGAATTGCAAGCTGACTTCTGTCCTCGCCAATTCTCTTGATCATTGTCATCATCGTCTTTCAATCCAAGCTACCGTCGACCTGTCTCCTCGGAAAGAGGCCTCCTGAGGTAGTCCTCATCCCGCATCCTGCTTGACAATCAGTCACGTGAACACGCGTTGATCTCGAATTCGCGAGAGACTATCAACACGCATTTATATCTCGAGTTTACTATTGACTATCGACGGGCCGACGAGGATTCAAGGCACTGAAGCAGTTGCCAAATTACGAGAAAATAAGTGTGCTGCTGTAGTGCTTAGACAGGCTCAGTGTAGCCCCCAAGCCTCAAGTTGACAAGCTCGTCGAAGACACGATGAGTGGAAGATTGTGTGTAACTATCGCCGGGTTTCTCCGAGTCTAAAACAACCATTCTTCAACGAGGATCAGGTAGTAGCTTGCCCCTGTCATTCTGGGACTGTTGATACCATTTACATTCTTTGGCGCCTCTGGCGTCCTAGCCTGCGAACCTGAATCGCAACCACGACCGGAGAAGCAACACTTCTATAATACATCCACTTAACGACAATCAGATGTCTCCACCAACATTAATCTTCGACGTCTTACCACTCGAAATCACAGGCATGATCATCAACCTCATCCCAGAGATATGTCTCGACGGAATCACAACGTCTAGCTATTGTTGGGATCTGTTGCAACCTCTCCGAAACTTCGTGGCTGCCTTCCCCGAAGTGTGGTTCCTCTACGAACGATCGCTCCAGCGAGCTCGCCAAAAGCTTGATAAGGAGGAGGATGAATACGATGAATTCGATGGTGAGGAACTAGCACTTTGGGGGAAGAAGAATACAGCTTTGATGCTAGCAGAGCTGAATTTTACGATCCAGAAGAGTGAGGCGAAGATAAGGAAGAAATAGAAAATGAGTATTCTTTGAGTGTGGGCTGCTGTCACTCCAGTCAAAGCTTGAAGCTTTACATTAAGCTTGGATTCTGAAACAACATGTTAAAAGATTCCTGCTAGAATGGTCAACAGGCTTCTGGAGTTTCTTGCTCGCTATCTCGGTTCAGTCTCGGTAAAGAATTGGCTTCCCTTCTTTGCGAGCTCTATCTCTCTCTAAAACTCGAGCGGCTACCGTCATATACTCTGCTAACACATATGCTTCCGGAGCTTTCCTCCGTGGTATATATTAGGTCACGAATATCTTCCAATCACATAAACATTCGCTATCTTTCCTCCTCTCCTCTTCGCTCTATTCTCCCTGTTACAGTTCGTCCTGCTGCTACACATAACCATGCCCTGGAGAAAGTGGCCGTGGAACTACTATATACTTTCAATGAGAACACCGTGGCAAACCAGCAGAGTTGACTATGGTCCGACCACGCTCATGGAAGTACAGATAGTAGCTGCATCCTGCGCGCAGAGCTCATCCATCATCGTGACACATATTTCGAGCCTCCTCTTCTTTACCTTATTCTTATCCGCCTCATGCCTCTTGTGTAATCTTTCTCCTGGATTCGTCTCTTTGCTTTACTTGGTCTCCCATACTCCTCCACAATCATGGCCGACCTTGAAAAGCGAAGAAAGTGCCGTACATCTCCTCGGCGTGTCCAGCTGGTTGCTTTACTCGTTTTGCGATAATGCTGGGCATCACAACCACATATGAGCAGTTGACGTTCAATACGCGCGATACCTAGCCACGACAAACCTCAAGACCATCGAGGAGAGCATGAAAAAGGATCTCATTACTTTCCTCAAGAAGCATCTCTTGAATCGGACCTATGCGGCCTCGTCCAAGCTGCATTCCCTGAATCTATTGGACTTCGCCTCCATCCTTGGCATTATATCGACGTACTCTATTCCAGTAGAAAGGCGTTAAATAAGGACACGCATTATGTATATACACACATGATTTCGTTCCAGCTGTGTTATATGGATTATGACTTGAAGGTATGGGATCACAAGGTGAGACTGCCTGGGACGACGGTGGTACGCTTCGATCCGGAGAAGTGGATGGCGCTTGTGTTATGGATGACGAAAGGAAAGTATAAGTGGGACAGGGATGAGAAAGCCAGCGAGAATGTGGAGGGAGACTCGCAACTGTGATAAAACCCGATGGAGACGCTGAGTTTGGCATCGACACAATTGGAACTACCTCTGAGGAACCTGGCAAAGTCTGTGCAATCTGACTGAAATGATGCTAGGAGAGTGTAGAAATCGAAGAGTGTAATGCACACCCGTAATGGCTTGAGACGTTAGGCTTGACTGAGCTAGACTTGAGATAGTACGATGTCCAGCACTTGATGCAATCAGTGTCGCTGGATCACTAGATAAGATTCAGTACTGCCGTAACACTGTGAGAAAAGCGGAAGGCACGACCAACTGTTCTCTATTTGCTCGCTCAGACCACGTTTCGTAGTAGAAGATCGGGTTTGTCTGCACCTGGCAAACTCAGCGCATTACTCTGTCCATAAAGCTATGAATAGAAGGTCTTTTGCTCCGTGTGTAGATTGCCGTCGCTTTAGTCCTCGCTTAACACCCAGCTTGGATCCCGGGATAACATCAGAAAACAAGGTGGAAGATTTGTGACTCTCCTCCCGACGGACTGGATGTTAACTACTCAGGAGACATGGCGGAGTTTCCCTCCGTCGTATATTACGTCACAGATATCATTTATCCATTGGCTTTCTTTCTGTTTCTCCTCTTGCTTCAACTGCTCACCTACTGCTCGTAAACTATGTCGATGTCACCCTCACCCTCCACAGGTTTCCTCCCAGCCTACACATACAGCCCTCATTCTACCCGTCCCTCCTCATCCGAACAAACCGCCTACTTACTAACCGGCGGCCTAGCTGGGCTGTCCACGCTCCCCATCGAATTCCTCCTCTCAATTTCCTCCACTCGGTCCAATCCTACAGTCACGAAGCCACCACTTAATCTCACTACCCACCTCAAACCCCTGCTCAACCCCTCCCACCTCTACCGTCCCGCAATCCGCTTCTGGGCGTTCGACCTTGCGCGTGCCCGTCTTCTCCACGAATCCAGCTCCTTAGGCATCTCCTCACCACCTGTCTGGCTCGTCGGTGGCTTGGCGGGCGGTATAGGCGGGTTCATGGAGGTGTTTGTCCAGCATATTATCAAAGAGCGGTCATTACAGAAGTTACCGGATTTACGCGCACTTTCGGAGCAAAGTGCGAAGTTGTTCTTCTGTTTTGGGGCTTATACGGCGCTTGCGAATGGGTGGAAGGAGAGGCAGGAAGTGATGGAGAAGAAGCAAGTGCAGTTGCCCCCGAAACCGTTCTGGAAATGTTGGGGGATGGGTGCTGTGGCGGGTGGGTTTGGCAGCGCGGTGATGTGGTGCGTTAAAGAGGGTATGCCTAATGGGAGTGCGAGATGGAAGATGTTGGGTGCTGCGACGGGGAAGGGAGCATTAGTTGTGGGCACGGTCATCAGTGTGCAGGTCTCGAGCTGTCGGTGGGTTATGGATGAGTATGTTGAGTAAGAGAGGGTTTATAAGACATGGCGGGCAAAGGTGTTCAAGATTAAAGATGAGATACATGTCTTGGAAATGAGCAATATATCCTGGATAGAAAGAAACATTTTGGGGTCACTGCCTGATCGCAGAGATACTGTACCTCTTTCTGGACTAGGGTTCCGTACTCATCAAAGCAGATAAGCGGAAGGACTTGGGATTGGGTACAGTGTATCGGCACTCTCATCTCTCTACAAAAAACGATCTAACTGTACGTTTAAGTTCTCGTTACAGCTGAGAAGCAAAGGAATTGGGTACACCACATTGGCGCTCTTGCTTCTGTTTGTTGGATCAACACCAAGGGATGCGGAGAAACAGAATACAAGCTAACACACAACAACGGCAGCAAGCGACCCTGCCCGAACACTTACTCGACAAAATCTCCAACGCCAGATCTCACGCTCCTCTCCACCAGTCTTCCTTCAACTCGTCTACCCATAAAGAACACATCATGAGATGTTGTAAGCTTTGTGTTGGACATGCTCCCGAAGACCGTCATGGTGAGATACCGAGTTGTATTATAACTCGAAAGCACGAAAAAGGACCCCGGCAGACGCCACAACTTTTTTTCTTTGAGTTGCGTTTTCCACTCTTGGAAAGTTCGGCTGCCAAGCCTTTGGGATGTGAGGTTTCAAGCACTCGCTCTTGCTCTTCTCAACGACCACACTGTAACCATACATACAGACAGACATCAGGGAGCAACATCGTTCTCTCTTCTATTTCGGCACGAGATAAATCTGAGAGCCTGTCTGACATGAGCCTTCGATGATGGAGCTAGCATGCAGATGCAAACTGCATGAGCGCTGGCTGTCAGCATCATGATTGCCACCACCCGTGAATGGAACTTTGGCATGCTTCTCACATGAACGTTCCTTTCCCACGATCCGTGCGCAAAGTCCAGCAGCCGCTAAGAAAGTGGAGCTTAGAATATCACAGGAGATACGGGGGACTGGCGATCTGGTGAATACGTGGGAAGCTGTGAGCTTGCGGACGCACAGCTGGCGGATTAAGACGCAGACGGATAGAACGATGGGTAATTTATCAGCATGTTCAGAGAAAACCTTTGGGCAGTCTTTTGTCTGCTCTTGATTGGTCCAGCAGATCATAATCATCTCCACACAAGAGGTCTCTATTTCTTACATAGAAGAACAAGGTACGGGCGGGACCGGAGACATATCGATCGGGTCCAGAAAGACGGCTTGTTCCATGCTCGGCTGAGTAGTGCACAAGTCTAGAAGAAGAAAGAAGAAAGCGGTCCATATCGCTGGTGAAGAAGTAAGTACCACGTCCACGCTAGACGATAGGAAAGGTATATGCATCATATAGAAAATGTGCGGAGGTGGAGGTGGAGGACCTCGAAGGAAGTGTATGAGACGGAGCGAGCGAGCGAGGAGAAAACCTGTCATGCTTGAAATCACGCCAGAAAAGTGGTGGGTTGTGGACTTTATCATACTTGAGAGTTTCATCATCCATCTAGTATTTACCAGCAACACAGTACTGTCAGTACGACATATTGTAAGCTACATTATCCTTTTTCTTGTCATGCATCATGGCACATATATTTCTATACAAGTCTCTTTCTTTCGTGGACTATACACAAGGCACGAGCCTGCCTTTCTTTCTGTCCTTTTTCATCTCAGTCTTCAGCCTGTTCGCATAATATTCCATCCCAAGTCATTTCACATCATCTGCCAGCAGATTCATATTCCACACTCACACCACACCCTCTGTTTCGACCTTGATGTTTCCTCAATCTCGATACCTTGAGTATCCTGCTCCTGCGTACTCTGTTTTCCCTTCTGCATTTGGGCTTGAGCTTGTTTCTGGCATATCATATCCACCTCAATGCATCCACATCATCTGCCAGCAGATTCTTTTCATACTTCCACCACACCACCGCCATCTAACATCGATCTTGACAATCTCAATCTTCATCTCAATACCTCATATATCCCTGAGCCTGCGTGCTCTGTCTCCCTTGCTGCCCTCCTTGTGCTTGTCCTTGTCCCTGCCCCTGCGTCCAACCATAGCTATACATCCTCGACGGTGCTTCTTGCGGTGACACTGTCGGATCTACCGCCGTATGTGGCACAGTATAGGGCTGCCCGTACAGTGTCTGTGATTGCGTCTGGCCATACGAGGTCGCTCCTGGTGATGTCTGTGCATACGATGCTGCTCCGGGTGTGTATGATGGTGTTATCGACGATGAGGAATAGGCATTAGGACTCTGACTCTGGGCGTAGTTGGTTGGCGAACTGGTGGTGGCGTAGTGATACATTGATGGGGTGGTGTGGTGGGTGTAGCTTGTACTGCTGGTGAAAGGAGCTTGTTGCGATAGTGGTGATGGCTGAAGGGTTGAGAGTTGTGGTGGCTGGTATGATTGATGGTGCTGCTGTTGCATTGAGTTTGGAATGGGGAGTGTAGGTTGGGGAAGAAGACGCGAAGAGAATGAGGCATATTGTTGCGAGTCTTGAGGCAAAATTGGAGCGTACTGATAGCTTGAAGGATATTGTGTTGGTATCTCAGATAGTCGTGAGAATGGTGGTGACGGCCGTTGAGATTGTGGTGTATAGGCGGAAGGGGAACTTGATAATGGGTTATTGTAGTATTGCAGACTGCTTGTATCCAGAGGTGTTGGCAGATAAGTCGATCGCAAAGGCTGGTTCTGGTAGCTGGTTAAGGAAGAGGAAGTTTGTGGGTATTGAGGGATTGTTGGAGGCAGTGGTAGCTGATGTCGACTCCCTTGCTCAGCAGGTGAGGTTCTCGTCCTTGAAGCATTCAGAGGTGGTGAGGGGTTCTTCTTATCAGTTGGTCGATCAGTTGGCATTTCGAACCGAGTGAGGATAACAGTATCGTCGCCACCTGGTGAAACATCCGATTCTCCTTGCGAATGCCTCGTCGATCGACTTACACGACCACTGGCACTGCTGGCACCAAGTGTGCTTGGGGAACGCGGTGTTGAGCTTTGGTTGTACTCTGGTAATGACGAGAAGCTGTCCTGGTTGGCGACAACATAGAATTTGCCGGGTTCATGAAATGCGGCTTTGCGCTCACGATCCTCCTCGGTTGACAAGGTTGTAAAGCCAGGTGTGTCGTCCAGATCACTGGAAGCAGAGGGACGTGGTCTGCGCGTGGTGGCTGTAAAGTTTGTCTCGTATCAGCTGGTGATTATGGGTTGATGATTTGACGCAGAACACATTTGTGCTTCAGGCGAAGTATGAAGGGGAACAGTGTCGAATCATGGTCTTACTAAAACCCATACATAATCTTCTTGTTTACCAACCATGCAGCCCAAACTCATTCGAGGTGCAAAGATGAACTGGTAGACTTACGATCCCATGCTGGATTACCATTCAGGTCTCCCTTCTTTCCTACTAGAGTCTTGTTTGCATCCTTGAAGCTGTACTTGACTTCGTAGTCACAGTGTTGGCCCAATCGTACGCATTGCTAGTGAAAAGAATTAGTTCTGCAATGAAGTGCACAGCACCTAAGCTATTACTTACAGCACATATTGGTCTTTCTTCGCCGCACTGCAAGGACGGTGGTCAGTATCTCCCACGAGAACGAGCAACTCTGGGATGCCGGCTGACCTTGACTTTGCGTTTACGACACGTCCTGAAGGAACGTAGAATTAGCAGCCGGAATTTCGCTGTTGTAGCCACACTTGTGCCATTTCTCGGTTGAAACTTACCAACATCCTGTTTTTGATCTTGGTGGCAGATGTTTCAGGTGAGGATTGAGTAACGAGTAGTCGAAAGGAGTTTTTCCCGGCTCATCTCCTGAGCGATATGATTCCGCCATGACGTGTAATGTCAAAATGTGATCCAGACCAGGACAAGGATGAGTGGTGTAAGTCAGAGGGACGGACCGTGACAAGAGGCTTTCGGACGAACGGAAAGAGAATGTGTAACAGAAGAGTAAAGTGAAGCGAAGGAGGTGATTCAATCGTTAAAAAAGGCAGCGTACAAAATTTCACAGCAGAACGCGCCCTACGCAAAGTGCACTCGAATGGTTGTAAGCGAACATGGTTCCAGTGGGGGATCCCGAAACGTGGTTGTGCGTGGCTGATGCCCCACTTCCGCGTGGATATCGCGTGGATGCACAACGCTTGTCCTTGTAAGCAGAAAACAGTGGTTGGGCTGGGCGAAGCGAGAAGCCTAGAGCGCTTGTACTTGAGTACTCTGAAGCCTGCTTCGAAGTCATGGATGGTGACGGTTCTTTGTGCTATTGCCAAGACCATAGAGTACCGAGGTGTTCTCAGGACCTAGCTAGAATTGGAATTTAATTAGATGGGAACCCAAACGTTGAGTGAGAAGTCCACTTGCTCCAACGTCTTTTGTCATGCCGAGAACTGGATTACGCTCGGACGCAAGCAGCAACAGATTTATTATGCCTTGCTATGACCAACTGCCCGGGTTTGATTGGGAAGACGCAATTCTACGACTCGCAGAGTTTATGCCTTTAATACTAATTCCATAGCGCTTGACAAGTTGCGCCGTACGGCTGGTGACGGATCGGCTAGTCGGACTTCGAGCTGCAGCTTTAAAGCCTGCATAACCTCGCCAGCTTCAGCTTCGCTGTACTTGAGAAGCAAACGAGACACACTAACCAAGGCCTCGGAGTGAAGCAGTCGTGTGTCTTCCGGCAGTCCAGCCGGTTCACCATCCATGAGGGAAACCATGCGAGAAACGACCAGGATGGAAACGGGTCGGGCTGTCGAATTTTGAGTTGTATTGATCCACGTGTCAAGCCAAGCTTTGACCCCTCCTATTTTTGCTGTGTGAAACACAGAGAGGTTCTTCTTTGCAAGGCTAAGAGCAACATTGTCTGCTCCCTTCGTTGTCTCTAAGACCTTCAAGCAACGACTGTCTGTTAACGTTGTGTCAGCAAAAGGTTTCGAATATCTTCTATCTGGTGTAAACCTACCCAGAATAGTGCTATCGGTCCCTGATAGCCTGACTGAGTGAAAGAGGGCAGTAGTTGCAGCCGCCAAGGTGCGCTGACGTCTGTCATGTCATAATTAGTAAAGTATCTAAGCGAAGCTGAATGACAATTTTCCGTGGTCCAATGGATAAATGCCACATAAGGAAAATCGATGACAACCGGCTGCTTGGGTCTGGGTTGCGACCGTTACGCCTCGTGGCCACGAACTCTTCTCTCGTGGTGATGGCGATCTCCGATGACACGGGCCACGCTAAATCACAAAAAGGAAATGCCACTTACAAATCGTCAACCAGCGACTCGTCTCCCTGCGTATCGGTCATATCCCCAACAGTTGACTCGACTAGCTGGAAAGTCTTTTCAAACATGTCAGGCATGTCATCGACGGCTGCCACATCTCCGAGGGTCGTCAAGGCGTGTGGTTTGTACTCAGCATTACGTCGTCCAGCTTCGCGTAGAGCAATCTGGTGCCAAGTCAGTAAACGTAGCCGCTTCATGCAGTAAGCATTGAGAACGTCAAGTGCCGTCCCGTCTCCTTGCTCTTTCCAGCTTGCTCTTCCTCGGGAGATCTCCATGCGAAACGGCACGCAAGAAGACTGACGAGTGGTAATGGCAGGGCCACAGAAAAAGAACTCATAAACTCACCTTCACAATCTCGACGCTCAATCCCTTCTGAGTCTTCCAGAAAGCAGATCCACCTGTCACAAAAGTGCTGAAAGCTTTTAGAACCTTTTCTTTGCCCTCCCAGCTCTTTTCCGCTAAGGCAGTCTTCAATGCTGGCCATATCAAAGCCGCTTCAGCCTCACTTAGCGCACCGCCACTACGTGCGGCAGATGCAGCATCTGTGGCTTCAGCAACTGCTAGGGCTGCACCATGCTTAATAACCCATCGCTTCGACGTCAGATTTTCATTGGCTAGTGCGACAATTTCTCGGAGATAGAGAGATGCTGCACGACTGCCACCAGTATTATCGTCCCAAGTCTCTTTGAACAGCTGCTTTACGCCTGTGTTTTCGTCATTTCTTCCTGTGAAAACCAGCGGCAAGAAAGCTGCTGCCAATGAGGCAAATCGATCTGTGGCGTACTTCGCTACCGCTTGAACTGTCTCACCAGCAATAGTACGGGATTTATCATCATCCGATTCAAAATAAAGTTTGCGGGCGTGTGCAGCTAGCTTTAGTATGGCATCATCTGATGCACTTCTTGCAATATAGCCGAGCGAAGCTGCATATGAACTCGTGACCATTTCATTTCTATCCTTCAAGCAATGCCTTGAAATAGTGTCCAGGAAGTTGTCGGCATATGGCTTGAAGAGAAAGTTGCGCCTTGTACTCAGCGAGACAAGGACACGACTGCAACCAACTTTGGATGGCATACCTACAGCCGATCTCATAGATGATTGCAGACGAGTCGATAAAGCTTTCATGGTATCCTCATCCAACAGATCGAGACAGCGCTCGATTGCTTCCATCAGCGGGCTGCCTCTGATATTGGTCAAGCGCATCTCGTCGATTTTCTGCTCCGTCACACCATACTTTGAAGCATTGAGGTGAAGATAATTGACGGCCTCACCCTCAAAGGAGGTTAGGAGACCTAGAAGACTCTCCACCAGCTCTGGAATAAAGGACCGAATGGCATTGCCGTTTGCCTTCTTGATGATCTCGAGGATGGTGTGTATGCTGACCAT
>Ga0160428_1001056_pt1 | contig 23248 bp, 14 predicted proteins | sample SolpanmetagenomM_FD_108198 | JGI IMG/M metagenome (GOLD analysis project Ga0160428, IMG submission 108198) | Solar panel surface microbial communities from Lawrence Berkeley National Laboratory, California, USA - M | ecosystem: Engineered > Built environment > Solar panel > Unclassified ... | reverse complement strand
GATGCCGGGCCGCGTGAGGTAGGCGTAGTGCAGGCGCAGCAGCTCGGTAAACTCGGCCCAGGCCGCCGGGGCATCGAACGGGGCGCGGGCCGGCCGGACCCGCACCGGGTGGGCGGGCGGCGGGCTGGCCCCGGCCGCTAGCCCGCCGCCCGCCAGCAACCCCAGGCTGCCCGTAGCGGCTAGGGCCGCCAGGTAGCGAAGGAAGCGGGGAAGGCGGGCGCGTGGTGGGGAGGTGGACATGGCGGAAGTAGCGATAGGCGTAGTGTCAATTGAATCAAATAACGTGTGTCATGCTGAGCTTGTCGAAGCATATCTACCGCTTCATTGTAATGCTATTCAACGAAGCGGTAGATATGCTTCGACAAGCTCAGCATGACACACGTTATCTATTATATTTCCTTATTACCAAATAAAATCTTCGCCTGCGTGCATATTATTTGGAGTAAAATCATTATTTGTCCCAAAATAAATTTCGTGCTCGTGATAGAACAGAAGAGCCCAGTTTAAGCCTTGGTCAATAACAGATAAATCGTCTGCTATCGGATAATAAAAGCAATTAAAATACTTAACCAGAAGCTTCCACGGGACAATCATTGCATTTTCCTTATCCCAGGACAAAAACACTAACTTATTGAATGGAATCCCACGTTGATAAAGCCACTTTTTAACTTGTTTTTCATTACCGTCCAGAATTTTTACTTTATCAATTGTTTTGAAATAATTTTTCTTAAATGGAATATCATCATGGACTTCCGTGTCTGATATGTAATCCCATAAGAACTCAGAAGCCATTTTATCCAAGGGTTTCATCTGCGCTAAGTGCTGGCCAGGAATTTCATCATGTCCCTCATCCGTAAAACGCCATTTTAAGTCAAAGGCATCTAATAAGATTACATGTTCAAGTATATTATCAAAGTCTACGCGCATTGCAGATAATCTATAAAACCAAGTAAATCATTGTCTACTACATTGGTCAGCTACCTGCAAGTATAAGCTGCAACTACTCACCCCAAATCTCACCCATACCGCCCCCCATCGTAAATTTGCGCTTGCTTAACGGCTAACTCCCGTTCGCCTGCTTTATGAAACAAGAACTAGACCTGGCCCTCGCTCCCGAGGTGGCCTACGACGAACTGGCCCGCTACGCGGCCCTTTTGGCCGCCGCTGGCCTGCGCCCTGGCGAAGCCGATTTTGTGCACATCCGCAAGCGCTCGCTCGATGCGCGGGGGCGCCGGCCGCTCATCCGCCTGCGGGCCGACGTGTACGACCGTACTAGCCCTGCCCCCGCCCGCGAGCTGCTGGGGCCGTGGTTTGAATACCCCGATGTGCGCCAGGCGCGGCGCCGAGTACTCATCGTGGGCGCGGGGCCGGCGGGGCTGTTTGCAGCGCTGCGCTGCATCGAGCTGGGTATCAAACCCATTGTACTGGAACGCGGCAAGGACGTGCGTACCCGCCGCCGCGACCTGGCCGCTCTTAATAAGGACCACCTAGTAAACCCCGACTCGAACTACTGTTTCGGCGAGGGCGGCGCGGGCACCTACTCCGATGGCAAGCTCTACACCCGCGCCACCAAGCGCGGCGACGTGGGCCGCATCTTGCGGCGGCTGGTGCAGCACGGCGCCACCCCCGATATTCTGGTCGATGCCCACCCTCACATCGGCACCAACAAGCTGCCCGCCGTGGTGCAGAGCCTGCGCGATGCCATCATCGAGGCCGGCGGCGAGGTGCGCTTCGAGACGCGGGTCGAAGATTTAATTCTGGAGAACAACCACTTGCGCGGCGTGGTCACGCACACCGGCGAGGCCCTGGAGGCCGAGGCTACGGTGCTAGCCACCGGCCACTCGGCCCGCGACATCTACGAATTGCTGCACCGGAGGGGGGTAGGGATTGAAGCCAAGCCGTTTGCCCTAGGGGTGCGCGTCGAGCACCCGCAGGCGCTCATCGACCGGGCGCAGTATGGGCAGCCCGAGCGCGGCCTGCTGCCGGCCGCCAGCTACGCGCTGGTCGAGCAAACGAAGGTGCGTGATGCCCAGCGCGGCGTGTTCTCGTTTTGCATGTGCCCGGGCGGCTTCATTGTGCCGGCGGCCACCGCACCCGGTGAGGTGGTAGTGAACGGCATGAGCCCCAGCCGCCGCGACTCGCGCTTTGCTAACTCGGGCATCGTGGCCGCCGTGGAGCTGGCCGACATGGACGTGGCCCGGCACGGCGTGCTGGCCGGCCTGCGCTTGCAGCAGGAAATCGAGCAGCGCGCCTGCCAGCTCGCCGGCAATACCCAGCTGGCACCCGCCCAGCGCCTGGGCGACTTTTTGCAGAAAAAACTCTCCCCAACCCTGCTCGAAACCAGCTACCAGCCCGGCCTGGTAAGCGTGGAGATGGACGCCGTGCTTGGCCCCGCCCTCAGCGAGCGGCTGCGGCAGGGCTTCCGCGCCTTCGGCCGCAAAATTCCCGATTTCGCGACCAACGCCGCCCAGATTGTGGGTGTCGAGAGCCGCACCTCGTCGCCCGTCCGCATCCCGCGCGATAATGACACGCTGCGCCACCCGGTGGTGGTAGGCCTTTACCCCTGCGGCGAGGGCGCGGGCTACGCGGGTGGCATCGTGAGCGCCGCCATGGATGGCGAGCGCGTGGCCGAGGCGCTGGCCGTATCCGTGGGGCGCTAAAACCCGTTTACCTCTACTAAAACATGTTTGTCATGCTCATCTGACGTCCGCTTCTTGTCAAAAGCAGCTTGCGTGGCGCAGTAACTCCTACTGTATTGGTTACCGCACCATGCGAGCGGCTCCAACAAGTGGACGCCAGATGAGCATGACGTTCTTTAAAACATACTTTCATGAAGACTTTAGTTCTCGGTGCTACCGACAACCCCGACCGCTACGCCTATAAGGCCGTGCACTCGCTCAAAAACCACGGCCACGAGGTAGTGCCCGTAGGCATCCGTAAGGGCCAAGTGGCGGGCCTGCCCATCCACACCGACCGCCCTACCGAGGCGGATATTGATACCGTGACGCTCTACGTCGGCCCGCAAAACCAGCCCGGCTGGTACGATTACATTCTGAGCCTCAAGCCGCGGCGTATCATTTTCAATCCCGGCACCGAAAACCCTGAGCTAGAGCAAAAAGCCCAGGCGCAAGGCATTCAGACCGAGGAAGCCTGCACACTGGTGATGCTAAGCGTAGGCCAGTACGATAAATAAGCTGGCCAGCAATATTCCTTATAAAGAAAGGCCCTGGGGTGAACTGCTACACGTAGCGGTTTACCCCAGAGCCTTTCTTTATAAGCGCCTACCCTTGTTTAGTTGGGCAGTGCTACGGCGCGGAACGCGTTGACGCGGCCGTAGCCGTAGTAGGGGTCGCGGCCGGGCTTACCCAGGTCGTCGGCCGAAGTGCGCAAGGCGGCTTCTACTTTGGTGGGATCCATATCGCCGCCGTTTTTGCCAATGATGAGGGCAGCTACGCCGGTGGCGTGCGGCGCGGCCATGCTGGTGCCGGCCATCCAAGTGTAGCTACCTACGCCGGTTGCCGAAACGCGGCCCGTGCTCAGCACCATGTCCAGGGCCCACACGTACTGGCGCACGCCGCGGAAAACCACAATCTCGTTGGTGGGGTAGGCAGAATCGCCGCCGGGCGCGGCGAAGGTGACGGCCGGCGTGCCGTAGTTGGAGTACGAGGCGAAGCGGTCCAGATTAGCCGTGAGCGGCGCCAGGGCCCAGCCAATCGGGGCCGTGGCTGAGATAGAGATAACGCCCGTGGCGTCGGCCGGAATGTGCACTAATGACTGATCCTGGTTGCCGTTATTGGCATCGTTGCCAGCCGAGGCAATCAGGGTTACGCCGTTTTTGGTAGCGTAGCTCGTCACCTTGCTCAGCGCCACCAGTAGTTCCTGGGTGGCTTTGGTGTCGTTTACCACGTTGCCTTCGTCATCCAGGTACTTGCCGTTGCGCGGCAGGGCGGCTCCCAGGCTCATGTTGATAACGTCGGCGCGCTGCTGCGTGGCGTACACAATGCCTTGCATCAGCCAGGAAAACGAACCCGAGCCCTTATCTCCCAATACCTTCACCAGCAGCAACTTGGCCTTGGGTGCGATACCGATAACACCGATATTATTGTCGACGGCGGCGATGGTGCCGGCCGTGTGCGTACCGTGGCTAGAGCTATTGGGCAGGCCTGAATACTGAGCCGTTTCGCCGGGCACAAATGACTTGCTACCCACGATGTTACCTGCCAGGTCGGGGTGCTGCAATTCAAAACCGCCGTCGAGGTCGGCCACTAGTACGCCCTGGCCTTCATTGCCCGTGTTCCAGGCCTCGGGGGCCTGAATGGCGGTGGCGCCCCACTGCAGCGGATACAAAGGGTTGCTGTCACCGGTGCTTGGCGGGTTCACGTTGTCGGAGGCCGTTTCCATGACGCGGTTGGGCTCCGGCTCAAAGCCCTGGTAGGTGAAATCGTGCACCACCGAGCGCACGCCCGCAATTTTGGCGGCCTTCGTGGCGAAGTTGGGGTCGTTGGACGTAGCAACGGCTACGCCGGCCTCACTCAGCTTACTGGTTATCGTGCCGTTGGCCGCAGCCGCCTGGGCGTCCAGGTTGGCCGGCAGCTGGTCGCCGGTAGCAATGATGATATACTGTTTGGCCCGCAGCACGAAGCCGGACGTGGCCTGGGCATCTTGCTGGGTAGTGCTGGCGCTAAGGCCGGCGGTGGGGGTAGGGTTTTCTTTGCTGCACCCGAAGGTGCCGAGCAGCCCAAGGCCAAGCAGGGGCAGGAATTGGTGCGACGAAAAAATCTTACGCATTAGTGTGGAAAAGGAGGTGGTTGAAAGAAGCCAGCCTAAAAGGTATAGAGCTGGTAGTGCGGCCAAAGCTAAGCAAACAAAACTTATTATTTAATCAGAGCTTCATCAAAATATAGTTTTTTATTTCTGAATTAGGTGGAGGAGAGTGGGCATGGCTCGCAAGGTGGCAGGGCCAGCGCGCTGCGGCTGGTGCCCGTCGGCCGCACCCGCTGTTGTGCACTGGCTGGTGGCCCGCCCTGCCCAGGAGCGGGCAAAGCGCGTAGCTGCTTACTTTAGGGTCGCCAGGGGTTTGCCCAGCTACGCGCATTTGCCTGCGCAACGAGCGAGCTACTTGCTTAGCAACCGCTGCCGGGTTGCCGGCCCTACCCCCTCTACTTGGCTTAAGTTTTTAATGGCTAGTGTCTTTGTAAAACACCAGCAGCGCTAAAACCTTCAGCGTGTGTTGACCATGCTGCTAGGTTTCTCAGCTAGTTTGTGCCCCTGTCGCGGGGCAGCTCACTGCTTGTTTATCTGCCTTCTGTTTTCCCACCCGTGCCCCGATTCTCCGCTTTTTTACTCGGCCTGGCCGGCTGGCTCACGCTGGCGCCCGCCGCTGCTCAGGTGCCAGCCCCTCCCCCCTCCACCCGCGCCGAAACCGGCAAAACAATTCAGCCGCTGCTGGCGGGCTGGCGCCTTCACCAGGCTGGCAAGGATAACTGGCAACTCGCTACGGTGCCCGGCTGCGTGCACACCGACCTGCTGGCCACCAAGCAGATAGCCGACCCGCTGTACCGCGATAACGAGATGCAGCAGCAGTGGATTGGCAAAACCGACTGGGACTACGAAACTGCATTTGACGTGCCGGCCGCTACGTTGCAGCGCCAGCATGTGGAGCTGGTTTTCAAGGGGTTGGATACCTACGCCGACGTGACGCTCAACGGCCAGGCCATTTTGCACACCGACAACATGTTTCGGGAGTGGCGCGCCGAAGTGAAACCGCTGCTCAAAGCCACGGGCAACCGCCTACTCATTCACTTCCGCTCGCCGCTGAATGAGGTGGCCAATTTGCCCAAGAAATATGGGTATAACTTGTTCGCCATCAACGATGAGCAGGCCATGGGAATTGTGGGCGACAAGGGCCCGGTCTTGAGCCCCTATACCCGCAAAGCGCCCTACCACTACGGCTGGGACTGGGGCCCTAGGTTCATTGGGGCAGGCATCTGGCAGCCAGTGCAGCTCGAAGCCTGGGACGCGGCCAAAATTACTGATTTCCACGTGGTGCAGCGCCAGCTGAGCGCGCAAGCCGCGCAGTTGGGCCTGGTCGTGGCCTACGAGGGCGCGGCCACGGCCAGCGGCCCGGCCACGCTGGTGCTCGAAACTACCGGCCCTACTGGCCAGCCCGGCCCGCGCCTGGAGCAGGCCGTAACCTTGCAGCCCAACCACCACGAGGTGACGGCCGAGTTGCGTTTGGATAACCCCCAACGCTGGTTTCCGGCCGGCTACGGCGCGCAGCCACTGTATTCCTTTAAGGCCACGCTGCTACAGGGCGGCCAGCCGGTGGGCGAGGCCCGCACGCGCATCGGGCTGCGCACGCTGGCGCTACGCCGCGAAAAGGACGCCTACGGCAAGTCGTTTGAGTTTGTGGTGAACGGTATCCCGATTTTCGCTAAGGGCGTGAACTGGATTCCGGCCGATATTTTCCAGACCCGCGTGACTACTTCGCGCTACCATAAGCTCTTGCAAGCCGCCAAAGACTGTAACATGAACATGGTGCGCGTGTGGGGCGGCGGCATCTACGAAAACCAGTATTTCTACGACACCTGTGACGAAATGGGCCTGCTGGTGTGGCAGGACTTCCTGTTTGCCTGCTCGTTTTACCCCGGCGACGAGGCGTTTAACAACAACGTGCGCGCCGAGCTGACCTACCAGGTGCGCCGCCTGCGCGACCACCCAAGCATCGCCATTTGGGTGGGTAATAATGAGAATGAGGTGGCTTGGCAGCAGTGGGGCGTGCCCGAAAAAATGGGTTCGCATAAGCTGGAAGTATGGAGTAACTACCTGCGCCTCTACCGCGACCTCATCCCGTCGGTGCTGAAAAACGAGGACCCCAGCCGACCTTACATGTCGTCGAGCCCCTCGGCCGATTTTGAGGATATGGCCGGCTCGCAGGTCAACGGCGACATGCATTACTGGGACGTGTGGGGCGGCACGGCCCCCATTTCGGACTACAAAAAGCAGACGCCACGCTTCATGAGCGAGTACGGCTTTCAGTCGTTTCCGGAGCTGAAATCGGTGCAGCAATTCACGGTGGCGGCTGACCACGACATTGCCTCGCCCGTGATGAAGGAGCACCAGCGCAGCGCCGTGGGCAACCCGCGCCTGCAGGAATATTTGCTGCGCGATTACAAAGAGCCCAAGGATTTTGCGTCCTTTCTCTACGTGAGCCAAGTGCTGCAGGCGCAGGCTATCAAGCTGGCGGCCGAGCACTTGCGCCGCAATCGGCCCCGCACCATGGGCTCGATGTACTGGCAGCTCGACGACTGCTGGGGCGTGGCCTCATGGTCGAGCATCGACTACTACGGCCGCTGGAAAGCTTTGCAGTACTACGCCAAACGCTTCTACGCGCCGGTGCTGGTAAGCCCCCACGAGGAGGGCGAAAACGTGCGCATCTACGTGGTGTCGGACCAGCTGACAGCTACCCCGGCCACGCTGCGTGTGCGCCTGCTCGACTTCAGCGGCAAGGTGCTGTACAAGCAATCGGCGGCGCTGCAAGTGGAGCCGCTGACCAGCAAAGTACACCTCGATATACCGAAGACCAAGCTACTCAAAGGGCGGAACCTCAAGCAGGTAGTACTGAACTGCGCGCTGCAAGCCGGCGGCACTACGCTTTCGACCAACACGCATTACTTCGCCCTGCCTAAAGAGATGGCACTTCCCAAAGCCAACATCACCGCCACCTGGCAGCCCGCCACCGACAGTACCTACCAGGTGACGCTGAAAAGCAAGACGCTGGCCCGCGAAGTGTGGCTGTCGCTCGCCCAGGGCGACGGTTTTTTTGACGACAACTTCTTCGACCTCCTGCCGGGCGAAACCAAGGTACTGACCTTCAAGAGCGAAGGTGCTACCTCGGTGGCCGAGCTGCGCAAGCAGCTGGTCGTGCGCACGTTGCCAGACGCATTTTAATTGACGGAGTGGTGCTCACGCCGCGCCGCGCGCCCTACCCCCCTCTGCGCAGAGGAAAAAGAGAAAACTATACGGACGCTGGCAAGCGCGGCCTGACTGCTTCTTTCAGTAAGTAGCTAGCCTCCCTAAATAGTCTGCCCAACCTGAACACAGCTTTGAAATCTTTATGAGCACTTACTCTCCACAAGCGTTGGGCTTGGCCGCCCGGTGGGTGGCCGGCCTACTCACCCTGGCATTGCCGCTGCGCGGCCAGCAATTGGCCAGCCCCATTCAACTCAACCAAGTGGGCTTTTACCCGGCGGCGCCCAAGGTAGCGGTGGTAGTGGGAACTGGGGAAGGAACTTTTGAGGTGACAACGGCTGACCACAAGACGACGGTTTTCCGGGGCCAGCTGGGGACCGCTCGCTACGACAGCCTGGCCGCGCAAACGGTGCGGACGGCCGACTTTTCGGCCTGCCGCGCCAGCGGCACTTTTGTGGTGCGGGTACCGGGGGTAGGAAACTCCGCTCCCTTTCGCATCGAGGCGCGGGTGCACGAGGCCGTGGCCCAAGCGGCGCTGAAAGGCTTTTATTACCAGCGCGCGTCGGTGGCCCTACCCCCCGCCTTCGCCGGAAAGTGGCAGCGCGCCCTGGGCCACCCCGATACCCACGTGCTGGTGCACGCCTCGGCGGCGAGCGCTGGCCGGCCGGCCGGCACGGCCATTTCGGCGCCGCGCGGGTGGTACGATGCGGGCGACTATAATAAGTATGTCGTCAATTCGGGCATCACGCTGGGCACGCTGCTCGCACTCTACGAAGACTTTCCGGCCTACTGCGCGCGCCTCGACGCCCACATTCCGGAGAGCACCAACCAATTGCCCGACGTGCTCGACGAGTCCCTTTGGAACCTGCGCTGGCTGCTGGCCATGCAAGACCCCGCCGATGGCGGCGTGTACCACAAGCTCACCAATGCCAGCTTCGACGCCATGGTGCTGCCCGCCGCCTGCACCACCCCGCGCTACGTAGTACAGAAAAGCACGGCCGCTACCCTCGATTTTGCAGCAGTAATGGCCCAGGCCAGCCGCGTGTTTCGGGGCTTTGAGCGCCAGACGCCGGGCCTAGCCGACTCGTGCCTGCGGGCGGCTACTCGCGCCTGGGGCTGGGCCGGCCAGCACCCGGCCGTGTACTACGACCAGGCGGCGCTGAACCGGCAGTTTCAGCCCGCCGTCAGCACCGGCGAGTACGGCGACCACGACGTGCGCGACGAGCGGCAGTGGGCCGCCGCCGAGCTCTACGCCACTACCAAAGAAGCGGGCTACTTTGCGGCGCTGGAGCCCCTGCTGGCTGCCCCCGCGCTCCTACCCACCTGGAGCCAGGTGGGCACGCTGGCTACCTACACGCTGGTGCGGCTGGGCAAAAAGCTGCCGCCGGCGGGCCAACAGGCCCTACCCCAGTTGCGGCAGCAAATACTGGCCTTAGCCGATGGCCTGGCCGCCGCTGCCCCTGCCACTGCCTACCAAACGGTGATGGGCCGCCGCGCTGCCGACTACACCTGGGGTAGCAACAGCACCGCCGCCAACCAGGGTATTGCCCTGGTGCAGGCCTACCGCCTCACCGGTGAGGCCAAGTACCTGCGCCTGGCCCTCGGCAACCTCGACTACCTGCTCGGGCGCAATGCCACGGGCTACTGCTTCGTGACGGGCAGCGGCCACCATGCGCCCCAGCACCCGCACCACCGCCTATCGGCGGGCGCAGGCGGCATCGGCCCCGTGCCGGGCCTGCTGGTGGGTGGCCCCAACCCCGGCCGCCAAGATGGCTGCGCCTACTCCTCGGCCCTGCCCGCACTAGCGTATTCCGATAGCGAGTGCTCGTACGCTTCCAACGAAGTGGCTATCAACTGGCAAGCGCCGCTGGTGTACCTGGCCGCCGCGCTGGAAGCCAGCCAGGCCCATTTGGCAGCTCCCAGAGCCAAGCGCTAGCAAGAACCGAGACTCAGTCTCACCCGGTCCCCAAATAGTATCCCGCCACCGCAAACCGGTGGCGGGATACTATTTGGGGATTATTTTATAATATATTAATTGTAACGGTATTATTAAATTTTTGGCTAGTTTAATTAGCCAAAAACGATTGTTGCCCATACATAATACAAATAATCAAAAACTATGCAATGGTTTGCGGTCATTATCAATCAGATAGCCGCCGAATGATTATTGCGTGAATGTGTTTGGGTGGGCCTAACTTGCCTACATAATCGATTCTACTGAGTGAAATAGTTTTAGAACTAAACTCACTTACTAACAATCGACTGACAGGTCATTGACTCTCAAGGGTTTTTGATTTCTTCTGCCTACTCCTTCCCAAGTCCCACCCTCTATGAAACAGCGATTTTCGTCTGCGTAACCCCCTGCCCTGGCCGCTGCATTTGGCCTGCATTAGTGGCAAGCGGGTGCAGCGGCTCCGGCCACACCTTCCTGCGCGAAGGTGCTGATTAGCAAGGTTTCAACCTCACTCTAAGGCTTTATGAAGAAGTTTACCCCCCTTATTTTACTGTTGCTATTGGCTTGGGGGCCCCTCCAGGCAATAGCCCAGACCCTAGTGAAGGGCGTCGTGACCGACGCTACCCGGGGCGACAAGCTACCCGGCGTCAGCATCGTCGTGAAAGGCACAAGCACTGGCACCTCGTCGAACGTTGACGGCTCCTACTCGCTGCAGCTGCCTACCCCCGAGGCCACGCTGGTATTTTCCTACGTGGGCTACCAGACTACCGAGCGCCCGACCAAGGGCCAGACTACCCTCAACGTGCGCCTAGAAGACCAGAAGGCCCTCGATGAAGTGGTAGTAGTAGGCTACGGCAGCGTGAAGCGCAGCGACCTAACCGGCTCGGTGGCAACGGTGAAAACCGACGACCTGCTCAAAACCATTCCGACCAGCATCAACCAGGGCCTACAGGGCCAGGTAGCCGGCGTGGCCGTGAACCGCACCGACGGCGCACCGGGCGCGGGCATCAGCCTGACCATCCGGGGCACCAACTCGTTTTCGGGCAGCGAGCCACTGTATGTGATTGACGGTATTCCATTTACGTCGCCCTCGTCCACGGCCGCCTCGTCGGGCGTGAGCAACCAGTCGACCAACGCGCTCTCGTATATCAACCCGCAAGACATCGAGAGCCTGGAAGTGCTCAAGGATGCTTCGGCCACGGCCATCTACGGCTCGCGTGGGGCCAACGGCGTGGTACTCATCACCACTAAAAAGGGTAAGGCCGGCCAGGACCGCGTCGAAGTCGTGGCCAACACCAGCCTGGCGGCCATCTCGAAGCGAGTGAACGTGCTGAATGCTTACCAGTACGCGCTGTTTCCGAACGAAGGCTACAACAACGACATCAGCTACAACGGCGCGAACCCCTACCGGGCCCCGTTTCCGGGCGTGACGGCACTAGACTTGGTGACGAACAAGACGGCCTACCTGCCGGCACCCGAAGACTACCTCACTGGCTTGCAGGGCACTACCTACCCCGACGGCTTTAAGGGTACCAACTGGCTCGACGAGATTACCCGCAAGGGCCTGACTAAGGACTATACCCTGCGCATGTCGGGGGGTAGCGACAAGGGCGGCTACTCGGTGTCGGGCAACGTGCTGGACCAGCAGGGCATTATCATCAACTCGGGCTTTACACGCTACGGCTTGCAGGCCAACATCAACCGCAAGATTCACAAGTGGCTGGAGATTGGTACCAACAATAACGTCACGTTCAGCAGCTACAACCTCACCAAGTCGAACTCTAACGGCAACGAGGCCAGCGTAATTAGCTCGTCGCTGGTATTTCCGCCCACTTTCCCGGTGTCGGACCCCAACTCGGCGGCGCGCGAAGCTAATATTTCGTGGTACGCGGCGGCTAACCCCTACATCTACACCACGATGGCAAAGGACCGGACAGCCTCAACGGGCATCTACTCGTCGTCCTATGCCCTGCTCACGTTCACGCCCTGGCTGAACTTTCGGCAGAACCTGGGCGTGAACTACAACACCAACAACCGGGAAGTGTACTACGCCCGGCGCCTGCAGGAGGGCCGCAACACCAACGGCTACGCCTACAACTCGGATGATATGTGGCGCGGCATTACGCTGGAGTCTATCCTGAGCTTCAATAAAACCTTCGCCCAGAACCACACCGTGAACGCGGTGGCCGGCGTGACCCGCGAAACGGGCTACTCGTACTACCGCAACATGTCGGCCACGGGCTTTCCGGACGACATTCTGGAAAACAACAGCATCGGCAACGGCGCCAACCAGCGCCAGCTCAACAGCGGCAAGTCGGATAACTCGCTGCTCTCGTTCCTGGGCCGCGTCAACTACTCGTACAAAGGCCGTTACCTGGCTACGGTGTCGTTCCGCCGCGACGGGTCGAGCCGCTTTGCCACGCTCAACAAGTTCGCCAACTTCGGCTCGTTTGCCCTGGCTTGGAACGTAGCTGATGAGCGCTTTATCCAAAACCTCGACGTATTCAGCACCCTGAAGCTGCGCGCCGGCTACGGCGAAACCGGCAACCAGGGCATCGGCTCGTACCGCACGCTGCAGCTGCTGGGCTACTCGCCCTACCCCCTCAACGGGGGCCTGCAAGCCGGCTACGCCGACTCGCCCTACCGCGGCCCCGCCGACCCGAATTTGAAGTGGGAAACGACCGGCCAGTACAACGTGGGCCTGGACCTGGGCTTCATGCAAAACCGGTTCAACTTCACGGTGGACGTGTACCGCAAGCTCACCCGCGACTTGCTGCAACCCGCCGTTATTCCGGGCAGCACGGGCTTCAACAACCAGTTTACCAACCGGGGCACCATGGAGAACAAGGGCCTGGAGCTGTCGGGCATCGGCACGGTGCTCAGCACCAATCGCTTTAAGTGGGACGTGAACGCCAACATCTCCTTCAACCGCAACAAGCTGATGGACCTGGACGGTGACCAGTATTCGCAGCGCTTGTATTTCGGGGTGGATAACCTCTTCCTACAACGCAACAACCAGCCCGTGGGCATTCTCTACGGTTGGGTCGAAGATGGCTACTACGACAACCTGGCCGAGGTAATCGCCGACCCGCAGTGGGCCAATAAGCCCGAAGCCATTCAGCGCCAGCTAATTGGTGAGGTGAAGTATAAGAACTTCGACAACGACCCCACCAGTATCGGCAACGACGACCGCCGGATTATCGGCAACACCAACCCCAAGTACAGCTACGGCGTCACCAATAACTTCACGTACCGCAACTTCACGCTCAGCGTGTTTGTGCAGGGCGTGCAGGGCGGCGACATCGTGAACACCAACCTGTATCAGGTGCGCATGGGGCAGGCTGCCAATATTCCGCAGTTTGTGTACGATGGCCGCTGGACGCCCGAAACGGCCGCCACGGCCACCTGGCCCAAGGCCGTGTGGGGCAACAGCCGCCAGTGGCGCCTGTCCGACCGCATCATCGAAGATGGCTCCTACGTGCGCCTCAAGAACATCAACGTGGGCTACGTTTTCAACAAACCGCTGAGCTTCATCGAGAACATCAACGTGTACGCCAGCGTGAGCAACTTGGTCACCATCAGCAAGTACAGCTGGTTTGACCCGGACGTAAGTGCCTTCGGCGGCGATGCTTCGCGCCGTGGCGTCGACATGAACTCCTACCCCAACAGCCGCACCTTTACCCTGGGTGTGCGCGCGGGCTTCTAATCGTCTATTATCCTGCTATTTATCATGAAAAAGCTAACTATTGCCACCTTGCTCGCCGTCGCCTCGCTGGCCACCACGTCGTGCAAGGACTTTCTCACCGAAAAACCCATCGACTCGGTAAGCCCCGCCCAGGTAACCGACGCCAACAGTTATGTCAACGGCGCGCTCAACACGCTGTCGGCGGAGGCTATGTTCCGGTACGGCCAGTTTCCCAACCTTTGGGACTACGACTCGGACGACTCGACGGGCCCGAGCTGGGCATTTGGCGACGTGGGCTCGGGTAACTTCCAGAGTTACTGGGGCATTGATGCGGGCTGGAACGGCCCTTACATCCTTATTCACCGCTGCAACTTTGCCCTGGCCCAGGTAGGGGGCATGACCTCCATGGACCCGGTGGCGCAGAAAAACGCCCTGGCGCAACTGCACTTTTTGCGGGGCTGGGCTTACTACCTGCTGGTGCGCGCCTACGGGCCAGTGCCGCTGTTTGAGAAGTCGATTGTAGAGGGCACCGCGCCGCAGCAGGCGCGCACACCCGTCAAGGATATCTACGCCTTCATTATCAATGAGTTGAAGATGGCCGAAGCGGGCCTTTACACTAGCCGCGATGCCAACTACATTGCGGGCCACCCTAGCAAGGGCGCGGCCAGCAGCCTGCTCGCCAAGACGTATATTACTATGGCCTCGGGCTCGCTGGCCAGCGGCCAGGTCACGGTAATGGGCGGCCCGGCGCTGCGCGTGTCGGGCACCAAGCGCTTTTTGTTGGATGCCAAACCCCTCACGCACACTAAAGCTGTGGTGGCGGGCCTGGAGGGCCTGAACTCGGCTGAGTACTTCAAGCTGGCTCGCGACAAGGCCCAGGAGGTGATGAACAGCGGCGACTACCAGCTCTTCGGCAGCCACGCCCAGACTTGGAGCGTGACCAACCAAAACAAGGGCGAGCACATTTGGTCGCTTCAAACCGTCTCCAATGACCCGCTGTATGGCAACGAGGTGTCGTGGTTTCACGTGGGCCGCATTGTGCCCACCACCGGCGAGATAGATGGCGGCGCCATCGCTATTTCCAACCATTGGTACAACCTGATGGAGCCGAAAGACCAGCGTATTACCGATGGCGTGGTGCACCGCTGGAAGGTGTATGGCGGTACGCACTACTACCCCACCAGCGACAGCCTAGTGGTGCGCGGCACCGACATGAGCCCCGAGGCCGTGGCCAAGCGCGCCAAGTACGGCTACCTGCCCACCGACTACTCCAACGTCGATGATACCCACATTTGCCGGCTGCGCAAGTTTGAGGCAGTGTCGGACCGCGGGGCCGTTCGCGGCAACTTCAACTACCCGCTGCTGCGCTATCCCGACGTCATGCTGATTTTCGCCGAAGCCGACAATGAGGCGAACAGTGGCCCTACGGCCGCCGCCCGCGAGGCCGTGAACCTGATTCGGCGCCGCAACGGGGCCAGCGACATGCCCGCCACGCTCAATCAGCAGGCCTTCCGCTCCTACGTGCTGGAGGAGCGCCGCCGCGAGTTGGCCCTGGAAGGCGACCGGCGCTGGGACTTGCTCCGCTGGGGCATCTACCTACCCGTGATGAATGCCATCGACATCGACGAAAACAACGTGGTGAAGCGCCGTTCGAGCAAGAACCTGCTCTACCCCATCCCCATGTCGGAGCTCAACTCCAACCGCCTCATCACCGGCAACAACCCCGGCTGGTAGCGCTCCGCCTACCCCCCTCTACCAAGTCAGCTTTGGGCAAGGCGCCCCGCGCGGTGGCCCAAAGCTGGCTTCTTTTCCCACCCTGAACTTTCCATTTTCGATGGCTACCTTTTATCAAACCCTGCGCCGCCCGCTGGCTTATGGGCTGTTGCTGAGCGCCGTGGCGCTCTCCGCGTGCAAAAAAGAAACAGATGAACTATGCGGAGGCACTCCCGGCATCAGTAGTGTATCGGGCCCCACCAACCGCACGGCGGCGGTTACCAGCGGCAGCCTGGCCGACTGGGTTATCATTCAGGGCAGCAATTTTTGCAGCGTTAGCAGCGTGGCTTTCAACGACGTGCAGGCCGACTTGAAGGACGCCTACATCACGGCCAACGAAATCACGCTACGCGTGCCGCGGGTAGTGCCCAAAAATGTGACCAATACCATCACCGTCACCACACCTGGCGGCACGGCCCAAACTAGCTACACAGTGGCAGTGCCAACGCTGAGCGTGACAGGCCTGGCCAATGAGTACGTAGCCGCTGGCCAGCGGGGCGCCGTGGTGGGCAGCAACTTCGACCTCTACGAAGTGACGCCGGCCAAGGGCAAGGTGCTGTGGAACGGCACGCCGCTAGCCATTACAAAAACCACGTCCGATACGGTGTACTTCATGGTGCCAGCTAATGCCACGCCCGGCGCGACCCTGAAAGTAGTGGACGGCAATGCCAAGGAAACCGCCGTGCCCGGCCGCTATAAAGACGACCGCAACATCATCTTTGGCTACGACACCAACGGCAGCGTGTGGGGCGGCACCGACTTCGTGACCACTGGCCCCAGCCCCGCCCCGGTCAACGGCGCCTATATCCGCATCAATAAGTCTATCGGCGACTGGACCTGGACAGAATTTACGGCGCACAACAACGTAGTGCTGCCCAGCGATATCGTCAGCAACCTGGCCAACTACGTGCTGCGCTTTGAGGTGAATACCCTCAAGCCTTTCAACAGCAATGCCATTCGAATAAGTATTGATGGCGATGTGGACGCGAAAAACACTTACTGGTGGACGCCCGCCTCGGCCTTCAACACCCGCGGGCAGTGGCGCACGATGACCATACCGCTGAGCACGTTTATCAAAGACCCGACTGCGCTGAACAAGCCGCTGCACGAGTGCCACTTCGTCTTCATTGGCCCTGGCGTGCTCGATGCCGACATCTCGTTTGACAACTTCCGGGTTGTTCCCAAGAATTAAGTACGCATCGGCGCAATAGACTGTTTAACAGAATATTGCTCCCTATTTTTAAAGAGCAGTCGCCACGCAAGTGCGGCTGCTCTTTCTTGCTTTTACCCGCTGGGCCGGCTGGCCGGCACTTCTTCGTTTCTTATCCCCGCCGCTCATTTTGAAGATTTTTAGCCCGCGCCTGCCTCATCTCCTTACCCTACCATTAGCGGCCAGCCTGCTTTTGCTAGCCCTACCCCCTCGGGCCGCCCAAGCGCAAGCCGAGTTGGCGCCTTGGGGCAACCTCACGGGCATTCGGCTGCAAGGGCAGCTGCTAGAAGTACCCACGAGCCTGCAAGTAGTGCGCACCGACTGGGCGCACGTGGTGGTTACCGGCCACGAGCGCCAGCGCCCTACCTACACCCGCCAAGGCGCCCAGCAACTGGTATCGACCCGCCTCGACAGCTTGGCATTCCGCGAAACAGTGGCAGACACCGGCCCCGGCCAAGCCACCGTGACAGTGCAGTTGACCAGCGAAACCACCCGCCCGCTGCTCGGCGCGTTTTTTAGCCTGGCCCTACCCCCCTCAACTTATGCAAAAGCCACCGTGCAGTTTCTCGATGGCCAGGGCAAGGTGCTGGCTACGCGCCCACTCGCTGGGCTCGCCAGTGAGGGCCCAGCGGCCAGCCAGCTGCGCATCGTGGCCCCTACCCGGCAGCTGCTCGTCAGCTTTGCCGAGCCCACGCGGGTGCAGCTGCGCCCCGATGCGGAAACCAAAACCCCCGCGCTCTACGTGCCTCTGCTGCTGGGCAGCGTACGCAAGGGCCAGGTAAATCAGCGTGTTATCACACTGAAAGCCAGCGGCGACATCGACCGCACGCCTGTTCAGCTCACGCTAAATCCGGCGCAGCCGGGCCGACCCTGGGCGGGCTTCGGGGGCAATTTTCGGCTGCAAAACCCGGCGGGCGACCCGCCGGTAATTGACTATTGCTTGAAGAATATGCGCGTGGCCTACGGCCGCGTCGAGCTGCCGTGGCAGCTGTGGCAGCCCGAGCTGGACCAGGACCCCACGGCCGCCGCTGGCCAGGGCCGGCTGCATCCGCGCGTGCGCGAAGCGCTGGAAATGGCGCAGCGCTTGGGCAAAATGGGGATGCCGGTTATCGTGACGGCGTGGTCGGCGCCGCAATGGGCCGTGGTGGGCGACCAAGGCAACGGCACCGGGCCGGGGGCCAACGGCAAGTGGGGCGCCCCGCTCAACCCAGCCAGTTTGCAAGCCAGATACCAATCCATTGCCGACTACCTGGTGTACCTCAAAACCGCGTATGGCGTGGAGGCCACCCTGTTTTCGTTTAATGAGTCGGATCTGGGCATCAATATCCGGCAGACTGGGCAGGAGCACGCCGACCTCATCAAGCACCTGGGAGCCTACTTCGCCTCGCGCGGGCTGAAAACCAAGCTTTTGCTGGGCGACAACTCCGATTCTAACTCGTACGCGTTCATTGGGCCAGCTATGCAGGACGCGGCGGCCCGGCCCTACATCGGGGCCGTGTCGTTTCACTCGTGGCGCGGCTGGGACACGCCTACCCTGCAAAAATGGGCCGATGCGGCTACCAAACTCCAGTTGCCGTTGCTGGTGGGCGAGGGCAGCATCGATGCGCAGGCCTGGGGCTACCCCGCCATTTTCGAGGAACCCACGTATGCTTTGCAGGAAATCAGCCTCTATATGCGTCTACTAGCTATCTGTCAGCCGCTCAGTATCTTGCAGTGGCAGCTCACTTCCGACTACTCGCCGCTGGCGGGCGGCGGCATCTTTGGCAACTCGGCTCCGCTGCACCCTACCCAGCGCTTCTGGAACCTGCAGCAGCTAGCCGCCACGCCCCCAGACGTGGCGTACCTGCCCCTCACCGCCGACCGCCCCAACCTAGCCTGCGCCGCCCTCGGCAACCCCGACCGGGGCGTGTATGCCGTGCACCTCGTCAACAACGGCGCTACCCGCCAAGCAACGCTGCGCGGCCTGCCCGCCCAGGTGAAAAGCCTGCGCTACTATGCCACCGACCAGACGCGCCACCACCAAGAAGGCCTGCGCGTGCCAGTAACCAATGGCCAGGCTCACTTCCGGCTCGACGCAGCCAGCTACGTGACGCTCGTGAGCGAATAGGCGACCGAATGCAGGCACCATCAAGGATTTTTCTACCCAGCCACGACGCAGGATTACTTGGTATGATGTTTTTCGGTGGTTCTTTACGCTTCTCTTTAGCCACTTAACATGCGCTATGAAGACCCTCGCTGACCTGGTGCTCCTCGGCGACCCGCGCCTCTATGAAGTGTGCGCGCCCGTGACGGAGGCCGACCTACCCCTGGTGGCCGGCTGGGTGGCCGACCTGCACCAGGTGATGCAGGAAGTGCGGGCCCGCTACGGCTTTGGGCGCGGCATTGCGGCGCCGCAGCTCGGCATTATGAAGCGCCTGGTGTACCTGCACCTCGACGGCCAGCCCTACGTGCTGCTCAACCCCGAGCTGAGCGAGCAGAGTGCGACCCTATTTGAGCTGTGGGACGACTGCATGTGCTTCCCCAACCTGCTGGTGCGGGTGCAGCGGCACGAAGCCCTGACCGTGACCTACCGCGACGCGCAGTGGCAGCCGCAGCGCTGGCCAGTGCAAGGCGCCGTGGCCGAGCTAGTGCAGCACGAGTGCGACCACCTCGACGGCATTTTGTGCACCATGCGCGCCTTGGATGACCAGTCGTTTCGCTGGCGGCTTTAGGTGCTGCTGTCTTTTATTGAACGACCGTCATGCTGAGCTTGCCGAAGCATCTCTACCACTTTGTCCAACGGTTCGGTAGAGATGCTTCGGCAAGCTCAGCATGACGGTCGTACTTTTTTATTGTCTCAGGCAACCCCTACCCCCTTGCTCGCATCTAACGCTTCAAATCCGATTCGCCTCTGCCCTACCCCTACCTGAAAACGTGACTGAGCCTGACCTCATTGCCGCCTGCCTGCGGGGCGACCCCCGCGCTCAGCGCCAGCTCTACAACCAGTTTGCGGGGCTGATGCTGACGGTATGCCGCCGCTACCTCAAGCGCCAAGAAGACGCGGAGGAGGCGCTGCTGCTGGGCTTTGCTAAGGTGTTTCGGGCGCTGCCCACGTTTCGGCAAGAGGGCTCGTTTGAGGGCTGGGTGCGGCGCATCATGGTAAACGAGGCGCTGATGGAGCTGCGCCGCCGCGAGCCGCTGCACCTGTCGTTTGAGGACTTTGCGCAGCCCGAAAACCTGGCTGCTACCCCCGCCACCGCCGATACCCAGTTGCAGGCCGACGAGCTACTGGCGCTGCTCCAGACCCTACCCCCCGGCTACCGCGCCGTTTTTAACCTCTACGCGCTGGAGGGCTACTCGCACCTCGAAATCGCAGAGGCGCTGGGTATTTCGGAGGGCACCAGCAAGTCGCAGCTTAGCAAGGCGCGCGCTATGCTGCAGCGCCGGCTGGCGCCGCAACCCACCTCTTTTTAGGCTTGATTCTGTATGGCTTCTGATAACAACCTCGACGACCTTTTTCGGCAGCAGCTGGGGCAGCACGCCACGCCGCCGGGCGAAGACTTGCAGCGCCGCCTGGCCGAGCTGGCTGAAGCCGAGCGCCTCGACCAGCTGTTTCGGACGGGGCTGGGGAGCCATGCTTCCCAGCCCCGCCGCGCGCTGTGGGAGCGCCTGGAGGACGAGCACCTGCGCCCGCCGGCGCGCCGGCGGCGCGGGGTGGTGGCCTGGTGGCAGCTGTCGGCGGCGGCCATGCTGCTGCTAGCGCTGCTGGGCGGTGGCCTGTGGCGCAGCGGCTACCTAGGGCCACGCCCGGGGCTGGCTACTACGCAGCCAGTAAGCCGGCCGGCGGTGCGGGCTGGCGTGCGTGGCCCGGGGCAGCCGCTGGCATCGGGGCAGGGCCAACTTCTTGTTAAAGAATCGATTGCTGGAACCTTAGCTAGCCACTCGAAAAAAAACCAAGAAAATAGGACAACCCAGGCAACGGCGGCTACCTTTTCGCCATCTAGCCCCCCGATAGCCACTACTGCCCGGCCGCGCCGCTCGGCTCCGGCGCCCTCGGCAGCTAGGCGCTTTCACCTCCAACCCCAGCAGCCGGACGCGGCCACTGGGGCGCTAGCCACCACCGGGCGGCGGGCCACGGCCGGCCAACCGCAACCGCCTACCCCTACCGGCACGCCCGAAGTCCCAGCCTCGCGCTCCCTATCTACGCTGACGGCCATGGTGGCTCCGGCCGAGATTATTGAGGTAGACGTGCGGCGCGGGCCGACGCCTCCCCCCCGGCCGCCCCGGTGGTAGCCGTGACCGCCCCCAGCCCACCCGCCGACCAGCCTCGGCGTCGGCTGCACCTCGGGGGCCTACTGCGCCAGGCCGACCACCTAATGCACGGCGAGTCGGTGAGCCTGGCCGAGGCCACGGGCCTGCCCGAAAGCCTGACCGTGCAGGCCCGCCTCGGCGGCCGCCTCGTGAGCAAAACTATTCAGCTGTAGCGCGCCGCTGGGCGCAACTATCTTGTTTTCAGTAGCCTCGCCCGAGGCTGCCAGTCATTTCCTTGCCCATTCTAATCTTATTTCACTGATGAAACCCGTTCTTTTTACTGTTGCCTGCGGGGCCTTGCTAGTTGCCGCTACCGCCACGACCCAGGCCCGCTCGCTGGCCCCTACCCCCCCCGCCGACACCATTGTGGTGCGGCTGCCCAACAAGGCTGTGATGACGCTGGTGGTGCGCGATGCCCAGCAGCTGCGTCAGTTGCCACAGTACCACCTCGACTCGCTGGTGGCGCGGCTGGGGGGCTACATCGAGCGGGCCGATGCAGCGGCCAAGGTGGCGAATACCGAACGCCTGACCACTGTTTTCCACCCCAACCAAGAACAGCCGGGCCAGCGCCTACCCGAGGAAATTCGCATCACGACCCACAAAGCCACGGCCGGCGCCTCCGGCCCCAGCAACCAAGTCGAAGTGCTGCTGGAAAAGAAATTTGGCGTCGTCGTCAATATTGATGGCAAGGATAATGCGCAGCCCCGCAGCGCCACGGCGCGGGCCGACCGCCAGGCCGAGCGCGACTCGATGCGAGAGGCGCGCAACGACCGCAAGTCGTCTTCGACGGACTTGATTTTTGACCTAGGGCTGAATGCGCTCGTCAACAACCACATCGACCGCGTGACGCCCGCCGGCCAGCTCGCCTCGGCGCCGCTCGACCTGCGTACCGGCGGCTCGCGCTACGTCAACATTGGCTTCAATTTCAGTCAGCGCATCGGTGGGCGGCATAGCCCGCTCTACCTGAAGGTCGGCCCTGAGGTTGCCTTTAACAACTACATGCTCGAAGGCAACCACAAGTGGGTGAATCAGAATGGCTTGACCAGTGTGGTACTCGAAACCAACGGCCGTCAGTACCAGAAAACCAAGCTGGCCACCTCTACCTTCACGGTGCCACTCATGGTACAGCTCAACACCCATGGCCACAGCCCTTTCCACCTAGGCGCGGGCGGCTTTGTGGGCTACCGCCTGGCCAGCTGGACCAAACTAAAGTATTTTGAAGAAAACACGACCTATAAAGACAAAGACTACAACGCCTATAACCTCAACAACTGGCAGTATGGCCTGCAGGGCGTGCTTGGCTTCGGGTCGCTGACCTTTTTTGCCAAGTATAACCTCAACCCACTTTTCCGCGACGGCCAGGGCCTGCAAGCCCAGACACTGAGCTTTGGCCTGCGCCTGCTGCAATAGCCGGCAAGAAGTCACCAGCCCGCCCTGCTGAAAAGCGTAGCGCATCTTTACCAAGGTCACTTTATAGACCGGTTAAGATGCGCTACGCTCTTCAGCAGGACGATTTTTTGTAGCCCTACCCCCAGCCAGCAGCCGCTACTCGTTGCGAAAAAAGTTATCCAGCAGGATAGCAGCCGACACGGCCACGTTCAGGCTTTCGGCCCTACCCCCCGGCCCGTGCGGAATGTGCAGCCGGCGCGTGAGCTGCGCCGCCACGCCGGGGCTAAGGCCGTGGCTCTCGCTGCCCATGACCAGCACGCCAGCCGGGCGCAAGTGCAGCCGGTGCACGTTATCCCCTTCGAGGTCAGCACCGAACACCCCTACTCCTTCAGGCAACGCTTGAAGCCAAGTGGGTAGGTCTACGTCGGCCCACACGGGCACCCGGCCGAAGGCACCCATGCTGGCGGCCACGGCTTTGGGGTTGAAGGGGTCGGCGCAATTTTCGGAGAGCAACAGGCCGGGTAGGCCGTACCAGTCGGCCAGGCGCCAGAGGGTGCCGAGGTTGCCAGGGTCGGCTACGTTGTCGAGCGCTAGCACGAGGCGGGTGGCGGGCAGTTGGGGGGATAGGGCGGGCGTGGGCGGGCGGCGTACTACGGCCAGCGCGGCCGCGTTAGTTTGCAGGGTGCCGAGCTGGGTGAGCTCGTCTTCGGTGGCCAGGTGCAGCAGCCAGCCGGGGGGGGCGGGCAGATGCTGGGCAAAGGCTGGCGTGGCGAGCAAGTGCTCGATTTCGAGGCCGGAGCCGAGCAGTTCTAGCACGCTTTTGGCACCTTCGACCAGAAAGGCGGCGTGGCGTTGCCGATATTTGCGCTGATGCAGCGACCGAACGTATTTGGCGAGAGCTTTTGAAACCATTAGACCAACAAAGTAACGACCGGCCGCGCTTAGGCCCGAGCCGACCAGGGGCCTGGCTGCTGGG